>Ga0182030_10027277_pt1 | contig 10283 bp, 3 predicted proteins | sample 812S3MmetaG_FD_121299 | JGI IMG/M metagenome (GOLD analysis project Ga0182030, IMG submission 121299) | Permafrost microbial communities from Stordalen Mire, Sweden - 812S3M metaG (Illumina Assembly) | ecosystem: Environmental > Terrestrial > Soil > Wetlands > Permafrost | place: Sweden... | reverse complement strand
TAAAGCGGAATATAGAGCGGCCATTGCCCGTACTTGGAAACACTCACCGCCGCGGGGGCGATGGCAGTATTATCGGACAGGGTGCCGGTGAGCGAAACCAGCCCGGCGGCTGTGACCGCGACTCTGCCGAATCCATCTCCGCCAGGGCTGGTACTGCCGTCGCTGTCACTGTTGAAGATGAGGGTGTAGTTGCCCTTTTCCGGCGCATTCGTCATGTAAACCGCCAGATCGGCTTGAAGAGCGGCCACCCAATTTCCATTCGAAACCGTTCCCAGGATTTGCCGCGTCCCGTTGACGAGATCAAGGTTCAGGTCGAGAAACAGCGGCGTTTGGCCGGTTCCGCGCGCGACATTTTGCAGAGATTGGCCGGCGGGGGTGAAGGCGCCGGTAAAACCGTGGCTGCCACCCGCGCTCAGAATGTTTCCGCTGTAAGCGCCCAGTTTGGTCAAGCTCAGCTTGATCAGGCCCGAACTGTCAAACTGCGGGTTGGTTTCGGAAAACAGCCCGTAATAATTGCCGACGAGATTGGTGAAGGGATTGGGGATCAAGGTGAGAACAGCGGCGGTGCTGCGGGCGAAACCGTAGGAGTTGGTGGCGAGCACCACATAGGAACCGGCGCTGCTGGCCGTGATGCTTTTCAACGCCAGCGACGGGCTGGTGGCTCCGGCGATCGTGGTCCCGTTCTTCTGCCAAACATAGCGGAGCGGCGCTGCCCCCAGGGCAGAGGAGAGGAAATTAACGGACCCGCCGGCAAACATGGCGGCGTCCTGCGGTGTGGCCACCCATTGGGGAACCAGCGTCAGTTCAACCTCCACCGCCGCACTGCTCGGCCCGGCAATCCCGTCAATAGTTTGAGAGGCGGTGAGGTTGTGCCGGCCGTTGCTGAGTCTCAGGGCGGTGTTAAATACTCCGGTGTGTGTAAGGAGGTTGGTGGCCACGGGGCTGGCTCCGTCGTAAACATAAAGTGTCGCCCCCGCCAGGCCGGTTCCCTTGAGCGCGAGCGACGGATAATTGGTGACCAAGCCGGAGAGCGGAGAGGCAATGACAGGAGCAGGCACGGTCAGCACCGTGACAGAGATGACGGAGCCGGCCGCACTGGCCGTGCCATTGACCAACTCGGTGGCAAAGAGAAGGTTGGTGCCGTCCGCCAGGTTGACAATGCCCGAAAACGCCCCGGCGCTGTTATTAGTGAAAGTGGCAAGGGCGGTGTTCGTGGAGGCTGTGCCGGAAAACAAGGTGACGAGCGCGCCGGCCAACCCCCCGCCGCTCACCGCCACAACAGGGCCGGAAGCCGCCGGGGCGCTGAGGCTTGGCGCGGGTGGGGCGAGGGTGACGGCCGTCATCGCGCTGGTGTAGTTCGTTCCCATGTCCAAAACGACGGCGCTCAAGAGGTTCGTGCCGAACTCCAGGGACGCATCCAGCGAGAACGTTCCGCTGGCGGAAACCGCGACGGCGTTATTGGTGACACCGTTGTCAAGCAGAGTCAAGATCAGGCCGGGCGCGGCCACGCCTGTGACCCGGACCGTTTCATTGGTGGTTTGGAAAACGCGGGCCGGGGAAATGATTTCAGGGGTGGTCACGATTTGCCCGGTGCAACACGTATAAATGCCGTCCACGATCATGATCGTGTCCACCCACCAGCCCGACCCGCCGAGTTGGTTGCCGGAGTCGGTGCCGAGACGCCATTTGAATTGCACGTTCTGCCCCGCCGCGGAGGACGGGAGTTGCACGGTGGTGGTGAAGTAACTATTGGTCGTGTACGGCCCCGAAATCCCGCTCCAGCATTGCCGTCCCGCCAGCGGATCGTTGTCGGCCCCTTCACCGCTGGTGATGGTCTTGTTGTAGCCGCCGGCGACAAAAGTCCCTCCCGCCGCCAGGATGTCGTTGAATCCGCCCGAGCCAATTTGCATTTCCAAAACCCCTCCGTCAAAGGCGACGGAGGACCCGCCCTGTGCCTCCAAGTAGTAACTCTGGCGAAAAATCAACTGCGCCGTCGAACCGCTGATCGCAATGACGGGCGAGAGCAGTTCGCTCACGCCAATGTTCGATGAGTCCGGCCCGAAGGCGGCGTTGGGCGGGGTGTCGGCGTTGCGGTTGGTGGTGGTCCACGGGACTGTCCCTTCGATGACGTCGGTGCTCCAGCCGCCGGGCAACGCCGGTGCGGTGACGCTGTCAAAATTTTGCGCCAAGACCGTGGTTTGCTCCAACTGGCCGAGGGTAAAAACGCAGGTGGCGGCGCCTAGGTTGTTCGTGCCCGCCTCCAACTGCAAGTTGGCCGTCAGAGTGCCGCCACAATTCCCTTCCGCCATGAAGGTGAATGGCACAGTGACCGGGCCGCCACCCGCCACGAGAAGCGGCACCGTTTTCGGCGAGTCGGGGCTGGTGACACCGCCCAGCGGCAGTAGTGTCACGACCAAATTGGAGTAGTTGGCGATGCCGCCATTTTGCAAGGCGAAATTGACGGTGACCGTTTCGCCCGGGTCAATCACCCCATTGGTCGGGGTGCAGCTTTCCGCCGTGAGGGTGGCGCTGGAGATTTCAAACCCGTTTGCGTTGTAAGCCACCAGCGCGAAATCCTGATTGAGCGCGTTGGCGGCGTTGGGCACCCCCACCGAGTTGATGTTGGCGGCGGTGACGGTGACGGTGAAACTGCCCGTCGTCCCCGCGGGTAGAAAGACGCTTTCCACGTTGTCCAGGGCGTCCGCCGCGCCGCCAGCGGTGGAATACGCGCCGTTGAAAACATTGCCCAGGTAAGTGACGCCGCCGATGGTCACTGTCAAGTCGAGGTCGTTGTTGGCCGCGCTGCCGGTGGTGTTGCCCGGGGCGTCGGTCCAGGCCAGTGTGACGCGGAACGGCTGGTTGGTGTCCGCGACCGTGCCGACGTAGGTGCGGCTTTGGCCGCTGCCGGTGAAAAGGTCGCCGGCCAACTGGTCGCGTAAAATGCGGTAAGCGCCGTCAAAGGCCGCGCCCAAATCCAAGTCGCCCATGCCCTGGCTGTCGGACCAAAGCGTGTCGCCGCCTCCGCTGCCGGTGACGTAGCGGGCCGAGTTCATCAGGTAGGCTTTGGTCATGGCCGGGCTGGGCGGGCTCCAGCCGTTGTTGATGAAATACTGCCGGAGCAAGGCGCAGCCGCCCGTCACCGCCGGTGTGGAGTGGCTGGTGCCACTGGAGGTGGTGTAAAATTCCTGGCCGGCGGGAAAGAAAAAATTGGTCCCCACGCCGCCGCAAACGCCGCTGGCATCATTGAGAAAGCAGGAGTCAACCGTTCCATAGGGGCCGGGATTGGCCGCTTGCGCCACGCCGCCGCTAATGTGGGTGCCGGGAGCCACGAGATCCGGCTTGTGCCGGCCATCATCGCAAGGACCCAGGCAGGAAAAGTTCGCCACGGTGTTCGCGCTTTCCGCCTCGGCATCGGTCAGGCCGCAACCGTCGGTGCCGCCCATGGCTTGCACCCCTTCAGTCGCGCCCACGGTGATGACGTTCTTGGCCGTGCCAGGTTCAAGAATGGATTGGCTGGTGGCGCCGCCGGACACATTGCCAGCGGCGAAGACAATGACCATTTCCTGATTGCCGGAGGTGGTGTTGTCGGCGTCCCGCACCAGGGCGTCATATTCCTGGCTGTCGGAATCATAGACGCCAGTTGAACCGCCCCAGCTATTGTTGCTGATGCGCGCTCCACCTTTGTAAGCGGCGGATTGCAGGGTGGAATAATTCGGGCTGGTAAAATTGTCGGGATCGAAAATCACGGAGGAGCCAAAGCGGGCGAAGGGACAGACTCCGAGGCCATAGTGGTAGCCGGAATTGTCCTCGAAGGGGAAACCGGCGGAATTATCGTAGCCGCCCACAATATGGGTATTGATGGTGCCGTGGCCATCGCAACCGGCCAGTGTGCTCCCGGGGTTGTTGGGGGTGCCTTCCAGCCGGTTGTAAAAAACCCGGCTCTTGCCGCTGCCCATGACGCCCTCCTGATACAAGCCGAAATGGTTGGGTGAGGTCGTGCCATCGTCAATGCCGCTGTCGGACATATCCACCAGGAAGGCGGAGGCATCGAATTGCGCCTGGGTAAAACCCTTGGACTCCAACCAAGCCAGGTAGCGGGGGCCGCTTGGCACATCGCCGGACAGGTTGCCCGCCACGATTTCATCCTGCCTCTCATCCATTTTGTGCGGCATGAACCACGGCATGATTGAAACCACATCCGGTTGCGCCGCAATCCGCGCCAAATCTCCCGCGGCGAAGCGTCCCAGCACATTGACGTAGTTGAGCACCGCATTTTGGCGGCGGAGGGGTTCCAGCTTGAGGGTGTCAAGCAAATGGAGCGTCTCGGCGTTCGGCCCGGCGTCGGCCGCCAATTGGATGGCGAAAATATCGGTGCCAATTTGCCGGAGATGGCCCTGGGCATCGGTCAGCCTGGCTTTCGGATGGATTTTGTATTCGTCCCGGTAACTCCCCTCCCACTGCACCTGGGGCGATTTCGCGGCCCAATTCTGGACGCTGGCGAGGGCCGCCGCATCGCCATAAACCAGGTAGGCATTTTCCGGGACATAGCTGACAATCTGCGCCCCGGCCTTGAGCAAGGCCTCCCGCCATTCCGGCCGCACCGGCCCGCCAAATTGAACCAGGTGCATCCGCTTGCCGGTGAATGAACCGACCGTTTGGCGGAGCGCTTTGACCTCGGGCACTGTGGTGTCCAACCGGGCGGCGTTGAGGAAGATGGTGTTGTAATGATCGCGCACATCGGCCGCCGGGCCGAGGGAGGCCACTGCGGCTTGGTCGGCCTCAAAAAGTTGAAACCCCCCGTAATCGGCAATCAGCCGCGCCCCCTGGGACGCCAGCCGTCCCGCCAGAACCGGGTCCTTGACCTGCACCTTGTGGCGCGGCGGCGTGGCATTGGGGCTGGCGGTTTGCCCTCGGGAAATCAATGCGGGCGCCAGACCGCAGAACAGGGCGCAACCCAGGAGGATGGCGAGTTTTTTGATGATACGACGGCTTTGGCTGTTCTCCTCCATTTTTGTCCCGTCAACTTACACGAAATCAGGCGAATACTCAAGCACGTAAGGCTCCTTGCGGGCGCATCCCCTTCCTGCGCGGCTTTTCCGGGGAGCGCGAACCGTCCCGGTCGCACCCGTCGGCGTCCCGCCGACGGAACGTGGCGCGGCCGACAAGTTCACCCGCTGGGTGGCGATTCGTGCGTTTCACCAATGATTCGGGTGCCCCAACTGAAAACTGGCCAACCACGCGGCTTTATGTTTAGCTGCCCACCATGAAGACATTTGACGAGGACTTGGCGGCGCGTCTCATTGATCTGCGCGAACAGGGGTTGTATCGCGAATTGCGCCGGGTGGACTCCGCCCAAACCACCCGCATCCAAATCCAGGGCCAGACCCTCCTCAATTTTTCCTCCAACGATTACCTCGGCCTGGCCAATGATACCGCCCTCAAAGCCGCCGCCACCGATGCCGTCGAGAAATATGGCGCCGGCTCCGGCGCCTCGCGGCTGATTTGCGGCTCGCTGGCGCCGCATCACGAATTGGAGGAGACGCTCGCCGCCTTCAAAGGCACGCCGGCCGCCATCGCTTTTTCCTCCGGTTACGCCGCCGCGCTCGGGACCATCTGCTCTTTGCTTGACAGTAATGACGTCATCCTGGTGGACAAGCTGGTCCATGCCTGCATCGTGGACGCCGCCCGCCTCTCCCGCGCCAAGCTGCGCGTCTTCGGCCACAACGACCTGGACGACGTCGAAAAAATCCTCAAATGGTCCGACCGCCGCAACAGCGCCGCCGTTTCCGAAGAACCCCTCCCGACCCCGCGCACCTTGATTGTGACCGAGAGCGTTTTCTCCATGGACGGCGATCAAGCGCCCCTGGGCGAATTATTCGAGTTGAAGGAGAAATACGGCGCCTGGCTCATGGTGGACGAGGCCCATGCCACCGGCCTTTACGGCAAGCGCCGGCGCGGCCTGGCCGAGGAGATGGGCGTGGCCGGAAAAATCGAAATTCAAATGGGCACCCTCGGAAAGGCCCTCGGCTCCGCCGGCGGGTATATTTGCGGTTCGCGCGCTTTGATTGATTTTCTGGTCAACCGCGCCCGCAGCTTCGTTTTCTCCACCGCCCCGGTGCCCGCCGCCGCCGCCGCCGCCACGGCCGGCCTGCGTTTTGTGCAAAGCGACGCCGGGGAAACCCGCCGCCGCCAGCTTTGGGACAACGTCGCCAAAGTCGCCGCGCGGCGCTCGCAGGCCAAAAAAGGGACCCCGCTGGCCGGACGCCGCGGCAAACCCGGGGCGATCATCCCCATTATGATCGGCGATGAGAAAAAAGCCGTGGCCATTTCCCAGCGCTTGCGCGAGCAGGGCATTTTTATTCCGGCCATCCGTTATCCCACCGTCGGCCGCGGGGAGGCGCGTCTGCGTTTGACCCTCACCGCCGGTCACACGGCGGCGGACCTGGACCAAATGCTGGCCGCTCTCGACTCCGCCCTCAACTCCGACCACGCCGCGTGAAGTCCGCCGCCAAGGTCCTCGCGCAGTTGGACCAGCGCCACCTCTGGCACCCCTTCACCCAGATGCGCGACTGGCTCCGGCGCGAGCCGATTGTCATCGTCGAGGGCAAAGGCGCGGTCCTGCGCGACACCCGTGGACGCGAGTACTTGGACGCCAATTCCTCCATCTGGACCAACCTGCATGGCCACGCCCATCCCAAAATCAACGCCGCCATCGTCCGCCAACTCAAAAAAATCTCACACTCCTCCGCGCTGGGCCTGGCCAACGAACCCGCCGCCCTGCTGGGTCAACAATTAATTGCCGCCGCCGCCAAAGCCAAACCGCCCGCCCCCGCCCGCCACAAGTTGGAGCGCGTCTTCTTCTCCGACGACGGTTCCACGGCGATGGAGGTCGCCCTCAAGCTCGCCTACGAATTCGCCCGGCGCACCGGCCGCAGCCGCGCCCCCCAATTCCTTTCCCTGGATTCCGCTTACCACGGCGACACCGTCGGCGCGGTCAGTCTCGGGCACATTGATCTCTTCCACCGCAGTTTTTCCGGCCTGCTTTTTAAGTCCGGCAAAGCCATGTCGCCCTATTGCTACCGCTGCCCCTTCAACCGCGCCCGGCCCGAGCGCGCCGACGCCCGCGAGTATCGCCAATGCCAGTGGGAATGCGTCGGCCAGGTCGAGCAGAAATTCGCCGCGCAGAAAAAGAAGGGCAATCCCTACGCCGCCTTCGTCTTCGAGCCGCTGATGCAGGGTGCCGCCGGCATGATCCCGCAACCAACCGGCTGGCTGGGGCGCGTCGCCGAAATCGCCCGCGGTCACGGCGCTCAATTAATCGCCGACGAAGTGATGACCGCCTTCGGTCGCGTCACCGCCAGCCCCCGCAGCCTGCTCGCCAGCCACCAGGAAAACGTCCACCCCGATTACGCCGCCGTCGCAAAAGGACTTTCCGGCGGCTACCTCCCCCTGTCGGCGACCCTGACCACCGGCGAAGTCTTCAACGCCTTCCTCGGCGAGTACGACGAGTTCAAAACTTTTTTCCACGGCCACAGCTTCACCGCCAACCAACTCGGTTCCGCCGCCGCCCTCGCCAATCTGGAACTATTGCAGTCCCCCGCCTGCGCCACCGCCCGTCAAACCCTCGAACGCACCTTGCGCGAAGAGCTAAAGACATTGTGGTCCCTCCCCGCCGTCGGCGACATCCGCCAAGTCGGGTTGGTGGTGGGCGTCGAGCTAGTCAAGAATTGGAAAACCCGCGAACCATTCCCCTTGCGCGACCAGGCCGGCATCCGCGTCTGCCAGGCGATGTCCCGCCGAGGCGTCCTCACCCGCCCCGTCGGCAACGTCATCGTCCTCATGCCCCCTTACTGCACCACCAAACCCCAAGCCCAAAAAATGGTCCGCACCCTCCGCTCCTCCATCCAGGAAACCCTCCCCTTGTAGGAGCCGACATAAGGAGGCCACAAGCTTGGGGATCAAGCCAACATTCCCCGGTGCGCCGACTCACGCAGAGCCCCCATCCTTGGCGACTTCTCGGGGAGCGCGACCGTCCCGGTCGCATCCGTCGGCGACCCGCCGATGGAACGCGGCGCGGCCGACTAATTCACCCATTGTGTGGCAATTCGCGCGTTTCGCCAATGATTCGGGTGCCAAGGCATTCCACGATTCATTCGTTGACACGATGGTGGCCTGTCCTGATTCTGTGGCGGCTTGGATGTTGCGAATTCAACCAAGGCGACGGAGCGCCCTGAAATAGACGGGTTGCGCGCTTTTGCCATCCTGCCGGTGGTGTTGTTTCATGCCGGCTTGGGCTGCCCCGGCGGGTACGCGGGCGTGGATGTGTTTTTCGTGGTTTCCGGATTCCTGATCGGGGGAATTATTTTGCGCGAACTGGATTCGGGCGCGTTTTCCTTCGCGCAATTTTGGGAGCGGAGGACGCGGCGAATCCTTCCCGCCTTCCTGGGACTGTTCGCGATTTTGCTCCTCATCGGATGGGTCCTGCTGCCGCCGCTGGATCTGCTCGGGCTGTGTGATCAGATCACGGCCGCTTTGGTGGGGATCGCCAATTTCAAGATGCTGGCTCTGACGGGCGGCTATTGGGCCAGGCCCGCGGATTCCCTCCTGTTGCTGCATGCCTGGTCATTGGCGGTCGAGGAACAGTTTTATGTGCTGATGCCGGTCTTGCTGGTGATGGCCCGACGTTGGGGCTCCCGCGGACCGCTCTTGACCATGCTCGTCCTCTTCACGGTGTCGCTGTCGTTGTCCTTGTTCTGGAGCGCGAGTCGTTACGATGGCAATTTCTTTTTGCTCCCGTCGCGCGCCTGGGAACTTTTATTGGGCGCGCTGGGGGCTTGGTCTCTGCAACAGGGAATGGGTCTTTCGAGGCGGGCCAGGTCGTGGGCCACATGGTTGGGTTTGTTGATGATTGTGGGTGCGGTGTTTTGGCTGGGACCAGACGCAGGGTGGCCTGACGCGAAAACTTTGCTGCCAACCATCGGAACATTTCTCATCTTGATTTCGCCGGACACGGAGGCGAAGCCGGCCATGATCATCCGGATGCTTTCCCTTCCACCGTTGCAATTCATTGGTTTGATTTCGTATTCGCTCTACTTGTGGCATTGGCCGCTGATCGTGTTGGTCAAAAATTATGCGCCGGATGAATTGTCCGCTTTCAACCGGTGGCAACTGGTGACGGCTTCAGCCGCCCTGGCGGCGGCGAGTTGGTGGTTGGTGGAGCAGCCTTTCCGCAATCGCTCCCATTGGGTTCGCATCCGGACACAACCGTTCGTGATTGGAACGATTGGCGTCTGGCTGTGTTTGATGGCGGCCACGCAGGTGGTGGCAAAAAGCACCGGATTGAACGGAGGAACGGCCCTGGTGCCCGAATCGCTGCAGCAACCGCGGGCGCTGCGCAATTATGACGTCTCCGAGTTCCAGTTGCAGCATGGGGGGATGCAATTCAATGCCCGTGAACAGACGCCCCGCTGCCTCCTGCTGGGATCCAGTCACGCCATGGCCATTGCGCCGGCGGTGGAGGATTTGAGCGGCAAATATCACATCCCCTGCGCCCTTTTTTGTCAAAATGGTTTTACCCCTCTCTTCGCCGATTCCAACTACATGAAGGTGCCGGACCGAAGGCAATTGCGCAGGGATGCGTTCATCCGAAGCTATGTCACGCAATGGAAACCGGACGTGGTGATTATTGCCCACCGATGGGGAGCGGGACCGGACTCCACGAATGGCTACGTGTTTGAGTCGGCCTTCTCCAACACGGTCCAGTGGCTCCTGCCGCGAGTGCGGCATGTGGTGGTGCTGAGCCAGGTTCCCGAGCTGTCGGCGGGGCCGGCTGACATTCCAATTCTGATTCAACGGCAATATCGCAGATATGGCAAGCTGCCGCGATTGATCGAAAACCCGGCACAGACCCGGACGCGCCACGACACGCTGGCATATTTTCGAACTTACACGAATTTAACCGTCATTGATCCAGACCCTTATTTCTTCAATGCCGACCACACCGTGCGTTACTTCAACGGCCACAACGTGCTCTATTGCGACGACAATCATCTGAACAGGCATGGCGCACTGGAGCTCGAACCCGCGCTGGAGCCGTTTTTCAAAGAAATGGCAGGACCGTAAGATTGATATCCGTGGGTTTGATTATTCCCCCCGGTAGAATTAGCCCGAAATCCGAAATTCAAACCGGCAAGATGACGCAAGATCTTGGAGCAGAAACGAATCGAAAAAATCGAGGCATACCCGAAGTGGTCTGTCGAGATTTTTTCAATTCGTTTATGCCC
>Ga0182030_10027276_pt1 | contig 10283 bp, 10 predicted proteins | sample 812S3MmetaG_FD_121299 | JGI IMG/M metagenome (GOLD analysis project Ga0182030, IMG submission 121299) | Permafrost microbial communities from Stordalen Mire, Sweden - 812S3M metaG (Illumina Assembly) | ecosystem: Environmental > Terrestrial > Soil > Wetlands > Permafrost | place: Sweden... | reverse complement strand
GGTTGGCTTTGGGGATTGTCTGTGGCGCGTTGCTGTGTCACGTGGTTGCCGTGTCGGTGTCCTGGCTGCGTGTCGCGGGGGGCGCTGGTTGGGTTATGTGGGCGTCTCTTGTTGCCGCCTTTGTGTTCTGTGTTGTCGCTCCTCCGCTGGCGGTGGTGCGTGCTTTAGGGCGCTTCCCGTGCTGTGCCTGCGTGTCGGTTGGTGATCGCTTGTCGGTGTCCTTCCTGCTTTTTCGTGGTGCCTGTTGCGTGCAGTATTTGCGCGCGTTCGGCGGCTGTCTCTGATGGTTGGCAGCCTGCCCAGACAGTCTCTTAGTGTTGGTCGCTTGTCGTGCGGCTGGGCTGGCGGCGGTGGGCTTTCGAGGAAGTGTTCCGGCCGCTACTTTGTGCTACCTGTTGTCGCTGAGGTTGGCTTTTGTGTTTCCCTTGTTGCTGCGGCCCGTTGAGGGTGAGAAGCGCTTTCTCGGCGTGGTGTCCTGTAGCAGCGGTTGCCTTTTGCGGGCGGTATGCAGGAGTGATGTGGTAGATGTCCCCGGAGATCTTCCTTCCGCTAAAGCTCCCCTTTGACGAGATGTTTAGGCGATCCGACCGATGGATCAGGGGAACAACCACGCCCACGTTCCCATCTGCAACACAGCTCCATGGCAGGGAAGTTCATTCTTAACGGGGAGAGTTTTATCGATGCAATTGCATCCCCCCAACACCACCACTTCACAGCGCACGCTACACACGTGGTGATGTGCTGGCTGGCTTTCACCTGCATAATTCCGCCGGAATGGGGTGGCCGCGGGAAAACAGCTCCTCCGGCATCATCCGACCTTCTCAGTACGCAACAGCAGTCTAGGCTTCGCAGGAGCGTGCCTGAAAACGCTCCCACCTTTTGTGATCTACCCAAATCTGCAGCACACACGTTTCATCCGTTAGACCGCTTTGCCAAAATCAGCTACACCACGAAAGGACTCTGCCATGAACGGAACGACGACCGTCCGGTATGCCACCGGCGACCTCCAACCGCCTCACGTTAAGCGCGTCTAAAACCACCACTCCCGGCATCGTGATTCATCGCGCAGTGGAAGCGACCGCCTCCGGAAAGTGGGCGATCACGGTCGAGAGTTGTGGTGCGCGGCTCGGCTTTGCTAAGTCGGAAAATGGTGCGCGCGCCGTTGCCGGAGCGTACGCTGGATTGCCGATTCGGTGGGATAAAATTCCCGAATTCAAGACCAGGGAAGACATGAAGCTAGTTGTCGAGTTCTGGAAAAGCGGCTTGCTTCGTCACCTGAACTACTCAAATGGCTTCACCTCATCCAAAGCGAGGGTGCGTCGTGATTCGTCATTGGCCGCTTGAACTTCACAGCGTCAAGGAGACTGGGCCGGCGGGCAGGGAAGTAGTCTCTGCTTCAACGCGATTCGAGCTTGCGAGTTAGCCGCTGACTCGATCCGCCCATGGTGGTTTTCGGTTGTGAAGGCTTCACTTTCTCTGCCAGCTCTGATGATGGCTGGAACATCGGCTTCCACGGGTGGTGCGTCGCGAGCGCCTTCTGCTGGATTCGGTGGCAGCATAACGATGTCGCTTTGGCTGAGGCAATGAAACGCGCGTCCCGAGACGAGGATGATGCAGTGATTGCCTCGCGGTGCACATTGTGAATGACGATGCGTCCGCTACTCCTGAAGCACGGGCCAACCGGAAGTTGACCGGAGCCAAGCCGACATTAACATTACCTATTGGGCTTGGCTGCCGGCCGGATTCCTTTCGGCTCACACTGCTTGAGAGGATCAGCCACAAGTTCCACCTGACCAAAGCAAACAAATCGAGAATGATCGTGGGGCTCGCCCTCGAAAAAAAGATCAAGCTGGCGGACGTTACGAAGTTTTACCAGGAAGTCTGGAGCAATCTTGCTTTTGAGAGCGGACAGCGCTTCTCGCAGTTGCGTCTCGATTGGACGCCCGAGGAAAATGCTCTGCTACTCATCTACGCAAAGCATCTCCTCAGTTCAAATAATCGAAGCGAGGCCGTGCGGATATTGATCGCCTACTTCGCGATCCAGAACAAATTCGCCGTCGTTGGTCAGGTCAAGAAATCCACGATCATTCCAACCTAAACTTCTGCTGGCCACCGATCTGGACAAGAATTAACGCATGGCGGTCGCCGTGCTATACCCTGAACAGCTGGAGAAGGCTCGCATTGTGAGCCGGTTACAAGAGCGTCCCAAAGCTTTATACTTCTGAGGAACCAACGGGGCAAAGACGATGACCATTGCGGTGGGATTTCTCTGCGGCGGCGGCGAGCATCTCATTCTCGCGGCGGATAGACAGATTACCGTAGAGGGAGCGTATAAAATCCGGCGCGAAAAATACACAACGAGCAAACAAGGATTTGTCGAATTGGCATGTTTTTATTCCGGCGAGCCGGGAACTTTCTCTGAGTTTGCGCAGCGGGTGGAAGATTTCTTGAGCGCTCAGCCCGAAGTATCGACCGGAATTGTGCAAAACGCAATCGAGAACACCCTAGATACTATGAGGTTGCGTGATCCGTTTCTTGAACCATGCTTCTCGCTCTTGGCGGGAATCTCAGAATTGTTTGAGGCTCCCAAGCTATTAGTTTTTGATGGTAAGTCCGTATTTAGAGCGCATGATCGGGTCAGCATCATCGGATGTGGCGACACGTCTTTGATTAACTACCTTAGTGACCAATTGCACCGCCCCGACCTAACGGCAAATCAGGGCATAGCATTGGGCGCATACCTCGTCAAGAAAGCCACCCAATACGTGGACGGATGCGGCGAACCGATTGACGTAATTCATGGAGACGGTGTTGGGTTCCAAGTGGTCGAAATGGACAAAGTTACCGCCGGAATCCAAGCAATAGAAAACCAAGAGGAGTTCTTGTTCACTTGGCTGGTCCAGACGCCTTTTCAGCTTTAGCAAGTCTTGCGTCGAACATATGACGACATTTTGGGTTGTTGCAAACAATCGTCCGCATTGGGTACCCTCTGCGGCGAACCTCGGTGATGAAGAACTGCAAGCAAGCCGTTCGTATTCGGGCCGCTCCGCTATTTTTGCTGATGGCTGGAATACCAGCCTGTAGCCCTCTTCTGGGCTCCGGAGAGTTCAAGCGGCGTCAGTTTCCCGGCAACAACATCGCGGGCCTTGGCTACCGTCTCGCGCTCATTCCCCTTTAAGCCAGCAACAGCAAGGTTGAACCAGAAATAGGAGTCGGCGTAGCTCTGTGGGATGCCTGTGCCCTGAGCGTAAAACACACCGAGGTTGCGTTGTGCACTTGTGTTGCCCTGGTCGGCTGCTTTTTGAAACCAGGCCGCCGCTTGTGCATAGTCCTGAGGAACACCTTGGCCGTCTGCGTAAAGCTGGCCGAGCATATACTGGGCGGAATTGTTGCCCTGTTCGGCAGCTTTGCGATACCAGTTCGCCGCCTGTGCGTAATCCTGCGGAACACCTCGGTTGCCATAGAAGTAGAAAACGCCGAGGTACAACTCTGCATCTGCGTCGTCCTGATCAGCCGCCTTTCGAAACCAAGCCGTCGCTTGTGCGTAGTCCTTTGGTACGCCTCGGCCATAAAGGTAAAGCGCACCAAGTGCCGATTGTGCGCTAGCCGGCATTCCGCCCTGGTTGGCGGCAGCCTTGCGATACCAAGCCGCCGCTTTTACGTAATCCTGAGGAACACCAAGGCCGTTTGCGTAATAACGACCGAGCATAAATTCGGCAATACCGTTGCCCTGTTCGGCAGCTTTGCGATACCAGTTCGCCGCCTGTGCGTAGTCCTGCGGAACACCTTTCACTTCTTCGAGGGCACCATCGTAAAGAACCCCAAGGCTTACTTGTGCAGTGGCGTTACCCTGCTCGGCAGCCTTGCGAAACCAAAACACCGCCTGTACATAGTCCTTGGGAACACCTGCCCCCTTCCAATAGGCTCTGCCAACACGAGTCTGCGCCTCTGCGCTACCAGACTTTGCCTCAGCCAGCATGGTAGGGGTGATTTCATCCGCTTCGACATTCGATTGGCTGGAGCTTGGTGTGCTGGGATTGTTGCTATGGATCGTATGGGTCACCGCAAAGATGGCAAACCCACAAACCATAACGACGAGAACACCGATAGTCCAATTTCTCAAATCGCTGTCCGGTTTATCTGCGGGGATCGGTCCTTCTTCAGCCTTATGCGCTGTCGGCACACCAGTATCAGATTCCGACGGAATGGGTTCTGTGAACGCCAAGGGCAGCTCAACCTGTTGCACAGCGGAGGGGCGCTCTTGCTCACGGGCAATGATGATGGACTGGGACGAATCCGAGTTGCGCGGTTCCTCGGCGCTCGGTTTTGGTCTTAAGTCTACATTGTCGTTTCGAGCCCTGTAGAACATAACACCGGCGATGACGCCACATATAACCGCAGCGCCTAAGCTCACTCCTGCGGCCTCTTGGTCTCCTGGCTTCGAACTTGAAATAAAGACGAAGAAAGCAATCGCTCTGAAAATGGCAACAGCAGCTAAGACGTAACGAATTATTTTGTTGATCGTTTTCAATTCATTCTCCGCCGATTCTGCCAGCCGGGCAGGATTTGGTTGAATTTTGAGCCGGGCCCTGGCGCTCTCGCCCATGCTGGTCCATTGCGGTGCTATTGGGCGCAGTCCTCCGATCGGTCCGGCGATCAGTTAGATAACTTGTAGCTCATTTGACCCGCAGTTGAAAATATAGAGGTCTCCGAATCTACCCTCTAATACTCCGTGCGCATTGATGGCAGCACAGAGCTGGCCCCAGAGATCGAAGCCCCAAAAAGTCGGGTCATCGAACGCTATGAGAAGCACAGTGCCCATCGGATAAGTCTTCGCGCATTTCTTCTTGAATCGCTCAACGATAGCTGCGGCGAGTTGTGCAACCTCTTCAGTTGTTGGGACGATTGCTCCATTCGCTACGATTTTGCCGGTCTGCCTGTCTCTGTAAATTATGCCAGCGCATGGGGCTGAGCCCGTGGTCCACATGAGCTCACGGCGAAGTGCCGCCTCATATGAATGAACATACGTTACTTCTACATCGAGCCTGGATGCAGGATCGTCGCCCCGGTGAATCGCACCATCCAAAGGGCCATCATCCTCAAAGGCTTCTACCTCTGGGTGGTTTCCGGGATACGTCAATTGGAGTGCAAACCTGCTGAGAGGATATAGCTCTTCAAGCAGCCGCTTCGCCCGCCGCGTTCGTAGGTGAAGCTGCTCTCGTGTAAGAGCTTCGATCTGGCGATCTACTTCCAAAGCAAATGCAAAAACGGATTCGCGCATATTCGATCCCCCAGCTGCTTTTTTGCTAGCAGAATTAGAGCGCGTGCAACTTCCGCTTGCGACTCGGACGCGAGCGCTCTCCGCTTAATTGCGCCCAATGTCACCCACAGAACCGCGCTGATACACTCGGTAGCCGACACGAATATAGGCGGCCCCTCGCGGTGGGCATCTCCTAAGCGTAATTCTGCAAAAACAGTTCCGCCTAATCCAACTCGTATTCGTTCAGGTGTTCGGTGAACTTGTCGTCACAATGCTCCCCGGCCAGGATTTCTTTGACGTTCGCTGCCTGATCACCGACACCAGCCGGATCTGCAAACTGAACCCTACGAAAGACCCCAAATTCGCAGCCGCACGTCTTGCAGGTGACGGTCGCCATTTTCGTCAGGTCTTTTGGGATTGATGCCCCAGCTTTAATTGCCAGATCTCCGTTCATATCTCTTCCTTTCCGCACGATTAAGGGCCAAATACTCACCGCTTCCAGCCGTAGAAGTGCTTAAGACTGTAACTCCACGTCTCCTCCGCAGAGAGAGCACGGGGCGCCGATCCGCAAACCAGATAGGTCCCTCCTGGAACCATCAGCCCGAAGCCTTCGTTGCTTAGGCTCAAAGGGAATGTGTCAATGGCTTTAGGTGGGGCAGCTCCAACGTCGGCCTTTCCTCCTGTCGCCACACTTTTCTTATTAACTGATAATTCGATATCAATCCCTTTTAGGATGTATCCTGAGGCGTTTGCAACACTGAGATCAAAGCACACCTTTCCCCCGGCGAGCGATGGCGTCCACATACCATTGGTCAAATTGTTATAAATGGGAATGTCAAACATATTTCCGTGCAGAACGTCGATCACGTCCACAGCTTCTCTGTCAAAGGCGACCGGAATCCACCCGCCGGTGCCAAGTCGATCCGTGCGACCAGCCTTTTCATCGACTCTGTATTGTGCCGCACCTTGCGACAGGTAGCGGTATCGCGGTCCGAACGAGTCTTGATCAAGCGCGACTCCAACCAACCCCGCAACAAGCAAAGAGGAGACCAGAACGACTGAAAGTAAACCCTCAGAGAGGGGCCATCTGACAGCACAAAGCCAAGCCAGCCCGCCGAATGCCAAGCCAGCTATAAGGAAAATAGGTATGAAACCTTGAACGGCGCTGATGATAAAACAAATCAGGCCGAAAGCACCAAGAGTAATCGAACCGCCATTCCAGTGCCGCAGGCGGCTTCTCTGCTCAACTGTGACGGGAGCAACGGAATTGCCCGAAGTGGGGCTATCTGATTCAATGATGCGTGTGCGGTCATCCGCGACCTTCTCAGTTGCCAGCGGTGTGTCCGATGGAGGTGGATTGTTAGCTGGCTCATCTAGGATGCAGCAGCGTTTGCCACAATTCGGACAAGATAGCACTTCATTTGGTAAAGCTGAACCGCATCCAATACAGTACATGCTGCCTCCTTCGTCTAGGACCCATTCCACAGCTATCCGCCGCCACGCTATGCACCGTGTCATGCAGTGATTCTCAATGCTCTTCCCTTTATTGGAACGGAATTATCACGCTGCATCGGACTGCACATTTGTCACACAGCGACGAACCCGCCTACGGTAAATTGTTAGGATTGGGCATGGCCCACATTATCCCACCGCCCGGGAGAGTCGCAAAGTGCCATCGAGGTCGAAATTGACACCATCCAAGCCACGCGCAATGACCTAGAGCGGTCAACAAACCTGCATTTGAGACCACCCTGCCTGTTCTCAGAGCATGAATCCACGTCCCGCAAATGATGGTCCCTTCCGTTGGACACCTCCTCATACTGGCCCTACAATGGATGCGCCAATGTCTGGCCATACCAGACACTGCTGCAAAGGTCAGGATGGCATTCATGCAATTCACAGGAAAGAAAGGTATCGCGCTATTCGTGGTGATGATCATTGGGGCTTGCATTGTGGGATTCGGTTCGGGCTTGCTCGTCGGACGCCAATTCCCGGACCATCACTTCGAGCGGTTCGGCAATTCCTCGTATCTGCTGGACACAAGTACAGGGAAGATTTGCGATCCGCTTAAAGTTAAAGTTACTGACATATCTAAAATGTCCGTTGACGATTACTTGGCCTCGAAGCCAAGCGACCCACCAGCCTGCGAGAAATGAAAGGCGTTGAACCATGTTTGGTGGAAGCTACATTGTCCATATCGGCGAAGTAACATGCAAAGCCGTACTAGCCTTGCTACTCTGTACGCTACTGGTGCCTACCGTTTCCGCGAGTTCAACACACCGGGCATATACGCCGCGAACAAGTAGCGGATTCCGGAGCGGGACGAGATCATCGCCAGCCCCCCGCTCTTCAGCTAGCAGACCGCACTATGGCGGCGGGCATCATACTGCTTCCCACGGCGGCAGTTACTCCGGTGAAACCGACGCTCACCACAAGAACGGACACTACCGGAATTGGAAGTCAGCCAATCGCTACGGAGTTCACCAGTAACCAAGGTGCTCACTGGTCTTGAAGAGGAGGCTTACGGGGGGATATGGAGTTATTTGTACTCGCTGTCCTGGTAGGTCTAATTTGGGCCGCAGTAATGCAGAGCGAAAAGCGATCCATAAGGCCGTCCACCAAGAGAAAAGCCACCCGATGTTTAGGTGGCTTCTTTGACAGGATTCAACTATTTCAGAGAGCGTCATCGACAATTAGGATTTGGACGATTCCATTTGTCATTATTCGGCCCTGGACCACTAGAACAACCGCCGCCCGGACCGGTGGAAAGTCCACCACCTGGGCCAGTGGAACGCCCCCCACCGGGACCTGTTGAGAGTCCACCACCAGGACCTGTCGAGAGTCCCCCGCCCGGCCCCGTAGAGCGACCGCCGCCCGGCCCCGTGGAAAGTCCACCACCTGGGCCAGTTGAAAGCCCTCCCCCTGGTCCGGTGGATCGTCCACCTCCAGGGCCGGTTGAAAGTCCGCCACCCGGGCCAGTGGAGCAAGGCCCTCTGGGACCTGTAGAGCCAACACATTGAGCAAATACAGTTGTTGCTGAGAACAGCAAGATGCAAGTCAGTACAGATTTAATTCGAAGGCTCATGATTGTTTCCTCTATTACTGATGCTTGTCCACGCTATCCCCTATTGGTGCATTATGCAATCAAATGCGGACATTGTTGAGGAACCTACATAATCGTGGAGCTTTTTATATGCGTTCATTTTGGTTTGCAGTTTGTACGGCGAGCCTACCGCGAGAATGGGCGCAAGTTCTTAGTTTCCCCGCAAAAGTTGGATAACTGCTTTGAGTTCGCAGCTGTCGCGTTCCTTCACCCAGCGATAAATTTAGAGGGAGGCCCAAAGCCCATACCTCAGATATCTCACTCAACCGCGAATTGATACACTTCAGTGCTCGTCCTGAGCAGAGTCGAAAAATATCGTTTTGAGATAGTCGGATCGCACGAAACTATGCAGCCACGCATTACTCCCGGTAAACGCCGATTGGACAGGAAATCCCACGGCGGCCGCTTAACACCCGTCTCGGTTACTCTGATCGTGGTGGGATCAAATCCGGGTAGGTAAAAGGTGTACCTGATGAATCTTCATGAGTCCATACTTCTCGCGCAGAAAGTGTTGGAGGAAGAAAGGGTATCTCCAACGGTGCGGTATATGCTTCGCGAGCCCGTCGTTGGCGCGTTCGCGCCAGCCGCGCTCGCTCTGGCCGAGAAAGGGCGACATCCTCGTACGGTCTGTGAGAGACCCGGCATTCACCGATTTACCAGTGAAAACTTTGAACTCCTTGCAGGCTTCTATGCGGAACTCGCTGATTCCGACAAATCTCGATTCGTGGATGTACTCGCTTCTCGCATCATGGATGGCCGCGCATACCGAAATGCTTCAAACGACGTAGTCGGCACGGGTTCTTGGAACCACTGCACGTCTGAGCTGCCCCTTATTACCGAATTTCTCGTCCGGCAAAAACAGGTGGCAGCCCTCCTCGCCGCTTTACCGAAGGCGCCAATTCGTCCCGGGTTAACCCTGCTTCTGTTACAGCTTGAGGAGATGATTGCCCTCGATTTAACGCTCCTATCGGACTCCGATTATGGGACACTCAGGGAGGCCGTAAGCTCCCTTCTGCCTACAGTGGACGCACTGAACCAGCAAGGCCGCATCTCAGATACTAAGGAATCGAATACACGGTATCATTTGGTGCGTGAACTTCCCCCGCTCTGCCATTCGATCGCTGAAATGTGCCGCAAAGCGATGTTCCTTCGGCTAAAGACCGCACGGGGGAGCGAGGCCAACACTGAGATACAGAGCGACCGAGAGCAGGTTCATAGCTTTCTCGAAAAGCTGCGATTCAGCCGGCTGCTGGTCGCGTCGCTTGAACAGGCAGAACGATCCTACCGGGAAGCCTCAAACGCCTTCGAGTACAAAGAGTGTATGTCGCACCTTCGCAGCTTTCTCGAAGATCTCCATAAGGAAGCGTGCGTTCTCGTTCATGCAAGACGCGGGGACGTGCTGCCGGCATCGTGGGGTAAGGCGATTGCCTACCTGGTGAAGGAAGGCGTAATCACCAAGAGCGAAGAAGAATTTGTGACTTCGCTTTACAGGCTGGTCAGCGATACAGGAGTCCATCCCCTCGGAGCGGAGCGCGAATACGCCAGGCTCATGCGAAACATGAGCATTGAGTATGGACTGCTTTTCCTTGCACGCCTGGACAAATGGTTAGCTATTCCGTAACCCACACCGCTTGCAATTGCCTTGAGCAAGCGGCGCGGCGCTATACCTCGCCCTTGAGTTTCTTGCAGTAGAACTACGCAGCGGCTGACCGCTCTATCGTGAGGCGCTGGACATCTGGCGCAGGCCTCTGGGAGAGGCGCACCTAGACTCTTTGCCGAGAACCTGAACAACAGTACCGCAATGTCCGATAATAGGGATTCTGAGAAGTTAAGCTATTGATTCTAAAGGAAGACGAACTTAACAAACTGACAATACCACTTCCCTACAGCTTTACACAAACCATTTCATTCACCCGTGCC
>Ga0182030_10027275_pt1 | contig 10283 bp, 6 predicted proteins | sample 812S3MmetaG_FD_121299 | JGI IMG/M metagenome (GOLD analysis project Ga0182030, IMG submission 121299) | Permafrost microbial communities from Stordalen Mire, Sweden - 812S3M metaG (Illumina Assembly) | ecosystem: Environmental > Terrestrial > Soil > Wetlands > Permafrost | place: Sweden... | reverse complement strand
CTCCCGCATGTAGCGATGCAGACCTGTGCGATCATAGACGATCTCCATCGCTCGTCCGCCGAGCACGTAGCTGGGGCGGATGACCACGGGGAAACCGATCCGGTCGGTGATGTCTTCCGCCTCGCGCGCGGACCGGGCGATGCCGTTTTCCGGTTGCAGCAGGCCCAATCGATGGAGCAGCTTCTGAAAGCGTTCGCGGTCCTCCGCGACATCGATCGCGTCGGCGGAGGTGCCCAGGATCGGGATCCCGGCGGCGGTCAGCGCCAGGGAGAGTTTGAGCGGTGTCTGTCCGCCGTACTGTACGATGCAACCCAGTACCGTGCCGTTCTGTTGCTCGCGGCGCACCAGGGCGATCACGTCCTCGGCGGTCAGCGGCTCGAAATACAGCCGGTCGGAGGTGTCGTAGTCGGTGCTGACGGTTTCCGGGTTGCAGTTGACCATGATGGTCTCGAACCCCGCGTCTTTCAGAGCGTAGGCGGCATGGACGCAGCAATAGTCGAACTCGATCCCCTGGCCGATCCGGTTCGGGCCGCCGCCCAGGATGATGATTTTCTGCCGATCGGTGGGGTCGGACTCGCATACGGGCGTGCCGTATCCGCCCTCGTACGTCGAATACATATACGGCGTGGCGGAGGCGAACTCCGCGGCACAGGTATCGATGCGCTTGTAGACCGGGACAACGCCAAGGCCGAGACGGTGCGCGGCGATGTCGGGTTCTTTTTTGCCGGTGAGGTCGGACAGGCGCTTGTCGGAAAAGCCCAAGGCCTTGAGGCGGCGAAGGGCGCCCGGTTCGCGTGGCAGGCCGAACGCGGTGACGGCGCGCTCCGCCTCGATGATGCGTTCCAGTTCGCGCAGGAACCACGGGTCGAATTTGCAGCAGTCATGAATATCCTCGATCGGCAATCCAGCCCGGATCGCCTGGGCCGCCATCAGCAGCCGGTCGGGACTGGGCTGCGACAGAGCTGCGCGGAACGCATCCGGGCCGCCGTCGCCCGGCGCTTCCACCGGATCGAGGCCGGACAAGCCGGTCTCCATACTCCGAAACCCTTTTTGCAGGGCTTCGGCGAAGGAGCGGCCGATCGACATCGCCTCGCCCACCGATTTCATCGACGTGGTCAGCAGCGCCGGCGTGCCGGGGAATTTTTCGAAGGTGAAGCGGGGGATTTTGACGACGACGTAGTCGATGGTCGGTTCGAAACTGGCGGGCGTGACCATGGTGATGTCGTTGGCCAACTCGTCGAGCGTGTAGCCGACCGCGAGTTTCGCGGCGATCTTGGCGATCGGGAACCCGGTGGCCTTGGAGGCGAGCGCGGAGGACCGCGAGACGCGTGGGTTCATCTCGATGATGACCATCCGCCCGTCCGCCGGGTTCAACCCAAACTGGACGTTCGATCCGCCGGTATCGACGCCGATCTTGCGCAGGCAGGCGATCGAGGCATCGCGCATGCGTTGGTATTCTTTGTCCGTCAGGGTCAGCGCCGGAGCGACCGTCACCGAGTCGCCAGTGTGGATCCCCATCGGGTCCACGTTCTCAATCGAGCAGACGATGATGCAATTGTCCGCCCGGTCGCGAACGACCTCCATCTCAAACTCTTTCCAGCCGAGGATGGACTCTTCGATCAGTACCTCTGTGGTGGGAGAAGCCTCAAGCCCGCCGCTGACGATCTGCTCGAACTCCTCGCGGTTGTAAGCGATGCCGCCACCGGTGCCGCCCAATGTGAACGATGGGCGGATGACAGCGGGCAGGCCGGTGTTGGCAAGGGCGGCGCGTGCTTCCTCGATCGAATGGGCAATGGCGGAGCGCGGCGACTCGATGCCGATTTCGGCCATGGCGTCGCGGAATTTCAGGCGGTCCTCGGCGCGATCGATGACCTCGGCTTTGGCGCCGATCAGTTCGACGCCGTGACGTGCCAGCGCGCCGTTGGTGGCCAGTTTCATCGCGGTGTTCAGCGCGGTTTGCCCGCCCATCGTGGGGAGCAGCGCGTCGGGCTTCTCGCGCGCGATGATCTTTTCGACGATCTCGGGCGTGATCGGCTCGATGTAGGTGGCGTCGGCCAGGTCGGGATCGGTCATGATCGTGGCTGGGTTGGAGTTGACCAGAATCACCCGGTACCCTTCCGCCTTCAGTGCTTTGCAGGCCTGGGCGCCGGAATAGTCGAACTCACAGGCCTGGCCGATAACGATCGGGCCGGCGCCGATGATCATTATGGAGTGGATGTCGGTGCGCCTGGGCATGGGGGAGTTAGTCCTTCAAAAACCGGCGCGCTGCCGTGACACCCCTCGGTGTCAGTTCGAGGTGCCAATGAGATTGCAGCGCGCCCTCGGGCAGGCGGATGGGTTCGTGGATGAGGTCGTCACGCAAGCATGCTGCAACGGCGTCACAGAAAGTCCGGTACGCGACGGTTTCGCCGGTCAGTGTCTGGAACTTCTCGAAACCCGCGTCGATGTTGGGCTCACTGATGCGGTGGTGGAATGCGATGGTCAGCAAAAGCGCGGTGGTGTCCATCTCATGCACGCCGCTCGATCATTTCGACGAAGCGGTGGAACAGATAATGACTGTCGCTCGGCCCGGGGCTGGCCTCCGGGTGGTACTGCACGCTGAAAGCCGGTCGATCGGTGCAGGCCAGACCTTCGTTCGAGCCGTCGAACAGCGACACATGAGTTGGGGTGACCGACGGCGGTAGCGTATCCAAATCGACCGCGAAGCCGTGGTTCTGGGCGGTGATCTCGACTTTCCCCGTGGTCAAATCCTTCACCGGTTGGTTGGCGCCGCGGTGGCCTCGGTCGAGCTTGAACGTCTTTGCCCCGAGCGCCAGCGCCAGCAATTGGTGGCCAAGGCAAATCCCGAACACCGGAATTCCTTTGGCCAGCACGCCCTGAATCGCCGGCACCGCGTATTCGCCGGTCGCCGCCGGATCGCCCGGGCCGTTCGACAGGAACACGCCATCGGGCTGATGCCGCAAGATATCCTCGGCCGAGGCGGTGGCCGGGACCACCGTCACCCGGCAGCCGGCCGCGGCGAGGCAACGCAGGATGTTGCGTTTGGCTCCGTAATCCACCGCCACGACGTGCCGCACCGGCGCCGTCTGGCGACCGAAACCCGTCGGCCAGGCCCGGGAGGACTCGTCCCAATCGTAGGATTGGAGGCAGGTGACTTCGCGTGCCAGGTCCATCCCCTCCAACCCTGGCCAGGCCTCGGCCTGGGCGCGCAATGCGGTGAGGTCGAACTTTCCGTCGGCGGGAAACGCAAGCACTCCGGTGGGTGGGCCGCCGTCACGAACGCGTACCGTCAGCGCGCGGGTATCGACGCCGGCGATCCCGGCGATGTGACGGGCGCGCAGCCAGGTGTCGAGATGTAGCGTCGAGCGCCAGTTTGAGGGCTCGGTGATATCCTGCTTTATCACGAGGCCTCGCGCCGCGACCGAGGCGGACTCGATATCCTCCAGGTTAGTGCCGACGTTGCCGATGTGTGGAAACGTAAAAGTGATGATCTGGCCGGCGTAGGATGGGTCGGTCAGGGTTTCCTGATATCCGGTCATGCCGGTGTTGAAGCAGATTTCGCCCACCGGAGCGGGTTTGTCGGTATGGGCACCGAAGCCACGGCCCCAGAAAACCGCGCCATCGGCGAGCACCAAAGCGGCGGTCGCTCCCGCCGGGATGTCGCCGTTGGTGACCAACGGTTCACCGCGGAGTTCGTCCATCGGCAATCCCGTCGCGGCGCTGACCGCGGCCCAATGGCGCGACGGCACAGCCCCTGCCTGTCGCCATTTGCGCACGGCTTCGGTGGTGACTCCGGTGAGACGGGCGGCGGGTTCGGGTCCGCCCAGTCGATCGATGATGTCGTCGATGGTGGCTGGCATGGCGAGAGGGTAGCGGAATTTATTTCCGCTGCCAACATCGTTGAGCCTGATTCGGAAATAAAGTCCCGAAGCAGCGTTTACACATGGTCTCACTTGCCAAACGAGGCGTTGAGGCGGTGCTCCATCGCGGGTAGACGCCGGACCCTCGATAATGCCCTCCCGGGACTGAGATCGGGGCTATACCGGGATCCAGGGAACGAAAGAACGTGACCATGCAGCGGATTGAACGCCGCGGCCTGCTAAAGGGCGCGCTCACCACATTGGCCGCCCCGGCTCTCGCGGCGAGCGCCCGGGAGCGGGTGTTGCGGTTCATGCCGCAGGTCGACCTCGCCACGATCGATCCACATTTCAGCATGACCAATGTGACGCGCAATCATGGCGGGCTGGTATTCGACCAGCTCTACGGCACGGACTCCGCGTTCCGTGCCCAACCGCAGATGGCCGAGGGCCACACGGTGGAGGACGACGGCAAGCGCTGGCGCATCCGGTTGCGTGACGGGCTGCGATTCCACGACGGCGAACCCGTGCTGGCGAAGGACTGCGCCGCCAGTATTCGCCGCTGGGGCCGGCGGGACGTACTCGGCGCGGAGTTGTTGCGAATCAGCGACGAGATTTCGGCGGCGGACGACCGCACCCTGGAATTCCGCCTCAAACAGCGCTTCCCCAAACTTCCCGAGGCACTGGGCAAACCGGGAGCCTTCATGCCCGCCATCCTGCCGGAACGCCTCGCGCTGACGGATCCGTTCAAGCAGGTGCCGGAGATCATCGGCAGCGGTCCATTCCGCTATGTCGCCGATGAGCGGCTGCAGGGCGTCCGGAACGTCTATGCTCGGTTCGACGGGTATGTGCCGCGGCCCAACGGCACGCCGGACCATGGTGCCGGACCGAAAATCGTGCATTTCGAACGGGTGGAATGGACCACGATGCCGGACCAGGGCGTCGCTCTCGCGGCTCTGCAAACCGGTGAGCAAGACTGGTGGGAATTCGCCGCGCAGGATCTGCTGCCGCTGATTCGCCGGGACCCCAATTTACGTGGTGAGGTACTGGAGACTGAAGGCAATTACCTGATGGTGCGGTTCAACCACCTGCAATCGCCGTTCGACCGGGTGGAGATGCGTCGCGTCATTCTGCGTGCGGTCAATCAAGAGGATTTCGTCAATGCCGTCGGTGGTGGCGATCCCGCGCTGCAGCGTCAAGATACCGGATACTACCCTCTGGGCATGCCCGACGCGACGACCGCTGGCCTTGAAACGATACGCTCACGGTTCAGCGACGCTGAGGCGCGCGCTGCACTGCGCGAGGCGGGGTATAATGGCGAAAAGATCGTTCAGTTGTCACCCGCCGATTATCCCAACGTTCGGACAGCGAATGAGGTGCTGGCCGATTTGTTGAAACGTATTGGCATCAACCTCGAATATGTCAGCATTGACTGGTCGACGATGTCTCAGCGCATGGTTCGGAAAGACCCGGCGGAGGGCGGCGGTTTCCACATTCATATGTTGAATGTTCCGTGCCTGTCGGTCGCCTCGCCATTGGTTAACTCGCGCCTGCGTGGCACGGGAGCCGCCGAGTCGGGCTGGTACAGCAACCCACGCTATGAAGACCTGCGCGGTGAGTGGTTACTGACGGAAAACCCCGCGGACCGGCGCGGAGGCGCTACAGCGTGAATGCGTGGCGACGGTGCCGTTGGTGCCAGCCGGCATCACATTGCAACCTGCGGCGTGGCGGGCCGAACTTGAGGGCGTACTACCCGGGGTGCCGAAGTTCTGGAACGTCCGGCGGCGCGTGTGACCGGGGGATAGTCTATCTTCGCGCGTTGTCTCCGCCCGCGCGCGGCACCATAATAGGGAACCCCCGCACAAAGACTCGGAGACGGCCATGAGCCTGCGCGAACAGTTCACCGAACAGCTCAAGGTCTCCATGAAGGCGGGCAACTCGGCGCGGACCTCGACGCTGCGCATGATCATGGCGAAGCTGAAGGACACCGACATCGCTTCTCGCCCCAAGGGCATCGACAAGGTCCCGGACGAGGAGGTGCTGTCGATGCTGCGCGGCATGGTGAAATCCCGCCGCGAGTCGGTCGTGCTGTACGAGCAAGGCAACCGGCCCGAACTCGCCGCGAAGGAAACCGCCGAAATCGCGGTCATCGAAGCTTTTCTGCCCCAGCAGATGGACGATGCCGCGATCGAAGCAGCGGTCATGCGCGCCATTGCCGATCTGGGCGCCTCCAGCATCAAGGACATGGGCAAGGTCATGGCCGACCTGCGCGCGAAACACGCGGCGGCACTCGACATGTCCAAAGCGGGGCCGATCGTGAAAGCGCGGCTGTCATGACGGATAGATTGGCTGCCTGATGGCTCTCCCGCCGCAGTTCCTGGACGAGTTGCGCGCCCGCACGCCTCTGGCGGCGGTGATCGGCCGGCGGGTGCGGCTGGCCCGGTCTGGCCGGCAGTGGAAGGGGTGCTGTCCCTTCCATGGCGAGAAAACGCCGAGTTTCTACGTCTACGACGACCATTACCATTGCTTTGGCTGCGGCGTGCATGGCGATGCCATCACCTTCGTTATGCAGTCGCAGGGCGCCAGTTTCCCCGAAGCCGTCGAGCAACTCGCCACCGAGGCGGGGATGCAGGTGCCTACCCCCTCGCCCGAAGCGGCGGAGGCAGAACAGCGTCGGATGGACCTCGCCGGGGTACTGGATGCCGCCGCCGCCAGTTACCAGCGACGCTTATTCCTGCCGGAGGGCAAGGCCGCCCGCGACTATCTCATCAACCGCGGTCTCTCCGAGGAGACCATCCGCCGCTACGGACTGGGTTGGTCCGGCGAAGGCCGCGGCGCGATCGCCGCCGATCTGGGCCGGGACGGTGTGACGCAAGAGCAAATGATCGATTCCGGGCTGATGCGTCGCGATGATGAAACCGGTCGCGTGTTCGATCTGTTTTTCAACCGCGTCATGTTCCCGATCCGGGACCGTCGCGGACGAACCATCAGCTTCGGTGGCCGGATCATGGGAGACGGCCTGCCTTCGCCGAAGCGAAGCTCCGGCTTCGCGCAGGCAGGCCAGCCGAAATACGTCAACGGCCCAGAGACGGCGCTGTTTTCCAAGCGGCGCACGCTCTACGGCCTCGATTTGGCGCGGGAGGCGGTGCGGCGTGGCGGGACGCTGGTTGTGGTTGAAGGTTACATGGACGTGATCGCTCTGGGCCAGGCCGGGTTCGACGCCGCCGTGGCGCCATTGGGCACCGCGTTGACCGAGGAACAGCTGACCGAGCTCTGGCGCCTCTCGCCGGCGCCGGTGCTGTGTTTCGATGGTGACGCGGCGGGCGCGCGAGCGGCAGCCCGGGCGGCGGAGCTGGCCCTGCCGATGCTGGCGCCGGAGCGGACGTTGCGCCTTATCTCGCTACCGTCCGGTGACGACCCGGACAGCCTGGTGCGAAGCCAAGGTGCGCGCATGTTTCAGTCCATGTTGGACGGCGCCCAACCGCTGGCGGAGTGTCTGTTTGATTTGCTGCGTGAAGGTGTGGGCGATGCCACGCCGGAACAGCGCGCGGCGTTCCGGACCAAGCTGGAGGACGCGGCGAAGCGAATTCCGGATAAGGCGCTCGCGGGCGAATACCGGAGCGTGTTGCTTGACCGGTTTTTCGCGAGCCGGCGGCGCGATCGCGGCGGGCCGAAAACGCAGCTCCGCTCAGGATATAATCGGTTGGCGCCCGACCGGGTCGCGAGCCCTCGAACCGGTCCACGCCCCGCCGCGGATGCTGATACAATCGCCGCCGAGCGGGCCCGGATTCTTACCGCGATTCTGCTGCGCCACCCGACGCTGTTACGTGATGTCGAGCACGCCTATGCCGGCCTCGAACTGGACATGCCCCTGGCGCAACTGCGCGATGCTATCGCGGAGTGGGCCATGCATGCCGAAGTCCTTGACTCTCAGGCCCTGATGGACCACCTCAACGGTTTCGGGTTGCACAGAGATGTCGAGCGCGTTCTGGCCGGGACACCAGTCCCGTTGCCAGCGTGCGCGTCATCGGCGGCGATGCCGGCGGAGGCGGAGGAGGGATGGTGGCACATCTTCGGGTTCCTGAACGTCGATCGCCTGCGAGAAGAGGTCAATCTGGCGCGGCAAGACGCCGCCCGCGGGCTGACCGAGGAGACCGAGCGGAGACTCGTCGCGTTGATGTCCGCTTTGAACAAAGTCCGCACCGGTGAACCGGACGGAACCAATCTCGCGGCCTGATTTTTGCTACGCCCTGCCGCGGGCGGCGTGAATTACCCCCACGGCGCATGCCGTGACCCATCTGATCTGGGAGACTTCTGACCGATGGCCACGAAAACAATTGTCGCTGGTGACACCGCCACGGCGGAACAGGACGCCGAGACCAACCTGCTCGACGTGCAGACCGCCGCCGTGAAGCGGCTGGTCGCCAAGGGCAAGGAGCGCGGCTACATCACCTTCGACGAACTGAACACGATTCTACCGCCGGATCAGAACAGTTCCGAGCAGATCGAGGATCTGATGGCCTCGCTGTCGGAGATGGGCATTCAGGTCGTCGAGAGCGAGGAGCAGGAAGACGGCGAAGCGCCGGTCGTCGCCGTCGAGAAGGCCGAGGAAGCCGAAGAAGAGCAGACCGGCAATATCGATGAAGCCACCGTAGGCCGCACTGACGATCCGGTGCGCATGTACCTGCGCGAGATGGGCAGCGTCGAGCTGCTGTCGCGTGAGGGCGAGATCGCCATCGCCAAGCGGATCGAGGCCGGCCGCGACATGATGATCAACGGGCTGTGCGAAAGCCCGCTGACCTTCGCCGCGATCATTTCCTGGCACGACCAGCTCAAGGCTGGCCGGATGCTGTTGCGCGACATCATCGACCTGGAAGCGACCGATGGTGCCGGTGCCGTCGCCGAGGGTGTCGAACCGGTGGAACCAGCGCCGGTGACCGACGGCTTCGCGACGCCGGATGACGATTCCGACGATGAGGACGGCGGCCCCAGCATGTCGCTGTCCGCTCTGGAAGAAAAACTGAAGCCGGAAGTGCTCGCGCGGTTCGAGGAAATCGAGGTCCTGTATAAGAAGCTGCACAAGATGCAGAGCCGCCGGCTGGAAACCATGACCAGCGGTGAGGACGTCACCACGCGCTCGGAAAAGAGCTACGGCAAGTCGCGTGAAGAATTGGTGCAGAAGGTCGGCCAGGTACGGTTGCACAACAACCGGATCGAGGAATTGGTCACGCAACTGAAACAACTCAATCAGCGCCTGACGACGCTGGAAGGCCAGTTGCTCCGCATGGCCGAGGGCACCAAGGTCGCGCGTGAGGAATTCCTGAAGCATTACCGCGGTCAGGAACTGGATCCGAACTGGGTCGCCAGGGTTTCGGTGCTGCCCGGCAAAGGCTGGAAGCCATTTGTCATCAAGCACACGACCGACATCAACAATGTGCGTGGTCAGATCGCCGCCGTCGCGACCGATGCCAGTCTGCCGATCGCGGAATTCCGCCGCGTCTACATGACAGTCAGCCGCGGCGAGCGCGACAGCGCGCGGGCCAAGAAGGAAATGATCGAGGCCAACCTTCGGCTGGTGATTTCGATTGCCAAGAAATACACCAACCGCGGGCTGCAGTTCCTCGATCTGATTCAGGAGGGAAATATTGGCCTGATGAAGGCGGTCGATAAGTTCGAATATCGCCGCGGTTACAAATTCTCGACTTATGCCACGTGGTGGATCCGCCAGGCGATCACGCGCTCGATCGCCGATCAGGCGCGCACGATCCGCATTCCGGTGCACATGATCGAGACGATCAACAAACTGGTCCGCACCTCTCGGCAGATGCTGCACGAGATCGGCCGCGAGCCGGCGCCCGAAGAACTGGCGGAAAAGCTCGGCATGCCGCTGGAAAAAGTCCGCAAGGTTCTGAAGATCGCCAAGGAGCCTATCTCCCTCGAAACGCCGATCGGCGATGAGGAAGACTCTCATCTTGGTGACTTCATCGAGGACAAGGCGGCGGTGATTCCTTTGGATGCCGCGATCCAGGCCAATCTGCGGGAAGCGACGACCCGCGTGCTGGCCTCTCTCACGCCGCGCGAGGAGCGTGTGCTGCGCATGCGTTTCGGCATCGGGATGAACACCGACCACACTCTGGAAGAGGTCGGGCAGCAGTTCAACGTGACCCGCGAACGCATCCGGCAGATCGAGGCGAAGGCGCTGCGCAAGTTGAAGCACCCGAGCCGGAGCCGGAAGCTGCGGAGCTTCCTCGACGACTGAGCGAGCGGCCCTGGCGCAGGCTGGGGCCCCTCAATTCGAGCGTGGCCATGACAGGCATCCGCCCGCGGAATAGCGCACACGGATACTTCGTTCGCCATCGAAGCGACTAAGCGCGTCTGCCATTATATTGGCAGCCGTGATGAAGAGGAGTCGCTGTGTTGCCAAAT
>Ga0182030_10027274_pt1 | contig 10284 bp, 7 predicted proteins | sample 812S3MmetaG_FD_121299 | JGI IMG/M metagenome (GOLD analysis project Ga0182030, IMG submission 121299) | Permafrost microbial communities from Stordalen Mire, Sweden - 812S3M metaG (Illumina Assembly) | ecosystem: Environmental > Terrestrial > Soil > Wetlands > Permafrost | place: Sweden... | reverse complement strand
CCGGCGGCGCGCGAAGACGCGATGACCAGGATGACCGAGCAGGAACTGGACATCCTGGTCGTGGGTGGCGGCGTCGTCGGGGCAGGTAGCGCCCTCGATGCCGTCACTCGCGGGCTGACGACGGCGATCGTCGAGGGCCGCGACTGGGCGAGCGGCACCTCAAGCCGGTCGAGCAAGCTGATTCACGGCGGCCTGCGGTACCTGGAGATGCTCGACTTCGGGCTGGTCCGGGAGGCCCTCAAGGAGCGGGGCCTGCTGCTCAACACGATTGCCCCGCATCTGGTGCGGCCCGTGAGGTTTCTGTATCCGCTCCAGCACCGCGTCTGGGAACGGCCCTACGTGGGCTCCGGGATCGCGCTCTACGACACGATGGCCTACACCTCGGGCACCGCGCGCGGACTGGATCACCACCGGCACCTCACCCGCAAGCACGCCCTGCGCGAGGCTCCGTGCCTGCGCCCCGACTCCCTCACCGGCGCGATCCAGTACTCGGACGCGCAGGTGGACGACGCCAGGCACACTCTCACCGTGGTGCGCACCGCCGCCTCGTTCGGCGCGCTCGCGGCCAACGGGGCGCAGGTCGTCGGATTCCTGCGGCAGGGCGAGCGGGTGACCGGCGCCACGGTCAAGGACACCGAGACCGGGCGGACGTTCGAGGTGCGCGCCAGGCAGGTCATCAACGCCACCGGCGTGTGGACCGACGACACCCAGGGGCTGGCCGACACGCGCGGTCAGTTCCACGTGCGCGCGTCCAAGGGCATCCATCTAGTCGTGCCCCGCGACCGGCTGCAGTCAAGTACCGGGATCATCCTGCGGACCGAGAAGAGCGTGCTGTTCATCATCCCGTGGGGACGGCACTGGATCATCGGCACCACCGACACCGAATGGTCGCTGGAGAAAGCCCATCCGGCCGCCAGCGCGAGCGACATCGACTACCTGCTCGAGCACGTCAACGCGGTAATCAATTCACCGCTGACCCGGGAGGACGTCGAAGGCGTCTACGCCGGGCTGCGGCCGCTGCTGTCCGGTGAGTCCGAGTCGACGTCGAAGCTGTCGCGCGAGCACGTCGTGGGCCACCCGGTGCCGGGACTGGTCGTGGTCGCGGGCGGCAAGTACACCACCTACCGGGTGATGGCCGCCGACGCGGTGGACGAGGCGGTCCGCGGCCTCGACGCCCGGGTGCCGGACTCCTGCACCGATCAGGTGCCGTTGCTTGGCGCCGACGGGTACCAGGCGCTGTGGAATCAGCGCCAAGCGCTGGCCGTGTCCAGCGGCGTCCACGTCGCCCGCGTCGAGCATATGCTGAACCGCTACGGCTCCCGCGTGCATGATCTGCTGGCCCTGCTGCGGGACGAGCCGTCGCTGGCGGCCCCGCTGCCTGGCGCGGATGACTACCTGCAGGTCGAGGCGCTCTACGCGGTGACCCACGAAGGCGCCCGCCATCTGGACGACGTGCTGGCCCGGCGCACCCGGATCTCGATCGAGTCCTGGGACCGCGGCGTGGCCGCCGCCCCCACCGTCGCCGACCTGATGGCGGGCCCGCTGGGCTGGGACGAGGAGCAGAAGCAGCGGGAGATCAAGCACTACCTGCTGCGGGTCGAGGCCGAGCGCGACTCGCAGACCAAACCCGACGACACCACCGCCGAAGCCGCCCGGCTCGGCGCGCCCGATATCGTCCCGCTGCCCTGAGGTCCCTGACCCGGTTACCGGCCAGCACCCCGGGCGGAATACGCTCCCTTCGGGGGAGAAGATCATGGGACTGTGGGGCAAGCGGGACGACATGATCGTCCATCAAGCCGATCCGTACAACGCCGAGCCGCCCCGCGGGGCCCTGGCGGACCGGATGCTGACCCCGGTGGAGGCGTTCTACGGCCGTAACCACGGCCCGATCCCGGTCATCGACCCGGACGCGTGGCGGCTGCGGGTCGGCGGCGCGGTGGCCCAGCCGGCTGAGCTGTCGCTGGCGGACCTGAAGTCCGGCTACCCGGCGCAGACGCTGACCGCCACCTTGCAGTGCGCGGGCAACCGCCGGGCCGGGCTGATCGAGGTCAGGGACATCCCGGGGGAGGCGCCCTGGGGACCCGGGGCCACCTCCACGGCCGAGTGGACCGGGGTCAGCCTGGCCCGGGTGCTGGCCGGCGCCGGGGTGCGGCCGGGCGCCGGGCACGTCGCCTTCGCGGGCCCGGACGTGGCGCCGGATGCTGATCCGCCGCAGCCCTTCGGCGGCTCGATTCCCCTGGCCAAGGCGCTGGCGGGAGAGGTAACGCTGGCCTGGGCGATGAACGGGCAGCCGCTGCCCGCGATGCACGGCGCCCCGCTGCGGGTGGTGGTGCCCGGCTACATCGGCGCCCGCAGCGTCAAGTGGGTCGAGCAGATCACCGTCCAGGACACCCCGTCAGGCAACTACTTCCAGGCCCGCGTCTACCGGCTGCTGCCGGCCGATGCTGACCCGCGTTCGGGCGGGCCCGGCGTCGGGCTTTCGCTGGGCGCGGTCGCCGTCAGCGCCGACATCCTGCGGCCCGACGGCCGTTCCGTACTGCCAGCCGGCCCGACCGAAGTGACCGGGTACGCCTTCGCCGGCGATGACCGCGGCATCGCCCGGGTGGACGTCTCCGCCGATGGCGGCCACCGCTGGCGCCAGGCCGAGCTGGACGGCGAGGCCGTCCCGTGGGCCTGGCGGCACTGGCGCACGATCATCGACCTGCCCGTGGGGGAAACCCAGATCACCGCCCGCGCGTGGGATACCACGGCCGCCCTCCAGCCCGAATCCGCGGAGCACGTGTGGAATCCCAAGGGCTACGTCAACAATTCCTGGGCCCGCCTGCGCGTCACCGCCCGCTGACCGGGCGCAATCTTAACCACAACTGAACTTCTTCCAGCGCGTGGCGGGGCGGGTGACCGGGCATAGCTGAATCTGAGCCCTTGTTCACAGCGTGTCCGCCTCCCTGCGGCGGCCACCCGAGTGACACGGAGGGTCCGTGTTGCCAAGGCAACCCTGCCGCCTTGGCAACACGGGCCCCGGGCACCTGAAGCGCCGCAATCCGGTAAGCCGCCAGGCGGGCACCCGGTCAGGCGTTCCGCGCGAAGCTGCTGGCCCGGCCGCAGGATAGCTCCGGTATCAGCCATTCCGTCGGCGGCGCGGGACCTGCGGGACCATGCCTTTGCGCGGCCCGCGGTATGTCCGCCAGGCCGTTCGCATTCCACCTTTAGGATAAATAGTCCCTTTCTTGCCATGTACGACTTTTCTAATATTTACTTTCGATTTACGACGTACATGTCCTCGACGAACTGGTATAAAATTGTCATTTCGTGAGCTTCCGAAAAATCGTGCGGTTAAAATGCTTACCACCTTGAATTCTGCTTAATGGGCATCTCGGCCAGCAGTTCTGTGGTTAGAATGGCCCAACCGAGGTCGGGACCCCGCCTCGCCGCATTGGCAGATGAATGCCATTAGGCCGGCGAATAGGGGAGGGTATGTCAGTCACTGACCGCGAATCGGGTCCAGTCTCCGGCTGGGCCGATGTCATGTCGGATCCCACGTCGCTGGACGAGCATGGATCTGGGTCGGCGCCGAACGGGCAGGGTGATCAGCGGGCGGCCGACCTGAAGGAGTCGCTGGGCCGGGTGGCGATGGTGGCGGCCGCGGCCCTGGGCGTCCCGGGTGCGGCGGTTACCTTCGCTGGTCCGCGTGCACCGCTCGGCATGAACGGCCCGCCAGGTCCCGGCGGCCAGCTGAGCCCGTATGAACGATGGCTGTGCGCGGCCGTCGTCGGCTCCGAGGACAAACTGATCATCGCCGACACCCGGGTGGACCGGCGCATGGGTAGCAGTACCCGCCCTGGTCCGGCGAACATGGCGGCCTGGGCCGGGGTCCCGGTACGTGACTGGGACGGCCGCGTCGCGGGGGTGCTCTGGGTAGTTGACCAGGTGGCGCGCCAGTGGAGTGTCAGCGATGTCGCGGTCCTGGAGACCCTGGCCGAGGTCGCCTCGGGCGAAGTTGCCTTGCGAGTCGCGTTGGCCCACAGCAGCGGACGAGTCGCCCTGGCCCTGGTGCTGGAAGAGAGCCTGCTGCCGCCGCGGCTACCGGATATCCCGGGCCTGCAGGTGGCGGCGCGGCAGGCGGCCGGCGGGACAGGGGCAAAGGTCCTGGGGGATTTCTGCGACGTGTTCCCATCGGCCGGGGGGACATGGGGAATCGTGGTCGGCGATGTGTGCGGCAAGGGCCCCGCCGCCGCCAGGCGCACCGCACTGGCCCGCTATACCCTCCGGGCCCTCGCCCGCAGGCAGACCCGGCCGAGCTTGCTCCTGACCGGCCTGAATCAGGTGCTGCTGGACTGGCCGACCGAGGACCCGCGGTTCGTGACCGCGATCTACGCCGCGGCGCGGCCGGTCCGCGGCGGGGCCATGGTGCGGATCAGCTCCGCGGGTCACCCCCTGGCGCTGGTGCGTACCGCGAACGGCCAGGTGCACGAGTTCGGACGGCCGGGAGCTCTGCTGGGGGTACTGGCAAATCCAGAGCTGCATGACTCGCAGCGGCTGCTGCGGGCCGGTGACAGCCTGATCTTGTTTTCCGATGGCGTCACCGAGGCCCGCGGTGATCCCCACCGTGACCTGTACGGCGATGAGCGGCTCCGCAACCTGGTCGCCCGGCTAGGCGGCCTGACCGCCGCCGCCATGGCGGAGGCCATCCAGCTCGCCACGCTGACGTTCAGCGGCGGGCAGTTCAGCGACGACACGGTCGCGCTGGTGCTGAAGGTGCCCCAGCAGGCAGCGACCGGGCTCCCGCCGTTAGCGGCCGGCCGCCATTAAGGCGGATTCGCCTTCTTCCGCCGGTTGGTACATTCTGGTCCTGCGAGATTCCCGGCCTGGGGTGGGAAGCGAGTTCTGATGACGGCTGCGCCCCCAGGAGGACAGCAGCAACGGGTGAACCCCGGCAGCCGGAGTTCACCCGCGGCCCTTGCTTACCCGGAAGGGGCCTGCGGTTCCCCCTCTTCCTGCGTTCCCGCAGCAAGAGAGGGAACCCGTTTGCTATGAGCTGGGGCCGTAGATCTCCTCCAGGGCTTCCAGGACATCGCCCATGCTTGCCCTGGTGATGGTCCTGCTGCCGTTTCTGCGCGGCACCCAGGCCTGGGCCATGGCGCCGAGGTGGGCGAACTGGGTGCCCCGATGGGCCCGCTTGAACGCCTCGCACCTGGGCCGGAGCCACGCTTCGTCCAGGGCGAGGAGCAGCGCCGGGCGGTCTCCGGCGCTCACCGGGCCTGCACCGGCCTGGCCGCGTAGTCCTTGATGATCGCGGCGAGGAGTTGCCCAGGTCCGCGTCCCGTCGGGGCTGGCAGCCCGTCTTTTCGCAGCGCCAGCCAGCGGCCGGTACTGTCGACGTCGATCACGTAGGCGTGACCCCACTCCAGCCGCAGTACGCCGAGGGCGTCACTCTGGCCACCGGCGAACAGATCACGCCGGGGCCTCTCCGGGCGGCTGCGCGTGCTTGTTAAACCCAGCTCAAACGTCATCCGGTATCCCCTCCCCGCAGCGTCTCCCACGCTGCCTACCCCTAACAACTTACTATCCGTTCCATGACGGATCCGTACTGTTACGGAGGCTACGCACGCATCATGCGTTTGCGCAACGGCCGAAAGTGACCGCTCAACAGGTCACAAGTGTCCCTGAGACGCCTGCCGTGCGGCCGCACACGATCCCGCCCAGATTTACGGCATGCCGCACTATAAAGCGGTATGCCGCTACCTGGCTGGCCGATGCTGCTTTCCGGAAATTCGTCGGCTGGGAAGGGCTATGGTGTCCGGCTGCGTCGCCTTGTTGCTAAGCGGGCCGTTGCGGCCGGCCTCGCGCGGCGTTACTTAAAACATGGTGTCCCGATGGTCTTTTCGGCGCTGCCCGCTCCGCAGCGCAACGTCACCTGTCCCGTTCCCGTGCCCACGCCCGGCCGTGCTTAGCTCCGCTCCTGACCGGGTCGCAGGTACACGGCGGCCACTGAGTTTTTCTGCGGCATACCACAAGCAAGCGGATGCCCCGTACGAGTCACGCTTTGGCTTACTGGCGAAAAGTGCAGCAAAACCTGCAGATCACGCCCTGAACGACAGGTCCAGTCAGCTTTTGGCTGCCCCCTGCATTCATCGCGCTCCCTAGCCGGATCCGTTAACTGAATGAGCGTCCGCGGGATCATACCGATGCTGAAGATCTAGACAACTGCAGGATGCTATGAACAAATCAGATCACTCCCATGTGGCCGAGATGCTCCTGAGGAAGCTGGGTCCAGCGAGGTGTCCGGCTCCACCGCGATGCGGTGCCGAGAGGTGGCGAAGTTGCCTGTGGCCTCGGCGCCGGCCTCGGCCTCGGCCTCGTTCGGTGCAACCGCGCTGAACTCTGACGGCCGGAAATGAAGGACAGCCGCTGGCCGCAAGTCCAGCAGCACGAGCCTCACCGCACACAGGCAGAACAGGACCTGAGATCTTAGGAAATGCGGTGAGCTCCTCGGCGGGAACTACCTGCACGCGGGTCGCGCTCGGTCGTTAGCGCAGGTCGGAGGCTGGTATTGGTCACATTAGATCGACAGCGAACGGCAGAGACGGCCCCTCGCGCCTTATCGTCTTTGGTTGCTTGTATGTTGAGTGTCAAGCTAATAGAAGCGGCCTTTCGTGCATACCATAGCCGACTCATTCTCCCCGGCGAGATACCGTACCCCTGTCTTATGATTATTCTTGCTCACGACTAATGCTAACGGCACAGTATAAGCGGCACTTATTTTCGTCACAGTAGCGATTATTTCTGTTGTAGCGCCACTGTCCGCGGCGCGTGCCACGGCCTAGGGAAGCTTACTGAGCTCCAGCAGGCTCAGACCGGCAGTAATATCGCCAAGCGGATCGCCGGCTATCCCTCTTTCGCGCCTACGTCACAGAGTACTGAACTCCCGACGTTCTCGGAACATCCTACTCAGGCTCGCTGGATGGCCCGCAACGGCGCCCGGTAGTCTGGAGTCCTGACATACAGCACATGCCCTGCTTTCTCGGTACGGGTAGCTATGAGGCGCTTCACCACCTGCGAAACGGCGACAATATTCGCCGCGTGCCGGAACACGGCAGCAGCCGCGCATGGTCCGTCTAGCATTCCAGAACAGACACGGACGAGTGGTTTTACTGATGAGGGTAAGCCGTGTGACGGCCTTGCCACCGCGCCGAAATATCCTGAGACGTTACCCGCAAGCGGCCATTTTCGCAAGAGAGCATGGCTGCTGAACGGACGGCAAGCCTCCGCACTCTGACACAATTAGCTGATGGTTAAACTCGCTGTGGGGGGCCCGCTTACCAGAGATCGAGCTTCACTAACAGGCGCCACGCCCACTCCTGTCTACCGGTTCATCTCACACCGGTTGGCTTGACGTATAACGGCCGGGCAACGACGTGCTCAGCGGCCAGTGTGCGTATTGTCACAGCGTGACTACGCTCATCTCGCCGGGCCTGCGGCCAGCGGCGACGACTGCCGCCGCCACCCGTGGCGATGACCCAGACCGTGGGCGCCTTCTTGCTTCGTAACCAGGCACAGCTCTGCGTCTGAAGTGGTCGACGGCCCGGCAGTGTCGGGACGTTCGCCCTTGCCGGGCGGGGTGCCGCGGTGCGTAGTGTCACCGCATGGATTTCACCCTGAGCGACCAGTCGCGCGAGCTGCAGGAGCGCCTGGCGGCGTTCATGGACGAGTGCGTCTACCCGGCCGAGGCCGTCTACGCCCGTGGCCGCGCGACGTCGCTCGACCCGCACCACGTTCCACCGGTCGTCGAGGACCTCAAGGTCGAGGCGCGCTCACGCGGATTGTGGAATCTCTTCCTGCCCGGCGTTTCCGGCCTCAGCAACGTGGAATACGCGCCGCTCGCCGAGCTCATGGGACGCTCACCGGTCCTCGCCGCAGAAGCATGCAACTGCTCCGCGCCGGACACCGGCAACATGGAGCTGCTGCACATGTTCGGCACCGGCGAGCAGAAGCGGCGGTGGCTCGACCCGTTGCTTGACGGCGAGATCCGCTCGTGCTTCGCGATGACCGAGCCTGACGTCGCGTCGTCCGACGCCACGAACATCGCGACCAAGATCGAGCGTGACGGCAACGACCTGGTCATCACCGGCCGCAAGTGGTGGATCACCGGCGCTGCCGATCCGCGGTGCCGCGTCGCACTCGTCCTCGGGGTGAGCGACCCGGACGCCGGAGCCCACCAGCGGCATTCGCTCGTGCTCGTGCCGCTCGACACTCCCGGCGTGATCCTCGTCCGCGACCTCACCGTGTTCGGCTACCACGACCACCAGGGGCACTGCGAGGTGCGCTTCGAGGGCGCCCGCGTGCCGGCGGCGAACCTGCTCGGCCCGGCCGGCGCGGGCTTCGTCATCGCACAGAGTCGCCTCGGTCCGGGCCGCGTGCACCACTGCATGCGCGCGATCGGGATGAGCGAGCGAGCGCTCGAGCTGATGGCGCGCCGGGCGCTGTCGCGGACCGCATTCGGGGCGACGCTCGCCGAGCGTGGCGCCGTACGACGTGACATCGCCGAATCGCGCATCACAATCGAGCAGCTCCGGCTGCTCGTGCACAAGACCGCCTGGCTGCTCGACACCGTCGGGTACAAGGGCGCGCGGATCGAGGTAGCCGCCATCAAGGCCACGGTGCCACGAGCCGCCGCCGAGATCATCGACCGCGCGATCCAGCTGCACGGCGCGCTCGGGTTGTCCGGCGATGCGCCGCTCGCGCAGCTGTACGCCACAAGCCGCGCGCTTCGGATCGCCGACGGCCCCGACGACGTACACCTTGAGTCGGTGGCACGGCGGGAACTAGCCCGGCACCAACAGGTCTGAAGGCACCGGGCGTCATGGCCAAGTCGCGTCAACCGGCGCCGGCTCCAGCGCCATCTCGATCCGAGGCCAGGCCATGCGGTTCACTCTCATGTCGCTGGCAGAAGCGTCGTGTGATCGTCTGGCCATACCAGCTGGTCCGTGACGTTCCCGCGGAGACGTCTTGTGCAAAATTTCACAAGGCGTCTCCGCGGAAACGCGCGCTCGTTCCACGCATGGCCTCGGTTTGACGGGCCAAGCGCGAGCCGCCTCGGGAATCCGCGCACCTACTCCGTATCTGCAACTTCGTAATGGTGCACGGTCAGGTCGCGTTCGATCAGGAACCGCTCGTCATCCGGATAGAAGACTGCCTTCTCGATGTCCTGGCCGGCGAAGGCCTCAATCGCGGCCCGGGACTCCCAGAAGCTCACCGTGATGAACTCGGCATGATCACCCTCCACCCGCCAGAGCAGCCAGGCCCCGCGGTTGCCAGGCGTGCGCTGATAGCCCTCAATGCCGGTCTCCTGCACATACGCCGCATAAGCGGGAGCGTCCTGCGCCCGGACCGCTCCGCGCCACGTTCGCGCGATCATCCCCCGATACTCGCACAGCCACTTATCTGCCGCCGAAAGGAGATGCCGGATCAATCATGAGGCGTTCGCAGCTGAGCAGGCCACCGATAACTGATCCCGGAGCATCAACGCTGGCTCCGAAGTCGAGCAGTGCGTCGACAAGCTCGACGTCGTCGTTGCTCGCAGCCCAGTGGAGAGGAGTCTCCTGATGTCCGTCGCCGGGGAGCCCTGGTGCGTTGGGGTCGGCACCGGCCGCGACAAGGACGGCCACGATCTCATGAGGATTGCGGCGATGGCCGGGCCAGTCGGCGAAGAGATGGAGCAAGGTGCGCGAGCCGGCGCTCTCGCCGTCTTTCACGATCCTGACGCGGGCGAGCCCTGGATGCTTGATGCTCCGGATCTAGTGGAGGGCGGTGACCTGCTCGATGTCGTACCGGGCGCGAAGGTCGGCCACGACATCAGCGTCGGGCCGGCCCTTGCTCGCCTCCATGATCGCCATGAGCTCGTCGAAGTAGTTCTCGTGGCCACCGGGCACTGAGGACTGAAAGAACACTTTCACCGGCTTGTCGCTCGAATTGCTGAACGCGTGCGGGATGCCTGGCGGGACGAACATGAACGCACCAGGACCGCCGGTGGCGAACGTCTGGCCCGTTGCCGATTTCCACCGATGCCAATCACCGACGGAACGGTCGATCGGCTCGAACGCGAGGACGTCGAGCTCGCCTTCCACGACATAGAAGATCCCTTCGCCGACGGCGTGCACATGCGCGCCGACATCAAACCCCGGTCCGATGACGACCTCGAACGTCGATGTCGACGCCGGATAGTCCATGGTCATCTTGACCGTCGCGTCGAGACTGCCCCCGGCTATCCGACGTCCCGCGCCGGGT
>Ga0182030_10027272_pt1 | contig 10285 bp, 11 predicted proteins | sample 812S3MmetaG_FD_121299 | JGI IMG/M metagenome (GOLD analysis project Ga0182030, IMG submission 121299) | Permafrost microbial communities from Stordalen Mire, Sweden - 812S3M metaG (Illumina Assembly) | ecosystem: Environmental > Terrestrial > Soil > Wetlands > Permafrost | place: Sweden... | reverse complement strand
CGAGCTTCGTGGGCAGCGACTTTTCTTGTAAGGGAGCGACGCCGACCATCGACATCAGCGCAGACCTGTCCAACATCCAGGTACAGGCCAGCGTCGAGATCTATACGCCGTCGGTGCATTTTCTGCTGCTTGCAAAGCCGACGTTCGACGTGAAGCTCGGATTGAATGGCAGCGTCACGTGTTCCTTGGCCGTTGGCCAGCTGGGGATAACTATTCCCGTTGACGCGGACCCGCCGCTGGTGCTCAAGATCGGTCCGCAGCTGCAGTTCTCTGCTACAGGGGGCCTCGACCTGGATGCGCAGTGGGATCCTTCGATTTTCTTTGGCTTCGACAAGGGCGGCGGTATCAGTGACGACTTCCACACGGTGAAGTCGAGCGCGAGCGTGACGTTCTCCGGGAGCGCCAGCTTCACGATCTTCGGTGGAATGAACGCGGAGCTCGAACTCCCCGGGGGTCTTGTCGGTGTGAGTGGCGAGTTTGGTCCTGAGATCACGGGGACGGTTTCGCACTCCTGCCTAACGCTCACGTCGAGCTTGCAGGCGTCTTTGTCTATCGAGGCGAGCCTTTTCGCTGTGCACTTCAACGCAACGATCGCCTCAGGTGATTTCGACGCGAGTCAAGTGGGCAAGCCGATATGCATCACCTCCGGTGCGGCGAGCGGAACCGGGGGCGGCGTGTCCGGGGCCGCGGGGTCAAGCTCAGGAGGTAGCCAGGGCGGCTCGTCGAGCCCGGCGGGTGTTGGCGCACCACCTTCTGGGTCGACGGTTCAAGAGATCGAGGGCGGTCTGGGAGCGTCAACCTTCGCCAGCTACGCAACCGTTGCCGGCATCGGACCCGCAGTTCCGCCTCGTGCGAGCGTAGCGGTGTCCTGCAAGGTGTATGACCCGAGCATCGGGAGCGTGTCGCCCGACGGCTACTGGTATCAGATCGCCAGCTCGCCGTGGAATGGCGCGTATTACGCCGCGGCCAACACTTTCTTGAACGGCGACCCCGCGAATGGGCCGTACTCGCACAACACCGACTTTGCCGTTCCGGACTGTCCGGGCACGACTAGCCCCGGTGGTAGCGTGCCCGGAGGACCCGCCGGCGGGAGCGGCGGATCGTCCGGTGGTGGTGGGGCCGCGAAGACGTATGCGGAGACGGCGGGTGGTGTGGCTCACACGTGGTCGAACTACGGGGATGCGGGCGGGACGCAAGGGCCGTCGATCGCGTCGAACCAGACACTTCAGATCGCTTGTTGGGTTAGCGGCTTCAGGGTCGCGGACGGCAACACCTACTGGTATGAGATCGCATCCAGTCCGTGGAACGACGCGTACTACGTCTCTGCCGACGCGTTCTACAACAACGGCGCGACGTCGGGCACGCTGAGCGGTACCCCGTTCGTCGATCCAGCCGTGCCGAACTGCTCGAACACCGGCGGCGGTTCGACCGGTGGAACCAAGCCGACGTACGGCGAGACGGCGGGCGGTGTGGCTCACACGTGGACGAACCCTTCGGACGCAGGGGGGACCGAGGGACCGTCGATCGCGTCGAACCAGACAGTTCAGATCGCTTGTTGGGTCAGCGGTTTCAAGGTTTCTGACGGGAACACCTACTGGTATGAGATCGCGTCAAGCCCGTGGAACGACGCGTACTACGTCTCGGCCGACGCGTTCTACAACAACGGCTCGATTTCCGGCAGCTTGATCGGAACGCCTTTTGTCGACCCGGCAGTACCGAACTGCTCGAACACCGGCGGCGGGTCGACGGGGGGTAGCAAGCCGAGCTATGCCGAGACGGCCGGGGGTGTGGCCCACACGTGGACTAACTATTCGAATGCGGGCGGCACCGAGGGGCCGTCGATCGGGTCCAACCAGACGGTCCAGATCACGTGCTGGGTCAGCGGCTTCAAGGTAGCCGACGGCAACACCTACTGGTATGAGATCGGCTCGAGCCCGTGGAACGACGCTTACTACGTCTCGGCCGATGCTTTCTACAACAACGGCGAGACGTCAGGCAGTCTTCACGGAACGCCGTTCGTCGACCCAGCGGTGCCAGCGTGCTAGCCCGGCATTACCCGGCCGCCGAGCCAACGCGTCGCGTTGAAGAACTCGATGCCGGACAGCGGGATCCACGCGGCAGACCGCGGCATGCGTCACAACAACGCCAGGACACCCACGCCTCGAGATGCCCCCGCTGAGATGCAGACAGGCTTACTCCGCCGAATCCCGTCAGGCTCGCCGAGTAGCGGTTCTGTCGGTCTCGGTGGCGATTCTGGCGATCGCGTCCAACGTCTCTGCATTTGCGGCCGAGGGCCAACATTTTCGCGCCGTGTTTCCGAGTGCGGTGACCGCGGGGGAGCCACTCCGCGTCGAGGTTGACGTACAGTCGATACCGCCTTCTACGAAGCTGCTTTTGCAGGCGCGCGAAGACCACGTGTGGCTCACCGTTGGCGAGGCGACCGTCAGGCACGCCCGGATGGTTGCGCTCGCTGCGACGTCGCCCGACACCTCCGGCTCATTGTCGATTCGAGTCGAGGCGATCCGCGGACGGTCTCGCCTCTGGGCATCCGCTGCGGCGCGAACGCTAATCAGGCCGCTCACCTCCCGCGCCCGCCACATGCCCCGCATCGGCATGCCCGTTCCGCCACCGTGAACCAGCGTCCGAATGGAGACGTCCAGACCTTCCGCCTGGCAAACAACGGGGCCAGCATCTTCTCGTCGCCCGGTCCGCATGCGGCCCAGAATTGCGCGTTGCCCACCGCGTCGCCGAGGAGCCGGCGTCACAACCCTACGGCTTTGGCCCCATACTCAGCTTGTGATGCGGTGAAGCCACTGTATTCCAGCTGCCCAATCAGGGCGTTGGCGGAGAATGCCTGTGTCTTCAGGTACTCGCGGGCGGCTTTCGCAGCCTGCTGATCCCAGTTCGCACCGGAACGGGCAACGCCGTACGCGGCCTGTGAAGACGTAAAGCCGCTGTATTCGAGTTGAGAAATAAGCCCCTTCAGCGAGAAGGCCTCGGTCTTTAGGTACTCCTTGCCGGAGTCGACAGCTTCGTTGTTCCAGTTAGCGCCGCAATGAGTGGCGCCGTATCGAGCATCTGAAGATGAAAAGCCGCCGTATTTAAGTTGCGAGACAAGCCCCTTCAGCGAGAAAGCCTCAGTTTGTAGGTACTGCTGAGCTTCCCTCACAGCGTTCTGCTCGCTTACAGTGCTTGCGTCAGCAGCGGCACCGCAAGTAGCCAGACAGGCAACCATGACCAAGCAAGCCAAGACCGCTCTCATTTGTAATCTCCTCACAACTTTCCCTAGTACGCTCGGCTGGTGATTAGGTGCGTAAGCGAAGCTTCGCATTGGCTACTGGGCAAACCGACACGCCTACACTAGACGCAATCCGTAAGGCTGGCAAGGCCGCCATCGAGAGCGTGGAACACGCGGGTAGCGACAGCTAGCCGCCCGAACCTCGACGCCGGTCCGCGCCCGCTACCGCGCTCGCCCAGCTGCGGTTGCGCCGTTCAGCGCGGTCGAGACGCGGACGGTTCTTTTGCCTCCTAGCCGTGCGCTAGCTCGGTATCTGTGGTGGGATCCCCATTGCCCGGGCCTGGTCGATAGAAACGATCTCGCGTCCAAAGGGGAGGAGCGAGACTGGGATCAATTTGAAGCTTCCAAGTCCGAGCGGGATCCCGATGACCGTCAGGCAGAGCAAGACGCCCGTAAGTAAGTGCATCAGGGCAAGCCACCAGCCGCAGAGCACGAACCAGAGCACGTTGCCGACCCCCGACGCGATACCCGCGTCGGCCCGTTTCACGACCGTCTTCCCAAACGGCCAAAGTGCGAACACGCCGATCCGTAGCGCCGCGATCCCGAACGGGATGGTGATGATGAAGACGAAGCAGATGAGCGCGGCGAACGCATAGCCGATCGCCATCCACAGACCGGCGAGCACGAACCAGATGATGTTGAGCAGCAATCGCACCGGCGGATCCCCTGTCGTCGCACACCCCCTGGCGATGTTACTCGGAAACTGAGTAACCGCAGGTCGGCCGGGTGCCGCCTTCGCGTCCCGAAAGGAGCCGCGGATGGCCAGCCGGGAGCGCCGCGAATCGCGCTACGCTAGGCAGATCGTAGATGTGTGGACCGACGGCGGGTGCGCGCCGACGAACCCGGCCCGGGACGGTGGGCGGTGGTGTTGTGCCTCGGCGACACGGAGATCGAGCGCGCGGGGTGCGACCCGTGGACTACGAACAATCGCATGGAGCTGCTGGCGGTGATCAACGGGCTCGTGCTAATCGCCAGCCCGGGCCAGCGCGTGCGGGTGCACCTCGACTCGAGCTATGTGCGCAACCCGTTCGTCACGGGCTGGCTGGAGCGATGGGAACGCAACAGCTGGCGGCGGGCCAATGGGGGCGACGTGCGCAACCGCGATCTGTGGGAGCGGCTCATCGCGGAGGTCGCGCGGCACGCGCGTGCCGAATGGCGCAAGGTCCCTGGTCACTCTGGTGTCCCGCTGAACGAACGGGTGCACCAGCTGGTGACCGCGGCGCGCGAGCGAGCCAGCGCCGATCCCGAAAGAGCCGCTCGCGCGTGAAGCCAGTCGTTTCTACACACGCTGCTCGCAGTCCTGCTGCGGGCGGCTTGCGAGCGTGCACGCTGCCTACCGGCCCGCTCCTACTCCCGCCCTGGGCCGGGCGGCCTCACGCGTCGGCCAGCGTGGTCACGCGGCCTCGAGTGCTACGGCGAGTTCGTCGGCGCTGGCCTCGACCGTTTCGGGCACGGTGACGACCAGTCGTCCGTCTCGCTTGAGGACGTGCTTTGCGTTGATGATTGTCAGTCCGACGATCTGTTGCGTGCCTGGCGCGAAGCGGAGCACGTGCCCCTCGCGGGTCTCTTCGCCTTCCCCTGTTTGGGGTGCCCCGACGTGGAGGTAGAGGACGTCGCCGTCTGGGTCGTAGTCGGCGTGGTCGAACACGAGCGCTCCGATGTGAATGTTCACGGCGTCCATAGCTTGGGGTCCTTGCGGTTGGCCAGCGCGGTGATGATCCGTCCCGGCTGCTGCTCATAGCTTACGACCACCAGCAGCCATCGGCTCGGCCCGACGTCGCGACGGTAGAGCCTGGTTCTCTCAGGTCGTGAATCGGGCTCGGTGTGATCGGGGTGCGCGACGGTCGCCACGACTGCGTCGAGGTGTCCGACGAGCTCCGGGTGATCACGCGTGATCTTCTGTTCCCAGACGCGGGTCAGCAGAACGATCTCACGGTCGTCGAGGTCTCTGACGACCGCCAGTGTCGCGTCGTCGTCGGCCATCCTCGTGAGACTGCCGAACGCTCCGGACGATCGCGAAGCGGGCACGCGGACCGGATGCGACAGTCTGGCGCCTCGCTCGGGGTCAACCGGGTCTCTGCAGCCCCGCGCTGGCGGGGATGACTGGTGCGGCCCCGTGATGGACGGTGTCGATGATCTCGGCGTTGTCGATTCCCTGCAGGTAGATCGAGGTGATGCCGAGGTTGGCGTGACCGAGCTGGCGCTGGATCACGACTATCGGCACGCCTTCGCGAGCCATCTCCACGGCGTGGGCGTGTCGAGGCTGGTGCGGCGCAAACCGGCGCCTGACAGCGGCTTGGGCAGCTGCGCGGCGTAGCTGGACGCGGACCGCGTCCTGGGTCCACGGCCGGCCACGGCTTGGCCCGTTGATAACGCAGAACAGCGCCCCGACCGGGAGCCGCTCGCGGGCTTGCAGCCACGGGTCGAGTTGCTCCCAGCCCCAGCTATCCATGCCGACCTCGCGGCGCTTACCGCCTTTGCCGCGCCGCGCGAGAATCGCGCCGCGCCGACGGTCAAGATCGCTCTCCGCCAGCGCGAGCGCCTCGCTGATCCGAAGCCCCGAGCGCCAGAGCACAACTATCAGGCCGCGCAGCCGGTCAGCGACCGGCCCATCGCCTGCGGCGCGCATGACCCTGATGATCTCCTCCACCGGCGGCGGATCCGCCGGATAGCGAAGCCCCTTGTTCCTGGGCGGCCGTCCGACGTGATACCCAGGCAACGTCGCCGGCGAGCGGCGACGACCGATGCAATCCACCAATGCAGTCTCCACGATTCCTCCTCGAGCTCAAATGACATGGAGAAATCGTGCTCGGCCAGTCTCAGCCTGCGCAGTAGCGTTATCAACGATTCAGCCACAGCACCGCAGCTGGGAGCAAGCAGGAGCGTGCGGTGCGGCTGCCCGCGCAGCGTGTGCACGGCTCACTCTCCAAGGGCAGCTCACGCCGCTATACCGTTGGGCGTCGGCGCGAAAGCGATGCTCGTCTACAGGCGAGCGAGTATCTCGGCCTTCTTGGCCGCGAATTCCTCCTCGGTAAGCACACCGGCGTCACGCAGCTCGCCAAGACGTGCCAAAAGCGTGACTGAGTCGTCCTCGTGTCGCTGCTCCGCTGGTAATGGTCCTGGCGAGCGCTGCGCAGCCTCAAAACGAGTCCAAAGCGGAGACAGTGCCGTGCGGATTGTGCGGGACGTCAGCTCGCCATGGTGCAGAAGCGCCTCGCCCTTCACCGAGCCAACATGCATGCCCGTGTTGACCGTCGTTCTCTTCGTCGCCGCGCTGAGCGCCGACGCCACCACGATCCCCTCAAGAGCTCCTTGTAGGCCGAAACCACCTCCAAAGAACGTCCTCCCCGTGGTTTGGGCACCGCCGGCTACCTCAATCGCGGTCATCTCTTCGTACGGAATCGCGACGCTGACGTGGTCGCCGATCTCAACCCTGATGTGGAGTGCGTCTGGGAGAGTGAGCAGCGAGCACACGTCCGACGGCGAGAGACCGAGGCCGTTGCCACCCACGACGGTGAATCCGCCAAGAACTTTGACGTCTGGAACTCCGGGCAACATCCCGCGCCCGTCGAGTTCGTCGCGCGCTTGCGTCGCAGTCGCGGCGGGCCAGTCGCGAAACCGTGGGATCTTGTTTGGTCGCCGACAAAACGTACATAGCCAGAAAGGCTCGAACACGCCATCCGCTACGCGCGCGACCTGTGAAACGGCCCCGCAGTTTCCGCAAGCTCGGAACCGATACGTGACGTCGCACTCTGCACACGAAAGGGCTTCAGCGCCCGCGTCCAAACGAGCGGAAGTCCAGCACTCCGTACACGCCAGATCGATCGAGCCAGCGACCGTTCGGATGGGATCAGCCGGCTGGGCATCGTTCATTGCGGCTCCATTTGACCGGTCGCGATTCGCGACGAAGTTTCACGTCCTTGGCGCACTAGTCTGCCAGAGCGGCGAAACGCACGGACTCGGGAGCTCGCTCGGTCACCGCGAGCCGTGGGGCCCCGCTCAGTGGATCGGCCAGTCACGCGTGCGCCGTGGTCTGGCGAACCCGGACTGAGGGCGAAAGCGAGCGTGCGGGTGCCCAGCCGTACGTGGGAGGATGTCAACCCGTGGTGCAGCGTTACGACTTCTCGCAGTCGGACAAGGAGCGCTTGCGCAGCGTGCCGTCTGCCCCTGATCGGAACCGCCGTGCGGAGCGCCGGCAAGGGGCCCGCGGGACACGAGCGTGTCGGGACGGTCGAGCATCGGAGTAGCGGCTCACATCACAGCCGCAGCGTCCGGCGGCCGAATCCCGCGCGTTGTATCGCCGCGCGCACGATGACGTTGAACATCACGATCCTCACGCCAGCCGTCATCTATCAGTCGGCGGACTTTCGACTGAGCGACGCGCGAACTGGAGCGATCGTAAGTGACAACTCGCCGAAGACCATATCCCTGATCTGTCACGACTGGTTTGGGTTTCTCACGTATACCGGACTGGGTAGCTGGAAGGACCGCGACATGTCGGATTGGGCCACTGAGTGGTTGACTGGCCGCGCCACGCTTTCCTTCGACGGGGTCGCGTCGGTGCTTGCCACCCAGACGACCGGCCTGATCGAGGCGGTCCGGCTGAGTACTGGACGCCGTATGCGGCACACGCTCGTGCTTGCCGGTTTTGTGGATGGGGCGCCCAGGCTCTTTGTTGTTTCGAACCTCCAGGACACGCGAGGAGGGTTCCGCGGTTCGCCGGACGCCACCCTGACCATCACGGGCGCTGACTTCCCACAAGGCGCGAAGGCGCGTGTCTTCGTGACAGGCGCTACGCCTGCCGTAGAAGACTCCGACCGTCGTCTGCTTGGCCGACTCGCACGGGAAGATCCGGAGAACGGAACCCGTCTGCGACAGCGGATAGAGGCCGTGAACCAGCGCGCCTCGGACCGCGACTCGACGATCAGCCCTGGGTGCGTCGTGATGTCAATCCGCGCAGACGGTCGAGGGGTTCAGCAGGTCAGCGGCGAAGGCGAACGACCGAGCGGTGTCCCCATGTTGATGCACGGTGTCGACCTACAGAAGCAAATGCGCGAAGCGCTTGCGAGCGTTGGCATTGATCTGAGTAGGGCAAACGTCGTCCAAGCCGCGTCGGTCGCGTCCTCACCGAGTACCCGCGCGGTCCGTCGGCCCGCGCCTCGGTGTGTGGTTCAGGTCGCCGATCCCGCCGGAAGCGGGTACACGGTTTCGCAGATCACGTCACCTGACTTCGAACTTGAGTCAGCCAGCACGCTCAGCGACGAGGGTCATGTGGCTGGGAACGGCTGGCTGCCTGACCGCAGCGCCCCGTGGGAGCCATGGCTATGGTGCGACGGAGCCTTTGTGATGCTTGCGTATCGAGGCATAGTGAGTGCGGTCAACGCGCGCGGCGATGTTGCAGGGACAAGACAGGGTGGCCTTCCTGAGCGGGCCGTCGTCTACGCCGGCGACAGACTTCGTGAACTCTTGCCGGGCGGCGTCGAGGTCGAAGGCTTCAGCGCGACAAGGAGCACAGCGACAGCGATATCCGCTGACGGCGACGTGGTCGGTGAAGTGCGCAGCGACGTCGAGGAGCCTGGAAGGCCGAACACTCGCCCAGGGGCGTTTTTTGCTGACGGACGGGTGTCCGTGGCCGTCGACGTGCCGGCGCCCTGGGGGAGTCGCGCTGTGGATGTCAACGCGAGCGGCCTTGTGCTCGTGCGCACCAGCGTTGGACCGGCCGATCCTCGGAGCATCATCTGGGACCCGGTCGGGGGCTCGTGGGTGTACGTCGGCGATCCGTCGGCCAATGTCTTCCCGCTCGCGCTCACGGAGAACGGAACGGCCCTCGGGCAAGCCCGCTCGACCACAGATCAAGGAATTGCGATGACCTGCTCTCGCGGCGGCACGTGGCAGCGCGTAGGAACCGCCGACGACTTCTGGCCAGTCGACCTGAATGATGGGGGGGACGTCGTGGGATACAACCGCGTGGACGGGCTGAACCGCCCCTGGGTTCGGCTTAGGTCCGAGGAGCTGATCCCGCTGCCCTTTGTCCGGGATCACCACACGCAGCCAACCGCAATCAACAACGGCGGCCTGATTCTCGGGAGCGCCAGCGCTGAGGCAGGCCGGTTTTGACGGAGACTTTGATCCCAGGTTTTGCCTGGTGGAAGGAGAAGTCTTTGGTCATGCCACGTTCGAGTACCCCACGGAGTTGTTGGATCGCGGTGCCCGGCTGGTGTTCGAGTCTGGCCGTCCGATCGCGCATGTCGCGGCTGATCTCGGTCTGCCGGCGGAGACGCTGCGGTTGCATGTGCGCCGTGTCGAGGTCGATGAGGGCCGGCGCGAGGGTTTGACCAGCGCGGAGCGCGAGGAGATTCGCAAGCTGCGCAAGGAGAACTTCGAGCTGCGCCGCGCGAACGAGATCCTGAAGTCGGCGAGCGTGTTTTTCGCCAAGGAGCTCGACACAGACCGAACGAAGTGAGCCGCTATATCGACGGGCATCGCGGCCGCTTCGGCGTCGAGCCGATCTGCAGCACCCTGGGCGTGTCGGCGTCCGCGTACTACCGTCGCGCGACCGGAGAGCGCTCCGATCGCGTGGTCGAGGACGAGCGGCTGCTGGAGCTGATCAAGACGACGCACGCCGCCAACTACTTCGCCTACGGGTATCGGAAAATGTGGAAGGCGCTGTTGCGCGCCGGGGAGAGCGCTCCGCGGTGCCAAATCCAGCGGCTGATGCGCGACAACGGCATTCAGGGCGCGAAGCGCCGCGGCAAGCCATGGCGCACGACCAAGGCGGACCCCTTGGCAGCACGCCACCCCGATCTCGTGAACCGCGATTTCACGGCGTCGCGGCCCAACGAGCTGTGGCTGGCGGACTTCACGTACCTGCGCTGCTGGGAAGGCGTCGTGCTCTTCAGCTTCGTGATCGACGCGTTCAGCCGGATGATCGTCGGCTGGCAGTTCGCCGCCAACATGCGCACCGACCTCGTCCTCGACGCGCTGCGG
>Ga0182030_10027271_pt1 | contig 10285 bp, 5 predicted proteins | sample 812S3MmetaG_FD_121299 | JGI IMG/M metagenome (GOLD analysis project Ga0182030, IMG submission 121299) | Permafrost microbial communities from Stordalen Mire, Sweden - 812S3M metaG (Illumina Assembly) | ecosystem: Environmental > Terrestrial > Soil > Wetlands > Permafrost | place: Sweden... | reverse complement strand
GCGCGGGAATCTGCATGCCAAAAAGACCGAAATACCCCGCTCCGTAGTACAGCACTGTCCCGACGATGACGGCAAACAGTACGCCCGGCATTCGCAAGGGGACCGACCCTCTCGCAACGAGCGCATAGAGGATGAGGCCTAAAGTGAGAAAACCGACGATGGGAAACTGCAGCAGATCGACCATGGGAAAGAAACCGATCAACGTCAGCGCAATTCCAGCCAGCGAGCCGAGCAGTCCTGCCATGGGAATCAACCGCCGCACCGTCCTGCCGGCAAAGGACAGGAACAGCTTCAAGACTCCCATGGATGCTGTCGCCGCCATGCCGAGATACCAGGTCTGAAGACCCGCCGAGGTTGGATCGAGGCCGGCGGCGCGGAACCTTGCAAAGGCCGGACCCAGCACCAATAGCGCCATTCCGATGGTGGAGGGGGTATCCAATCCGAAGGGCATGGCCGTGACGTCGCTGCGGCCGGTTCGGCGCGCAAGTCTCACGGCTAACCAGGTGTAAACCAAGTCGCCCACCAGCACGCCCAGTGCCGTCCCGGGGAACATGCGTCCGAAGACAATGTCCGCGGGAACGCCGTAAGCGCCGATCAACACGGCGGCGAGCAATCCCAGAACCGATAGATTATCGACGACCAGGCCTAGAAAGCCGTTTACGTCGCCGGGAACCAGCCGAAAATAGGAGGCGCGGCCGGACCTAGTTGCCAAGATTGAGAAGCGCCGCGTTGCCGCCCGTCGCCGTGGTATTGACGGTCAACGTTCTTTCGTTCGCGAATCGCGCCATGTAATGCGGACCGCCCGCTTTCGGACCCGTGCCCGACAGCCCGTTTCCGCCGAAGGGCTGCACTCCGACGACGGCGCCGATCATATTGCGATTGACGTAAGTATTGCCGATAGCCGTGTCCTCGAAAACTTGCCGCCAAAATGATTCCAATCGCGTTTGCACACCGAGCGTCAAGCCATAATGGCTGTCTCGAATGGCCTGGAGTACCTGGTGGATCTCGCTCGATCGATACCGTACCACGTGCAGTACCGGGCCAAATTCCTCGCGAGTCAGCTGGCCCGCATTATCAAGCTCGATGAGATGCGGTGCAAAGAAGCTGCCTTGGGTGTGGGCTTCGCCGAGTTTGCACGCTTTCACAATCCGCGCCTCCTTGCGCATGCGCTCAACATGCTGCGCCAAACCATCGCGGGCAGCGGCGTTGATGACGGGTCCCACGTCGGTCTTGAGATCGGACGGATCGCCGATGAGCAGTTCATCCATGGCGCCGGCGATCATATCCAACACGGAGTCGGCGATTTCTTCTTGCAGGAACAGAATACGCAGCGCCGAGCAACGTTGGCCGGCGCTCATGAACGCCGAACTCACCACATCGTCGACCACTTGCTCAGGCAGCGCGGTTGAATCGACGATCATGGCATTCAAGCCGCCGGTCTCCGCAATCAGCGGCACGATGATTCCGTCGCGCGAGGCCATTGCGCGGTTGATTGTCAGGGCGGTTGCCGTAGAACCGGTCATGGCCACGCCGGCGAGCGCCGGATGCGCCAATGCGACTTCTCCGAACAATCGGCCCGGCGTTGGCACCAAGTGCACGGCCTGCGGCGGAACGCCCGCATCATGCAGCAGGCGAATGAATCGGGCTGCGATCAATGGCGTGGGTTCAGCCGGCTTCGCCACCACCGTGTTCCCCGCGCCAAGCGCTGCGGTTACTTGACCCGCAAAAATGGCAAGCGGAAAGTTCCAGGGACTGATGCAGGCGAACACCCCGCGGCCCTGCAATGTCAGTTCGTTCACTTCGCCGGTCGGACCCTCGAGACGCTGCGGAGCTGCGAATTGCTTGCGCGCCTGCAGCGCATAGTAGCGGCAATAATCCACTGCTTCGCGCACTTCCGCGATCGCGTCCGAGATGGTCTTGCCTGCCTCCCGCACCAGCAGTCCGTGAAATTCCGCACGATTCGCCTCAAGGATATCCGAGGCCTTTTCCAGACAATTCGCCCGCGCGTCGCCGCCGCCGCGGTTCCAAGCAGGCTGAGCCGCCGCACTCGCGTCGAAAGCCATCGTGATTTCATCCGCGGTCGCGTCGCGGGAGACGCCCACTTGCTCGCGCCGATCTGCCGGATTGGTGATCGGATGCGACGCACCAGGCAGCAACACGCCGGAGATGATGGGGCCCGCAATCTGCGCATCGGCAGTTTTCTTAGAGCGATGCGCTGCGATCTCGCCGCGCAAGGCATGAAGTTCGCGAGGATCGCCCAGATCGATTCCGCGGGAGTTGCACCTATCGAAGTACAAAGCGGCAGGTATCGGCAGCCGCGGATGCGCGAACGGCTCCAAACGCTCCAGCTCCGAGATGGGGTCGCGGACAATTTCGGTCACCGATATCTGCTCGTCCATGAAGCGGTTCACGAACGACGTGTTGGCGCCATTCTCGAGCAGACGCCTCACCAGATAAGCCAGCAAATCTTTGTGTTCACCCACAGGGGCATAGACGCGCACCCGCGGGAAATTCTCGACTTGGCGGGCCGCTTCCGCGTACAGCAGCCGGCCCATGCCATGCAGGCGTTGAAATTCAAAATTCGCCTTCGCCGGCGCCAGCTGCAACACCGCGGCGATGCTGTGCGCGTTGTGCGTGGCGAATTGGGAATAGATCAGGTCCGTGTGCTTGAATAAGCGGCCCACGCAAGCCAGGTAAGACACATCGGTGCTGACCTTGCGCGTGTACACCGGGTAACCGTCGAGACCGCGCTCCTGAGCCCGTTTGATCTCGGAATCCCAGTAAGCACCTTTCACCAGACGCACCGTCATTCTTCTGCCGTAGCCTCGAGCAGTTGCCGCCACCCAATCAATTACCTCCAAGGCGCGCTTGCCGTAGGCTTGCACAGCGAGCCCGAGCCCCGGCCAATCCCGAGTGACCGGGTCTTTCGCCAGAGCCTCGATGAAGTCCAGCGAGAGATCGAGACGGTCCGCCTCTTCCGCATCAATGGTCAGTTGGATGCCAAGCCGTGCGGCCTGGCGCGCAAGGCCCTGCACCTGCGGAACGAGGCGCTGCATGACGCGGTCACGCTGCATCAGGCTGTAGCGGGGCTCCAAGGCCGACAGCTTGATGGAAATACTCGACACGTCATGAACCGCGCGTCCTGCGGCCGTGGAGCCGATGACTTCGATGGCGTGTTGGTAAGACTTGAGGTAGCGCGCTGCATCCTGCAGCGTCCGCGCGCCCTCGCCCAGCATGTCAAAGGAACATAGACCCACTTCCGCTTCTCGGGCGCTGCGCTCCAGCGCCTCTTCAATGGTGCGCCCCACGACAAATTCGCCGCCGATGATGCGCATGGCGCGGCGCACCGCGAGACGCACCAAAGGTTCGCCCGCTTTGCGGGTCAGCTTTCGCATCCACCCGCCGGCATCGGTCTTGATGGACGGATCCAACTCGAGTATTCCGCCGGTGAGCATCAGTCCCCAGGTCGAGGCATTGACGAACAGCGATTCCGACCGGCCGGCGTGAGAGGACCAGTCGCCTGCGCTGAGTTTTTCGGCGATCAACCGATCCGCCGTGACATCGTCAGGAATGCGCAGCAGCGCTTCGGCGATGCACATGAGCGCAATGCCTTCTTGATTCGACAAACCGAACTCTTGCAGAAAGACGTCGAGAAATGGACGCTCGGCGCGCCGTGCACGGGCGCCCTCAACGAGGGCCATGGCGACGGTGACCGCGCGGTGACGCGCGCCGCCCGTGAGTTCCAGGTCATGCAGCAAACGCTTCACCGCTCGATCCTCGGGCCAAGTCCCGTGGTCTCTTATCGTCTGGCGCAGTGCATCCAGGGTGCCGTCGGGGGAAGATTGGTGCAAGTTGGCGGCCATGGCTGATCTCGGGTTTTAATGGCTTATAGTCGCAAAAAACACCGCGCTTGGCGGGGATAGTTTGCCGGGCTCAATTCTGCTGAGGCGCGCGGTGCCGTGCGAAACCACGGCCAGATCCCAGGGCTCGAGCCTCACGGACTTGCCCGCATCGCTGCCCAGCGAGATTGGGGCTTCGATGCTGAAAATCAAAGTGGTGTCCGGCGATGCCTGCAAAGTCAGGGTCTCGCCCAACCGAACGACGCGCGCGGCTGCCCGAATTGACTTGGACACGATGAAATTCAGATCCACACATGGCCCATCGAGCAGATCGCAGTGAGTGCTGATGGCGCCGTCAAACGCCGCTGTATCGCCGACTCTCTGCAGCACGCGGTGTTCTCCATTGTCAAATTTGAGCAACAGTCCTTGGCCTCGCAACAACACCATGTTGCGGCTGTATCCCGCAAAATCCGAGAACGGGCCGGACGAGTCGATCTGTGCCACGCTTACACGCCAGAGGAATGCATCGCCGTCGGCCGGTACGCGGATCGCTTCATGGGTTATGCCGCCGCCGTTCTTCCAGGGAACCGCTGTAAAGGAGGATTTGCGGATGACCTTAAGTTCAGTCGGCACTCGCGAATCATACAGGAGGCAACTCAGGATTCCGTCAGCTCATGCTGGAGCAGGATTCGGGCTTTCTCCCAATCTCGCTTGACGGTGCGCTCCGATGCGCCGAGCACCGCGCCGATTTCCGGAAACGTGAATCCGCAAAAGAATTTCAAATCGACTACCTGCGCAAGCCGCGGTTCGATATGGGCAAGCGCATCGACAGTCTCGCTTAGGCGTTGCAGTTCCGCATCCGATTCAACGCCCTGCGGCATCTCGGTCGGCAGTACCGTAATCTCGAATTCGCCGCCGCGTTTCTGCGCGGAGCGGCTGCGGAAGTAGTCGATGATCAATCCACGCATTGCGCGCGAGGCATACGCCAAAAATCGGGCGCGGTCCGGAAACGCTCCCGACCCTCGGCTGGACATGTCCAGATAAGTCTCGTGCAGCAGCGTGGTGGGACTCAAGGTCAGCGAGGAATTGCGCCGCAACTGACGTTGCGCCAGGTTGTGGAGTTCCGCATACAGAACGGTGAACAGCTCTTCACGGGCTTTAGCGTCGCCGCATTCCGAGGAGCGGATGAGAACATTGAGATCCGTATCCGACATGCCAACAGTCCCTCAAGACTGCGGTTATCTTACTGAGTATTCGCAGCATCGCAAAATTCGACGTGATCGCCCGCAGTTTCATCGGGCCGTGGAACAACGGTGTGGAGGCGCCGCCTGAGCCGCCTAGCCCGCGCGGACCGCGCGGACCGGACTTGATTCAAGACGCGTAATTTTCGCGGATCATGGACTTCGAATGCTGCACGGATTTCGGCAGATTGCCCCACGGCTTGCGCAAAGCGACCTGCGCCTGCACCGCCGGCATGGGTCGCCCCAGCAGGTAGCCTTGTACTTGCCGGCAACCCAATTCCGTCAGCATTTGGAACTGCATCTCGGTTTCGACGCCCTCCGCGATGACATCGACCCCCAAAGCCGCCCCGAGCGAGATCAATGCATGCGTGATGCCGACGGCTCTTTTGTCCAAAGTGATATTCTGAATCAACGATCTATCCAGTTTCAGCCGGTCTACCGGCAATTGGGAAAGATACTTTAGGTTCGAATAGTTGCTTCCGGCATGATTGACTGCGACGCGAACGCCCAGCCGTTTCCATTGCCTCAGATAACTGGCGGTCAATTCCGTGTTCGCAAGGACTGCGGTTTCTGCAATCTCCAATTCCAGCCGCGCCGCATGCAAACCCGAAGTATCGAGAATTCCACCCAGTATCCTGAAGAACTCTGCATTGATCTGCCGCGTCGACACATTGACGGATACCGTCAACCGCTCTCCTTCGCGTCCACGCCACGCCGCAGCCGTATCGCAGGCGTTCTGCAATACGCTGGCGCCCAAAGTGTCGATCATGCCGGAGCGTTCGGCAACCGGAATAAAAATCGCAGGCGCTATGTTCGAGCCGTTTGACAGAGTCCAGCGAGCCAGCGCCTCGACCCCGCATCCGCGGCCGCTCTGAAGCTCGAACTGCGGCTGATAGTGAACGCTGATAGCGTTGCGTTTCAGAGCGTCATCCAAGCCGACTTCGACCGGCAATCGCCGCCTAGCCGTGGACTCCGCGCCTTCCGGCGTGAAACTTGCGTTTATCGAGCACAAGCTCCGCTTAATAGGAACCTCAGGGGCGGCGATCGAACGGCGATTTCGCTGCACATTCATCGCTGCATCCGAAGGGCGTAGAGGATCTGGGAGGACCACGACAATGTCATCCGCGCCCACTCGCGCGATCACCCCGCACTGGGCGGGCCGGCCGCATAAGCCGTTCATCAAACTCAGGCCTTGCAGATCCAAGGCAACTATCGGGATTGCGGTACGGTCGGCTCGCGCACGCACCATCATGAAACCGATGAGATCGCTCAAATGCACCGGATTCGGCAGTCCGGTCGAGGAGTCAAAAAACGCAAGTCTGGGCGGTCCCGGCTCCGGCGCGGCGAAATTGTATGCCAGTCCGAGGACGCTGCCGATCGACTGTGTTTGCAATTCGCCCAATAGACTGCTCGTGTTGGTATTGGCGTACATGATCCAGCCTGCGGAATCGCTCATCGCAACCAGATCGGCGCTCGCTTCCAGAAACTTGGGCAGCGATTTGCGGGAAGGCATGCGTGACGGCGCGGCCGCTTGAGTAGCGTGCCATGCCGGCGCGGGATCACACAGTCTTGACCCATCCATGTCGCCGACTTCGGCAACATGGATCGCCACGGTCCGCAGCGCCAGCAGACGCAGCATATCGAGTGCGGCGTAGCGCGAGTTCATCGCCAGTTCATCGGCACAGAACACCAGGCTCGGATTGAAGGCCCGGGCAATTGCGCGCAGCTCGGGCTCGGAGGCAACGCGCTGCCAAGTGAACTCCAAGTCGTACTCCCTCAGCAGTTGCTGCGCTATGAATCGGTCTGACTTGTGATCCTCAATAACCAGCACTCTGATCGCATCTCTCATCGCGCGCTCTCCTGTGTCCGGACAAACACGGCCCTGCATGGAAGCTATAGCCAAAATGACATTCCGCCGCTGTAGGGAAACTAGGACAAGCGCCGCGTTTCGGGACCTGGGGCTCTTTAAGTGACTTGAATTGCCAAGCGCGTCACAGAGTTCTCTGTGTACGGTCCGCGACGGCGTACAGGAATTCAAAGGAATCCCCTATGCGGCGCCGCCGGTCGGCAACCTCCGCTGAGCGCTGCCGCGGGCTCCTGCGCCGTGGACCCAAGTCTTGGATGCAAAGGCGTTTCGCAGCGGTTGTCCGCAGGTTGCCCGTTATGGGCTTACCGAGGCCGCCCATAGCGGCGGCTATGGTCTAGAAGATCACGTAACCATCGCGGGTGAATCGGCGGGCGCTGCATCGGTGTGCATGCACGTGATCGCGCCTGATGCGACTACCGGTCTGTTCCAAAGGGCCGTCGTGCAGTCGGATTCTGGCGCACTCTGTATCCGCACATTCTCCAGTGAGTGTGTAATGACGCGTCCACGCCGGCGTAGCCGCCGCGCCTGAGCCGCCTACCAGAGCGTGACGCGATCCTCCGGCCGCAGATACATTTTGTCGCCTCTCTTCACCGAGAAGGCGCCGTAGAAGCTCGGCATGTGCACGACGACGCCGTTGACACGGCATTTTTCCGGGGAGTGAGGGTCGGACTTGACCTGCTCGATCATCGCCGCATCGCGCGTCTTGCTGAGCCAACTCTGGGCATACCCTATGTAGAACCGCTGATCCGCGCTCATCCCGTCGATCACCGGCGGCGCGCTTCCATTCAGCGATGCGATATAAGCCTTGTAGGCGATCTCAATTCCAGCGATGTCCGCGATGTTCTCGCCCAGCGTCAATTCACCGTTGACATGGAAACCCGGCACCGGTTCGAAGCCGCTATATTCCTTGATCAGCTTATCCGTCTTGGCTTTGAACTTGGCGTGATCCTCGGCCGTCCACCAATCGCGCAAGTTGCCGTCGCTGTCGAATTGGCTTCCCTCATCGTCGAAGCCATGACTGATTTCATGGCCAATGGTAGCCCCGGTTGCGCCATAGTTGAATGCGCCTTCCGCGTCCGGATTGAATACCGGCAACTGTAGAATTCCCGCGGGAAACACGATCTCGTTCAACTGCGGATCGTAGTAGGCATTGACGGTTGGCGCCGTCATTAGCCATTCGTCGCGGTCGATTGGGCCGCCCAATTGAGCGAGTTTGCGGTCGTTTTCGAACTTAACGCCCCGACGCAAGTTGCCGAGCAGATCTGTGGGGGATATGACCAACTTGCCGTAATCGCGCCACCGCTTCGGATATCCGATCTTGACGTTGATTTTCCGGAGTTTTGCGCGCGCTTCCACTTTCGTGGCTTCGCTCATCCAGGACAACTGATCGACGCTCCGGGTGTAAGCCTTGAGCAGGTTGGCGACCAGTTCGTCGACGCGCGCTTTGGCCTTCGGCGGGAAGTACTTCTCCACGTACAATTTTCCGGACGCTTCGCCGATCAATTGGTCGACCAGCTCGCAACCGCGTTTCCAGCGATCTTGATTTTTCGGCGTGCCTCGCAAGACCCCGCTCGTAAATGCGAAGTCCTCATCGACAAAGGCATGCGAGAGGTAGGGGGCGCTGCCGGACAACAGCCGATACCGAAAGTATTCCTTCCAGGTGGGCAGCGGCGTACTCTTGATCAGCCCTGACAGGCCGCTAAGATAGTCGGGTTGGCGCACGATCATGGTCGGCAACGGGTCGGGGGCATCCCCCTTTGCCAAGTAGCCGTTCCAGTCTATGGACGGAGCCAGCTCCTTGAGTTGCGCCGGCGTCTGCGGATTGTAGGTCTTCTGCGGATCGCGATTCGCAACGCGAGTCCACTGAATCTTCGCCAGAGCTGTCTCAAGAGCGAGAATTCGGCCCGCTTCGTCAGCTGCGTGCGCATCTCCCAAGAGAGTCAACATTTTGGCAATGTGCTCGCGGTACTTCGTGCGGAAGCCAAGCAGCTTCGCATCATTGCTCAAATAGTAGTCGCGGTCGGGCAGCCCCAAGCCGCCTTGCGAAAACCACAGCGCGTACTGGGTGGAGCGCTTCGCGTCCTGCTCGACGGACATGCCGATGGGCGTCGACAGGCCGAGTCGATCAAGCTGGGCCATGAGAGGCCCGACATCGTCTGCTCTCTTGACGGCGTCGATCAATTCCAATTCAGGCTGTAGAGGCTTGGCGCCTTCCTGCTCGACACGTGCCTCGTCCATAAAGCTGTCGTAAAGGTCGCCCACCTTGCGCGCATCGGCATCATTCGAATTGCGGGCACCCTCAATCAGCTCGCGTAGCTGAACGAGCGATTGTTCGCTCATCATGATATCGACGCCATAGCGCGAGCGGTCGGGCGGGATTTGCACCTTGCGAAGCCAGGCGCCATTTGCATACTCAAAAAGATCGTTCTGGGCAGGTACCGCCCGGTTCATATCGGCGGTCTGAATACCGGAGACCGGCGTCGAATCAGCCAGAGCGGCCGGCGTAGCAGCGCAAAGTAATGCGAGGCCAAGCGCATAGATGCCTTTTGAATTCAAACACGGTCTCCTATGCATGTCGCAACTGCAATGCCGCACTTTATCGCAATTGCCTGACGCACGTCACATGCGCACCTGGTAGGCGAGCACGGCCGCGTTGTAGATGCCGTGAGCGATCATCGGCGCGAGGAGCATGTGGTCGCCATGAAGATTGCCAGCGTGATCCCCTGCACGACGAAAGGAGAGGCGGCGGGATCAAGCAGATAGGGTGGCTCGTCGAGAATCAGGGCGATCATTCGCATTCCCTGCGCGACCAGCAGGCCGGCGTGGTTAAGCGAATTCTAGCCGGAAATCAACCCTTCCAGAACGTGACCAGGACGAAAACTATCGCGATGATAGTCAGCCCCAAATGACCCAAAGCCGCATGCGATTCAGCAAGCAAATCGTTGGGCTCGGGTTCACGCGGCACGATGCGGGCGAATGCGGAAAGAAACAGCATGGCCTAAGAATAACGGCGCCGGCGGATAAAAGCGTGATTCGAATCACGTCTCTTTAGGGAGGCAGGTCAGAGTCACGGATTTTGACCCCGCGCGCAGCGCTTTCGCCATGAGGTCGGACTGCTCGGTATGCTCAGTCGGACTCGCCCTCATCTTCCTCATCCTCTTCTTCATCCGCGTCGTCTTCAGGATGGCCCAAATCATCCTCATCGTCGACTTCAAACTCTTCAGGGGCCTCCGTAGCCTCGCTGGTTTCGCGTATCGGCGCTTCGTTCTCATCCGGACGCTCATCAGACGGATCATCGTCGTCGTCGATGGTACCGGTGGTCGGCAGGGCTGCCGGGT
>Ga0182030_10027269_pt1 | contig 10286 bp, 9 predicted proteins | sample 812S3MmetaG_FD_121299 | JGI IMG/M metagenome (GOLD analysis project Ga0182030, IMG submission 121299) | Permafrost microbial communities from Stordalen Mire, Sweden - 812S3M metaG (Illumina Assembly) | ecosystem: Environmental > Terrestrial > Soil > Wetlands > Permafrost | place: Sweden... | reverse complement strand
TGTCCATCCGTGGCTAATACGCCTTGGCGATGGCAACGCGCCGGTCCACCGCCTCGCCTGTGACGATGCATTTCCCCGCGCCGTCGAATTCGTCCTTCAGCGGTATGTTCCGCACCGTCGCCTTGAACTCCTTGAGCCGGGCGCGTCGCATGCGGGATCGTCCTTCAAATGCGCCATCACGAATTTCCCGCCGCCTTTTTCGGCCGTCACCTCGCTCAAAATCGATTCCACTTCGGCGATCGAGTTTGCCACCACAGTGTTGTCGCGCATGCGCTGTTTGGCCGCGTTGTAGAGGTCCTTCTGCATCTGCCTCCAGCGCCGCCGGCAGGCGCGCCGCGATCTCCGCCTGCGGAACGACTTCTTTGGCGCCGGTATCCCGCCGCTTCAGCACGATATTGCCGGACGCCAGATCGCGCGGCCCCAGTTCCATCACCGCCGGGACTCCACGCCGCTCCCAGTGGAAGAACTTCGCGCCCGGCGACGGGCCCTCGCGATCGTCCACCTTGGCGCCCACTTCCTTGGCGATGCGGTGCGCCCCTTCCAGCACCCGGCTCTTCTCTTCTTCCTTGCGATAAATCGGCACCAGCACCGCCTTCACCGGCGCCACGCGTGGCGGCAGGACCAAGCCCTTATCGTCGGAGTGGCTCATAATCAGCCCGCCGATCAGCCGGGTGCTCACGCCCCAACTCGTCTGCCAGACGTAATCGAGCTGCCCCTCCTTGGTCTGGTATTGAACGTTGAACGCTTTGCCGAAATTCTGGCCCAGATCGTGACTCGTGCCCGCCTGCAGCGCGAGGCCGTTCTGCATCATCGCTTCGATGGAATAGCTCCGCAGCGCGCCGGCGAATTTCTCGGCGCGCGTCTTCACGCCCTTGATCACCGGCATGGCCATGACGTCTTCCGACACCTCGGCATAGAGATCGAGAATGCGCAGCACCTCTTCCACCGCTTCCTGGTGCGAAGAGTGGGCCGTATGCCCCTCCTGCCAGAGAAATTCGGTGGTGCGCAGAAACAGCCGCGTGCGCAGCTCCCAGCGGACCACGTTGGCCCACTGATTGAGCAGCAACGGCAGATCGCGGTAACTCTGGATCCACTTGGAGAAGAAATGGCCGATGATCGTCTCCGACGTCGGCCGGATAACGTACGGCTCCTCCAGTTTCTTGCCGCCGGCGATGGTCACCACCGCCAGTTCAGGCGAGAATCCTTCCACGTGTTCCGCTTCTTTGTGCAAAAAGCTTTCCGGTATGAGCAGCGGGAAATAGCAGTTCTGATGGTTGGTGGCTTTAAACCGGCCGTCGAGCTCGCGCTGGATGATTTCCCAAACGGCATACCCGTTGGGCTTGATCACCATGCAGCTTTTGACGATTTCGGCGGGCTCCGCCATGTCGCCCTGCATGACAACGTCCTGATACCAGGCGGCGAAATCCTGCTGTCGTGGAGTAATGGGAGATTCGGCCATATTTATGCCTAAATTCCAGAGTACGACAGAATAGAACGATGTCCGTTATCCGCCCCGCCGCCATCGAAGAAGCCGCCATCGTCGGCGCACAACGCCGCGCCATGTTCTTCGACATGGGATACCGCGACGGCCTCGACACAATGGTGGAAGCATTCGTTCCCTGGGTCATCGAGAAGATGAGAGCTGGCGAATACCTCGGCTGGTTCGCGGTGGCCGAAGATGGCGCCATCGCCGCCGGCGCCGGCCTATGGCTCATGGATTGGCCGCCGCACATGATCGGCCCCGGCAGCCGCGGCAATATTCTGAATGTCTACACGGAGCCGGGATATCGCCGGCAAGGGCTCGCCCGCCGCCTCACCGAAACGGCCATCGATTGGTGCCGCGCCTACGGCATCGGCACCGTCATCCTGCACGCCAGCGAGGAAGGCCGCGAGCTCTATCGCTCCCTGGGATTCGAACGCACTAACGAAATGCGGCGTTCAGTTTGAGGCTCGCTTGGACAAGCTGAAGCATGTCCCACGTGGGGTGTGCTTAAGCTTGGATGCGTCGGGATAAACCGGCGTGAAGTAGTGAATGAAAGAGTCATACAGGAAAGGAATAGCGAACCATCCTGACCCCAGAACCATGCGAGGGCGGCGGGGAACCACGCACTTGAAGCGTTGGGAAGGGGCATATGCAGGCGGGGTATCCCGAAGTAGTGAGCTCCGAAATCGCGCAATCCGGGCGCGACGGCGTCAAGCTGCACGGAAGGCCACACTGATGCGTGCGTAAACGCGAGCACGCATTGGGCCCGGCGGAGTCGAAGACCCCCAGCATGTATAGAAACTTCACGCACGAGAACCGAGAGGCCCCGCGGCCGTCCGTGGTCGGTATGACGCGGACCGTTGGGAGAAGGCGAAGAGCTATAAGGCCCAGATGAACGGCAGCGGGGAGTCGTACAGCGGCGTAGTACCTGTGAAGCGGTCGAACGAAAGCCAGGGAGGGTGGAAGGAGATCGTGGAGGGAAGGCGGCTGACCAAGGAGAACATGGAAGAGCCTAACTCGAACCGGACACCGTGGCGGGAAAAGGAGCCAAACGGGTTGGACCGTGTGCGGCAAGCAGCAAAGGAGGACAAGGGAATACACCCTTGGCCTAACGAGCGGTTTGCGGCCAATCATCCAAGGTAAGAACCGTGTGCGTTAGGAGCGCCAGCACGGGTCTGTGCGGGGGGCAGCGGGCAACCCGCTGTCCCTACCGCGACCCCCGCCGCACGGTCCTACGCCCTTCCGCCGAACTCCCCGCTTTCGGTCGACACGCGCACTTTTTCGCCTGCTTTAATAAACAGCGGCACCCGCACTTCGAGCCCCGTCTCCAACTCCGCCACTTTCGTGGCGCCGCCGCTGGCCGAATCGCCGCGCACCGCGGGCTCCGCGTCACGCACCACCAATTCCACGAACGCAGGCAACTCCAGCCCGATGGGATTTCCGTTGTACTTCAGCAACTCCACCAGGGCGCCATCGGTCAGGAATTCCAGCGCGTTGCCCATCATGTCGCCGGTCAGCGTGTGCGTCTCAAAGCTCTCCTGATCGAGGAAATACGACCCGCTCCCGTCGCTGTACAAATACGATGCCGAGACCTCTTGCAGGTCCGGCTCTTTGAACTTCTCGCCCGCCTTGAATGTGCGGTCGAATACCGCGTTGGTAAGCAGATTTCGCATCTTCAGCCGCACCAGCGTCTGCCCGCCGCGCGCCGTGGGCGTATTCACTTCCACGTCCAGGCAGGAAAAGGGCGTGTTGTCCAGTTCGAACAGAGTTCTCTTCCTGACGTTAATCGCATCGATCAATACGGCCATATATTCAAGTTACCCCAAGAACCCGCTCGCTCACGCGCGCGGCTCGGTAACAACAACCCGCTTGCTTACGCGCGCGGCTCGGTAACGCAAGCTCTTTTCGAGCCGCGACCGTCAGGGAGCGCATCATGGCCCGCAGGGCCAGAGCGAGCTCCGCTCGCTTGGACAAGCTGAAGCTTATCCCACAAATTGCGAACTGTACACACTCAGGTGCTTGGCTAGAAACGGCAGACCGCGTTTGCCCCAGAAGCTGTGGGGACCGTCGAACGTCTCGTGCTCCGTAGCCGCGCCGGCATCGAACGCCGCATATACCTTCTGCACACGCCGGAAACTCTCGCGGGCCGCCGCCACCGGGAAAATATCGTCGCGCTCGCCCGATTCGGCGAACAGCGGCCGCGGCGCGATCAGGCCGGCGACATCGTACTGCTCGGCCCAATTCAAAATGCCCGGCACGTAGTTGTCGATGCAGTGCGACACGCTCATGATGCACTCGCGGAAGGTGTTCAGATAGCCGCTCACCATGGCCGCGCGAATGCGCGTATCGAGGGCCGCCGAAAACAACGAAACCGTACCGCCTCCCGAAATCCCCATGCATCCCACGCGCGCGGCGTCGAGCTCCTTTCGAGTCCCGATCCAATCGACGGTCCGCATCACGTCATAAACGCGCCAGCCGATCATCGTCTGTCCCAGCAGCAGCAGCGCCCCCGCCGCAGGCTGGCAGGCCGACGCGCCCAGTCCTTTGCTCTTCGTCACTGCGTCGCGCCGGCAGCCGAACGCCATCGGCTCGATGGCCACGGCCGCCATCCCATGTTCCACCGCCTGGATGGCAAAATCGTATTGATACCCCACTTTCACCGTGCGATCGTGCCCGTTCTCGTCGATTCCCACGATGTCGTCCACTCCCCCGCCGTGTCCGGGCAGGCAGATCACCGAAGCATGCGGCGCGCTTCCGGCGTTCGGCGTCAGCAGGTAGCCCAGAACGTAAAACCCCGGCCGGCTTTGTATGACGAATCTCTCGCGCCGGTACGACGGAAACTCGCGGATTTCGAGCGTCTGCGCATCGAGCGGGGCTGCCGGCGCCGGAAATCCGCCCACCAGTTCCGTCACCTTCGCCAGCAATTCCTTCTGCCACTGTTCGGCCTCGCGGCGAGCGGTGGCCTTGAACGTCATGCGCAGCGGCGCCTCGTCATGCAGTTTCTTGGTGTACGCGACCGGATCGAATCCCGCCGCGTCCACCTTGCCTTCGAATCCGTCGAGCGCGCCGGAGTATTTAGGGGTATCCGCGGCCTGCGCCCGCCCTTCGAACAGCACCGCGGCACTCGCCGCAATTTTTGCCAGATCGCGTCGCGTCATGAGTACGATTATAATGAGGTTTTCCAATCCGAAAGTAATCCTCACTTGTCAGGAGAAATATGTCTGCGAAGCGTATCGGTATTCTCACGGGCGGCGGCGATGTTCCGGGACTGAACTCGGTTATCAAAACGGTTGTTTACCGCGGCAGCGAAATCGGTTGCGAGGTCATCGGCATCCGGCGCGGCTGGGAAGGTCTTACCCACGTCAACCTGGAAGAGCCCGCCAGCCGCTCTCGTTACGTGCAGCCCCTCAACCGCGAGAACACCCGCACCATCGACCGCACCGGCGGCACGTACCTGCACAGCTCGCGCACCAATCCCTCGAAGATGAAAAAACTGCCGCCTGTGCTCGAGGGCCAGGGTTTCCCCGCTAAGGAAACCACCAAGAAAGGCGTCACTTCGACCGTCTTCGATGTGACCAAAGCCGTCCTCAAGAATATCGAGACGCTCAAGCTCGATTACCTGATCGCCATCGGCGGCGACGACACGCTCAGCTACGCCGCCGAGCTCGACCGCCAGGGCTTCCACGTCATCGCCGTCCCGAAGACGATGGATAACGACGTCCGGAACACCGAATATTGCATCGGATTTTCCACCGCCATCACGCGCGCCATGGATGCCATCGAGCGCCAGCGCACCACGGTTGGGTCGCATGAGCGCATCGGCATTTTCCGCGTCTTCGGGCGCGACGCCGGCTACACCGCACTCTATACCGCGTATGTGACTTCGGTTCGCTGCTGCATTCCCGAATACAAAGTGGATCTGCAGAAGCTCATCGGCATGCTGGTGGAAGACAAGCACAACAACCCCAGCAACTACTCGCTCGCCATCCTCTCCGAGGGCGCCGAGTGGGAAGGCTATCAGGTGAAGGAGTATGGAGACGCCGACGCCTTCGGGCATCGCAAGAAGATGAGCGTGGCCGAAGACCTGAGCAACGAAATCAAGGCAGCCACGGGCGACGAAACTATCGTCAGCGACCTGACCTACGATCTCCGCTCGGGCAGCGCCGATTTTGTCGACCGGATGGTGGCCTCCACGTTCGCAGGCATGGCCATGGACGCCATCGAAGCCGGCAAGCACGGCCAGATGTGCGCCATCAGCAACGGATGCTACGCCATGGTGCCCATCCCCGATCCCAAACTGGGACCGCGCCACGTAGAAGTCGCCACCATGTACAATACCGAGCGCTACCGTCCGTTCTACGACCGCAAGGTCGGCCTGCCCATCTTCCTCACGCGGGCATAAGTTGGACTGGAAGCACCTCTTCGCTGCCAAACAGCGCGCGCGGCTCACCCCCGAGCTGCGCGCGCGCATTCAATCTTCCTTCGACCGGGCCGCCGGCGATGAAGAGCACTTCCCCTCGACCATCGACCCGCGTATTTACCACGTCAAGCTGATCCGCGAACATCTGGGCCCGCTCGCCGGCAAGCGCGTGCTCGACGTGGGTTGCGGCAAAGGCCGCTTCGCCCGGGTATTCCACGAGCAGGAGCCGCAGGCCGAACTCTGGGGCCTCGACATCTCGGAGACTATGCTCCGCTTCGTCCCCGAGGGCATCCAGACGCGCGCCGGATCGATGACCGAGCTTCCCTTCGATGACGATTTCTTCGACGGCGCCTACGCCACCGAATCGCTCGAGCACGCCGTCGAAATCGAAAAGGCGGTGAGCGAGATTTGCCGCGTGGTGAAGCCCGGCGGCCGGATCGCCATCATCGACAAGAATGCCGAGCAGTGGGGCACGCTCGAAACTCCCGATTGGGAAAAATGGTTCACGCGCCGCGAGCTCGAGCGCCTGCTGCGCCGGCACTGCCGCGAAGTCTCCAGCCGCCCCATTTCTTATTGGGAAGACGTTAAGCCCGACGGACTTTTCCTGGCGTGGCTCGCGGTGAAGTAGCTCGCTGAATTCGTGGCGCAGGCGAGTTTCACGTGAGCTCGCAAACCGCTTGCTGACGCGCGCGGCTCGGAAACTCAGTGACTCTTCTCCGCGCGGCGGGTCGAGATTGAAGCCTGCGCCACACCGGTGCGAACGCTAGGGTCTCAGCCCGCGTACCGGGTCGGTGCGGGTGGCGCGCCACGCCGGCAGGAAACATGCCGACACCGCTGCCACCACCATCACAAGGAAAGCCGCGGCGAACGATTCCGGGTCGCGCGGGCTTACCTTGTAGAGCAGACTCCCCATCAGCCGCGTCAGCCCGAAAGCCGCGACCACGCCAATACCAACGCCAGCCAACGTGAGGCTGAGGCCTTGCGAGATCACCATTCGCAGCAGATCGGAGGCTCCCGCCCCCAGAGCTATGCGCAGCGCCAACTCACGCGTGCCCTGCGAGACTGCGTAGGACATTACGCCATATAGTCCGATTCCGGCGAGCAACAGCGCCATGCAGCAGAACATTGCAAGCAGATCGACCGCCGCGCGCCAGCTCCAGCTCATTCGATCGACTTGCTCACGCATGGCGATCACCTCGGCGGGCGCCAGGTTCGACTCGATGGCCCTTACCTCGCGAGTCAGCGCCGTGGCGATCCTCTGTGGGCCCAACCCGGTTCGAATCTGGAGGACCTGTCCGCCCATGGCGTCTTGCCGCAGGGGCGTGTAGAAAAATGGTTTGGCGGTCTCCAGCAGGCTGGAGTACTTGCAGTCGCGCGCGACGCCGACTACTCGCAGCCATCGCTCTTTCACCTGGAGCCGCTTGCCCACGGGATCCTGGCCGCGCCAGAATCGCCGCACCATGGTCTGATTCACCACGGCGACGGGCAGGGCGGTTTCGATATCGCCGCGCGCAATATCGCGGCCCGAGATCAGCGGAATCCCCATTGTGGCAAGATACCCGGGACCAACCTCGTTGTATTCCACGACCGGCTGCTCGCCTGGCTCGACGACAAGTCCATCCACCGCGATGCTCGCCGAAAGGTAGCCGCGGTAACTGAACGGCGCGGTGCGCGACCAGACCGCCGACTCCACGCCGCCGAGCCCCTGCATGCGACTCACCAATTGGTCTTGAAAATTGCGGATTCGCGGCCCATCGTAGCCGGCGGCGACCATGTCGACCGAAGTGCTCAACACCCCTGCGGTTGAGAAGCCCACGTCCGTGTTCTGCATCGCGCGGAGACTCTTGAGCAGCAGCCCCGTCCCCACCAGCAAGAGAAAGCTCAGCGAGACCTGCACCAGAACAAGGCCGGAGCGGATCGAGGTTCTTCCACGGCCTCCCACCACGCCGCCCGATTCAGACCTCATGGCTGACGCCAGGTCGATCTTGCTGGCCTGCAACGCCGGCACCAGCGCGAACAGCACGGTCGCGATCAGGCAGACACCGACACTCAGTGTCAGCACGCGCAAATCCATTTGGGCGGGAAGATTGACCATGAGCCCGGGCGAAGCCGGGAACACGAGCTTGATCAGGTCCCGGCCCCAGTAAGCAAGAAGAAGCCCACCGGCCGCGGCCGCCATCGACAGAATCACACCTTCGGTGAGGAGTTGCTTCAACAGTCGAATGCGCCCGGCGCCAACCGAGATTCGCACAGTCATCTCATGCCGCCGTGAAAATGACCGCACCAGCAGCAGGTTGCCGACATTAGCGCACGCAATGAGGAGCACCAGGCACGCCACCACCAGAGAGATGCGCAGGGTGGGCAGCAGAGTGCCCACGCCGTTGAAGGGCGTTTGCCACAAGGGATAGAGCTTGAAGCCGCGCCCCCGATCGGTGTCCGGATAGGCCGCTTCCAGCCGTTTGCCGATCGCCGAAAGATCCGCTTGCGCCTGCTCGATAGTCACGCCGGGCTTGAGGAACGCAAACCCTTCGCTCCATCGAGCGCCACGATTCTCCAGCTTGTATTCGCCGCCCTCAAAGTTGTCTTCCATGGAAGCCGGAACCCAGAACTGGAACCCGTAGCCGACAAATGTTCCGAAGAACCCTTCGGGCATGACGCCGATAATCGTGTGCGGCACGCCATTGAGCCTTTGCGTCTTGCCGACGATCGCCGGATCGGCTTTGTAGCGATCCTTCCACGCCCGATAGCTGATCACTGTAACAGGGTGGGCGTCGCGCCCCGTGTCCTCGCTCGGGTCGAAGGTGCGGCCGAGGATCGGGTGGATGCCCAGGACATCGAAATAGTTGGATGACACCACGCTCCCGGCGGCGCGCTCGGCGCGGTCGCCAATGCTGAGCGTGGTGCCTCCGATATGTTCGGCGACAAACGCGTCGACCAGCGTGGATTCTCTCCGCAGGTCCTGGAGGTCTGGCCAGGAGACGTCGGTGCGGCCGTTGCGGTCGACGCCGGTCAAAGCGAACATCCGGTCCTGCCGTGCGACGAGGGGGAACGGGCGGAGGAGGATGCCCTCAATCCAACTGCAGACCGAGGTGATCGCGCCGATGCCTAAGGTCAGGCAGAGGATCGCGAGAAACGAGAATCCCGGGTTGCGCCGGAGCATCCGGAAGCCGTATCGTACATCCTGCCACGAGTTTTCAATCATGGGTATCCCCCGAGTTTCACGATAGGTCTCTTTGATTTGGACGACTCCGCCGAAGCACCGCAAGGCTGTCTGTCGTGCTTCCGGTGGGTTCATACCCCTGCGAAGGTTCTCCGCAATTTCCATGTCCAGATGGAAACTGAGTTCGTCATCCAGGTCGCGCTCCAGGCTTTGCGCGCGAAAGAGAGCGGAGAGCCGGCGCCAAAGTACGCGAAACCGCGTCATGACGATTCGCCCGTTGGCCGCAGGAATCGGCCGAGGATATCGGAGATCCGCTCCCAGTTTTCGGTTTCCGCGGCGAGCTGCTTCTTGCCAGCCCGTGTGAGGGCATAGAATTTGGCCCGCCGGTTGTTTTCGGACGCGCCCCACTTCGAGCCGATCCAGCCCATCTGTTCCAAACGCAAGAGAGCGGGGTAAAGAGTGCCCTGATTCAATGCCAGCGCATCGCCGCTGATCTGCTCGATACGGCGCGCGATCCCCCATCCGTGTTGCGGGCCCAGGGTATCCAGGGTCCGAAGAACCATGAGCGAGAGAGAGCCGTGCAGGACGTCCGACTTTTCCATGGCCATGCGTTTACCTTTTGGTAGCCTACAGGAGTGTATCGCAGGCGCGAACGCCTGTCAACGGGCGCGCCGGAATCGTAAACTCGAAACATGGCGGCAGGCTCGCGGGTCGGCAGATGGCGAATGCAATTCCTTTGGGGAATGCTTCTGGTATATACCATCGCGCGGATTTCCCAGCTCTACGCCGGCCGGCTCCCCACGCTACTGATAGTCTTGTTGCACGTTGTTCCTCCAGCACTGTTCGCGCTCGCTCACGGCTCCGTTCTATACGGGGGGAAGGGCATCTCAGTCTTTGCGGTCTTCTGTCTTGGCTTCGGAACTCTTGCCGAGAGTGTCAGTCTGCGCACGGGATTTCCTTTTGGGCACTACTACTTTACGGATGTGATGGGGCCGAAGGTCTTGCAACTGCCGGTGCTGCTGGCTCTGGCATACCTCGGCATTGGGTATGTCGCCTGGATCCTGGCTCTTCTCATCCTCGGCCACGTCGACAAGCCAATTCGCGGAGGGCGTGTTCTGGCGCTGCCCTTGCTGGCAAGTTTCATCATGGTGGCGTGGGACCTTTCCATGGAGCCGACCTGGGCGACGATAGACCGCGCGTGGATATGGCGGGACGGAGGGGCT
>Ga0182030_10027266_pt1 | contig 10286 bp, 9 predicted proteins | sample 812S3MmetaG_FD_121299 | JGI IMG/M metagenome (GOLD analysis project Ga0182030, IMG submission 121299) | Permafrost microbial communities from Stordalen Mire, Sweden - 812S3M metaG (Illumina Assembly) | ecosystem: Environmental > Terrestrial > Soil > Wetlands > Permafrost | place: Sweden... | reverse complement strand
TGGTCCGACACGCACCCTCTGTCGCCCCGGAGGCTCATCAGACCCCTCGACGCCAGCTCCGGTTCATCTGAGCTGATTCAGTGCCCCAGAGACGATCGCCAAATGTTTTTCGGTGGATCAGGGGTTAACCTCGTCGCGATGAGCCAAGCCGCCGCCTCGGGCATGGTCGAGCTTCATAAAAAGGCGCACATCGCCGAGCTCATGTTGAACCGACCCACCCAGCTGAACGCAATCTCGAGCGCGATGGCGTCCGAGATCGCGGCCACGGCAACAAGGATCGCCCTCGACAACGACGTCCGTGCGGTCGTCATCTCGTCTTCGAACGAACGCGCCTTCTGTGCGGGCGCAGACCTCAAGGAACGGAACAGATTCAGCGATGCTGAATTTCTCGCTCAGCGCCCGCTCATCTGTGGTCTGTTCACCGCCATACGCGACCTCCCCGTCGGAACCGTCGCCGCCGTCGGCGGCTTCGCTCTCGGAGGAGGCTTCGAGCTCGCCCTGTCCTGCGACCTCATCGTCGCCGACGCGACTGTGGTCTTCGGGCTTCCCGAGGTTTCTCTGGGCCTCGTCCCGGGAGGAGGTGGCACCCAGTTGCTCACGAGGCGGGTCGGTTCGGCAGTGGCCGCCGACCTCGTACTCACGGGCCGGCGGGTCGGGATCGACGAGGCCGTCCGTCTCGGCCTTGTCGACCGCCGCGCCTTGGCAGGCGAGGCACGCAAAGAAGCCTTGGCGCTCGCCGTGCAAATAGCCGCTAACTCCCCTGTTGCCACTCGGGCAGCCAAGCGTGCCCTTCGTCTCGGCGCCGATCTCACCTTGGACGAGGGTCTTGAGCTCGAGCATTTGGCATGGCAGGACGCCGTCCGCTCCCCCGACCGTCGTGAGGGAATCGCCGCCTTCGTAGACAAGCGAAGGCCTGACTGGTAACCGCGCTAAAGACCTTTTGTTCGGCGGAGACTGACCCTTGGACCCTCGCCAGCTTGGAGGTTACTCGGTCGCTTTCCCACGACACCTAGGCCCTTCCATGCCGCCCGAGCGGCGAGGCCGGTCGCGGAGCGCCCGTTGAAAGCGACGAGGCGGTATCTCGGCACCGTGGTCATGCCCCATCGATCGTGCCAGGCGGCCCATTGCCCACAATCGATCCTGGCTATCGTCGAGTCGTCGCACGAGATCGAGATGAGGTCCGCAAGGAGGATATTGCCAGGGCTCAGGTGTTGCAGCTCCTCGTCATAGGTGATCCTCATCAAGAAGAGCGTGTCTTGTACCTGCACTGCGATCTGGCAAGCAGTAACGACGTCGTCGATAAGCAATGACCTCACGGTGACGATACCTTTGCCGGCCGCTGTGACGAGGAAGCGCCTCAAAAACCCAGCCCGTTCGGGACGTTTCGCAAACGCCCCGACGTCGCGCTTCCAGCCCTTGGCCTCGAGAGAAACGAAAGCGTCGAAGGCGGCGCCTACCTGCTCGGGCGTCTTCGCTTCGACAATGTCGCTGCGGCGATGCTCGCGTTCCAAACGCCGTCTCGCCTTGGCAAGCCCGTGCTTGAGGTTCGCCGAGGCCGCCGTCCAGAACTGAGGGCTTGGCATCGTCGTGTCCAGCACCGGGGAGCCTAGGTCGGGGGCGATGCTGCCGTAGTCTGCCGACAGCCACACGGACCCCTCCCGGAGCATGCTTAGCCACAAGACGTCCCATTTGGCACCACTTTGTCGATAGCCGGCTAAGAGGGAGGCGGCTATCGCCCGGGAGTCAGCAGCGGGGTCGGCGAAGGCGAACGTGCCGAGCGGCAGACCGTGTCCCTCGGTCCCGTCCAGACGTTGCCGTACGCCGGTGAGGACCCTCACGTTCTTGGCAAGAAAGCCCACCTTTCGCAGGCCCAAAGCAGCCGCGGCAACGGGTCGGTCATCGTCTGTGACGAGGAGCCAGCAAAACGCTCCCGGTGCCAGGTTCTCGACCCACTCCGGCAACTGGTTGTAATGACGGGCGTATGGCCTGAGCACCTCCCAGTGCTCGCGGACGACCTCAAAGCCTTCGGTGCCGCTGAAGATAGCCGTCCGGTAGCTCATCGTAAACACCGATCCAATCGAGTAGCACTCCTGGCCGTGTAGCCAATGACTGTAAGCGCCCGCCAGAAGCTCGAAGGCGCGAGCTGGCGAGTATTCATGGCGAGGCCCGGAACGCCCCGACGAGCCGCCGTTTAACATCCTTTGCGCGGACTCGCCCCCCAAAGCCGCCCTTGCCGACAACCACCCACGACCAAGGAGCCAGGCGTGACGACTTTCCTCACTGAGATCGGCGAGACGCTGCGTTGGTACCGCGACAAAAAACACGGGCCCTTGCCACCGATATTGGTGTCCATGACGCTCGTCACGGGGCTTGTCGATGCCTTCAGTTACCTGGTGCTTGGCCATGTCTTTGTCGCCAACATGACGGGCAACGTCGTGCTTTTGGGCTTCGCCCTTGTCGGGGCACCAGGCTTCTCGATCGGATCGTCTCTCGTGGCCATTGGCGCCTTCGTGCTCGGCGGCTTAGCCGGAGGAGAAATCGGCACCCGTTTCGGTTCGCGTCGGGGCCGGCATCTTGGCTCTGCCGCCGCCGTGCAGGTCGTCTTCCTGACAACGGGAATGATCCTTGCGATCCTGAGCGACAAGCCGGTGCCTGCTGGATACCGCTACGGGCTGATTGTCGTTCTCGCCATCGGAATGGGGATCCAGAACGCCACCGCCCGCAAGCTGGCGGTACCGGACCTGACGACGACGGTGCTCACCTTGACGATCACGGGCATAGCTGCAGACAGCACCGTCGTCGGCGGAGCCGGGTCCAAGTCTGGTCGGCGGCTCGTTGCAGTCGCCACCATGCTCGCCGGTGCCGTCGTCGGGGCTGCCTTCGTCGTCCACCACCAGGTCGTGCTGCCCCTTTTGACCGCGGTCGTGGTCACGCCCATCGTCTCAGTCTTAGCCGGGGTGCTCGGTCACTCGAACCCGCCGTGGTCACGGGTTGAGAAATAGGAACCTTCTGGCCGGTGGTCTCGCAACGATCGATTCGCCATAGCCGTGCCTTTAGGCTCGGCGTCGGTGGAGACACCTCCTGAGCTGGCATACAAATCAGCGGCTGGGCGATGGGTCATCGCCGCAACCGTGCTCGGCTCCGGCATGGCGTTGATCGACTCGACAGTCGTCGGCATCGCCCTACCCACTATCGGTCGGAGCTTCACCGCGACCATCGGGACCTTGCAATGGGTCGTGACGGGTTACACCCTCACGCTGGCGGCGCTCTTGCTCCTCGGTGGCTCACTCGGCGACCGATATGGGCGCCGACGCGTCTTCACCATCGGAGTCGTCTGGTTCACCATCTCTTCGGCCTCATGCGGACTCGCCCACAGCGCAACCGCCCTCATAGTCGCCCGGGTGGTCCAGGGGATCGGGGCGGCCCTGCTCACCCCGGGCAGCCTCGCGATCTTGCAGGCCTCCTTCGTCGAATCCGACCGAGGCCGGGCCATCGGCGCCTGGTCCGGCCTCGGCGGCCTCGCTTCGGCAGCCGGCCCGCTTCTTGGCGGTTACTTGATCGCGGCGGCGTCGTGGCGCTGGATCTTCTTCATCAATGTGCCTCTCGGGGCGCTCGTGCTGGCACTGTCGGTCCGCCATGTCCCCGAGTCGTTCGACCCGAAAGCCGAAGGCCCCATCGATGTCCTCGGAGCCGCCGTCGGCATGGTCTCGCTCGCTGCAGTGACCTACGGGCTCATCGAGGGCCCAGGGCGTGGCTTCGGGTCGCCGATCGTGCTGGGGGTGCTCCTGTTCGGTCTGGTCGGCACCGTCGCCTTTGTGCTGATCGAGCACAACTCCAGTTCACCAATGGTCCCCCTGAAACTGTTCGGTGCACGTCAGTTCTCAGTGACTCAGGCTGTGACCCTGATTGTCTATGCCGCCCTCGGGGGCGCGCTTTTCCTCATCCCTGTTGAGCTGCAGGTGGTCAACCACTACTCGCCTTTCGAGGCGGGAGCCGCTCTCATCCCCCTCACGGTCGTACTGCTCTTCTTGTCGGCTCGCTCAGGACAGCTGGCGGCACGTATCGGGCCCCGCTTGCAGATGGGCGCCGGTCCGGTCGTTGTCGGTGCGGGCCTGGCACTGCTCATCGCCAGCACGGGCTCGCGCTCTTATCTGGCTGGGGTGCTGCCGGCCGTGCTGGTGTTCGCCCTGGGCCTGTCGATAACCGTGGCGCCGCTCACGACAACGGCGTTGGCTGCCGCTCCTGCCGAGCACGCGGGCATCGCCGCGGCTGTCAACAACTACGTGGCCCGCGTGGGCAGCCTCCTAGCCGTAGCCGTGCTACCAGCCCTGTCGGGCATCTCGGGCCACGCCTACGGGCACGCCGGGTCGCTTGCGGTGGGCTTTCGCAAGGCGATGATCATTACGGCGTCGATGTGCGCCCTCGGCGGTCTCATCGCTGCGATCGGGATCCGCAACCCGAACAAGCTCAAAGCGGCCGCCGCCGAGGCGTCGCTCGGCTTGCGGCCCCGTCGTGTGTCCGGTGCTCCCCCTCTCAAACAGGAGTGACGCGAACGGTCTACGACCGGCGCAGGCGAGCGGAGTGAACTCAGCTGTTGCGGGTCTCCTCCAAAACAAAGCTAAGCCTCCTGCCCAGCATCCGGTCGATGAGGGCGCTCGCGCTCCCCTCTTCGCGGATCGCCCTTCCGACCAAGAGCACGAGGGCGGGATAGGCCCAGAAGTCGCCACATACCCACAAGACCGCGGCGCCGATCTGTTGATCGGCAAAAGGAGAGAGGCTGACCCCCGGCAGATGGCTGTAGGCCGAGTACCACGATGCGGACGACAAGATGCTGAGGGACATCGCCAACACGACCATCAAGCCGTTCGTGACGAGGATCGCCCATATCCCTCCGAGAGTCGATAGCTTCGGCTTGATCGGGTGCGACGGGATGAGCTGCAGCCAGAAGAGGACGCCTGTCAAGAAGAACGACGAGTGCATGAGCCAGATGTGGACCGCCTGGTTACGCGAGGCGACATCGAACAGGACGGGCACGTGCCAGACCACCATGGCGGCGTTGAACAGCACGACCGCCACGACCCCGTTGCTCACAAAGCGGCCCAGGGCTCTAAGAGGCCGAGCCCACGAGGCGAGGAGGAGACCACGTCCGACGCGACGGCGAAGCCGGACGGGCAAACCGTGGACGAGCGGCAGCCAGGGCGCCCCGGCCACGATGAGGATCGGGGCGAAGAACATGATCAAGATGTGCTCGATCATGTGCACAAAGAAGTAGTCGTCCGCCCAGTAGTCGATCGGAGAGACGACCGCGAGAAGCAAGACGCCGAGACCGCCGTAGAAGAACAATGACTTGCGGCGCCGGTCGCGGGTCCGCTCGGCACGGGAGCGAAGCCGGAGGTTCCGCAAACCGAGCTCGTGAAGGACGATGACCGCCGCTACAACGATTAGAAGCGGGTCGAAGGCCCAGTGGTCGAGTACGTAGCTCACGATGGCCCTCCGCTCACGGGCGCCTCAGTCACGACGAAGGTCCTGTCACCGACCGAGCACGCTGCGGATGGCGCTGGTCAGCACCACCGCGAACGAGGACTGGCTGACCTCTGTCCCGGGCCCGGGGTCGGCGTCGATGAAGTAGCGCTCGCGACCGCGCGGATCGATGACATAGGCAATGTCGCTATGGGCGATCATCGCCCCTGCTGGTGAGTATGAGACAAGGACGCTGAACGAGTTCCAGATGCTTTGCAATTGGGATCGCGAGCCTGTCAAAAAGTCCCAATTGCTCAGGCGCGCGAGGCCCTCTTGGCGGTCGAAGGCCGCTAGGTAAGACGTGGAGCGATAGACGGGGTTCGCGACGACGGCGACCAGCTCGACTCGTCGTCGCGTCGGACCGAGCATATCGTCGGTCGCACGGAACTCTTGGGCGATGATCGGGCAGTCGGACACGCACACCGGGTCGAGGAACGTCAAGGCGATAGCTTTGCCACGAAGGCTGCGCAGTGACACGAAGTGACCGCCCTGGTCGATGAGTCTGAAGGGCGGGGTGGGATAGTTGACCGCATCGGGTGTGCCGTCGATCGCCTGGGAGACGATCGGATCGGCGTTGGGGTCGGTGGAAGCCACTGCCATCGGAGCCGCACCGATAAGAGTGACGGCGACCGCGCAAAGGGCGGCAAGGACGCGGAAGGTGTAAGCCGGTCTTGCGATAAGGCGCTCGCGCAGCGAGGTAGTGGCACCAGGCACGGCGACCGACACCGGCGCCTCGGCAGGAACGACGTGCGCCAGAGCTAGGTACCCGGCGATGAAGATCAGCGCCATCGGGATCATGCTGTTCGGGTCGGTGCCGACGCCTCCCAAAAAGCCGAAGTCCTCGATGAGCACCCAGTCGGCAAGGCAGAGCACTGTCCCTGCCAGCGCGGCGGCGCGAACAACACGGACACGTCCGCTTAGAAAGGCCACGCCGAGCAAGGCCAGGGATACGACGAGGAAGAGGTTCACGGCCCAGCCGTGAGCAGCGTCAAACGAAGCGAAGCTCGACACCCACAGTGCCAAAGAGCGCGGCTGGGGCGTCTTAGCCATCTGGCGGACCATCGTGGTCAGCGTCCCTGACCTCGAGCTGCCATGGACCTGACCCTGCCAAAAACCCCGCCCTGGCCAAGCCTGCAACACGGTCATGGCTAAAAGGAAGGCCCCCGTAACGGCAAGTATTGTCCGACCGAGGCGTGGGCTTGACCAGGCCCGCTCCGGCAAGGCGATGAGAACGCCGGCAAGGCTATACAAGAGCACGGCACCGGGGGCGCCGAAAGCCCAACTGAGTCCTGGGGCGAATATGCCACCGAAACTCTCGCCGAAGACCCATACGACAAGGCCCCAGCCGGCGCTAGAAAGACCCCCGAGGCGGGACCAGACACCCCTCGGTGCGACGAGCAGCCAGATGCCAAGTCCCACCTGGATCCACACGGCCGAAGCGGACGCAGTGATCGGATGGTTGCTCCAGATCGTCCCTCCAGCGTTGACGAGGTGCTGCACCCACGAAGGGGAGGCTGCCGCGCTGGGCTGGATTACCTGAGTCGTCATCCCGAGGGGCATTGAAGACTGGGCCTGGAGAATGCCGTCGAATATCCAGATGAACCCGAAGGAGACCCGTAGCAGCCGGCGAGCGCCCGGCTCGGGGCTCACCGCGGGTACTGCACGATCCTTGGCACCACGTTGGTTGCGCAGTTGGACGGCACGCAACACATTCCAGCTCAGGGCCAAGAGAGCGACGAGCACCAGCACGACGATGGCCTGATGTTCGAGAAGGCTCCTGAAAGCCGCCAGAATGACTGGATTGTCCGTCTGCAGACCCGAGCTCATCCCTGGCATTTGCCGACTAACCCCTCCCCCCTTGGATCACCCTCCGCCGTCACCGCCGACCGTCGGGTCGCCGGGGCAGCGAGCCAGATAGGCCGACAACAGCAGCAATGAGGTTATACCGCCTCTCCCTGGTCCGATGGGTCGGCGCGAGGGTCGACGCCCATCACCCGGCCGCCGAAACAATGCCTGTTTGGACAAGAGCCATATATCCTTAAGCTCACCGCTTCGCTTCGGCGCTGAGCGGGAAGCTCGGCGGGGACGGTCCGGACAAATTGTGGCCCCCGCGACGACCGGACTCGCTGTGATCAGCACTACCCTCTCTCCGATGCGTCATGACGCCAGCGTCGCCGCGGGGGAAATCGTGGGATCCGAGACATGCCTACCCGATCAATCGGCTTTGCGCGACGCCGCGCTAGTGGCACCGAACAAGAGCTCGCTGCGGGTCCGTATCAAGGCCTACGTGGCGCTCACCAAGCCTCGGATCATCGAGCTCTTGCTCATCACGACCGTTCCCGCCATGATCGTGGCAGCTGGGGGCCTCCCGTCGTTCCGCTTGATCGCACTCACCGTGCTCGGCGGAGCGCTCGCTGCCGGTGGGGCCAACACCATGAACATGGTCTACGACAAAGACATCGACGCGGCCATGGAGCGCACCAAGCACCGGCCCCTCGTCACGGGCGTCGTGAGCCCCGGGGCGGCCGTGGCCTTCGCCTGCCTTCTCGAGGTCGGGTCGTTCGCCCTCCTCGCCACCATGGTGAACCTGCTGTCGGCCATCTTGGCGGTTTCCGCCACCGCGTTCTACTTGGGTGTGTACACGATGTGGCTGAAGCGCTCCTCGCCGCAGAACATAGTCATAGGAGGGGCTGCTGGCGCCGTGCCGGTGCTCGTCGGTTGGAGTGCGGTCACCGGGCGCCTGTCGCTGGCACCTTTTGTCATGTTCGGCCTGATATTCCTCTGGACGCCTCCGCACTTTTGGGCGCTCGCCGTGCGCTATCGCGACGACTACTCGGCTGCCCATATCCCCATGCTCCCTTCAGTGGCGGACATGGGCACGGTGACGCGCCAGATCCTCTACTACACCGTCGCCCTCGTCGCTCTTTCTTTTGTCCTGGTCCCGATAGCCCATCTCGGCCTCATCTATGCGGCGGCGGCTGCTGTGTTCGGGGTAATGTTCCTTGCCTACGCGGCCCGCCTTTGCCGGGAGCCGACGCCGAGACAGGCCATGAAACTCTTCGGTTTCTCGATCACCTATCTCTCCGCCCTGTTCGTCGCCATGGCCGTAGACGCAGTCGTTCGTCCATGGTGAGCCGTAGACCGGAGCGACTGGGCCGATGACAGACGCCACTCATCTATCCCCCGGATCTCGGCCCGTCGAGGGATCGGTCGACCGCGCGGCTGCTTTCGCAGCCGGCCCCTCGCGCATCCCGAGGAAGTTCGTGCATTGGGTGCTCGCAGCCGCAGCCGTGCTCGGAATAGGTGGGGCACTCCTCGAGCACGTTCTCACCGAAGCCGGCGTCAACCCGAGCCCACCAAGCGTCACGACGCCAGCACGATCTTCGACCCCGGCCGCCCTTTCCTCGAGCCACGAACACGAGACCACGGTGCCGGGCACACTGCCGGCTCTCATGGGCTTGGCCCAGATGACGCCGGGCCTAGCTAGCCCGTACGTTCTCTCTCATCAACGAGCACGGCCAGCCCCTGTCACTCGCTGACGAGCGCGGCAAGGTGGTAGTGCTGACGTTCTTCAACGGACGTTGTAACGATATCTGCCCCGTCCTCGCAGACGAGATCACGCAAGCAGACACCAAACTCGGCGCCCTGGCTCGGCGGGTCATCTTCCTCACTCTCAACACCGATCCGGCCGCCACAGCTGTCTCCGGGCTCGAGGGGGTGCTCACTAGGACGGGGCTGGGCCGTCTTTCGAACTGGCAAATGCTCACCGGACCGCTCAGCGAGCTGAACACGCTCTGGCGCTACTACGGGGTGACCGTGGCCTTCGACACGGCCAGCCGTAGCGTGGAGCACAACGACGTCATGTACTTCCTCGACACCGCGGGACATTTCCGCTACAGCGCTACACCGGCCGCGAACGAGCGGCGGCCTTCCGGCACCTACTACTTGCCGAGCTTTGAGATCCGCGAGTTCGCGAACGGGATCGCGACCTACGCCGGTCAGCTGGTGGCCAAGAGATGACCGTCGGGCCGAAAGCAGGGCTCAACGGAGCCGGGGGCCTCGAAAAAGACAGCAAGTCGTCGGCGCCCACGGCCTGGTACCGGCGACGCGCCCTGCTTGTCACCGTGGCTGCCATAGCCGTGCTGGCGATCACGGTTGTCTCGGACCTGCCCGTGCATGGCTCGGCGGCTGCAAACATCTCAGCAGGCAAGGGCGTCATGACTGAGGTCAACACGGACATCACCCCTTGTGCCTACGCCGTGAAGGAGTCCTTTTCAATTCACTCCCAGAAGACCGCCGGCTCGCTTACCATCTCGGACTTGCGCGAAGCCCCTTCTTTGCTTCGCGACGATCTGGCCGCTTGCTCGTTCACCGACGACAGCATCTTCGAGCTTTCCAATATCGAGGTTCCTGGCTCGGCAGCGGGCAAACGCTTGGGTGACCTCGTCACGACCGCCACGGAGTGGACCACTTCTGACGCCCTTGGAGCCATATCTGACCTGGAAAGGCTCTTCACGCACCCAAACGGCGCCGACGTGCAGCGTGATCTCGTCTCGCGAGAACGCGCCCTCGCCTCTGACCGGGCCGCGGCTCTTGCCGACATCTCCGTGGCAGACCAGATCCTCGGTGCGAAGCTGCAAGAACCTGACATGCCGTCATTGCCGGACTCGGCCGTTACTGCGAGCTGATCGCAGGCGCTAACCGGGCGGACGTTGCCCGGCCACAGACTGGGGCAGGCCCATCCCGAGCTCCTCCTCGCTGCGCAG
>Ga0182030_10027265_pt1 | contig 10286 bp, 8 predicted proteins | sample 812S3MmetaG_FD_121299 | JGI IMG/M metagenome (GOLD analysis project Ga0182030, IMG submission 121299) | Permafrost microbial communities from Stordalen Mire, Sweden - 812S3M metaG (Illumina Assembly) | ecosystem: Environmental > Terrestrial > Soil > Wetlands > Permafrost | place: Sweden... | reverse complement strand
GAAGTTCTCTACACGCCGACGGCGAGTGGAGCGTTGATTCCCGTATTCGGGCCGGCAGCAGTATGACAAGTCGACCACTCGGGGGAGGAGCGGCCATCGTCGGCATCGGGCAGACCGAGTTCTCGCGCCACGCCGACCGCACTGAGCTCCAGCTCGCTTGCGAGTCGATCACGGCCGCCCTGTCCGATGCCGGACTGACGACGGACGACGTGGACGGCCTGGTCAGCTACACGGTCGATCCCGTAGAGGAGACCGAACTCACCCGGTCGGTGGGGTTCGATGAAATCTACTACTCGAGTCGGGTTCCCTACGGTGGTGGCGGGTCGATGGGCGTGGTCCTCCATGCGGCCAGCGCCGTGGTGAGCGGGGCTGCTGATGTCGTCGTCTGCTACCGCGGCATCCGCGCCCGGTCGGGAGCAAGCCGATTCGGTGGGGCGAAAGTAGCCCCCAGCCCGACATCAGCCCATGCCGGCACGACCGCAGCCCAATGGTGCATGCCCTTCGGCGTGCTGACCCCGGCCTCGTGGATGGCCTTCAACTCGACCCGCTACATGCACCAGTTCGGGGTGACCAGCGAGGACATCGGCCGGGCTGTCGTCCAGATGCGGGCCTATGCGGCCACCAATCCGAATGCCTGGGGCTACCAGAACCCGATCACCTTGGAGGACCACCAGGCCTCGCGATGGATCGCCGAGCCGTGCATCCGGCTGTTCGACTGCTGTCAGGAGACAGATGGTTCGGTGGCGTTGGTCATTGTCAGTGCTGAGCGGGCGAAAGACCTGGGAAACGTGCCGGTGGTCATCGGTGCGGCAGGGGGTGCGGCGCTGTTCGAGCAGGAGATCGCCTCTGACCACTACCGTGGCGACCTGTCAGTCATGGAGGGCAGCGTGGCACTGGCCCGTCGTCTGTTCGGGGAGTTCGGCTACCGACGTGAGGACATCGATGCGGCCATGATCTACGACGCCTTCTCGCCGATTCTGCTCATGCAGCTCGAAGCGTTCGGCTTCTGCGGACCGGGCGAGGCGAAGGACTTCATCGCTGAGGGAAACCTCGGACCGATGGGGGCACTGCCCACGAACACCAACGGGGGCCTCATCGGTGAGGGCTATATCCACGGACTGAACCTGGTGACCGAGGCCACCCGACAGCTTCGGGGAACTGCCGCCAACCAACTCGACAACCCGCGAACGGTGCTGGTGTCGGCCAGTCGCACCGGCATCATCCTCACCACGGCATAGGGCGGTCCTGAGTGAAGAACGAACGAAAAGAAGGGGAACTATGACAAGCGTGCTCGATGGGGTGCGGGTGCTCGACCTCTCGTGGGGGATCGCAGGTCCGATCGCCGGGATGCTGTTGGCCGACCATGGTGCCGACGTGATCAAGGTCGAGCCGCCAGGCGGCGACCCCTTCCGTTCGCTGCCCGGCTCCGCCGCCTGGCTTCGGGGCCGTCGCAGCGCCGAGCTGGATCTTGGCAGCGAAGAGGACAAACGGGTATTCCTCGGCCTGGTGCGAACGGCCGATGTCGTCCTCGAGAGCTTCGCCCCGGGCACGACCGAGCGCCTCGGCATCTCCTACGGCGACCTCCGGGAGTTGAATCCTCGGCTGATCTACTGCTCGATCACCGGCTACGGAAACCACAGCGGCCACCGGGGGAGACCCGCTCACGACGCCCTGGTGGCTGCCCGTCTGGGCCTGCTCGAAGAGCAGCGGGGGCACGACGGCGGGGCGATCCCGTACATGAACGGCGATGAGCCCTACCTTCCCGACCTTCCCATTCCCGAGGGAATGGAGCCCGGCTCGCCTCGCTCGGGTCCCATCTTCACCGCCACCCCGTGGCCTTCCATGGCCGCCGCCTATCTGGCTTCGGTGGGGATCAACGCCGCCTTGTTCGCCCGAGAGCGCACCGGTCGGGGCCAGCACGTCGAGACGTCGCTGCTCCAGGCGGCCCTCACCCTGACGTGCTCCAAGTGGCAGCGGGCAGAACACAATAACGAGCCCGGCTACCGGACATGGATCTACGATCGTCGGGCCACCAAGGGGATGTTCAAGTGCGCCGACGACCGGTGGATCGAGCAGTGGGTCCCGAATCCGCGGTTTGTACTCACGAGTGCCGACGGCGACACGCTCGAGTTGCGACGGGACATCGACAACGCCCGCAACGACCCCGAACGGGTGCCGCCGGATCCGGAGAACATCGTCGTGCTCGCCCACTACCATCCTGAGCTCGTCGCCGCCTTCGCCCGATTCGACAGCCAGGACTGGGTGGAGGTGGCTCGACAGGCCGGAGTGCCGCTCCAGCCGGTGCGAACTCCCGAGGAGGCACTGGTCGATCCCGCCCTCTTGGCCGAGTCGGCGGTTATCGACATCGACCACCCCGACCACGGGCTGCTCCGGCAGGTCGGCATCCTCTACCGGCTGACGCAGACCCCGGGGCGGGTGCAGGGACCAGTGCCCCGAGTGGGGGAGCACACCGATGCTCTTCGAGGAGAGGCCATGACGGCACTCGAGAGCGTCGGATCAGACGCTGCAAGTCGGGGCGACCGTGGGGCGACGTCCGCCAAACCAGGAGCTCCCCTGGATGGCGTCACCGTGCTCGACCTCGGCTTCGCTGTGGCCGGCCCGTTCGGCTGTCAGGTGCTGGCCGACCTCGGTGCGAACGTTATCAAGGTCAACGCCACCCGGGACCCGTGGTGGCACGCCAACCACATCGCCTACGGCGCCAATCGCGGCAAGCGCAGCATCTGCATCGACCTGAAGTCAGCCGAGGGCCTGGCTGTGCTCCACCGGCTGGTGGAAGGGGCGGACGTGGTCCACTCCAACATGCGTCCCGACGCCTTGAGGCGCCTCCGCTGCGACGAGGAGTCCCTGCGGGCGGTGAACCCCGACATCATCTACTGCCATACGCGTGGGTTCGAGCGGGGGCCGCGATCCGACTCGCCGGGCAACGATCAGACCGGATCGTCCCTGGCCGGCGTCACCTATGAGGACGGCGGCTGCGGCGACGGGGGAAAGCCCTTTTGGAGCCTCACCTCGCTCGGCGACACCGGGAACGGGTTCTTGTCGGCCATCGGGGTCATCCAGGCCCTCTATCACCGGGCTCGCACCGGAGTGCCCCAGAGTGTCGATACCTCGATCCTGAATGCCGCATTGCTGTCCGCGTCGGCCGCATCGCTGAAGGTCGACGGCACGGCGATCCCGCGGCCATCGCTCGACCGCATGCAGCTCGGCCTCCATCCCCTGTACCGCCTGTACGAGACGGCCGACGGATGGGTATGCATCTCTGCTGTCGGCGACGAAGCGTGGAGGGGTGTCACCGATGCGCTCGGCGCCGAGTCGCTGACCGGTGACCACCGGTTCGCCACCGAAGCTGACCGGAGCACCAACGGGAAGGCACTCGGGGAGCTGCTTGAGTCCTACTTCAGGGCAGCGACGGCGTCCGACCTGTTCGTGGCCCTCGACGGACGGAGCGTGCCGGTCGAGATCAGCGACCCGGGCTTCTCACGCACCGTCTTCGATGACGTCGAGAACAAGGCACTGGGCCTGGTGGTCACCCAGCAACACCCGAAGTTGGGGCGCTTCGAGCACTTTGGCACGACCATCAACTTCTCGGACACGCCCGGTCGCATCTTCGGCCCACCGCCGGTGATCGGACAGCACACCCGAGAGATCATGCGTGAGTTCGGCTTCGACGACGAAGAGTCCGAGAAGCTGCTGGCCAACGGGGCGATCTTCGAGGACCTATGGGTGGATTGACCCTGGCCGAAGGAATGGTCTGCGTCCCCTTTGACGTGGACGTGTCTGATGTAGTTCCTTTTCCTGGCCCCCATATCCTGCGCGGCTGGGTGCAGGCTCCGACGGGTCTCGATCCGGAGGTCGAGCACCACGTGTTCTTCTGCCTAGCCGGCGGAAAGTGCTCGACCGGGTACTTCGATCTCCGTCCAGACGGGATCGACGGGTACTCCATGGCTGCCCACCTGGTTGAGCACGGGCAGATCGTGGTGGCGTTCGACCACCTGGGAATCGGGGCTTCGAGCGGCGTCGAGGACATCATGCGCGTGACACCTTGGGTGGCCGCCGCCGCCAACGACAAGGCCCATCGTTACGTGCTGGAAGCTCTCCGTTCAGGGACCGTCACACCGGACATCCTCCCTCTTGACAGCACCGTGGCAATCGGGGTCGGCCATTCCATGGGCGGAATGCTCCTCTGCATTGAGCAGGCGAACTTCGCCTTCTTCGACGCCATCGCCACCTTCGGACATGGAGGTGACGGTCTGCCGGGGTTCCTGACCGAGGATGAGCTGCACTGGACCCCCGACCTTCCCGACGCAGAGGGGCGACTCGTGGAGCTGACCCGGATCCGGGCCGACGCGGAGCCACAGACGTCACACCGCCTGCTGCCCGGTTCGTTCCTGCCCCGCGACCTTCCCGATTCAGTGCGTGCCGCCTTCGTCAAGCAGCAGACCGACCTCTTGTTGACATGCGGACTGATGTCGATGATTCCGGGGGGAACCGATCGCGAAAAGTCCAGCGTCACCACCCCCGTCTTCCTGGCCTTGGGGGACCATGATCTGACCAAGGACCTGACCGGATCAGTGGCCCACTACTCCGCCAGTCCGGACATCACCCTCTACGTGCTCTACGACTCGCCCCACTGCCACAACCAGGCCCACACCCGTGTCGAGCTGTGGAACCGCTTGTTGGGCTGGGCCTGCTCCCTGTGAATCAGCCGCCGGCTGATAACGGGGCCCAACGTGCGGGCTGTTACGAGGGCTGCGAAGGACAACCTGCCGTCTGGGTAGCGTTTTGCCATGGCTGACAATGAAAACCAAGTACTGGTCCAGGTTCACAACGGCGTGGCGACGCTCACGCTCTCGAGGCCCTCTGTGCTCAATGCCATCACTCGCGAGATGCTCGAGCAGCTTGCCACAGCCATCGATACGGTCTCGGGGGACCCGTCGGTGCGAGTTGTGGTCCTTACCGGAGCGGGAAGGGCATTCAGCGCAGGGGTGGACCTCAAAGCCCTGGGTGGTCGGAGTCTCAGTGGGGGAGGGGTGGGCGAATACCTCGATTTGCCGGCCAGGGAGGTTATCGAGCGGCTGACGACTATCCCCCAGATCGTCATCGCCCGCGTGAACGGACATTGCTTTACCGGTGCGCTCGAGTTGGTGCTGGCTTGTGACCTGGCCATCGTGGCGCTCGAGGCGAAGTTGGGTGACACCCACGCCAAGTGGGGGCTGAGGCCCAGTTGGGGAATGAGCCAACGTCTGATTCGGGTCGTTGGCATGAGCCGGGCGCGGGAGTTGTCCTACACGGCGCGAACCTTCAGCGGAGCCGAGGCCGCCGAGTGGGGAATCGCCGTGCGCTCGGTTCCGCTCGACGAACTCGATGATGCGGTCAACGAAGTGGTGGACGCGATCACATCCAACAGCCGGGGCTCGCTCGCGGCCTATAAGGACCTCTACCGGCGAGCTCTCGATGTGGGGCAGTCGGAAGGTCTCTCCTATGAATCATCCACCGATTTCTCAATCGAAGATACTGACGAACGGATAGCGCGCTTTAAGTGAGCGATGGAACACACCCTTGGACGAGAACGTAGATCGTCCGGGGCTGGGTCTCCATGGTCGAAGGCTCGGGCGTTCCAGGCACCCAGATAGGGCGGACTGACGGTGCTGCCGCTCAGGCCAGCGTTGCCGGCGTTCCCTCGCGAGGGCGTCGGGTGAGCGTGTTGCTGTGAGCCGTCGGTGGCGTGGTCGCATCGCTCGGTGACATCTGATCGATGGTGTTATGAAAGGTGCCCGGTGCTGGTGCAACCGGGCCAAGGAGCAGAGGGTCGTCGGTCTGCTCCATCCAGTTCCGCAGTCGCGACCGGAGGTCGTCGAGCACTGGGGCGAGGGAGGGATCATCGATTCGGTTGGTGCCTTCGCCAGGATCCAGCCAGAGGTCGAAGAGGGCCTCGGTTGGCGGGTCCACTTTTCCCCAGCCTGCGCTCACCATGACATCTTTGGTCGGGCTGTCATCCACGTTGGCGAGAACCCGGTGGGGGTTGGTGTCATCGAACCGTCTCATGTACTTGTAGCGCTGTGTTCTCACGGCGCGCTGAGGTTCGTAGGCCGCATGGTAGGTGAGCTCGGCAAATACTTCCCGGTGGACGTCCTCGACCTCCTTTCGCACCAGCGGAACGAGTGACTCTCCCTCAAGCCAGTCGGGGTGCTCGATGCCCGCGACATCGCAAAGGGTGGGGTAGATGTCGAGGTGGCTCACTATGGTGTCAAAAACCCGTCCCCTGTCGAATCCGCCCGGTCCTCTCATCAGGAGCATGATGCCGATGCCCCGGTCGAACATCGTCGCTTTGGCCTCGGGGTATGCGAGGCCGTGGTCGGTCGTCAGGATGACAAGCGTTTGGTCGGTCAGTCCGTTCTCTTCCAAGGCGTTAAGGACTGTCCCGACGCCTTGGTCGAGGGAGCGTGCACTCGCCTTGAAAGATGCCATGTCGCGACGGGTGGTCGCATTGTCGACGATGTTCTCCGGCGGCCGAGAGTAGAGGGCATCCCGCACTGAAGAGGGCTCGAAGTATTCGCGATGGGTCTCGAAGAATCCGACCGACAAGAAGAATGGCCGATCGCTGCCGGCCCTTTCGGCGATGAGGCGAGTGGCGGCGGGGGCCACGTCGTGCACCTTTGTGGTGTCGAGGTCGACCACATAGTCGTAGCCGAGGTCCCCGGGATCTGCCGAGACGTGCTGTTCGCCGACCAGCCCGGACCAGTATCCGGCCGAACCGAGCGTATGCACGATGTGGCGTTCAGGGTGGGTGAGCCGATAGCCGCGGTGGGCCAAGCCGAGCATGCCGGTCGCGTGGGTGGACTGGCCGGTGAGGAGGGCAGCCCGCGAGCCCGAGCAAACGGGGGCTGCGCAGAATGCCTGGCGGAACAGTGTTCCCTGGTCGGCCAGGTGCTGGATGTTCGGCGTCGGAACTGGGAATCCGTAGGGCTGCACGTAGCGGCCGGTGTCGTGCGAATGGAGATAGAGGATGTTCGGGGGGGCCATAGCCGTTGGATTTTAGTCGCCCTCTTAGTCGCTAGGTAATGTAGAGATTTATGAGCTCCCATCTGAGGGTTGACGGTGTGTCGTTTCTGGTGTGCGCCACCCAGCGCAGCGGTAGCACGTTGCTGTGCGAGCTACTCAAGGGATCAGAGGTGGCCGGCGTACCCGACGAGTTCTTTGAAGCCCTCCGCTCGACCGGCCTGCCCCGGCAGCCGAGGCAGTATTTCGAGGCGCCCGGAGTTGAAGGGATCGCTGAGCGGCTGCCCGAGACCGAACCAGGGCGACCAGAGGGCCCCGGTGAGTTCGAGGGATGGTTCAGCTATGCGATTCAGCGCGGAACCTCCCGGAACGGGGTATTCGGCGCAAAAATGATGTGGAACTATTTCGACGACTTTCGCGAACGAGTCGGGGAGCTACCCGGGCTCGGCGACATCACATTCAACGAGGCGCTGGACGTCGTGTTCCCCCAGTTGAGGATCGTCTTCGTCCGGCGACGCGACAAGGTGTCTCAGGCCGTGTCGCTGTGGAAGGCAGTCCAGACCCAGCGCTGGCGTATCGAGACGGACGTGGCGTCGGATGAACCCCAGACGCACTATGACTACCAAGCCATCAAGTTCTTGGTGGATGAGCTGCATCGTTGGGATGCCCGATGGGAGGACTGGTTCCACGCCACCGGCCGGGAGCCGATACGGGTCATCTATGAGGAGTTCGTGACTTCTCGTGCCGCCACGCTCGGCCGGGTCCTCGACGCCCTCGGAATCGCTCCGCGCGAGCCGGACGACGGCAGGGGCCCGATGAGACGTCAAGCCGACAACATGTCCCAGGACTGGGTTGAGCGCTTCCGCCATGATGACTTGAAGCTCACCAGGTAGTCGTTAGACCAGCCTACCGACCAAGAATCGTTGTTGCTCGGTCGATACAATGCGAAATGGCCGAGGATGATCCCAGCGGAGGCCAGAGTCTCTACCACGACGTGGCCGAGCTCCACAGGCTCCGCATCGAGGTGGCCGAGCTGCGTCAGCGTCTCGGCAGGCTGCACGACCTTCTGCTCGGGGTGCCGGCCGCCTCCGCCAAGGGCAGTGCCCCAGCTATTGAAGGGCTGCCGAACTGGTGCCGTTTTATCGGCGGCTCAAATCCAGCCACTGCTGGGGGCGCAACTGGCCCAGAGCGAACCATGTCGTTCCGATCCTGGGTAGCCGCAGAGCCAGCCGACTGGCTGAGAATGCGCCGGTCGGTTGAGGCCGACACGTCGGAATCTGAAGTCCTATAGTCCTTTGCATGAAGTCGACGTCCCAACGCTGCTCGCATCAGTAAGCGCGTAGCAACGTTGCGAGTTCGTACGGCGGGAAGCACGAGTAAGGGGTACGTGGGCCTTGGCGCGAGGGGCGACACGAGCGCCATCTGCGGCGGGTCGGTCCAGAAGCCTCTCGACACCTTCGAATCGGCATTGAGAACGCATTGGCTGCCCGGGCCAGGATTGGTGACTTCCGCCTTTTCGACGTCCATCACGGCGACCTGATCACCGACCCCATGGCTACCATGAGCAGCATCTACAAATTCTCAGGCTTGGAGCTGAGCGCTCAGGTCGAGGAGTCATGCTCTGACTGGCAGCGTGCCAATCGCTCCGGGGCGCACGGGAGTCATTCGTATAGCCCGGACCAGTTCGGTCTTGGCATCGCACAACTTCGGTCCGAGTATGACTTCTACATTCGCCACTTCGACGTCGAGCTCGAAGGTTGACCAAGACCCACAGGGAGGGAATGACATGACCACATCCAGTTCGAACCCGTTGCCAAGTTGGGCCGAGCAGATGCAGGCCCTTGAGCCAGTCGGAGAAAACTTGATGGCTAGATGGCGGCCGGAAGGGGCGACCGAGGCCGAGTCCCAGGACATGAACCGACTGGCGCTCTCGATCTTGTCATGCGGCTATCTGTGCCGTGTCTACACCGATGCCCGCCGGCCCGCGTTCATGCCACTGTGGAACTTCGCATTCAACCAGGGTGGCCCGGATCCGGACTATATCTACTCCACCACCGAAGTCGATCCGGCGGGCGCCTACGAGATCTCCGGCTATCGCGGCACCACGCGCTTTGTCGAGATCACTCAGCAGACATTCGACATGTTGAGTCCCGCCTATATCGAAGAGGCGGCGGCCGTGGCGGCAACCCACGATCTCGATGACCTGGCCCTCGATGAAAATGGACACTTCAACGTGGTGCTCAGTGCCGAGCGTCCCGCTGGGCACACTGGGGACTGGTGGCCGCTCGACTCGAGGACGGTTCGGCTCCTCATGCGCAGGTGCTCGTGCGACTGGAGCCGCGAGGTCGATGCCCGAGTTGCGATCCAGCGCCTCGACCAGGGTGGCGCTGACATGTCGCCAGAGGAGTCGGCGCGACGATTCTCGGAGCTGGCCACCTGGATCGAAGGCATGATCGCATTCGACATGGAGCTCGTCCGCTATTACCGCAAACACCATGGGGTCAACACGTTCCTGCGCTCGGGGAAGATCGACTCCATGGGCGGCCTTCCGAAACAGGCCTACTACGACGGAATCCACGAGATCGACGACGACGAGGCCCTCGTCATCGAGACCGAGCTGCCCGAGTCCTGTCGGTATTGGCAGGCACTGGTGGGCGACGACCGTTTCTGCACTGTTGACTGGGTTAACCGGCAATCGAGCCTGAATGACAGCCAGGCACGCCTCGATAGCGACGGGAAGTTCCGAGCGGTCATCTCGAGGCTGGACCCCGGTGTACCCAACTGGCTAGACAAAGCCGACTATCCGTGGGGCATCATTCAAATGCGCTGGAACCGAGCGAGCAACTATCCGGATCCGACCATCAAGAAGGTTCCCTTCGCCGATATTCGTGCTCACCTGCCGGCGGACACACCGGTCGTCACTCCGGCCGAGCGGGAGGTGCAGCTGAAGGTCCGGCGTGAGGGAGCTCAGCTGAGAAGGCTTTGGTAGCTGGCCATCCGGATTCATGCGGTCAACCGGACAGGCAAGTCGAAGCACTTGTGGCCGAGCTCACCTGTCCCTGCTGCCTTCACGACAACGAGTCGGTACGCTGAAAACTGGCGCATCCCATTGATGGCGACCGCCAGGACACTCCTTCGACGAACCGCCGCGCTGTCGTTCCGGGCCTGATCGTGGCGACCGTCCCGAGTCAGTCGCTTGCCGTGTCAATGCCCCGTCGAAGAACTGCTCCGGGAAGCTCGCCTGTAGTCGAACCGCTGCGGACGAT
>Ga0182030_10027264_pt1 | contig 10286 bp, 5 predicted proteins | sample 812S3MmetaG_FD_121299 | JGI IMG/M metagenome (GOLD analysis project Ga0182030, IMG submission 121299) | Permafrost microbial communities from Stordalen Mire, Sweden - 812S3M metaG (Illumina Assembly) | ecosystem: Environmental > Terrestrial > Soil > Wetlands > Permafrost | place: Sweden... | reverse complement strand
CGCAGCAGTCGGCAAACAGTGTGTCTATTCTGGCTGCGCAAAGCAATTCGTCACAGCCACAACCAGCTCAAAGCAGCTCCGCTCAAAGTTTCAGCCCCGGTGATTTCTCTCGCATAATCGTTGCCGCTCTGCTCAGTGTCGGTGCTTCACTTATCGGCTTTGAACTCATTCCTCGTTTTCATATCAATATGCAGGAGTTTAAATTCGGTGGAGGGTTGCCTTATCAGTTGCATATGCAAGCCCCGCGGCTGCCCGATTTGCACCCCGACACTTCGATTCAATCTTCACCAAATGCTTACACGGGATTTTCCGAAGAGCTTGACACCAACTACCGTGGCAAGCTGGGCGACCAGGTGGTGCTGCGCGTTTCAAGCAATAACGGCACTTATTTGCGCGGCATGGGATATGACACATTCGATGGTCAGACCTGGCGCATGAGTAAACCGAAAGAGGTGAGCGATCGTATCGCCGGTCTGGGTAACATCTTCGATGTGGCTACAGAAGTGCCATCTACGGCCGTGCGCACACGCAATATAACTCAGGAAATTTTTGTCGAACAAGACAGTCCGAACATTGTGGTCTGCCCGCGCATTCCTTATCAAATGTATTTTCCTTCAGCAAATCTGGAGATAGACACTTATATGGGCGTGCGCAGCCCAGTTGGCGTGAAGAAAGATATGGTTTATACAGTGATGGCTCGCCAGCCGATGTTCAATTATGCTCAAATACGAGAGCTACCTAATATTCAACCTAAGGTGAAAGCGAACATTGAAAAGCGCTTTCACAATTTTCTGCAGCTTCCAGCAAACCTTGACCCCAGAGCAATTGCGCTAGCTAAAAAGATTGGCGGTGAAGGAAATAATTATGCTATTGCCGAACGTCTCGGCAACTATTTGCAAAATAATTTCGCTTATGAACTCGACTTCGCGCCGAGTCCGGCGTCTAGAGATAGTGTCAGCGACTTTCTCTTTCATCGAAAGAGTGGTGGCTGTGAGCAGTTTGCTTCCGCGCTTGCGATACTTTGCCGCAGCAGACATGTCCCTTCGATGTTGGTAACAGGCTATCCGCCCGGCTCGTACAATCCATTCACCGGGCTCTGGGAGATCAAGGGAAGCGAGGCGCACTCTTGGGTGGAAATTTACATGCCCAAATATGGCTGGGTCGACCTGGACCCTACGCCGGGCAGCATGATGGGCTCTGATTCTTATCAAGAACAGCCGTCGCTGTTTTCTTATTTCCAAAAAGTGCTCGACCCGGTTTGGTTGCAGCTGAAGAACAGCCCCTGGTTTGGAGCACTGGCAAAGGCTGTACAAGCCACTTTCGGCGGCGTCGTTGTTTCCCTCTTGCATTTTGAGCATAGCTTTCCGCAATTGTTCGTTCTCGCCGTCGGGTTTGCGGCGGCTCTCAGCGCATTGGCATTTTTCCTGGGGCGCAAGCGCGGCTTCTCCTGGCGCCGGCTCTTTGCAGGACAGAAGATTCAGAAGTCTGGTGATAGTGCAGCTCTGGGCGATGCCAGTCGTGAATTTATTGCTCTGAGTAAATCGCTCAGACTCTTAGGAGTAGAAAGGCTGCAATGCGAAACCGCTGCCGATCTGCTTGGCAGAGTAGAATCCAGGCTGAGCCGCAGTGGTTTGAACTGCCGCGAATATCTGGCTCAACTGGCTGAGTTTATCGATTTGTATGGCTCGATTCGCTTTGGTGTCGCTTCTGGCGCGGATCTGGCACAATTAAAACAAATGGGACTTAGCTTGCGCAAAACCTGCGAAGAGCTCTCCAAACAGCGAAATACTCTTGAAAAATCATAGTCAAGCTGTTAGTTTTCTGCATTTTTTGGGACAATTAATATTGATAGGGTTCGTGTTTCATCCACTTTGAAAAGGGTCCAGGAAGAATTATGGTTCAACAAATAAGAGGCCAGCAGCAGGAATTCATTCCTCCATATCCGAACACAATCGAGGAAACCGGGTTGAAAGAAGGCTTCCTGGAAGAGCTGATTCTGAAGGACATCTATCTAGTCAACTTTGCTCTTGGGCGTGAAATCGCCAATCGCACCATGCTTCCCTTCAAGCTGGTCGAGTCGATTCTCGAGTCGCTCAAGCGTCAGATGCTGATCGAAGTGCGTTCGTCAGGCGGTATCGCCGATTATGAATACATGCCGACTGATAAAGGTCGTGACCGCGCCCGCGCCTATTTTGATCATAACAGCTACGTCGGAGCGTGCCCCGTCACCTGGCAGAGCTACGTTGAGTCGCTAAAACAGCAGACTATTAGAAAAGAATCGGTGACACCGCGCGATTTAGAAATCGCATTTTCGGATATTATGGTCAATCGTCGCACGTTAAACACTGTCGGTCCGGCCATCAATTCGGGCAGAGGGATGTTTTTGTTCGGCGACGCCGGAAATGGTAAAACGTCCATCGCCGAGCGCATTGTGCGCAGCTTCAAGGGACATATTTTTGTGCCTTACGCCATTGAAGTTGACGGGCAGATCATTCGAGTTTATGACGACCACAATCACCAGCAAGTGTCTGCGGCAAATTATCCGCGCGATTACGACCATCGTTGGGTGCGCATTAGCCGCCCTTGCGTGGTGGTCGGCGGCGAATTGACCATCGACATGTTGGAACTTCAATACGACTACACTTCCAAAATTTACGAAGCACCGCTGCAATTGAAGAGCAACTGCGGCTTGCTACTCATCGACGACTTTGGCCGCCAGCGTATCGACCACAAGTCTCTGCTCAATAGATGGATTGTGCCTCTGGAGAAGCGTGTCGATTATCTGACGTTGCACACTGGCAAGAAGCTGGAAGTGCCGTTCGAACAGCTCATTGTTTTCTCGACCAACCTTAATCCAGGCGACCTCGTCGACGAAGCATTCTTACGACGCATTCCATTCAAAATCAACATCACAAGTCCAACCGAAGAAGAATTCAAATGGATCTTCCTGCAATACTGCCAGCGTGTTGGCGTGCCGTACAACGAAGAAGCGGTCAACTATCTAATTGAAACGCAGTACCGCAGCGGCAGACGCAACATGCGTTGTTGCCATCCGCGCGACGTGATCGATCAAATCACCAACCTTTGCAAATTCCTGCAAACTGAACCGCGTCTGACGCGCGAATATTTAGACCACGCCTGTAGCGTCTACTTCGCCGCGATGACCGGGAAATAGTCATTCTGGTCGAAGATCCCATAAATCCAGCTGGACCTTGCTCGGAGCGGGCGGGCAGTGGCTTGATCGGATCAGGCTTGCGGTTGCTTCAAAAGAACGTCTTCGTGTCTTCTGCCTGAGGCACCAGCTGCAGTGGCGTCGCTTCGCCCGTGAGAATGTACTGAGGGAACTTGTTGCTTAGCCGAATTCCCATTCATTTACGCTGCTTTTAGATCAATGGAAGCTGTTAGACGTTTATGTCGCGGGGCTCTTTCCGAGACTTCGTGTAAATGATTCTTGTTGCACTTCTGGCAAGATGGATGGTAAATCGCGCTAATGGCGAGCTCGGCGTCGAAAACTGTCGCTTGGGGCTTCACTTGGTAGTCAGTGTCAAAAAACATACTGGCGCTTCCTCGTTGGTGGTCCTTATGAGCCTAACGATACGTCGTGGCTGGGACGGTTCCGTGTCGAGACTGTGGCATTCCTGTGGCGCAGCGTTAATAATGCGGCTCAATGATGGCCGGGCGGCGGGAGACGCCTGGTAGGAAGGGATTTTGCCTGACGATATGCTTTATCGGACAAAGACGACTCGCCTGACGCGGTCTAACTCTGTGACATTAGAAAGTCTTAGTGATAGAGCCGCAGACCTGGAAGATGGGTGAGAAATCCCGCTTCCAGTGAGGGTTGCCGGTGCCAGGCGCCTTGGGCGGGGCGCTAGGGGCGCAAGCCATGGCGTGTTAACATGAGTTGTCAGCTTGCGGTGAGGACTGGCTTTTGTCAGCGCCGGTAATAGATGAAAAGACAAACCGGGGTGCTTCCACAGCATCTTTAGTATTTGACCGGTTCATACAGCAAGAACGCACGGCGCGACTGCGTAATGGTGCAAGTCTTGTCTTGTTTGTATCTGCCTGTTCTGTCTGGCTGGCAAGTTTTTTTCGACTTGGCGTAAACCTGGAAGGCTTGCCCTGGTATCTAACCATAGCTACTTTGGCTGTGCTGTCTGTGCGTTTCTTGCGTAACGAATCTAATTTCGGCCAGCTCGCTGGAATGCCCCGCACGCGTGAGCCGCTCAAATTGAAAGAGAGCCTTGCGCTTTGTTTCATGGTACTTGCTGTGTCGCTATATTCCTGTGTCGGTTATCGGCTGTTACATCCGCCTGTGGAGCCGATGGGGCTGAAGCAGGCCGTTGATATCCAACTACTTTCGCCGACGGATTTTAAGGATAACCACGAAGAACTGCCAGGCATGCAGCCGCAAGACGATCTCAAGCAACGCACTGCCGATCAGGTTTCGCAGCAGGGCGATTTACAACAAGTGAAAGCACTGCAAAAGAAGGCTGAAATCAAGGTCGATAAACCCAACAAAGTTGTGGCCGCAGCCAAACCCAAGCAGAGTAGCGGCAAAGCAGATGTTGAGCGCGAGGATGCTAAGCCTGCTGATAAACCGAGCAGTCCTGCTGCTGTGGAGAACAATCAGGTGGCACCAGGGGTAGTGCCAATTGCCATGCCGAAGAGCTGGCAAACAAAAACCATTTCTAGCGACTTTGTGCAGGCTGCCGCCAGGTCTGGAGCGCCGGTGCAGTCGCATGCTGAAAGCGAGCCATTTATTGCCGAGGTTGCGCCGCCCGAAATGGTCGAACTCGTGGAAAATGAGGGAGACAAAGACGCGCTGCATGTTTTCCAGAAGGGTGGAAAATCGAACAACGGTAAGGGCGCTGAAAATGGTCTTTCAACTTTTTTGAAAGAACTGCACAAGCGCATCAAAAACGCCTGGGCGCCGCCGCCCGGAAAAACGCGTGCGGTTGAGGTTCTCTTTCGCCTGAAGCGCGATGGACATTTGGCTTTCTGCAAAATCACTAAGACGTCGGGTACCGCCGAAATAGATGCTTCGGCTACAAGAGCCATTATTGCGGCAGCCAGCAACAATGCCTTGGCTCTGCCTAAAGATTACGCTCCGAATTATCTGGATATTTCTTACACCTTCAAATACAACGTCAATGAATTGCAAGAAGTGAATTCGCAAAATCTGCAGTGAAAGATTCTGCGTTTTTATTGAACTCTTGACTTGAATTGCTCGTCTGATCAAATAGGCGGATAGAAAAGCGCGAGCAAATGGAAGTGGCAGACGAGCCTTCGGACATCGCTGGCAACGGTGCAGTGCTGCCGGTTAGCTACTGGGATTACAAACCCAGGCAGCTGGTTGCGGCCGCTCTCTTCTTTTCTTTCGGCACTGCTCTTGGAGTCGCCCAGGTAGATTGGGTTGTTGTCGCTATTGTTTTTGTTGTCCTGGTGACTCTGAGAATTTTTAATGTCAAAATTTGCCATTTGTTGCTTGTTTGTAGCGCCTTTCTTATAGGTTTTGCCAACGCTGAAATCAAATATCCGCGCCCAGGAAAGAACGATATTTGCCAGTTTTCCGGAAGGTCGTTGATCGTGAAAGGAAAACTGGTGGAAGACTTTCCTTTTAGCAATGGCGGCGGAGAACGGCTTACTCTGCTCTGCACGTCGGTTTGCGAATCTGCGTCAAAGCGAGGATTCTCCACAGGTGAATGGCAGCCGGTAGAGGGGCGCTTACAAGTAATAGTTTCTCAACAACCCGCATTTGCATCTTTCGTCCATGGTAGGCGCCCATTAAAATCGACAATTGACGGAATTGCAAGTCCTGCAAGTACGGCGAAGTCGGGACTCGGAGCTACGGCGACTTCGCAAGCTGCAAGTTGGGTGAAGTCGGGACCAGGGGGTACGGCGAAGTCGGAGCCTGCAAGTATGGCGAAGCCGGAGCCCGCGAATATGGCAAACGCGGGTGCGCCAAGTAAGGAAAAGGATAAAACAATAATTCCGCGCTACCAGATAGGTGAAGAGCTGGTTTTTCGCGGAACAGTGCTCTCACTAGCAGCTTTGCACCATAAGAATATAGAGCATCTGCGCTTTTTGCTGGCACGCAAGAAGATCTTTGCTGAGTTGCGAACCTCATCGACATTTAAAACGTGGGACGCCCAGACTGTTGATCTCACTAAAATTGATCGGTCTTCGAAAAAAACGCAATTGACTCTGGAAGATGTCTCAAGCTATTGGCGCGAAGCCCTTGTCGGCTTTCACGCGGAGGTACTTGGCGAGAAAGACGGGAAATTGCTAGCATCAATGGTGCTAGGTGATCGAGCGGCGACTCCGAGCAAAGAGATCTCGGATAATTTCCGAGCCAGCGGTTTGTCGCACATTCTGGCGGCGTCCGGATTCAATCTAACTGTAGTTTCAAGCAGCATATATTTCGTCTTGCGCTATTTCATCCAAAAACTCTGGCTTGCCAATGCCGTTTGTTTTGTGGGGATGTTTGTATTCGTTGCGATCGCCGGAGCTTCTCCATCGGTTATGCGTGCCTTCATTATGTGCTCGCTAATGTTGCTTAGCCGCTGCCTCTGTCGCAATTTGCACATGCCTGCTGCTCTAGCCCTAACCATGACTGTGGTTCTCTTCTTTGATCCTGTGTCTGCCGCCGATGTGGGCTTTCAGCTTTCATACTTCTCTACCGCTGGTATGATTCTTGGTGCTACCGCGTTTACAGATTTGCTCAATAATAATTGCCCGCGCTGCCCCGAATGGATTCGCGTTACTTTTGCAGCGACAATGGTGGCACAGTCTTGCGTTTTGCCATTGCAGCTATATTATTTCAAGCAGCTCACACCATATTGTTTATTGGCAAACGTCGTTGTAGCTCCTGCGGTGCCTATTCTAACGATCGTCGGCTTTGCGAGCAGCTTGCTCTTCTGGTTTGAATCAGTCGTGCCAGTCGGACACTTCCTATCAACAAACATAGATCGGCTTTGCTATTTTCCTTTAGAACTTACGAGAATAATTGTGGCTGCCTTTGCGGGTCTACCGTCCGCGCAAATAGCCACAGGCAACGCCAGCCTGCCTGCTGTCCTGCTCTACTATGTCGTGCTAATCAGTTTTCCCTTGTTTGAGCAACACGGAAGGGGCAAACACTGGTGTGTGCTCATCGCGCTTGCGCTGTCACTCTTGCTTGCTTCAATCAACACTAGCGCTTGAGAGAAAAGCGCCCTAAAGCCTGTCGTTTCAAATTCTCATTATTTTGTGCTGTAGTTGTAGCTGATATAGAAGTCTGTAGTCATTTTTGGATCCGTGTGATTCGCCATAGATATAACGACGTTTATGTCTGATTTTGATGCTCTGAGTGAAGATGATGTGCTCGAACTGATTTTCCATTTATTGGCGAGCAAGCTGTTGGAAAAGTAATTGATAACATCTTGTGGAGAAGATTTTGTGCCAAAACGTTCACCAATAAACATTCGCCGTTGGTGGTCGTCTGCATGTAACCGGCCTGTCACAAATTTAGCATTCCCGGGAGGCGAAATATCTGGCAGCGCAAGCGGTTTGTCAAAACACTCAAAGGCTTCTTCCATGGCTGTAAGCTTAGCCCCCTTACGAGGGGGGCTTTTCTTAATCAGCGAGATCTTGAGGTTTCCCTGGGTAACCGTGCTTTGTTGCTGTGCTTTAACCTGAGGGGGTGAGCAAAATACTGAAAGAGCCACTATTAACAGGCAAGACGTCTTAGCAGCAAGTTGCAGATGCGCCATTAGCATGGGCAACACCAGTTTCCGCCAACGGCAGCCCAATTGAAGAGTCTGAGCACTCCAAGTAGATTATTGAAACCTGAGCTTGGAGTAAATTGGGCCGAGTTCATTCCCCAGGCACCAGTGCCACCATCAGAGCAATCCCATGGATGGGGATAGCCTTCGCAACTTACTAGATTAAACACCGTACCGTCCAAGCTACCTATAGTACTGTAGCAAGACATCGGAGCCGGGCACACAGGATTTGCATAAGGACTACTCGAATTGCCTGTAGCGGTTGGCGGGATGAAAGGCGCAATGGAATTCGACATCGATGTTGGTTGACCGTCCGGATGCGTATTCGGGAAAATAGCTTGGGCTGAGAGGAATGCTGGAGGAGTGCTGCTCAGAACTAGTTGCGTGGGGTCTGCTGGTGAAGCGTATATGAAACTGATTTGTCCAAATGGCACATTCGAATTCATAATCGATGAAGTGTCAGCTGTTGGAGAAATCTGGAAAAGACGAGTGGCAAGTGCACCATTGCCGTTGCTACCCGCTAGATGAGTTTTGCCATTTTTTGCGTTGACAACCTTTAGGTTAGCTGCGCCGGTCTGCATGAGGTTCGTAGCGTTGGTTATTTTGAGAAGGTCGTTAAGAGTGCCACTGCTGTAGACATTACATGGTTGTTCGGAGTTAGTAGGGCAGCCGTTTTGGGATGCAGACATATCATAGTTTTTTAAGCCAGTTTGAGGGAAAAATGTTTTTGCGACTGCCTGGCAGCCGGAGTCCCCAACTATTGACCTGGCCTGCAAAACCTCGCATTTAAATTGTTCGACTGCGCTCAGACTGTTGGCCCCAACGCTGGTACCAGGGCTCTGAGCTACATTGTAAACTGCCTCAAAATCAGATAACGCATCGGAACAAGGCGGAGTAGCACCAGAACCCATCGTGTTTTGGACAGTGCAAAGAGTTGTTCCGGCTGGTGTGCCGGTGGTTTGAAAGTCAGAAAGTGCTTGAGCCTGAGTCATCTGTGCAGGCGATTTGATTTGAGACAAGTCATTATTGAAAGTCGTTGGTGATACCTTCGGATTATTTGCGTCTGCAATAACAGCGGCTACGCTGCCGGGTGGTCCAAATACCTTAGGACCGCTTCCAGGCACGGCAAGCTCGATGCCGATGGACGGTTGTAGTTGCATGATAGCGCTGCTACTGCCGCCTCCAACAGTGAACGATGTTGACGACGGGGTGTAAGAATCATATAAATTCTGCGTGCCGGTATTGTCTACAATAATGTAGCCCCTGGAAAATGCTACAGGGAAATCTTGCGGCGATCCGGTCGGTAAACTTGATGGTGGACTGTAGTAAGAGTCCACTACTTGAGTAGCTGATGGAGGAATGGTCTGGATAACCGATCCGACAATCGCGCTAGAGCTTGATTTTAATATGGCACCAGTCTGATTTCCTTCAATACTTGTTCCTCCAGACATGAAAGCATTTGGAGGTATTAAGGATGACCCACCAGCAGGGATAGGGGAGACCTTCTCGTTCTGGAAATCTGTCGCATCTACCAAGTGTGGTTGCTCGCCAGGCCTCATGGGCACTGTTTGAAGAGAAACACCGGCGCACGGCGACATTGCAGAATAACCTGCCAGGTAGAGAGTAGGTTGCGACCTATTTGCTAATGTCTTGCTTACTCCAATCAAACTTGAAACGTTGCTTCCAGAAGGAACTTGGTTTGGCAATATGGCCACATTGCTGGCCTTGCCGCGCGCCATGTATGAAACTTCGGTCTGCGTTGAATCTGATGAGACACCGGAGTTTGACTGTAACATCCTTGTGTTGTTGGCTTGGGTGAGCGAGTTGAAAAATCCAGACAGGTTCGAATTATTTGATAATTGGCTTGCAAGCCGCTGACCTATGCCGGTTCCGGTAACGGTGTTTCCATTCGGCAAAGTGAAAGAATATGTCGTGCCCTGCACCATATTTGCGCAAGCCTGAGCGTTGGCAAGCGCCTGAGGAGTGTTGATCGCTTGCGCGTTCAGCCCCACCATTAAGGCCTGAGCCACAAATCGATTGTAACTGAGCAAATCTACATTTCCGGGAGTGTCTGTTAATCCACCAAATTCGTTATCTTCGGCAAGAGCTAAGGGTACAAGCGGCGACTTAAGCACACTTTTGGCCACGCTGAGGTTACCTGAATCTACAGAATGCTGTAATTCGTTGTTGCCGCCAATTATCTTCATCCAGAAGAAGAAACAAACCCCGACTATGATTACTACAAGAGTAAGTACGACGACTAAGGCTGTAGTGCCGCCTTTAAGTCCTCTGTTTGATGTTTTGCCCATAAGTTCATGCCTCTTGTATGATGTTCAGACCGCGGGAAGCCTTCCAATCAAATGACTTTGACCTAGTAATATTAAATTTCGCCGAACGGTAATGAGATTACTCTAATCTTGTACCCATATATTCTCTCAATCTAAAGCTCAGGTCAAGATCGGACGAACTAATTTTATAGAACTAAATGAAAAACCAAGAAATAAATCAAGTAGTTTTGCGAAAATG
>Ga0182030_10027262_pt1 | contig 10287 bp, 8 predicted proteins | sample 812S3MmetaG_FD_121299 | JGI IMG/M metagenome (GOLD analysis project Ga0182030, IMG submission 121299) | Permafrost microbial communities from Stordalen Mire, Sweden - 812S3M metaG (Illumina Assembly) | ecosystem: Environmental > Terrestrial > Soil > Wetlands > Permafrost | place: Sweden... | reverse complement strand
AGCTTGCGCTCGCCCTCTGGGCTGAATTGATTTGCATCAATAGGGTTCATGACGATTTTGATTTTCTCGAGCGGACAATTTAAATCGCCAGCCACGAAAGTAGCAAGATCTAGCGAAGGCGACGTTATAGCGTCAGCATTGAGCATGGCTACGCGCTCAACCATTGCCACAAACTGATGATCGAAAGTGGCAGAGACATTATGCAAATTCTCGGCAATGAATTTTGAGTGGGGTGTATACAGACGAATAGTTAAAGGCGCCACTTTCGTCAATGCCGGAAAAAAACCTTCAGCTAATAATTCAGGCGTATCGACTACATCAAAGGGTAGCTCTTTGTGCAATTGCAGAAATTTCTGCCACAAAGTCGCCGAGCTGTTAATGACATACCGCGAGTATGGAATACAAAGAGCGAGCATGCCCAGCTCAGTTTCTGGAAAGTATGATTCCACTCTGTAGACAGTGACCCCTTCGTCATCGACAACTTTAGCTTTGGTTTTTTCTTTAGCCAGAGATACAACCACAACATCGTGCCCAATCTCTTTCAACCCCTGCGCAAGGTGTCTGGCAAATGTGGCAATACCACCAAAGCCGGTATCAGGTGGATATTCACGTGAGAGAAGACAAATGCGCATAAATCCTCTGTTAATTACTCAGCGAGCAGAGTTTAGTTTATCGTCGCGCTCCAGGCGAAGCAGCACCTGCATTGGCTGCTTTGCGAAAAATTGGGCTGACGACGGCATGCCGAATTCGTCGTATCTAACCGAGGGCGCAAGCGTGTCCAGCCGCTCAAACAAAATCGGATGATTAGCAGCATGTGGTCCGAATTGCTGACCGATTTGCGCTCGCAAAAGCGCAAGTTCCAAAGTCTGCGGAACGACAAAATAATTGACGACATTTTCATAAGCAGTGCAGGCACTAAAAATAGCAACAGAGCAAAGCGCGACAGTTAAGACACGACTTCTGCAGCGCAGCATTTTCAAGAAACCCAAAAGTGCCATCAAGGCGTACAACATAACCAGGACGATTAGCCCTGTTTGTGAACGATAGGTGCTGAAACTTTCCGCCACCACTAGATTTGGCAGATAGGCCAGGGGAATGAGACTGCAAGCCATAAGGAAGAGAAGAGCGCGCTGAACTCTAACTCCTGTAAAAGCAAAGGGCAGCCCCAGGCAAATGAAAGCTGCAGTTTTACTGGCAAAAGCAACGCTATCTGAAATTCTAAAAACATTGAGCGAATCTAAAAGCGGACCTTTTACAAACCACTTCAATTTGCCAATCACATCGCTAGTTAAATGGGAGCGCCCTTCGAGAACTCCTGAGGCACCAAAGTGTTGTTTAGCCCATAAAAAGACGCCGAAATCCAGAACCATCGATGTACCAACAACAAGCAAACCGGCAGCATAGATTTTTACCTTTTGCTCGAAAGTCGCCTCTTCATCAAAAAGCGATATCGCTAAAAACGACCAGAACAACATACTTGCCGGCTGGTAAGTAGCAGCTGCGCAAAGCTGGAGCAAGAAAGGAAGCGGCGCCATCCACCAGGAAATATTTGGCGCCTTCAGTTGCGATTGCAAAACGTGGAAAGACAAATAAGAAAAGATACCAGCCACTACGGCATGCGCAGCTATTGCCCAGACAGACCAGACCTGGAAGCTTGGCACTGTACAAAGACAAAAGGCAAGGGCAGCTGCTTGATAAGGCGCAAAACGAATGTTGCGAAAGGCAGCGTAATAACAAAATGAGAGACAGACTATGTAGTCAACCGCGATTGCTCGCAATGGCAGAAGATCTGCAATTTTATGGACATTGCTCATCAGAGGAATGAAAAACAAAGCATCCAGCGGGCGAGCCTGAAGACAAAATTGCATCCAGAATCCATCTGCCCATAACTGATTGCGCAGCTTCTCGTAAAGACAAAAATAGTCGTCAGAGAAAGCAAATTCGTTAGTGAAAGAAGAGCTGTAAACAAGAACCAAAGAAACCGCAAGCGAAAGCAGTGCCACAGCCATCTGCAAAGTCGGACGCGGCTTTAGTTTAGCCGGCAAAACATCATCTAATTCCAATTCTGATGCAAGTCGAGTTCTGGTCAAAACTTTTGCTCTCTGCGCCTGTAACATCAATTGCTCCAACTGGACTAATTCTATTGTTTACTTTTCTTGGTCAGCACTTCGACCGGCTTAGTAAAAACTCGACCGAGCTTCCATGTTTTGGACTGTACTATTGTGTGCATGCTTTTTTCTAAATCGAGGACGCGCGCCTGGTATTCAGCGATTTCATCACGCGCCCAACCGAGTCGGTCTGTAATGATACCAAGCTCTTTGGTAGTCGCCTGCAAATCGTCGCTCACTGCGTAAAAGTTTGTTCGCAATTGGCGAATCTCCTGCTCCATCATTTGCAGTTTATCGGGCACCGAAACTGCCAAATGAGAGAGGGTCAGCGGTCGATAATCAGCCTGCGTTTGCGCTCTGGTTCCACACACAGTGGTATCAGGCAGTGCTTTGCCAGGTGCTACCTGTGAAGAAGAAGAAGAAGAAGAAACAAGCGGTGTCAACTCAAGCTGTAGTTGTTGCGCCAGTTCGCGAAGTCGCCCAAATTGCAAATCGAAACTCGGCTGACCGTTTGCCAGTAAAGTCTCTTTCGTTAAATCGGCAAAGGACTGACTGTAAGCGGTGCCACCATCGATGCCTAGTGTAAAAACTTTGTCCACACCCATTCGCCCAAGGACACCCAGAGCCACTTCTGAACTGAAATACCGAGCGACGATAGTCCAGGGATCATCACTATCGAGATGAGCGAAATCGTAAGTGACTAAGCGTCCCTGAAGATCCATCTGCGCTAGTTCTGGAATAAGCTTCGACCAATCGGCAAGAGTTAAATATTCACCGGGAAAATGCCTCACATTCGGAACGCGCGGCATCAGCAGGTATTGACAGTTCTTAAGCAAAGAGGTGGCACAACTTTCAGCGACATCGATATCGACGATGTGCGCCAAATCCACTTTCACTTCACGCACTACATGATTCAAAGAAAATTTGTTATAGGAATCCAGGTCAAATTCTTGACGCCTGGAAAAGGTTGGTCCCTTGCCCAGGACCAGCCAGGGCTTTCTGGCAAAGCGACTTTCTTTGGCCCAATCTTTGAGTTCCAACATGGCGTGTCCCTCTAAGTGGCAAAAACAATCGTTTTCAAAGTGCTCGACTGACGCAGCTTCTCTCGACCGGAGGCGGTGATAGCTGTTTTACTGATATCGAGAGATTGCAGATTGGACATGCGCAATATAGACTCTACCGACAAATCAGTGATAGCCGTTTCAGTGAGATTGAGCTTTTTCAAATCTCGAACGGTACTCAAATATTCAACACCAGCATCACCCACTTCCGTCTTGGCCAGATTGAGCGAAAGCAAGCCCCGCTTGCCTTTCAAGGCACTCAAACCTTGATCACCAATTTTCGTACTGGCCAGACCAAGAGCCGATAGATTGGCTAACTGCGCCAGTATCCGCACTGATCGATCTGTTACAGGGGCGGCCCAGAGATCTATTTCTTCAAGCCTCGTCAAAGCTTGTAAATGTTCGACGCCCACGTCTGAGATTTCAGTGCAACTGAGAATCAGAACTTTCAGATTTTTCAAACGAGCGATGTGAGCGAATGCGGCATCACCCATGCGTACCCACCACAACGTCAAAATTTCTAGCTTTTGTAGTGGCAGCAATTGCTCGAATCCCCAGCCTTTCAACGCAGTGTGCTCAGCGTGCAGAACCTTCAAGCCTGTCAAATTGGCTAGATGTCTCAATTGCCAGTCATCGACTTGAGAATTAGCTAATGAGAGCGAATATAATGAGTCAGTGCCGATTTTTTCCAGACAGCTCAAATCAACTTTAGAGTCAGAACGAATTTTTAAAAATACTCGCCGCCCAGCTGTTCCACTTTCTTCTATATCCACCTGCCCCTGCGCGTCGCCAATAAATAATTGACCAGCGTAGGGGTCTTCAACGTATAATCGCCCTACCGACGAGTCTGCAGGGAAATTCATGATTGAGGCACCGGGCATATTTGTATGATCTGGCGAATTCACGACTGCACTTTGCATGCGCCAATTTTACTGCTTGTCTCAGGCGTGACGAGGCAATCCAGCTCATATTTTCAATTAATAATCTCAGCGTCGTCAGAAACAAAAATCAATAGTCGGAGTCTTGCTGTGCATGGCCCAAGACCAGATGGAGATCCAACGCAGATTTGACGGAGATTTGAATTAATGGCGGAACACCCAAGCTACAACATTTTGCCCGAATCAAAAGCGCGCTTCAATGTGCTCGACATGATTACGACAATTGCCGGAAAAGCTGTTCCAGCCTATTTGTTCATGGATCTCGACATGAGTTACGCGCAAGAGTTAAGCAAACGCTATGAAACTTCAGGGCGAAAAATCACTTACACAGCGATATTAATTAAAGCCATATCAATAGCTCAACGGAGTCACCCAGCTTCACGCACAGCAGTTCTACCGCTGGGGCGAAAGGCTATCTTCAATAAAATTGTTGCCGGTTTTACAGTTGAACGCATTATAGGCACTCAGCCGGCTGTATTCTTTGGCATCATCGAAGACCCTGACAGCAAGGCACTGGATCAGATTTCACTGGAATTGCAAAATTATGGTCACGGCGATATGGCTAAAATTCCACATCTGGCCGCGCAAAACTGGTTCAACCATATGCCTGGTCTGTTCAGACTGCTAGTCTTGTGGTTTGGCACGCGCCTGCCAGCAATGAGACAAAAGCATCTGGGGGCAACGTTTGGCTTGACGTCACTGGGGAAGCTGGGGATTAAGAGCCTGCTTGCCCCCTGCGCCACTTCTTCCACTTTTGGCATTGGTGAACTGGATGACCAGGCAGTCGTACGCGACGGTCAAATCGTTATCAGACCAATAATAACCATGACCTGTACATTCGACCACAGAGCTTTTGACGGCGGGCCTGCCGCCCGTTTTCTCAAGGAGATCAAGACTCTCGTGGAAGGCGGCTTAGAGGCATATATAACGGATAAGGTTGACCTGCCCGAAACAGTTGATGGTCAAAACCAAACCGTCAACATGACGAATCGCGAAGAAAATTTTAGTGTTGCCTAAAAGTAAATTTTTCCTCTCAACAAGGAACTAAATGATCGCGTGTTGCGCTCTCTTCATTACACAGTAAGTGTAGGTTAGTCGGGGCAGTTCAAATAGATGGCATCACTGACGATTTTAGTCATAGAAGATAATCAGCACGATCAGTTCGTTCTCAAACACTTATTGGAAAAGTTTGGTTTTAAATCGCAAATTAAATCAAGCGCGGAAGATGCGCTTGAAGCATTGACCGCCACTAAATATGCAGCGGTCTTGCTAGACCTCAGTCTTCCCGGCATGGACGGTTTTGCTTGCATCAAAGAGATGCGCCAACGCGAATTAATTTCCTCCTCTAGAACACCTGTAATCGCACTGACCGCGAGCATCGACGATAAGGTACGCGAGAAAGCGATGAAAGCGGGTATGGATGACTTCATCGGCAAACCTTTTGATCCAGAAGAATTGCGAAAAGTCCTGTTGCGGCACGTTTATGAACCAGCTCATCCAAATTTGAAGACATTACAGCCTCTTACGGCTGAAGAACTAGACCAAAACAAATGGAAAGAGCAGACGGCTTAAGCCTTTCCGGCATTTGTGTTCATTTGTGAACAGATGCCCAGAACATTTAGTAAACAACTTGAGCAGAACATTCAATTTTCAGTGAAGGGTGCCATAGTTGTTTTTTCGCTCGGACGTAGATTTAGATCTCTAATCAAGCCTCCTACCCGGTCACAGTTGTTGGGTCTGGCAGCTTTGCCTCACCCATAAATGGACGTCAATCGGTAAAAACGTGATTTCAACTAATCCCCGAAATATTCTTTTAAGACGTCTTCCCGTCAATATTGCCGAAACCATTCTGAAGTCGGCTGAATTCACTCATTTAGATCTCAGAGACACTCTCAGCGAGCCGAATATTCCCATACGCTCGGTCGTATTTCCAGAAAGCGGAGTGATTTCGGTCCTCTTGAGGATGGAAGACGAAAGTCTCATTGAAATAGCCACAGTCGGCAATGAAGGCATGCTTGGGTTGCCCATCGCCATGGGCATTGAGTCTTCTCAGGAGCTGGTTTTCTGCCAGGTGACAGGAACAGCATGGGTGATACCAGCGGATAAATTCGCTGAACTGGTGAAAAAACATCCCGAACTAAAAAAGCTATGTGACCGCTATTCTGTTATTTTCTTCGATCAAGTTTCTCGCAACGCCGCATGCAGACAATCCCATGAGGTCGGTCAAAGATGCGCGCGCTGGCTGCTGCAAACCCAGGATCGCTGCCAGCAAAATGAGTTTGTTCTGACTCAAGAATTTCTAGCTTTAATGATGGGCGTATCTCGCACCAGCGTCAACATCGCCGCTGGCAGTCTTTCCAGGAACGACCTGATTACTTATGTTCGAGGCAAAGTGAAAGTCGTCGATAGAAAGGGGCTAGAACACGCCTCTTGTGCCTGCTACTCCAGCATGCGAGATTTCGCAGCCAAAGTGATGAAGAACTAAACTCTATTAGTTCAAGTTAACGGCTCGGCGACCGTAATGTGCGATGCTTTCTGGTAGTCAATAAGAAGGTTAGGATATTGCCCTCTGTCAATCTGGCTGTCGCCTCAAAAGAGCTTGCTGGGCAGTCTCTTCACCATGCAGAATCAAGTGCGCATGCAACAGGAAAACCAATTCACTTTCCCTGGTTGACTGAAGCGCGGTTCTTTGCTGCATTCGCCGTTCTTATTCATCACACGGCTCAAGCCAGGTGGCTAGCCGGACTAGGTTCTCAGCCGCTAGGCTGGATCGAGCACCTGGGCAATCATGGTGTTCGAGTCTTTTTTGTATTGAGCGGTTTTTTGATTACGCATTTATTGCTCACCGAAAGAGCAAAAACAGGGACCATTGCCATAAAGAAGTTTTACTTGCGCCGTGTTCTGAGAATCTGGCCTCTCTACTATGCACTGCTGGCGGTGGCTATTGCTATTCCAGCAACCTGGCTCGTTGTGAAAGAGCCATCGATGATAGCCACTCTGGCCGCTGCTAAGTTCCAGTCATGGGAAATTAAATTCGGTCTGCTTGCTTTCCTTTTGCCTAATGTCGCATTGATGATTTATCCAGCGATGTTGGGGTTTGCTCAAGCCTGGTCGGTGGGTGTCGAAGAACAATTCTATTTGCTGTGGCCAGTACTGATGAAAAAAATGGGCGATAGACCTCTGCTCGCTCTTGGCGGCGTGCTTTCAGTCAAGGTAGCTGTTGTCCTCGTTTTCAACTACATATTTTTCTATTCTGGCATGCAATTGCCACCACAGCTGCACCAGCAATTAGCCACGGCTTTCAACTGCGTCAATATTTTCCAGATCGAAGCGATGGTCATTGGCGGCACCGCCGCTTATTTACTGCTGCAAAATCGTCAACTGTTCGTCAATCTTACACGCAACAATTTATTTAGACTGACCATCGGTGCATGCCTGCTTATCTGCCTCTCTCAAGCCTGGTCTCAGCTTCACGAACAAATTGGCTGCGACATTGTCTATGCGTTTTTACTTTTGACTCTAACTTTGAGCGGACAAAAATTGCCTGAATTTCTGGCAAGACCGCTTACTTATTTCGGCAAGATTTCATACGGTATTTACATGCTGCATCCGCTGGTCATCTGCCTTGTCGTCAAAGCCCTGAGCATGACCAGAATACCCGTGAGCAATACCTTTTTTGGCATATTGATGTGTCTTTCAATAATCGCTTTGACTTTGCTTGTTTCAAGCGCTTCCTACGAATTGTTCGAGCGGCGTTTCTTAAACATCAAGCGAAAATATATGGTCATTGAAAGTTCTGCCACTTGAGTTCACAACAACTCAGTTTTATGTGCGGCTATATAGTCAGCCAGCCGCCAGAAAAAGCGTTCACCACCGACTCCATTTAGATGTTGTAGATCGCTGAAGTCACCATAAGAATAATCATCAAGCTTATTCGAATTGACGACAAAAACTCCTTTCTCAGAAGCTGCGGAGGCAATTCCTTTGGCGTAGCGTCTGTTTACAGCAGCCGGTGCGCACGTGCCTGGGTAAAGAGGCACTTGAGTAATGACAAGCTTGATGCCGTGATTTTCGCACAGCACAACAGTTTGTTTGAGCGCCTCAAACTGTAGATCTTCAAACCTGTTGTTTCTAAAAGCCAGAGTTTCATTTTGAGTTTTTGGATTTAGTTTGACGCAATTGACACTGCCTGCAATTTTCGCATCATAATAATTTTCCGACTCAAACTCGGTTGCCATGCGGTTTCGCAAAATATCCGACTGACCAATTACTAATTTGAGCAAAGGCACCATTCTCGTGCAGCGATAGGTTTCATAAGCAAAATAAAAACGTTGCTCATCCATATAACGAATCAACACGCTCGGTCTGGCGTAGACCCAAAGCGCTCTGATCAAGCGGCTAGTACATAACCTCGAAGGCACGGCAGGGATGTCACCGAGAGCGAGTTTAATCGGCTCATCAAGGGTTTCAATAGCAGGCCAGTTCGCGGGCACCACAAAGTCTCTAACGTTTAAGGCAAGCACAACGACATTAGGTTTCTTGCCATAGGCGAGGGCTTTTCTCAAAAGCAAAAGATCATCGGTGATATTTGCAGTGGGAATGCCCATATGCGCGCCCGAAACATTTTTGATACCACGGCTAGCCATCGCATTCAGAAAAAAGGCTGGACAGGCGTAATTCACACTCAGCTTCTGTAACTGGATGACACTGCATGGTTTAGAAATAGCACCATTCTTAATATCACTCATCAAAGAGGGGACGAAACCGACCGATGAACTCAAGAGCAAGATATTGGGCCGCGACGATGAACACAAAAAACGTTCGAACCTTGGGCACCAGCAATCCGCAGACAATTTACGAATGAGAAAATCAATCCGCTCGCGTTGCGGAATAATCCAGCTGACAGCAACGAAAAAAGCAAGAAAAATCACCACCGCACTGATTGCTCGAGAGCGCAAAAAAGCAACAGACGAAGCGGCTGCTGGCGCCCTGTCCGGGCGAATAGCGGCCTCCTTCCTAACAGTTACAGTCTCAATGAGCATTCCTTGTTTCTAAATCCTTGAGACTCAACAACACTCTGGCTGTTCCCCAGTCGCTCTTTTTCGTCACAGCAGAAAGACAAGTACCATCGTCAGAGTGCAGGTTAACGCCTAACTGGGTTATTTTAAGTCGATTGGTGCGAGGGATTTCAACAGTGTCGGTCCATTCGGAAAAAGCTGGAACAGTTCGCCCCAAAGCATCCTGCTCGTACTCAGTATTTGCAAGCACCACGTCTCGGTCAGACAGAGCGTGCAAGCCCACTCGTCGCTTCAATATTTGTTCAGTCAAGCTGCGCCATTGTAGTTTCACCAGCAATCCAGTCTTAGTTGGACTAACCACTATATTTTTCAACTCAAATTGATGATCAAAATTGGCAAGAACTGCTTTGTTTGAAAATGGTAGAGCGCGTTCAACACCGCCAGTGATGTTTGCTTTACTGAGTGAAAACTGAGGAATATTTTCTGGCTCCTGGTCGTAAAGATGTCGTTCAGCCATTTCCTCAACAACCAGGTCGGGCTTCTGAGCGAGCACGAGAGGCGCTATCAATCTACGACTCCAGTGAAATTCTGTAAGGCTAGCTCGCTCGGCAAACAGTGGGATTAAATAACCAAAGAACGAATCGCGCAAGACAAATACCCTGGGCAAATTAGAATCAGGATGAACCCAGGCAGACGATGGCACCCAACAATCAGGCATTGCCGCTATTTTGACGTCAGCTTTTAAATGAGCTTTTTCATGAGGCAAAAGAACGCACATGCAGCGTTCGGCGAACAAATCTCCTAGCCCCAGCATCGTGGCGAGATCGCCTTTGAAAGGATAATCGGTTGTCAGCCTATACTCATAGGGTGAATACGGCTCAACGGCAGGAAACTGCACATGAATATGCTTGAACATCTCTTGCACCACAAGAAACGCTCCGTATTGATTCCAATGCGTATCGGGCTTATGGTAAAGCGGAAACTGACCGGGCTTGGATTTTAAAAGCAAAGCTTTGGCATCGACAAAATCAACATCTGTGTGAGCGCGCAAATAGTCCTGCAACTGATCTAAACGAGTCTGGCCAGGATGCACCTTTAAACGAGCTGGCAAATTTTCTGGACAAATAGTTCCTTTTTCCGGTGGTATCAGAAAAAGATATTT
>Ga0182030_10027261_pt1 | contig 10287 bp, 9 predicted proteins | sample 812S3MmetaG_FD_121299 | JGI IMG/M metagenome (GOLD analysis project Ga0182030, IMG submission 121299) | Permafrost microbial communities from Stordalen Mire, Sweden - 812S3M metaG (Illumina Assembly) | ecosystem: Environmental > Terrestrial > Soil > Wetlands > Permafrost | place: Sweden... | reverse complement strand
TGCCGGCTGGCAATCCCAAGCCCATGCGGTGGGCTTGCAGGATGCGGTCGAGGAGGCGCTGGGCTTCGTCGCGGGTGCCCGCGTCACTGCGATCTGCGCCGGGCGCACCGACGCCGGTGTGCACGCCGTCGGCCAGGTCATTCACTTCGACACCGAGGCTGCGCGCACCGCGCGCGCCTGGATCCTGGGGACGAATACCCGTCTGCCGTCGACCATCGCGCTGCAGTGGGCGGGCGAAGTCGCTGCGGACTTTCACGCCCGGCACAGCGCGGTACGGCGCACGTATCGCTATTACATCCTGAACTCGAGCGCGCGCTCCGCGCTGCAGCGGCTGCGCAGCGCCTGGATCCCGCGAGCCCTGGACGCCGATGCCATGCACCGCGCCGCTCAGGCGCTGATCGGCGAACTCGACTTCTCGGCCTTTCGCTCGGTCGAGTGTCAATCGAAGTCCCCGAAGCGCCGGGTCGAGCGGATCGAGGTGCGCCGCGACCGCGATTGGGTGTGGATGCAGATCACGGCGAACGCCTATCTGCACCACATGGTGCGCAACATCGTCGGCACCCTCGTTGAAGCTCAGCGCGAAACGGACCCCGAGGGCTCGATGCGGCATATCCTCGAGAGCCGAGATCGCCGCCTGGCAGGCCCGACCGCACCCGCCTCCGGACTGTACCTGTGGCGGGTGGACTATCCGCCCCAATTCGGGATACCTGCACCGCCCGCGCCCTTTTTGCTAAACTAAAAAGATAACTCATGAACAATCCCATAGGCCGGGCTAGCGCATGACCTGGTTCGAGCGAATCGTCCCGTCGCGCATCAAAACAGAGCGGCGCACCCGTTCGGTTCCCGAAGGGCTGTGGACCAAGTGTCCAGCCTGCGATGCGGTGCTCTACAAGGCCGAAATCGAGCGCAATCTTCACGTGTGTCCCAAGTGCAGCCACCACATGCGCATCAATGGACGCGAACGGCTGCTCAAATTTCTCGATACCGGATCCACCAAGGAAATCGCAGTCAAGGTCGCGCCCGAGGATCCGCTCAAGTTCAAGGACTCCAAGCGCTACAAGGACCGCATCACCCAGGCGCAGAAGCAGACCGGCGAGCGCGACGCACTGATCGTCATGTCCGGAGCCCTGGCGGGCATGGAGATCGTTGCCTGTGCGTTCGAGTTCCGTTTTCTGGGCGGCTCCATGGGATCGGTGGTGGGCGAGAAATTCGTACGCGCCGTGGAGCATTGCCTGGAAAACCGCTCGCCGTTGGTGTGCTTCGCGGCGAGCGGCGGGGCCCGGATGCAGGAGGCCTTGTATTCGCTGTTGCAGATGGCCAAGACGAGCGCCGCGCTCAAGCGTTTGTCGGAGGCACGGCTGCCGTTCATTTCGGTGATGACCGATCCGACCACGGGCGGCGTGTCGGCGAGTCTCGCCATGCTCGGGGACATCAACATCGGCGAACCGAAAGCGCTGATCGGTTTCGCCGGGCCGAGGGTGATTCAGCAGACGGTGCGCGAGACCCTGCCGGAAGGGTTTCAACGCAGCGAGTTCCTGCTCGAGCACGGCGCGCTCGACATGATCGTCGACCGGCGCGAAATGCGCGACCGCATCGGCTCGATGCTGCGGTTGATGACGGGCAAAGAGCCGCAAGCGGCCTAGGCTCGCCGGGCCCCACTTGCGGACGCTTTCCGAGTGGCTGGCCCACCAAGAACGGGTGCACCCGCAATCGATCGATCTTGGATTGGGGCGCCTCGCCCGGGTTCTCGAACGTCTGCGTTGGACCCAACCGCGGGTTCCGGTGATTACCATCGCGGGCACCAACGGCAAGGGATCGGTCGCCGCCTATTGCAGCTCCATTCTCGGCGCCGCCGGCCTCAAGGTGGGCACGTTCACCTCGCCGCATTTGCGCGACTATCGCGAGCGCATCCGGGTAAACGATTGCTGGGCGAGCGCGGACACGCTGGCGTGGGCTTTCGACCGCATCGAAAGCGCCTGCCTGGGCACCGAATCGGGAACCGCAGCGAAGGCCGGCGCCGCGACGGCCGCGGATCGGATCTCGCTGACCTTCTTCGAGTACAACGCACTCGCTGCGTTGTTGATATTCCAGGCGGCGAGGCTCGACGCGTGGGTGCTCGAGATCGGCATGGGCGGCCGGCTGGATGCCGTCAATATCGTCGATCCGACCGTCGCGGTGGTCGTGAGCATCGGTCTCGACCATCAGGAGTTTCTCGGCTCGACCCTCGAGGACATCGCGCGCGAAAAGGCGGGGATATTCCGGCGCGGCGTGCCGGCGGTGCTCGGCAGCCGCGACATGCCGGGCGTGCTCGAGCGTACCGCCTCGAGCCTTGGTGCGCCGCTCAAGCGACTCGGCCGCGAGTATGACTTCACGGAGCGCCAGGGCGATTGGAGCTATCGAGGTGCTCGCTGGGATTTGTCGGCGCTGCCGCCGCCCGCGCTGCGTGGCAAGGCGCAATACCGCAATGCCGCCGCTGCGCTGGCGGCCCTCGAGGAGCTGTATCCAGCCATCGAATTGTCCCGCGAGGCGATCGGCCGGGGGCTCACGTCGGTCCAGCTCGTGGCGCGCTTTCAGGTCGTCGAGACCGCCGGCCCGATCTTCATCCTGGACGTGGCACACAATCCGGCCGCGGCGGCGGTGCTCGCTGAAAATCTAATCTCGATGCCGGCCGCCGGACGAACGCTCGCGGTCTGCGGCATTTTGGGCGACAAGGACGCAGCCGGCGTCGCCGCGGCGCTCGCCGGTTGCATCGACGAGTGGTGGCTTGCATCGACCGAAGGCGCTCGCGGTACGAGCGGTGCTCAGCTGGCCGTGCGAATCGCAGAGGTACTCGGCAGCGCACGGATTCACGCGCTCGACCCCATCGCTGCGGCTTGCGATGCCGCGGTCGCCGCCGCCGGTCGCGGCGATCGCATCGTGATATTCGGCTCCTTTCACACCGTGGGACCTGCACTGGATTGGCTCGAATCGCGCGGTGTGCTGCCGCGCGCGAGTCCGCGCGAATATACTCTTCGTCCATGATGGAACGCCGTGTCAAGGAACGCCTCATCGGGGCCACCGTGTTGGTGGTGCTAATCGTGTTGATCGTTCCGGAAATGCTCTCCGGCCCGAGACAGCCGTCGGCGCCGCCGCTCACCACCGGAATGCCGGCCCCCAACCGCGTCCTCACCGTCGATTTGACGACCAACACGTCGACGGCGGAGCCCGGCCTCGCGCAAGGTGCATCGGCGGCCACGCCGCCACCGGCCGGTACGGCTGCATCGGACACCGCAGCGGCCGGCGCGTCGGCGGCTGCGAACGGCGCAGGGGCGGGCGATGGCGCGGCGGCGGGCGATGGCGCAGCGGGGAGCGATGGCGCCGCGGGGAGCGATGGCGCAGCGGGGAGCGACGCTGCATCCATGAATGAGCCATCCGAACCTGGCGGGCCGCCGCCGCGCGCACCCACCGTGACCACGTTGCACGCGCAGGAACCGTCCCGGCTTCCATCCGGAGAGAGCCCTGGAACTCCCGCCGGATCGACGCTTGAAACACCGGCTCCGGCCCCCAAGTCGAGCTTGGGCGGATCGGCCGTGGCGCAGGCTCATCGAGGGTGGTCGGTGCAGCTCGGCAGCTTTGCGAGCCGGGCAAACGCGGAGAGATTGATGCACCAGCTGCAGGCGCGCGGCGGGTCATCGCTTTATGTCAGTGCGAGCGGCTCGGGATCCTCGCTCCGGTATCGGGTGCGCATGGGCCCTCTGGCCGATCGCGGCGCGGCCGAGCGCGCCGCGGGCAAACTCAGGGCGGCGGGACATTCCTCGACCTTGGTGGCGCCGAGCTCCTGACTCGCGGTTCGCTTTGGGACTTTCACGGCACGCTCGCTGCGGGTTGGGTAGAATGCCGGTGCTGTCGAGGACGCCGCAGGATTTTTCCGTTAAGAAGGCGCCAAGGGTGCATTTTGACTGGAGCCGATGTCCTGATTTTGGTGGTCCTGTTGGGCTCGATCTTCATCGGCCTGCTGCGCGGCTTCGTTCGCGAGGCGGTGTCGCTGACGTTCTGGATCGTGGCGATCTGGGGCGCCTGGAGATTCGGCCCGGTCGTCGAGCCTCATCTGGGCGGCCTACTGGCCGATCCGAACATTGCACCGTGGGTGGGCCGGCTGGTCATTCTGGTGCTGGTGCTGTTGGTCGGCTGGGTGATGGGAATGCTGCTCGGTTACTTCACGCGGAGCCTCGGCCTCGGCCCCTTGGATCGCGTGATCGGACTATTCTTCGGCATCGTGCGCGGCACGGTGCTGGTCGGATTGATGGTCATCGGCGGAGAGCTGCTGCACCTCAACCAGGAGGACTGGTGGGGACGCTCGAAGCTGATACCGTATGGCGAGATGGTGGGCGATTGGTTGCGGGCCATGGTCGGCGAACACGGCGAGCCCTGGTCCAAGCTCGAGCGTCTCACCGGGGTCAAACCAAGGGCCCACAAATAAAGGGCGTCCGGAGGTTCCTATCATGTGCGGTATCGTGGGAATGGTCGGGGTGAGTGCCGTCAATCAGCGAATTTACGATGCGCTGACCGTCCTGCAGCACCGCGGTCAGGACGCGGCCGGCATCATGACCAGCGAGGCGGGCGAGCTGTTCATGCGCAAGGACTCGGGCTTGGTTCGCGATGTCTTCCAACAAAAACACATGGTGAAGCTGCGCGGCAACGTCGGCATAGGACACGTGCGCTACCCGACCGCGGGCGCAGACAACGCCCACGATGCGCAGCCGTTCTACGTGAATTCTCCCTACGGCATCTGCTTGGGTCACAACGGCAACTTGACCAACGCGCGCGAGCTGACCGAAGTTCTGGTGCGCGAGGATCGGCGCCATCTCAATACCTCGTCCGATTCCGAGGTGCTGTTGAACGTGCTCGCCTCCGAACTGCAGCGGGTAGGCACTCCGCGCGTGACGCCCGCCGACGTGTTTGCCGCGGCGAATGCCGTCTACCGGCGCTGCCGCGGCGGCTATGCCGTGGTGGCCATGGTCATCGGCCACGGCATCCTGGGCTTTCGCGATCCGAACGGGATCCGTCCGCTCGTCATAGGCAAGCGCGACACCAAGAAGGGCACCGAATGGATGCTGGCTTCCGAGAGCGTCGCGCTGGACATGTCCGGCTTCGAGATGGTGCGCGACGTGGCCCCCGGGGAAGCCGTGTTCATCGACGAACAGGGCCGCTTCTACGCGCAACAATGTGTCGCGATGGCTCGCCATACTCCGTGCATCTTCGAGTATGTCTATTTCGCCCGGCCGGATTCGATCATCGACAACATCTCGGTATACAAGGCCCGGCTGCGCATGGGCGAGCGGCTCGCGGAGAAGATCAAGCGGGCCCGGCCGGATCACGATATCGACGTGGTGATTCCGATCCCCGACACGAGCCGCACCGCCGCGGTGCAGGTGGCGCAGCTGCTCGGCGTCAAGTATCGCGAAGGCTTCATCAAGAACCGCTATATCGGACGGACGTTCATCATGCCGGGCCAGGAGCAGCGCTCGAAGTCGGTGCGCAGCAAGCTGAACGCCATCGATCTGGAATTCAGGGGCAAGACGGTGCTGCTGGTGGATGATTCGATCGTGCGCGGCACGACCTCCGCGCAAATCATCGACATGGCGCGCGAGGCCGGCGCCAAGAAGGTGTACTTCGCCTCCGCCGCGCCGCCGGTGCGCTATCCGAACGTCTATGGAATCGACATGCCGAACGCTTCCGAGCTCGTCGCTTCCGGGCACACGGATGCCGAGGTGCAGGAGATCATCGGCGCCGATTGGCTCATCTATCAGGATTTGGACGACCTGGTGCACGCGGTCCGCCACGACCACGCAAAGATCACGGATTTCGATACGTCGTGCTTTTCGGGGGAGTATGTGACCGGAGACGTGACCCCCGAATATTTGAAGCGCCTGCAGGGAGAGCGGTCGGACGAAGCCAAGCAGCAGCGTCGCGATGGCGTCAATCGTGGCCTCAAGACCGTTCACATCCTGTAAGGCCGCGCTAAAACCGCGTGGGCAGCGGCGTGCGCGGCGGGCTCGGATCCTGCCATCTTGAGCCTGCGTCTGCTGGTCATCGCCGAACGACCCGAGTACCGGCTGCTGGTAAGAAAGCACATAGAGATCGAGTGGCCGGATGCCGACATCCACGAGCACCGTCTCGGTGAGGACGAGCCGCTGGATGCGAAGTTCACCGCCGCCGGTTTCGATGCGTTCGTCATCGTCGATGCGCCCACGGGGCCCCAGGTCGCGACGCCCGCCGGGACGCTGACGGCGGAGCTCTCGGCCAAGGCGGAGTTCGCGCCGGTGGTTCTCGTGGCGCTGCACGACGCACCCGCCGTGCGCCCGGCGGATACGGCGAGGATTCAGCGCCTGTACGGCCGCAAAATCGACCGCGATGGACTCATCCGCGCCATCACCTCGGCATCGCGTGAGCACAACAAGTCGATGACCGCCCGCCGCGCCCTGCCGGACTTCAACCAGCTCTACAAATTCGGCGCAATGACCATCCGCGGTCACCGCTGCATCCGCCAGGTCGGCTCCGGGGGCATGTGCAAGATCTATCTCGCGGAGAGCGAGCGCGCCGCGACGTTGGTCGTGCTGAAGGTGTTCAGCCAGGTACCGGACGTGTCCGAGCGTATCGTAGGCTTCGATCGCTTTCTCCAGGAATACGAGATCGTCGCCGGTCTCAATCATCCGAACATCGTGCGCATCTATGACCTCGGGATTGCGGATGATCATGCGTACATCGCGATGGAGCATTTCCCCGCCGGGGATCTGCGCCAGCGAATGAAGGCGCCGGTGGCGCCCGAGACGGCGCTGTCGTATCTCAAGCAAATGGCGAGCGCGCTCGAGGCCATCCACGCGGTCGGGGTGCTGCACCGGGATTTGAAACCCGCCAACGTCATGTTGCGGGCGGACGGCACGCTGTGCCTCATCGACTTCGGCCTGGCGAAAGCCAACGAGCTCGATGCGGAACTTACCGGCACGCGGGAGATTTTCGGCACGCCCTACTACATGAGTCCGGAGCAGGGCCACGCTGAATTGATCGACGCGCGCAGCGACCTATACAGCCTCGGCGTCGTGTATTACGAGATGCTCATCGGGCGCAAGCCCTATACGGGCGCCTCCGCGATGGAGGTCATTTACAAACACAGGCGCGCGGAGCTGCCGCCGATCGATGCGAAGTATTCGAGCCACGCGCCGATATTGCGGCGCTTGCTGGCAAAATCCCCGCAGGACCGGTTCCAGTCGGCGCGCGAACTGTTGGAGGCGGCCGAAGAATTGAAGATTTCTGCGTGATTCAGCCAATGGGCGTCGCGCCCCATCCGCTGCTGCGCACGCCGACCCCTCCGAGCTGGATCGCCCGGGCGTGCGAAAGCCCGGGGATTTTGCTCATCGATCACGCCAACTGCGAGAAGAAAGCCGCCTCCACCGCCCTCGCTCTGATGTTCGCGTATGCCGAGGATCTGCATCTCACCGACCGGATGTCGCGCCTTGCACGCGAGGAGCTGCGTCATTACGAACAGGTGGCGAAGCTCATCAAAAGCCTCGGGATCGAGCCTCAAAGGCTCGCTCCGGGGCGCTACGCCGAGCGGCTGCGGCGGCTGGTTGCCAGGGCCGAGCCCGAGCGCGAGATCGATCTCATGATTTGCGGTGCGTTCATCGAGGCCCGCTCCTGCGAGCGCTTCGCGGCGCTCGGGCCGGCGATCGGAGGTCCCGCGGGCGAGCTCTTCGCGGGATTGCACGCCGCGGAATCGCGGCACTTCAAAGTCTATCTCGAGCTTGCGCGCCGCGCGGCGGGGCGCGCCGGGACCCTGCTCGAGCCGCGCATCGATGCGTTCGCACGGCTGGAGGCGGAGCTCATCAATGGCCCCGATGAGCTGTTTCGCTTTCATTCGGGGGCGCCTGCAAGGGCGCTCGTGGAAGCGATCTCAACTCCGGCCCGCTCGAATCCCAGCTGAGCACGCTTCCCTGGGTGTACCAGTCGCCAAGCACGATGCGTGTGCAGGCGCGCCCGTCGACGCTGAACGGTTGGATCCCGGGCCGGTGCGTGTGTCCATGCAGCAGCGTCGCGACGCCGGCGGCTCGCATCGCCGCCGCGACGCTCTCGGCGTTCACGTCGCCGATGGTGTAGGCGATCGACGCCGTATGAGCCTGGCTGCCGGTGCGTGCCGCTCCCGCCAGTGCGCGGCGCTGCGCAACGGACAGCCCCAGGAAACGACGCTGCCAATCCGCATCGCGGACCGTGGCCCGCAGCCGCTGATAGGCACGGTCGTCGGTGCACAGGGCATCGCCGTGCATGACCAGGACGGGCTCGCCGTACAGGGTCACGATGACGGGGTCCGGCAGAAGCTGGGCGCCCGTTCTTGCACAGAACGTCGGTCCCAGCAGGAAATCCCGGTTGCCGTGCATGACGAAACACGGGACCCCCTGGACCGTCAGCGCGCGAATGGCATCGAGCGCCTGCGCTTGGCCGGCATCCGGCGCATCGTCGCCCACCCAGGACTCGAATAGATCGCCGAGGATGTACAGCGCCTCCGCGGCGGTGGCCTCGGTCCTCAAGAAGTCGACGAATTGCCCGGTGATGTCCGGCCGGGCCGCATCGATGTGCAAATCCGAAATGAAGAGGATGGCCAATCCCGCACAACCGTCATGCCGCTTGCGGCGGCCTCAGGACGCCGGCGTTGCGACGCGCTCGATCTTCAGGATCACGACCGGCTTCAGCGGCGCGTTCTCCTTGAACGGGCCCTTGGCGCCGGTCGGCACGGTCGCGATCTCGTCGACCACGTCCATTCCCTGCACGACCTTGCCGAACACTGCGTAACCCCAGCGGGTTGCGCTCGGATCGAGCGCCGCATTGTCGGCCAGATTCACGTAGAACTGCACATCGCCCGCATGGGGCTCGGCCGGCCGGGCGAGCCCCACCGTACCGCGTGCATTGGTCAATCCATTGCCCGATTCGTTGACCACCTTCGGTGGGCTGCCTTTCAGCTTGTAGTCGGCGTCGTAGCCGCCGCCCTGGATGACGAAATTGGGAATCGCGCGATGAAAGATCGTGCCCGCATAGAAACCCTGGTCGACGAATTTCAGGAATTGGGCAACCGTCAAGGGCGCGCGCTCGGCGTTCAACTCGATGGTGAAGCTCCCCATGGAGGTGACCACCTGTACTTGCGTGGCGGGCGCGGGCTTCGCTGCCGGAGCTGCCGGCGGATCGGCGCAATATCCCGGTGAAACCAGGGCGGCGGCGAGGAATCCGACGAGGAGGAGTAGCTGTTTCATGCCGGTAGTGTACTCGAATGGGTACAATCTTAAGACATGAGCACGCTTCTAGTCACCCGTTTCGCACCGTCGCCCACGGGATCGCTGCACCTCGGCAACGCGCGTACCGCGTTCTTCAGCCGGCTATGGGCGCGCAAGAGTGCAGGCCGATTCATCCTGCGCATAGAGGATACGGACGTCGGGCGCAGCGAGCCGCGCTTTCGCGACGGATTGATGCAGGATCTGAGGTGGCTGGGCCTCGATTGGGACGAGGGGCCGGATGTGGGCGGACCTTCCGCCCCCTACGCGCAGTCGGAGCGCGGCGGCTGGTACCGCGGGCTCTTCGAACGGCTCGAGTCCGACGGGCGCGCATACCCCTGCTTCTGTACGCCGGAGGAGCTGGAGCTGTCGCGCAAGCTCCAGCGAATGGCGGGCAAGCCTCCGCGGTACGCAGGGACGTGCAGGAGCCTCTCCGCCGCCGAGCGCGCGCAGCGGATCGGCGGCGGTCAGAAGCCCACGCTGCGCTTCGCGGTGCCGAAGGATCAGCTCATCGAGTTCGTCGATCTCGTCCACGGGCCGCAGAAATTCGCCTCGAACGACATCGGCGATTTCATCATCCGGCGCGAGGATGGCACGTCCGCATTCTTTTTCTGCAACGCCGTGGATGACGCGGCAATGGGCGTCACGCACGTGCTGCGCGGGGATGACCATCTGACCAATACCCCGCGTCAGTTGATGCTTCTCGATGGACTGGGTCTGCGGCGGCCGGACTACGGACACGTCGGCCTGTTGGTGGGCAGCGACGGAGCGCCCCTGTCCAAGCGCCATGGAAGCACCAGCGTGCGCGAATTCCGCGAGCGCGGCTTTCTACCGGCTGCACTGCTGAATCACCTGTTTCACCTGGGGCACACGGGCGATGTCGAGGGATGGCTCGCGCCCGGCGAGATGCCGGCGCATTTTCGCCCCGAACATCTCGGCAGGGCGCCGGGGCGCTTCGAGGAAGTGCAGCTCCTGCATTGGCAGAAAGAGA
>Ga0182030_10027259_pt1 | contig 10287 bp, 3 predicted proteins | sample 812S3MmetaG_FD_121299 | JGI IMG/M metagenome (GOLD analysis project Ga0182030, IMG submission 121299) | Permafrost microbial communities from Stordalen Mire, Sweden - 812S3M metaG (Illumina Assembly) | ecosystem: Environmental > Terrestrial > Soil > Wetlands > Permafrost | place: Sweden... | reverse complement strand
TCACGGGGACGAAAAACAAAGTGGCCACGGTCGCGATCAAGAGACCGCCGATAACGGCGCGTCCGAGAGGAGCGTTTTGCTCTGCGCCTTCGCCGATCCCCAGCGCCATAGGCACCATACCGATAATCATCGCCAGAGCGGTCATGATCACTGGGCGTAACCGCACCCGCCCAGCCTGGAAGGCCGCGTCCATCGAACTCTTCCCTTCCTTGAGTTCTCCGGTGGCAAAAGTCACCAGCAAAATGCTGTTTGAGGTGGCTACACCGACGCACATAATCGCACCCATCAAAGATGGGACATTGAGCGTGGTGCGCGTGATAAACAGCATCCAGACAATTCCGGCCAAGGCCGCCGGCAGCGCGGTGATGATGATGAAGGGATCCATCCAAGACTGGAAGTTCACGACCATCAGCAGGTAAACCAAAATCACCGCAAATATAATGCCGAAGCCGAGGCCCCAAAAAGACGAGCGCATCGTCTCCACTTGGCCGCGCTCAACCATAAAACTTCCGCGCGGCAATTTTCCTCGGTATTCGTTCATCACCTTGTCCACGTCTGAGGCTACGCCGCCCAGGTCCCTCCCTTGTGTGGCCGCGTAGACATCAATCACCCGCTGAATGTCGTAATGACTGACGACGGCCGGAGCTTGGCCGCGCCGAACACTCGCCAGATTCCCCAGGATTTCTGGTTGGGGAACGCTACCTCCGATGACCGGAATGTTTCGGAAATCGCCCAGAGTGTCCATCCGGTATTGCGGCGTCTGGGTTACCACCGAATAGCTCACGCCTTGCGGGCTCAGCCAGAAGCTGGGTGCGGTCTGGAAGCTGGTGGTAAGAGCGACCAGCGCATCGCCAGCGACGTTCGCCTGGGTGAAACCCATTTCTTGGGCCTTGGTCCTGTCCACATCAACTTTCACCAAAGGCTGGTCCAGCGCTTGCTGGATGTGCACGTCCGCTGTCCCCGGAATCTGGCGGATGCGGGCGACCATCTCATTGGCTATGTTGTAATTTCCCGCCATGTCCGCGCCTACGAGCTGAATGTCAATGGGCGATGGAAGCCCGAAGTTCAGAATCTGGCCGACAATGTCCGCCGGTTGGAAGAAGAACTGTGTGCCAGGGAACTGCTTCGGAAGGTTGCGGCGAAGATCGCGGATGTATTCGAGCGACGGACGATGCTTGGCATTCAGTGAGACCAGGATCTCCGCATCCGAGGTACCGATGACTCCACTGTTGCTGTAAGTCAAGTTGATACCGCTGTACGGCATTCCGATATTGTCCAGGATCGTGTTCAGTTCGCTGTGCGGTATCTCCTCCCGAACCACCTGCTCCACTCGCTGGCAAAGCGCCGCGGTCTCTTCGATCCGCAATCCTGTGGGGGCGCGGAAGTGCAAGCGGACTTGGCCGGCGTCAACAAAAGGAAACAAGTCTGACCCGAGCAGCGGAACCAGGGCCAAGCTGGCCACGCAGAAACCAAGAAAAACCGTGCCAAACAACAAGCGGCGATGCAGACACCATTCGAGCAAAAAGGAGTATCGTTCGCGGAACCGGTCGAAACCCTCCTCGAACCGTTCATGAAAACGGCGAAATACTCCGGGGCCCCGGTGTGGCTGATTTCTCTTCTTCGCCTCCAACAGTCGCTCGGACCGGTAGAAGTAGAACATCATCGTGGGAACCAGTGTCCGCGAAAGCAGATAGGAAGCGAGCATGGCAAAAGCCACAGCTTCTGCCAGGGGCCGGAAAAGGAAACCAGGAATCCCCGACAAGAACATGATGGGTACAAAAACAATGCAGATCGCGAGGGTAGCCACAAAGGCCGGCGTGGCAATTTGGTTGGCGCTGGTAAGAATCGTTTCCCGTAATGATTTGCCTTCCGGCAACAGGCGATTCGTGTTCTCTACCTCTACCGTGGCATCGTCCACCAGGATCCCGACCGCCAGCGCCAACCCGCCCAGAGTCATCATGTTGATGGTCTCGCCCAGGGAAGTAAACGTCAGCAATGAGGTCAAGATCGCGAGCGGAATTGAAATGGATACCACAAGAGTCATCCGCCAGCTGCCCAGGAAAACCAGAATCATCGCGGCGGTCAGAAGGGCTGCGATGGTGGCTTCCCGAAGTACTCCTTTAATAGCGTCGCGCACGAATAGAGACTGGTCCGCGATGGGGCTGATTTTCAAGGTCGGGGGAAGACCAGCTTGAATTCGGGGCAGCTCCGTCCGCACTCTGGAAACGATATCCAGGGTGGACGCCTTGCCCGTCTTGAAGACGCTCAATACGGCGGAGCGGTGACCATCTACATGCACAATATTGGTTTGGAACTGGAAGCCGTCATGCACCTGAGCGACATCACGGATATAAACCATGCTGCCGTTCACTACTTTGATGGGTAGATCGTTGAGATCCGCCACCTTCGCGGGACTGCTGTTGAGCGCGACGTCATACTCGCGTGGCCCAAGCTTGATCGTGCCCTGCGGCAGGATCAGGTTCTGGGCGCTCACGGCGCTGACTACTTCGGCCCCTGAAATTCCTCGCGCCAGCAGCGAATGGGGATCGAGATCTACACTGACCTGCCGCTGCTTGCCCCCATAGGGGAACGGAACGGCTGCCCCCTCGATGTCGGCTAATTGGATGCGAATGAAATTTGTGCCCAGGTCGAACAGTTGGCCTTCGGAAAGGCTCGGGCTGCTCAGCCCCAACTGGAGAATCGGGACACTCGACGCCGTATACGCGATCACTAACGGTGGCGTGGTGCCCGGCGGCATTTGTTTGAGCATCGCCTGAGCGATGGCAGTCACCTGCGCCACGGCTCCGTTAATGTCCGCATTCTGCTGGAAGAAGATCTTGACTATTCCGATGCCGTAATACGACTGCGACTCAATGTGCTCGACATCGTTGACAGTAGTGGTCACGCCTCGCTCGCACAGCGTAACCAAGCGTTTTTCCATTTCTTCTGGCGCCAGGCCTGTGTAGCCCCATATCACGCTTACGACCGGGATGTTGATATCGGGGAAAACGTCAATGGGAGTACGCACGATGGCTACCACACTGAGAATCAGAATCAGTATGGACGCCACTATGAACGTATAGGGGCGGTTGAGCGCGAGTCTTACGAGCCACATCATGCCGCGTTTCTCGCACGGAAGGAACTCCGCATTTCCTCAGCAGTCGTAACGCAAATTCTAGCACTTGTGGAGATCAGGTCGGTGACCTAGATCACAAGCGATCATGATCCGCGCCGACGGGAATCTAACGTGTCTGACCCGGTGGGCAATCTCGTGCACGAGTGTAGAAGACTCCTTGGGATGGCCGTTTCCTTACGCTGATCCATCGGGGTTGGCCCCCAAGTCTTAAGTTCCTTTTTTCAAAACAGCCAGTGGTGCCCATCAATTGATATCTTATTCCCATCGATGCTGAACCGAAGACCAACTCTGATCTGGGCCTTGTTTTTCGTAGCTCTGGCTTTTTCGGATCTGTCTGCGCAGACGGCGCAAGTGGACGGGGTCGTCCACGATGCGAGCGGTGCCGTGGTTGCAGACGCAACGGTCAACCTGCAAAGCGATCCCTTTCGCGCGACCAATAAAACGGATCACGATGGCCGCTTCTCGTTTACCCATGTGCTGGGCACGACAGGAACGCTCGAAGTGAGCGCAGAGGGCTTCACCGTCGCACGCCAATCTTGGAAGGTGGAAGCGGACCAACCCGCCCATTTGGAATTCACCTTGCAACCTTCCTCCGCAAACGAGCAAGTCACAGTCTCAGCAGCTCGCACCGGGGTTCGCCTTTCGGAAACCCCGGGCAGCACGGTTCTGCTTTCTACTCCCGATATTGTCTCCACTCCCGCCTTGCGGGTCGACGACGTGCTGCGCCAGGTTCCCGGCTTCTCGCTGTTTCGGCGCTCCAGCAGCCGCACCGCAAATGCCTCCAATCAAGGTGTCTCCCTGCGCGGCCTGGGAGGCACTGCCGCCAGCCGCGCTCTGGTTCTCGAAGACGGTATCCCTTTGGCCGACGCCTTCGGCGGCTGGGTCTACTGGGATCGCATTCCGCGAATATCGCTCTCGACTATAGAAGTATTCCGCGGTGGAGCGTCGAATCTGTACGGCAGCGACGCTCTCGGTGGAGTCATCCAGTTCATCACGCGTCAGCCGCAGGCTCCAGCAATAAAACTCGAGGCTTCCTATGGCAGCGAGCGCACTCCCGATCTTTCCTTCTGGACCGGAACTCGCACCGGTCCGTGGGACGTCTCCCTCGCTTCGGAGATGTTCCGCACAGATGGCTTTGTGATGGTGCCCGTTTCCCTTCGTGGCAGCGTCGACACGCCGGCAAATTCTGAAGACGCGACGGTTGACCTAAACGTCGGCTACCAACTCGGCAACCAGGGAAGAATCTTCGCGCGCGGCAGTTTCTTCACAGAGTTCCGGAACAATGGCACGCCCCTCCAAACCAACGACACGCGTATGGGCGAAGGCGCCCTCGGTCTTGACCGGCAATTCGGCATCAAAGACTCGCTCAGCCTGCGCGCCTATGGTCTGGTGCAGGGCTATAACAGCGGGTTCTCCGCTGTCGCCGCCGGTCGCAACAGCGAATCGCTGACCGACCTTCAGCACGTCCCCGAGCAGGTCGGTGGCGGCGGAGCGCTATGGACCCACCTCCTCGGCAAGAGCCAAACGATGATCGTCGGCACGGATCTCATGGAAGTCATGGGCGCTAGCGATGAGCAAGTTTATTCGTCGGGCACGCGCACCCGAAACAATGCGGCTGGAGGACGGCAACGCATTCTGGGGTTGTTCGGCGAAGATATTCTGCGCGTCCACCAGAAGTGGACCATCATTCTTGCTGGCCGCTTTGATGACTGGAGCAATTTCGACGCGAGCTCAATCTGCACACCGGCTTCCGGCCAGTGTCCATCGGCCAGCACGCTATATCCCGCGCGCAATGCAACCGCTTTTGACCCGCGTCTTTCCGTGCTGCGATCGCTGAACAGCCATGTCTCACTCACCAGCTCCATCTACCGCGCCTTTCGAGCGCCCACTCTAAATGAGCTCTACCGCAGCTTCCGAGTGGGCAATATTTTGACCTACAACAATCCTTTTCTCACTGCCGAGCGTATGACCGGCGCGGAAGCTGGGGTCAACATCACGGCGTGGGATAACAGGCTCGACTTCCGTGGAACCTTTTTCTGGAGCGACATCGTTAATCCCGTTCAGAACGTCACCATTGCCCAGACGTCATCGCTGATTACCCGGCAAAAAGAAAACCTCGGCCGCACCCGTTCGCGCGGCGTCGAGATCGATGGCGTTGTGCACCTCAACCACGACCTTCAGATTTCTGCGGGATACGAATTCACCGGCGCCACAGTCGTGAGTTATCCTTCGCCTCCCGCCGTCTCTCTGGTCGGCCTGGATGTGGCGCAAGTTCCTCGCAATGTCTTCACCTGGGAAGCTCGCTACTGGAATCCCAAGCGCCTTCTGCTCAGCCTGCAGGGACGTTTCGTGGGCAAGCAGTTCGATGACGACCAGAACCTGTTGCCTCTGGATCGCTTCTACACCATGGACCTGCAGGTGGGTCGCACTCTCACGCGGCACCTCGAATTATTTGCCTCCACCGAAAACCTGCTCGACCAGCGTTACCAGGTAGCGCGCACACCCATCATCAATCTTGGCCCGCCAATCCTCTACCGCGTGGGACTTCGTGTGAACTTTCCGGCAGAACGGTCCAAGGCCGACTGATCGGCTGTCAGCCAAGCGTGATGCATCCTCTCGGCTGATCTCAGTGCATCTCCTCTCAGTGATAGGTTGGTGCCGGTTTTCCCTCAATCTTGAGGATTGCTTCCTGGGCTGCGGAACCCACGCGGCGCATTTTTAGAACCTGCTCGAGAGCGGGGAGAGCGTCCTTCGCGTTGGGACCTATGTCGCCAAGTGCGTAGGCAACGCTGCTTAGAACAAAACCTTCGTCCCTTGTGAGCAGTTTTTCTGCCAGCGGTTTGACCGCAGCTTGCGCGCCAGGCCCGATTGCGCCCAGCGCGTCGGCGGCCGGAGCACGCACATAGTCCACAGGATCATTCAGCGCACCCACCAGTTGAGGGATTGCCGGGGCTGCTTTCGGGCCCATCGCCTCTAATGCCACCGCCGCCAGGTCGCGAATTCGAGGGTTGGAATCGGAAAGCGCTTTTGCCAACGCTGGAACGGCAGTCGCCGCAGTTGGTCCTATTTCGGCCAAAGCCGCGGCCGCAGCGCTGCGAATATTCACCCCGGAGTCAGAGAGCGCGGCAGCAATTGCACTCACCGCCGGTGCGGCGTCGGCTCCGAAAGAACCAATGGCGCGAATCGAAGCCAGTCGGTCGGCGTCAGAAGCGGTCTTCAAACTTAGCTTTTCGAGATAAAAAGGAAGGGGGCAGCCGCGGAACACGGGGCCGGCCTTTCCGCCCGCGCATCGCGGCGCCTCCACGGGCGGCTCTGGCTCGTCGGGAACCTTTTCCAGCACAACATCGTTAATGCCAAGGTTGTAACCAACAGAGCGCGGTTCCTTGCCCACGCAAACAAGAGTTATCGTGTGGCGTCCCTTGTTCAAACGATACATCCCCAGAGTGCGATCTCTAGCGACATAGATCTCGGGGAGGTAGTTGTGAAACACTTCTGGACCCGGGAGCGGAATTTCTGAGGTACTCGGTTTTCGTGTGTCCACGTTGGCAGGTTCGCCATCAAATAGCGCCGTGTAATCCCCATAGTCAGGGCCTTCTGCAATGTCGGCCACGATTTCGAACCTGCCATCCTGTGGAATGTCAATGGGAAGGTTGATTCTGGAGCCCTCGCCTTCCGCTTGCAACCAGAGCAGGTCCTTCGCCCAGTCAACGTCGCGCAACACGGAAACTTTTCCCTTTTCGGTGGTGACATCGCCGACCGAGTCTTCGACCGCAATTTGAGTTGCGTTGCCGAACGGCAGGCGAGTTGCTCCATACGGCGGCTCCGGGAGTTCCTGGTTCACTCCCTTTTGGTACCAGAAAGCCACGCTGGAAAAATAATCCGGACGTTCTTCGAAGCCCGACCGAACACTGCCGTCCGGGTTAGAGGTCCAGCCAGAATGCTCGATTCCCGCCCAGAGCGATGTGGTGAAGGCAATCGGGTCGGGCACATGCCACCGATAGCCGCTGAGCCTCGACCCAGGCAGCTCTCCTTCCGCAATCGGCGTGCCCGTCCACGGACCGCCTCGCTCGCGCAGACCCCAGGCGTCATTGAAATAATCTTCCGTTCCGGTTCCGTAGATCTGCGGCAGCTTCGCTCCGTCGATATAAAAGAGGTCGTCGCCTTCTCCAAACCACGAAATCTCCGTTTGCACAACGCTCAACACAGTGCCCACGTAGTGGCCAGTTCCGTGAACGCTCAGGAATTCGTAGTTCCGGCCGGCGCGAGCGGGGCGCTCCTGGCGAAAGTAGGCATGGAAGTAACCCAGGTCTGCCGGAAGAGATGCATAGTTGCGGTAGTCCACGTGGTAGTAAAACATCGGCAAAAGGCGATTGCCTTCGTTGGTGACGGTGATGCGACACGACTTTCGGTAGGGCATGGGCCAATAGCTGTTTCGTGCCCGGCCGAAGGAACTGTCTCGCACCATCATGGAGTCTACGTCCCGCTCCGAACCGTGGCCCACCCCAAAGAAATCGCCGAGTGGCGCGTCCACACTCGGCGTTTTTTCGCCATCGTAATAGACCCGGAACCGCACCAGCCGGGACCAGCCAAATTCATTGTCCGCTACGGTCAGCCAAATGTGTGTCACCATTCCCGGGCCGCTCAGATCAGCCATCACGAACGTCTGTCCTGGCATGATTCGCTTGCTGTCGTCGTTGCTTAGAACATACCGATTGCCGCTTGAGACCCGGTGGCTGGAATAATTCTTGAGCCGCGCCAGCCCGAGAGAATCAAGGAAGTCGTTATCGGCTGTTTGCGCCGAACCAGCGACCGCCACCAGAGCAAGCAGGACAACCGCTATGCATTTCATAGGAGTTAAGGATACTGCCAGGCAGACCTAAATGGGCACCCTTCCGTTAAGGATTCATCCCAAAACTCGGAAGGATACCCCTCGGGCCTCAATCACACCGCTGGCCGCCTGAAGGCCACTACTTCTCTTCAATAATCACGAGATCCCACGGCTTAAGCATTAGCGCTTGTGCCGCAACCACTGCACTCTGCGTTGTTAGTTCTTCCCCTGTTCCGTATGGATACTTGAACGTCTGCGGATCATTCGAATAATTCATATAGTAATGAATTGTTTTCCCGCTCCGGTTCGTACCGTGCTTCACCCGCACTGGCGCCGGGAGTTGCTGGTCAGCGCCGGTGAGTCCGGCCAACTGCAGCACGTCCATCAGCACCTTTCCCTGTAACGCGTCGGAAAGCACCGTGCCTTCGTAGGTCAGCGTTCCGCTGCCAAACTTATTCCGCGTGATCGCCGGGTATCTGCTGAAGAAAGGATGGTCGTAATAGGCAAGCGCCTCAGCACTCTCCAGGATCAGCATCTCCGCCCACTCCGCAACCTTGTTATCCGCACCCACCTTAAAGGGATCGCCCTTGAGCGCGAGCGGAGCACGCAGATTGGAAAATTCCTGATAACGAAATCCTGCCGCTTTGCGCAGCGGCCCCGGAGCCATCACCCAGCGCACCGTATCGTACTCGTTGGTGAATCCGCTCTTAAACGCCAGTACCAGATTCCCGCCATCTCTTACGTACCCGACTAGCCGGTTCAGCAACTCATCGCTGGCCACATACAAGGGAGGAACTACAATCACTTTGTACTGCGCGAGATTCGTACTCTCCGGGAAAATGAAATCCACACCCGCATTCTCCCGATACAGGGTCTCGTACATCTGACGCATGACCGAGCCATAATCCACCCGGTCGCTGAACTTCATGAAGTCAATGCCATAACGTGAGTCGTCGCTATAGAGAATGGCGACTTTGTTGTTCCGCTTGAGGTCCACAATGTGCGGCCCCACCCGTTGCAACTCGTGCGCGGTGTAGGTTACCTCTGCATAGGCGCGGTTTGGTTCCAGATCGTGCGAGAGCACGCCCTTCCAGTAAGTTTCCTGCCCGTAGTGAAGCGAATGCCAATGCCAGTACTCCACCATGTTGGCGCCGCTCGAAAGGTGCGTATAAACGTCGAGCCGCAGTTGCCCATCATACGGAGGAAACTGCTCCTTGGAATCCCAGCCGATGGTCTGAGCGTTGGTTTCAGTCACCAGATAATTTGTCTGCTTGAGCGACCGCGTGTAGTCTCCCGACAGACTCGACTTAGCGCCGTCAAATTGATCTTGGGTATCGTGATACGGGTTAGCGGCCGCAATATCCAGTGCGCGGCTGATGTCATGCTCGTTCACGTCCTGACGTGGCGGTCCAGCCATGTCGTGGGTAATAAATTGGTCCGGCCGCTTGCAATCGTTGACAATGCTCGCCTGCCAGCTGAGAAAATCCGTCGTGACCCACTGCAAATAGCGTTGCCACTCCAGTTTCCATCCGGGATTAAGAATGCCGTCCGAAGCCGGTATCTCGCTCCAGTCATTCAATCGCTGGCCCCAGTAGTTCAGTCCCCACTCGTTATTTAATTGGTCAACCGTCTTGAACTTGTGCCGCAGGTAATCCACGAACCCAACCTGCACGTCGTGATTGATTGCGCCCCCTTCAGAAGTCTCGTTGTCAACCTGATAACCGATTACTGCGGGATTGTCTTTATAGTGTTCGGCAATTTTGCGAATGATGCGTTCACAGTAGAAGCGGTACGTGGGATTCAGCAGGTCCACATTTTGACGGATGCCATAAGTGAGGACTCGTCCGCCGGGCTGAATCGTTGTAATCTCTGGATGCTCTTTGTACAACCAGGCAGGAATTGAATACGTCGGAGTCCCCATAATGACTTTGATCCCTGCCTGGCGCATGCGCTCGACCACGCGATCCATCCAGGCGTATTCGAAGCGTCCGTCTTCCGGCTCCCACAGCCCCCAACTCGACTCACCTACGCGAACCACATTGATGCCTGCCTTCTGCATCAGGTCAACATCTTTGTCCAGCCGTTCATACGGCATGTATTCCGTGTAGTAAGCCACCCCATAGAGAACCGAATTCATTTTGTCCGCGGCAAACGGAGAAACCGATTGGGCAAGTGTAGATACAGAGGTCAACAGCAGGGCGGCAGCGGCGATGGCAAAGAAAACCCGCAGAAGAAGTTCTTTCATTAAGGTATCCGATCAGGTGACCGTCTCGTCGATTTTCGATGTTGGCTTCCGGAGCGACCGAAGGCGGCAATAGCCGGT
>Ga0182030_10027254_pt1 | contig 10288 bp, 6 predicted proteins | sample 812S3MmetaG_FD_121299 | JGI IMG/M metagenome (GOLD analysis project Ga0182030, IMG submission 121299) | Permafrost microbial communities from Stordalen Mire, Sweden - 812S3M metaG (Illumina Assembly) | ecosystem: Environmental > Terrestrial > Soil > Wetlands > Permafrost | place: Sweden... | reverse complement strand
TGTTCCGTCCGGTTAAGACTGGAGCGCCGATTTCCACATCGGCACATTTCGTTTTCGTTCTGGTTCACGCCGAATCGGAGTTCGGCGCTCCATAAATATCCGGCGCTCCGCAATTTGTTCCGCGCTTCGCTTCCCGGCAAGGCTGCATTGCCGCCGGCCCATTTTTAAAGGGCGGCGCAGCAGCGACCGCCCCAAGCGCAACCGCAGGTTTAACTTTGGGCTTGTCAGGCAACTTTTCGTCTTCAAAATCGCCGCCAACAACCGAACCGAACCGGATGAAAACCACCCTCCTCGTTCTCGTTGCGGCCATTGCCACTGGTTTATTCTTTTCCTTTCCCGCCAAGGGCGTTCCCGGCGATGAACATTGGGACGCGCAATTTGGCGCGCCCGGCATGACCAATAATTTCATTTACGCGGCGGCGGTCAATGGCGGGACGCTCTACGCCGCCGGCGTCAAGGTTTCCGGCAGCCGGACCAACAGTTCGCTGTATGTGTGGGACGGCAGGCAATGGGGCGTTGCGGCGGTGTTCGGCGGCATCAACAACTTCCAGGTAAACGACCTCGCGTTTGTGGGCAACACGCTTTATGCCGCCGGCAATTTTACCAACGTCAACGGCGTGGTGGCGAACGGCCTTGCCCGGTGGGACGGGACCACCTGGAGCGGCATCGGCTTTTCCGGCACCGCCTATGCGCTGGCGGTGAACGGGAACAACCTGTATGTGGGCGGGATGTTCACGAACCTCGACAACAACGGCGTGACCATGACCAACATCGGTTACTGGGATGGGAGCGCGTGGCACGCGCTGGGCGGCGGCCTGGGTGTGGCCTCCTCGCCGTTTGGCGTGAGGGCCATGGCGGTAAACAACGGGCTGGTGTATGCCGGCGGTCTGTTCTTCAACTCCGGGTCGCAGACCCTCACCAATCTGGCGGTGTGGAACGGGTCCGCATGGTCGTCCGTCGGCGGGAACGTGAACAGCATCATATACACGCTGGCGTTCAATGGCAGCGACCTCTACGTGGGCGGGAGTTTCACGCTGGCCGGAAGCACGGCGGTGAGCGGCATCGCCAAATGGGACGGCGCCAACTGGTCGGCCTTGAACGGCGGCCTCACGGGCGGCAGCGCCACGGCGGAAAGCTTGGCCGTTTTCAATGGCTCCGTCTGCGTGGCCGGCGCCTTTGGCTTTGCCGGCGGCATCGCCTCGACCAATTTTGCAACGTGGAACGGTTCAGCGTGGTCGGCCGGCGGCGGTTTGAGTTCCGCGGCCTACCGCGTGGTGGCCAACGGCACCAATGTATATGTCGGCGGCACCTTTGCCATTGCCGGAAATGTCTGGGTGAATGACATCGCCACCTGGGATGGAACGCACTGGGGCGTGCTGGGGTCTCCCGGCCGGATGAACGGCATCCAGTCCAGCGTAATGGCCCTGGGCAGCGACGGCACAAATCTCTACGCCGGCGGTTTTTTCAGTTACGCCGGCCGGACCAATGCCGGTTTCATCGCCCGCTTTGACGGCACCAACTGGCAGTCGCTGGGGCCCGGATTGAACAATCAGGTTGACGCCATCGCCGTCACCAACAATCAGGTTTATGCGGGCGGTTTGTTCACCGGCACGCTCACCGGCCAGCCCCTGTCCTACATCGGGCTGTGGGACGGGACGAACTGGAATTCGCTGGGCAGCGCCGGCGGGCTGGTTTATGCGCTGGCCATCGGCACCAACGGAGTCTATGCCGCCGGCACCTATTACACCGGCACACAATACGGCTCGCCCTATTTCACCCGTTGGACCGGCGCGAGCTGGCAATCCGTGATCGCCTTCACCAACAATACCTTTTTCGCCGTGCCGCTTTCCGACTCGGTGGGATACGACGCCATCGCCATCCAGGGAACCAACGTCTATCTCGGCGGCAACATCACGGGCTTTACCCAGTTTGACCCGAATGTCCTCCCCTGGACTTACACGAATTGCGGGAGCATTGTGCGCTTTGACGGCACCTGGGGCTGGATCATGGGAACGGGCCTCAACAATACCGTCGTCGCCCTGGCCGATCTGGGCACCAATGTTTTTGCGGCCGGCTCCTTCACCACCGCCGGCGGCGTCCCGGCCAACCAGATTGCGGTGTGGAATGGCAACACCTGGTCGAGCGTCGGCGGCAGTGTTATTGGCACCGGCACCGTGCTGGCGTTGACGACGATTGGCAACACGCTTTACGCCGGCGGCACGTTCACGAACCTCGGCGGCGTGGCGGCCAACCGGATTGCGAGCTGGAACGGCACGAGTTGGTCGGCCCTGGGCAGTGGTGCCTCCGGCGTGGTCCAGAGCCTGGCGGCGTTTGGCTCGGACGTTTATGCCGGCGGCAGCATGCGCTACGGGGGAGACAAACCCGCCTACGACATCGCGCGCTGGAACGGGCAGAAAAATTTTGACACGCCGCAAATCAGCCCGCTCACCGCGGGCAACGGCCAGTTCCGGATGCGGCTGTCCGGCATCGGCGGCCTGACCAACATCATTCAGGCCACAACCAATTTTTCCGTCTGGATGCCGGTTTTGACCAATACCGTCGGCATTTACGATTTTACGGATTCCAATTCCACGCACTTTCCTTTCCGGTTTTATCGCGCCATCCTCGGTCCCTAGTGTGAGTCATCAGGGTTTTGTGGCCGGCCACGCGTGTCGCCCGCGGGATTGCTTGAAAGTGCGGACGCGGTTGGCCACAGATGGTCACAGATAAACACAAATTTTGAACCGCGAAGCACACCAACCCGGCGAAAAGTTTTTGACACGACTTGAGCCGTTTGGGAAATGGCGAAAAGGATTTGCCAGAGGCATAGGCCGTGAGGCCGACTGAACGGGAGTGAAGAAGCCCACCGGCGAAAGGAGTCTGGCAAATATAAATGCTCACAACCTGCCCCGGCAAAGTTACGCCGACCAAAATGCACCGGCAATAATGCTGGGTTTTGTTTTCCCCTCCGCGGCCCGCTTCCATGTGAAGAGGATTGAATTAGTTGCTGTTTTTGAAAGGCCATGCAACTGGATTAAAGAGCTTTTCATATAGGGAGACTTCTGCAAAACCGCATTGGACGCAGGTGTGGTGTCCGGCCTCTGGCCGGAAAGTTGGAGCTTCTGGCTAAAGCGATCGAGGCAGAGCCTCGACGCTACACGTTTTGCAGAAGTCTCATGGGGTGTTCACCTTATAGCGTGCGCACGTCCTCCGGGCTTACGTTGGCAATTAATTTCCCAATGGATTTTGGGTGGGACATCCAACGGGCGGGAACAGGATCATGAGCACAGAGCATCAAAACGAAGGCGCGGCCGGCGCCGAGACGCACGCAGCGCAGGCGGAGAGGCAGACGGAACAAGACCATACCCGTATCACGCAGGCGAAAACACAAACGGAACAAGCCAGCACGCGCACCACGCAGGCCGCAACGCATTCCGAGCAAGCCAGCACCCGGACGGCACAGACGGAGACGCAGGCCGACCAGACCAACACCCGAATTTCACAGGCCGAAACGCAGGTTGAGCAGGAGCATACCCGGACGGAACAGGCGGAGACGCGGACGGAGCAAGCCAGGACGCGGACCATGGAGCACGCACTGCGCGCCTCGGAACTGAGTTACCGGCGGCTGTTCGAGGCGGCGCAGGACGGCATCCTGATCCTGGACGTGGACACGGGACGCATCACGGATGTGAACCCGTTTTTGACCAGGCTGCTGGGTTTTTCCCGCGACGAAATGGTTGGCAAGACCGTCGGCGAACTGAGTCCGTTCAAGGATGTGGTTTCCAACCAGGCCATGCTGGAGCGGCTGCAAAAGAATGGATATGTGCGCTACGAAGACCTGCCGCTGGAAACGCGGGATGGCCGCCACATCGCCGTGGAGTTTGTCAGCAACGTGTATGAGGCCGGCGACAAAAAAGTCATCCAGTGCAACATCCGCAACATCACCCGGCGCAAACAGGCGGAAAAAACTTCCAGTTTGCTGGCGGCGATTGTCGAGTCTTCGGATGACGCCATCATCGGCAAGGACTTGAACGGCCTCATCACCAGTTGGAACAAGGGCGCGGAAAAGATTTTTGGTTATCCGTCCGGTGAAATGGTCGGAACTTCCATCCGGCGGTTGATTCCATCCGACCGGCAGGAGGAGGAGGCGCAAATTTTAGGCCGGATTAAAAATGGCGAAAGCGTGGAGCATTTTGAAACACTGAGGCAGACCAAGGATGGACGGCTGATTGATGTCTCGGTCACGGTTTCGCCAATCAAGGATGCCGATGGAAAGCCCGTCGGCGTGTCGAAAGTATTACGCGACATTTCGGAGCGGAAAAAACATGCGGAACAGATGCTCTGGAAAACCGCCCTGCTGGAAGCCCAGTTGGAATCCTCGATTGACGGGATCCTGGTGGTGGGCAACCAGGGCGAGTTGATTCTCCAGAACCGGCGGCTGGCCGAGCTGTGGAAAATACCGCCGCTGATCACCGCCGCGAAGGATGAAGCGGCGCAGTTCGCCTTTGTCACCGGCCAGACCAAAAACCCCCGGCAGTTTACCGACCGGGTGAACCACCTTTATGCCCACCCGGACGAGACCAGCCAGGACGAGGTGGAGTTGATTGACGGCAGCTTGCTGGACCGGTATTCCGCGCCCGTCCGGGATAAGACTGGAAAACTTTATGGCCGGATCTGGTCATTTCGCGACATCACCGAGCGCCGGAAGCTGGAACAACAGTTCCGGAAGGCGCAGAAGATGGAATCCATCGGCCAGCTCGCCGGCGGCATCGCGCATGATTTTAACAACATCCTGGGGGCGATCGTCGGCAATCTCTATCTGGCAAAACTGGACGCGGCGCAGCAGCCGGCCATCCTGGCCTCTTTGGAAAATATTACCGAAGCCAGCCAGCGGGCCACCGACCTGGTCAAACAGATTCTGACCTTCAGCCGACAGACCAAACCGGAGCGCGAGCCGCTCAAGCTGAATCATGTTGTGCTGGAAGTCCTCAAGCTGCTGCGCGCCAGCCTGCCGGCCACCATCCGGATACAAACCGAACTGGCGGAGACGCCCGCCGTGCTGGCCAACGCCACGGCGGTTCATCAGGTGATCATGAATCTCGGCACCAACGCCTGGCACGCCATGCGCGACCAAAATGGCGTGTTGAAGGTCGAGATGAATATTTTGGAAGTGGATGAGGATTTTGCCAAAACCCGGCCCGACCTGCACCCGGGACGCTATGTGCAGTTGTCGGTCAGCGACACCGGCTGCGGCATGGATCGCCACATACTGGAACATGCCTTTGAGCCGTTCTTCACCACCAAGGACGTGGGCGAGGGCACCGGCCTGGGCCTGGCCGTGGTTCATGGCATCATGAAAAGCCATGACGGTGGCGTTTCCGTTTACAGCCAGCCGAGCAAAGGCACCCGGTTTAATTTGTATTTCCCCGTCATTGCCGCCGAGGTGACCGTGCGGGAAATTGAAGCCGCCCCCATTCCGCGCGGCCACGGCGAACATATCTTGTTCGTGGACGATGAAGAAGTCCTGGTTACTTCCGGGAAAAAAATACTTGAACACCTGGGCTACGTGGTGACGGCGAAGACCAGCCCGCTGGAAACCATCACCCTCGTGCGGGACCGGCCGGAGGCGTTTGACCTGGTCATCACCGATCTGACCATGCCCGGCATGGACGGCATGGCCCTTGGACGGCGGCTGCTCAAAATCCAACCGCGGCTGGCCATCATCCTGACCACTGGTTACAGCGGCATGATAACCGCCGGGCAGATACGGGAACTGGGTTTCCGGGAACTGTTAAGCAAGCCCTGCACCGCGCGGGTTTTGGCCGAAACTGTGGAACGCGTGCTGCACCCGGTGGATTTAATCAAAAAATAACCATCCGGTCAAACCTGCGGATGGAGTTAACACCCCATGGGCGAGGGAATGTATTGTGGGACGTTTTCCCGGTGGAAGAATTGCGCGAAAGGGCTGGTCAGTTGACCTGCAGCTTGAAATACCGGGACGGTTCGCCCGTGGACACGGTGTTCGTGAAGGTGAGGTTGCCGTTCACGTCAAAAGAGTTCGTGCCCACGCAGGACCAGACCGGCGCGGCAAGGTTGCTGCAGGTGAGCAGCCAGCACGGGTCATAGGCGCAGCCGGAGCCGGCGTTGATGAACAGGCTGCCGCCGGAGATGGCGGTGCCACTGACGACGGGCGGCGGGCTGGCGGCGGGAAAAATCCGGAGCACACCGTCCACATTCAATTCATTCGTATCCCAGCGCAGGTGGAGCCACGGTTGCGAAAGCGGCACGGCGGGAACCAGGCTGTTGAACGCGCCGGAATAATTGCTGGCGCTGAAAAGTTGGAACGAATAAACCGAGCCGGTCAGGATGCCGGACAGGTTGATGTTGGTGAGCGACAGGGTGCCGCCGTAAACCAGGTTGCCCACGCCGCTGATGGTGTCGGACGGCTCGATGCCCGGCAAGCCCGTGGCGTTCACTTTCATGAAGTTCGTGGAGCCGGCATTGAAGGTCAGGTTGCCGTTCACCCCAATGCCGGCGAGGCTGTTGGTGCCGGGGGCGATGGTGCCGCCATTGTTGATCGTAATATCTGCGTCCACCGTGCCGGTTCCGGTCAGCGTGGCGTTGCTGGAAATGAACAATCCGTCCGGAAAAGTGTGCGTGCCGTTGTTCAACATTTGAAAAGTCGCCGCATCCGTGCCATCGCCGACCACGAACGGCAGCTCCGTGCCATAACTCGTGGTGCCCGACTGCAAGGTGCCGCCGTTGAAAAATATCAGATTGGTCTGGGTGCCGCTGGAGACGTACAAGCTGTTGGCCTTGAACAGACCGGAGTTGTCGCCCAGATAACCGTTCACATCGGACACCACGCCGCCGTTGGTGATGATGAGCTGCGCGCCGAGGTCGGCAACATGAAGATCGCCCGAGTTTTTCCAGAGCGAATTGGCACCGGCCACAGTGACCGCATTGGGCTTGCCGGAGCCGTTCTCGATGTAGCCGTTAGCCTCCACCAGCCTGCCGCCGCCGGTGATGGCCAGAGTGTTGGAATACTGGCCGAAGTCGAGGTCGCCGGCATTGGTCCAAACCGATCCCGCTCCGGTGACGCTGGCGGTGGTGAAAGTTCCCTCAACGGTGGTGGGCTGGCCGGGCGAAAGCACCGCCAGCGTCGCGCCGTTGCTGACGACGCACTGGTTGGCGGCGCTGGCGTAGCCCATCCGATAAAACTGGCATTGCACCGTGGAGCCGGCATCGGCCACGGTGAAAGTGTTGGAACTGGAATAGACGCCGATGTCCAGCCAACTGGAACAATTGAAATCGCCGCCGTCGCTGACGAGAAACTGGTGCCGGCCGCGGTCAATGTAACTCAAATAAAAATACCCGCCGCAGTTCCAGCTCGAACCGGCGCCGGTGATGACCACGAGATTGCTCATCCCGTTCGGCCCGTTTCCAACCGCGCTGTTTCCTGCGCTGGACACCTTGCCGCCATTGGTCACGATCAGCGTGTTGTGCCAACCTCCGTTTCCCACATACAAAGAGGATGAGTTTGTCCAAACGGAGCCAGAACCCGAAACCTGGACGATATTATTGCTGCTGGAACCCGACTGGCCGATGGCGCCAGCCGTGTCCATGAACACGCCGCCATTGAGGATGTCCAACTCGTTCGCCGAGCCGGCGGCGCCGATGTAGAGAGTGCCGATATTGTTCAAGATGGAACCGGCACCCGTCACCACCACATGATTCGTGTTGGCGGAGGCATTATTGCCGATAGCCGAAGTGCCGCTGACGTTGGTCACTGTGGCGCCGTTGGCACTGTGGCGCCGTTGGTGATGACCAGCAAGGTGAACGAACCGGTGTTGCCGACGATGAGGCCGCCGGTGACGTTGGTGGCCACGTTGTCCAGGAAATTCGTCTGGCCGTCAGCCACCAGTTGTGCCCGAACCATCAGCGGGAACAATAACAGCGAGAGCAGGCAAAGAACGAACGCCGCCGGCTGGTGCCTGGCCGCCCCAGGGCATGCCTCACAGGATTCAGGGTTCATAGGCCATCTGATTGATTCGATCACAAAATAACATGGCAAAAATTTCAAGCCAAGCGAATTAAGCGGACTGAACGCTGAAAACGTGTCCTGTCCTGGACGACCCTGGAATTTGGAATGGACAAGAAAATCAGAAGGGAATATTTTCACAAGCAGGATTATGAACCGAGAGGAGCTTGACCAATTGCTGGAGGCGATGATTCAGAGCGCCGATGGAATTTCGGATTTGCTCTTTGTGACCGGTCGGCCGCTGCAGGTGGAGACTCAAGGCGAGCTCATGCCGTTTGTTTACGCACAGTCTGAACCGGTGCTCACCAGTGAACGCATCGAAGGCCTGGCCGGGGCCATCATCGGCAACAACCAGCGGCTGCTGCATGATTTGAAGGAACATGGCTCCTGCGATTGCGGCTACACCCTGAAAAATTCCTGCCGGTTCCGCGTCAACGTTTACATTCAGAACGGCAACTACACCATGGTGATGCGCCACCTGAAGCCGCTGATTCCAACCTTTGACACGCTCAACCTGGGCTCGACCTTTCATGAGATCATCAAGGAAAAGCACGGCATCATCTTTGTGACCGGCGGCACGGGCATGGGCAAGACGACGACCATGGCGGCCATGTTGAATGAAATCAACAAGACCCGGAACATTCACATCCTCACGCTGGAAGATCCGATTGAGTTCGTGCTGACGCCCATCAAGTCCACGTTCAGCCAGCGGGAGCTGGGGCGCGATTTTTTCAGTTTTCACAAGGGCATGCGCGCCGCCCTGCGGCAGGCGCCCAAAATCATTTTCATCGGCGAGATCCGCGACCGCGAAACGATGGAGATTGTGCTCAACGCCGGCGAGACCGGCCATCTGGTTTTCAGCACGCTGCACACCACCAGTGCCGCCATGACCGTCAACCGCATCATCGGCATGTTCGGCACGGATGAGGAAACGCAGGTGCGCGAGCGGCTGGCGGGTTCCATGCGTTACATCATCAGCCAGCGGCTGGTTCCCGCGCGGTCCGGCGGCCGGCTGCTGGTCACGGAAATGATGGGCAGCAACCTGCGCACCCGCGAGGCCATTTTGCTGGGCGAGAACGAAGGCCGGCGCCTGGACGACATCATCGAGGCGGGCAGCGTTTACGGCTGGCATAGTTTTGAACAATCCCTCTTCAAGGCCTACGAACAGGATTTGATCACCCAGGAAACCGCGCTGCTTTACAGCACCAACAAAATGAAAATGGTCCAGCGCATTGACACCCATCCCATCCGCAAGCCCCGGATGACCACCGATTCCGAGGCCCAGGCGGCAAACTTGAAGATGAAGGAGGAGGAATTGGCGGCCAAACATCGGGGCAAAGCCAAATCGTAAATCGCGCCGGCCCTTTTACTTTCCGCAGCAAAACCAAATCGTCAATCCCAGCCGGTGTCCGCCGGCGTGCAGCCGGAACCTTCGGGCCGCGAAACGAGCCGCGTGAAATTTTTGTTTGCACAACTTCCCGCCACCCATTAGTGTCGCGCTCATGCCGGGCAGGAGCCGGCAGTATTAAGGAACCGAAAAAATCTGTATGACAAGGAAACCTCTATCTACCGCCGAATTGGACGGCCTGATTTCAGGCTTGAAAAAATTATCCCGCAATCTCTGGTGGAGCTGGGACCAGGAGGCGCAGGACCTTTTCAACGAACTGACGCCGCGGGGCTGGCAGAATCTTTTTCATAACGCCGTCGCTGTCCTGCACGAGGTCTCGGACTATGAACTGCGCGTGCGCCTGCAGGACGCCAACCTGGGCGAAAGCGCCCGGACGGTGCTCCGCGATTTCGAGGCCTACCTGGCCGACCAGACCACTTGGGGACACAAAAACGCCCCGCAGTTGCACAATAACCCCGTCGCGTATTTTTCCGCGGAGTTCGGCTTCCACGAATCGCTGCCGATTTCCGCGGGCGGCCTGGGCATTCTGGCCGGCGACCACGCGAAATCCGCGAGCGATCTCGGCCTGGGCTTTGTCGGCATCAGCCTGTTCTACCGGGAAGGCTATTTCCAGCAGGCGATTGATTCCAACAACTGGCAGACCGAATTCTACAATTTGATTGATCCGAACAACGTGCCTTTGGAGCCGGTACTCGATGCAAATGGCCAGCCGCTGGTGCTCGAAGTGGAAATAGACATGAACCGCGTCTTCTTCAAGGCCTGGCGCGTGAATGTCGGCCGCGTGCCGGTCTATCTGCTGGACGCCAATCATCCGGACAACGCTCAACATTTCCGCGATT
>Ga0182030_10027253_pt1 | contig 10288 bp, 9 predicted proteins | sample 812S3MmetaG_FD_121299 | JGI IMG/M metagenome (GOLD analysis project Ga0182030, IMG submission 121299) | Permafrost microbial communities from Stordalen Mire, Sweden - 812S3M metaG (Illumina Assembly) | ecosystem: Environmental > Terrestrial > Soil > Wetlands > Permafrost | place: Sweden... | reverse complement strand
GCTCACCACCTCGCTCGAAAATTCCACTGCACCGTGCACGATGTCGTGGAAGCGAATCGGGTGCTCGGGAATGCACAGCCGGATTGCCGCCGCTTCGCCATTGGCGCGTCGTCGTTGTACCTCAGCCGGATCGAGCGCGCGGCACTTGCCGGAATACACCGGCGGCTGCTGGTTCGCCAGCTTCTCGGCACGATCGCGCTCCAGTTCCTCCTGCGAGCAGAAGCACAGATAGGCCTTACCCTCGCTCAGCAACCGCTCCGCATGCTCGCGATAGATCGACAGGCGATCGCTCTGGCGATATGGTCCGTACGGGCCGCCTGCGTCTGGCCCCTCGTCCCAATCAAGGCTCATCCACTTCAGATCGTCCAGCAGTTGGCTTTCGAAGCGCGCCTCGCTGCGCTCCACGTCGGTGTCTTCAATCCGCAGCACCATCACGCCGCCCGCCTGCCGCGCGAACAGCCAGTTGAAGAGCGCAGTGCGCGCATTGCCGACGTGCAGGTGTCCCGTAGGGGAAGGAGCGAAACGGACCCGGACTGGGGAAGAAGTAGTCACTCCCTGATGTTAGCAAGAAGCGTCAAAACTCCGCCGCTTTCTGACACACCCCGGAGCAGGTTACATCATCTAATTAAGTCGTGATTAAGTCGGGTTTTGTAGAGAAGCCTGGTTTTGAAGGGGACGATTCAATGCAGCAATCGGTGGACTTGCGCTCCTTTTCGCTGCAAAATACTCATAATCCCGTGAGGCCTCGATGAAGAGAGTCCGCCATTCGCTGATGCCACTTGCTCTTGTTCTGGTTATTTCCGCCTGCGCTGAAAATCCAGCTTCCGCGCCGCCGCCAACCGCGCCGTTCACGGATTTCCGTTACCAGAAGCCGGGCACGGTTCACAAGATTACGGCGCAGGACCTGCCCGCGCCCTATGCAACAAAGTCGGCCGTCAACGCGCCCGATGTCGTAGACCGTCCGAAGAATGCCTGGCCGCAAGCGCCCAACGGTTTCAAGGTGGAGTTGTACACGACTGACGTTCAGCAGCCGCGCAAGATCATCACCGCTCCTAACGGCGACTTCTTCGTAGCCGAAATGCATAGCGGTGATATCAAGGTGTTCCGCGGCATCACCGCCGACGGCAAACCGAAAGATCAGAGGGTCTTCGCCTCCGGACTGACGCAGCCTTACGGCATTGCGTTCTATCCGCCCGGACCGAACCCGCAGTACGTCTACATAGGCGCCACCGACGCCGTGCTGCGCTTCCCCTATCACAATGGGGACCTGAAGGCCGCCGGAAAGCCGGAGCACCTCGTCAATCTGCCCAGCGGCAGCAGCCACTCGACGCGCGATCTTGTCTTCTCGCCTGACGGCAAGCGCCTGTTCGTCGGTGTGGGATCGGCTTCCAACGCGGACGACCCCGACACCCATCCCGAAGAGAAGTTTCGCGCCGACATCCTGGTGATGAATCCGGATGGCTCCAATGTTCACATTTACGCCTATGGAATTCGCAACGCGGGCGGCGGGCTCGCCATCAATCCCAAGACCGGAGAGCTCTGGTGCTCGACCAACGAACGCGATCAACTGGGCGACAATCTGGTTCCCGACTACATCACCCACGTACAGGAGGGAGGCTTCTATGGCTGGCCCTACTACTACATCGGCGGCAATCCCGACCCGCGGCTCAAGGGCAAACATCCCGAGCTACAGAGCAAGGTGATCGTGCCGGATGTGCTGCTTCAGCCCCACAACGCGTCGCTGGAGTTGACATTTTACGAAGGCAGCCAGTTTCCCGCGGAGTATGCCGGCGACGTCTTTTCCTCGCAGCACGGCTCATGGAATAGAAGCCCGCGTGCCGGTTACGAAGTCATTCGTGTGCCGCTGCACCAGACGGGCCACGCCAGCGGCGAGTATGAAGACTTCCTCACCGGTTTCGTGCTTCCCGACGGCAAGGTCTGGGGACGTCCCGTGGGCGTGACCGTCGCGCCCGACGGCTCGTTGCTGGTCACCGATGACGGATCGAGTTCCATTTGGCGCGTGAGCTACACCGGAAAATGAAACGGGAAGTGGAGATGAAGCTCGCCGCGAAACGTGGTGTTGTACCGGCGCACAACATGATTCGGATTATCCCCTGGCGGGTTGTGACTCAGGCGTGAGTTGCGCCACCGCGTTGGCGGCTTCCATCCCCGAGCGAATGCAGTCGGGCACTCCGATGCCGTGATAGGCATTGCCCGCGATCGCAAGTCCGGGAATCTCCGCCACTCGCTTTTCGATTTTCTCGACGCGCGCCAGATGTCCGGGCTCATACTGCGCCATCGCTTCCCGCCAGCGGTACACGCGCGCGAAGATGGGCCGCGCATCCAGTTTGACAATGTCGCGCAGCTCGCGATGGACCGTTTCCAGCATCTCTTCGTCACTCAGTCCGAGCACCGCCTCGTCGCGCGCGCCGCCCAGGAAGCAGCGCAGAATGCCTTTGTCTGGCGGCGCACGGTGGGGGAATTTGTTGTGGACGAACGTACACGCCAGCATCCGCGTTCCTTCGCTTCGCGGCACCAGGAATCCGAAACCGCGGGGCAGTTTCGAAAGCTGCTGCTTGTAGTAGCCCAGCGTGACTGTGACCGAAGAACTATAAGTGATATCCAGCAGATTGCTCGCCAGGGCGCGGTCTACTCCGTCGAGCAACTCGCCCGCAACATTGGCGGGAGTCGCCAGAATCACGGCATCGTAACGCTCGTCGCCGTTCATCTCGATCGCAACCCGCCATCCGCCGTTTTCGGGATAGATCCGCCGAACGTGACGCCGCAAACGAATGGCGCCGGGATCAAGCCGGGCGACGATCGCATCCACCATCTGCTGCATGCCGTCTTTCAGCGACGTAAACAGTGGACGCGGAGGTTGCTTTTTCGCAGCTTGCGCCATTTTCTTGTGCGCGGCCAGCATGGCGCGGCTCAGGCTGCCGTACTTTTCCTCCATCTCGACAAAGCGCGGCAATACCGCGCGGGCGCTCAGCTTGCCGGCATCGCCTCCGTAGACGCCTGACAGCAGCGGATCGGCCAGTCGATCCACGACTTCCGGGCCGAAGTGACGCTCCACCATTTGTGCTACCGTCTCGTCGTCCTCCATGGGCCGCGGCGGATGCAGCAACTCGCGCGCCATAAGTACCTTTGTGCTCCACGAAAACAGCGGCGACAGCGCCGTGGGAACCAGTCGCGTGGGCACCATGAACATCAGCCCGTCCGGCATCGCGATCAGCCGGTCATGTACCACAATGTAGGTCTTGCGCTGCGCATCGTTGGAACCAATAAGCTGATCGGCGAGGCCGAGCTCGCCGCAGAGCGTGGCCGCCCACGGTTTTTCTGTAAGGAAGGAATCGGGGCCGGCTTCCACCAGGCAGCCCTCAATGCGATCGGACGACATGCAGCCGCCGAGCCGCTGTCCGCTCTCAAACAGCGTGTACTCCAGTTCCGCGCCCGCCGCGCGCGCCTTCTCCAGATAGAAGGCGGAGCTCAGTCCGGAAATGCCTCCGCCGATGATTGCGATCCGCTTCATGCAGACAGGTTCAAGAGATTTTCTCAGTTTCAATCGCGTTGCCGCAAGAGCGTTCCAGCGCCGCGAATCGGGCCCGCGCCAGATCGGCGACCGCCCGCACAAACACAGGCGAATCGTTCAGCGACTCCGCCCGGTAGAGCTTCATTCCCCGCTCCTCGGCATACTGGCGGAACAGGATGTCGACGTCAAACAGGATCTCGACATGGTCGCAGACAAAGCCGATCGGCTGCACAAAGACGCCGCTCTGCCCGGCGTCTCTCAGGCTGTTAATCGTGTCCTCCACTGTGGGACCTAGCCATTCGCCGCCCGACATTCCCTGACTCTGAAATGCGAAACGCCACGGACCGATCTCGGGAACCTGGGCGGCAACCAGCGCGGCGGTCTCGCGCGTCTGGGCTTCGTAGGGATCGCCTTCCGCAATGGTGCGCTGCGGCACACTATGCGCAGTAAACAACACCGGCAACGGTAAGCCATGCTGCTCGCAGGCCCGCTTCCAGTCCGTCCGCAGCCTGTCCGCAAAAGCTTCAATCAGCAAGGGGTGATCGTGCCATTCTTCAACAAAATCGATGGCGAACGGCGCGCCCGCTCCAGACAGGACCTGCTTGTACAGACCCACGCTGGTCCGCGAGTTGTGCGGCGCAAGGCAGATGGCGACTGCCTGCTCCACGCCGTCCGCGGCCATCTGCTTCAGCGTATCGGCGATGAACGGATGCCAGTTGCGCATTCCGACATACGCCGGGATGCCAAGCTCGCGGGCGACCCCATTCGCCTGCCCTATCGTCATACACGTCAGCGGCGACACACCGATAAGCGAGTAGCGATGTTGCACCTCGCGTACCACAGCGTCAGACATCGGCCTGCCGCGCGAGATGTTCTGCAGAAACTCGGGGATATCTTCCACACACTCCGGACTGCCGTGCGCAATCAGCAGCACTGCTTGCTTGCTCATCGCTGCCCCCTGGCGGCGGTTGCTGAGAACTCGTGCACAAACTGTGCAAGATCCTTTACATTGTCCACCGGCGTGTGCGGCAGAATGCCGTGTCCGAGATTGAAGATGTGTCCCGGGCGGGCCTCGGCCAGGCGCAAAATATGTTCGGCGCGCTGCTGCAACTCCCGCCAGGAAGCGAACAGCAGCACCGGATCGAGATTGCCCTGCACCGCGTGGTTATGTCCCACAATCCGCCAGCCTTCGTCCAGCGGAATGCGCCAGTCGAGGCCGATCACCTCCGCTCCCGTCTCCGCCATGGACGGCAATAAGGTCGCGCTGTCGGTGCCGAAGTAGATGATCGGGACTTTCGTTACTTTTTGCAGCCGCTGAATGAGCTGCGTTGTCGGGACCAGGGCATACCGCCGATAGTCTTCCACGCTCAGGCAGCCAACCCAGCTATCGAAGATTTGCAGCGCGTCGGCGCCGGAGCGTACCTGCTCAGCCGCGTACTCGGCCAGCACATCTACAAGCTTGCTGACCAGTTCGTCCCATAATTCGGGCGAGTTGTACATCAGCTTCTTGACTTCCAGATAATGCCGCGAGCCGCCGCCCTCGACCATGTAACTGGCCAGCGTGAACGGCGCGCCGCAGAATCCGATGACCGGTAGCTTCGCTCCGAAATGTTTCGTCACCAGCGCCACCGCTTCGGCGACATAACCTAGTTCGCCAGCGCGGTCGGTCCGCAGCACGTTCACATCTTCAGCCGTGCGGAGTGGCCGCTCGATCACCGGCCCTTCACCTGGCGCAAAGTGAAACGGCAGTCCCATGACTTCCAGCGGCAGCAGCAGGTCGGCGAAGATAATGGCCGCGTCAACCTTCAGGAACTCCGCCGCCGTGATGGTGACCTCGGCCGCCACTTCGGGCTTCTTGCAGATTTCCACCAGCGAGTAGTGCTTGCGGACGTCGCGGTATTGCTGCATGTAGCGGCCGGCCTGGCGCATGAACCAGACCGGAGTGGTCTCAACGGGAAGCCGCCGGCAGGCGCGTATGAAGAGCGAATCGGGAGCGGACATAAACAACTATCGTAGCACCGGACGTCACCCGCCCGCGTGACTAGGGTCACAAATGCAAGCGCGCGGACTGCTCCTCTAGAACAGGTCTGGGCTTCTGTGCGCTCTCTGTGTCTCTGTGGTGGACCTTCCGCCTCTACAATCGCTACATGGACGCAGTGTCATCCCCGCAGCACTTGCCCTATCGCGGACGGCTCGCTCCGTCGCCCACCGGACTGCTGCATATCGGCCACGCCTGCACCTTCTGGACCGCTTGTCAGCGCGCAATCGCACGCAATGGCACGCTGGTGTTTCGCAACGAAGACCTCGATCCGCAGCGCTCGAAGCCTGAGTTCGCGCGAGCCATGATCGAAGACCTGCACTGGCTCGGCATTCGCTGGCAGGAGGGACCGGACGTCGGCGGCCCGTTTGCGCCCTACGAGCAGAGCCAGCGCCGCGCCCTCTATCTCGAAACCTGGCGCAGGCTGCGCGACGCCGGCTTCATCTTCCCCTGCACCTGCTCTCGCAAAGACCTTTCGACCTCCGCCGCCGCGCCCAATGAGGGCGACGACGAACCGCTTTATCCCGGACGCTGCCGGGAGAAAATCGGCGAAGCAAAAGCCTACGACTCGCCGAAGGGTGTGAACTGGCGGTTTCTAGTTCCTGATGGCGAAGCCCTCGCGTTCGATGATCTTCGCCAGAGCCCCCAACAATTCATTGCCGGCCGCGACTTTGGCGACTTCGTGGTCTGGCGGCGCGACGATGTTCCCGCCTATCAGCTTGCGGTGGTTGCCGACGATGCCGCAATGCAGATCACGGAGGTCGTCCGCGGCGCCGATCTGCTGAAGTCGACCGCGCGGCAACTGCTGCTGATTCGCGCCCTTCGGCTGCCCGTTCTCGCTTATTATCATTGCGATTTGGTACGCGATGAGGCCGGAGTCCGGCTGGCCAAGCGTCATGACGCGCTCAGTCTGCGCGCTCTGCGCGAACAAGGCCTTACCCCGCGGGATGTACTTAAGATGTGCGCCTCTTAGCAATCCAATTGCGCAACGCGCGGGAAGAAGCGTATCGTCTGCCATTGATGAGGAGGATGCCTGCATGCGCTTGAACTGGGCTGCAGTTTTGCTGGCGGCGGTTGCGGATTGGCTGCTGGGCGCCGTGTGGTTTACCGTCTTCGCCAACCAGTGGAGGATGGGACTGCGAATGCCTGCCGAAGAGTTGCAGGCGCATATGTCTCACCCCAACTTCTGGCCGTATCTCATTGCGCTCTTGTGTAGCTTCCTGATGGCCTATGTCATTGCGCGGCTGGTTGCAGGTTCCGCATCCCACAGCCTGTTCCGCGGAATCATCGTGGGCACGTTGATCGGCCTGGCGGCCGCGATGGCCATGGTCACGGAAATGGTCTTCGAAATTCGTGCCGGTTCGTTCATCCTGATCTCCGCAGCCTACCCGCTGCTGGGTTGCATCCTGATGGGAATTATCATCGGCGTATGGAAGCCGAAAGGGACCGCGTCGATATAACAATGAAAATCGAAGGCCAAATTGTGCACGGTTATCTCAAGGCCCTCAGTGGTCTGGATCAACTCCCCGGTCACGATGGCCAGCGCTCCATCGAACTTTTCCGCCACGGCACGCTTACCGTGAAGCTGTATGCGCCTCGGGGCAACGATCACCAGACGCCGCACAGCCGTGACGAGATTTACGTCATCGCCAGCGGAAGCGGCCGTTTCCTGCGTGGCACGAAAGAAATATCGTTCGGAGTAGGCGATGTGCTCTTCGTTGCGGCCGGCGAGGAGCACCGCTTCATCGAATTCGCCGACGACTTTGCCACCTGGGTCTTTTTTTACGGACCTGAGGGCGGCGAGGCCCAAGTCGTGAAGACCTAACAGCGGGACGCAGCCTTCCTCACAGCACCTTCGTTTTTCCGACGGCAACCTGAGATTCTTGACAGTGGCGGCCCCGCCATCACAAGGTGAAGGCAGCACTTTTGATGAAAGTGATTGGGAGTTGCCGCCATGGCTAAGGACGATAAGAAGGACGACAAGAAAGTCAACAAAAGCAACACTAGTGACGCAACCGGGGATTCATGGCTTTCCCAGGAAGTTCCAGTTTCCGGAACGTACAGCGACGGCCATCCGCTCGACAGTGTGCAGTACCTGGAAGCCAAGCTTATCCTCAAACCGGATCGCTTCGTGTCGGTAGAAAGCTTCCGCGACTTTGGCAAACAGGTGCAGCGCACGGCCAAGAGCCTGGCGGTGGGATTCGTCACCGACCCCAAGGTCGGACGGCGGCCGGACATCCGGGAGATTGTGTTCATGGACACTCCGGACTTCCGCCTCTACAACAACGCTTTCATTCTGCGGCGGCGAATCACTTATATCGACGGCTTTCCTATCGGCGATCCGGAAATCGTTTTCAAGTTCCGCCACTCGGATGAGAAAAAAGCCGCGGAGTTGGATGTGCGGCCCAATATCGCGGGAAAATATCAGATTAAGTTCAAGGCTGAGGCGCTTCCCCTCAAAGACCAGTACGGCGGATTTCGCCTGCTGTATTCCCACAACTGTCAGTTCGGCCTTAGCCAGATGCACGAAGGCGATCGCCTTGGCATGTGGGGGCTTGCCAACATTTTCCCCGCGCTCGCTATGCTCAAGAAGTCAGAGGACGAAGAAGTGACGCTGGTGAACGAAGCCATTGTCGAAGAGGTCCTGCTGGAATTGGGCGACCTCGACTTTGGCAAAGGGGTCGAAGGCCACTGCAATGTGGCATTGTGGCGGACCCGTGGAGAGCACACCCCATTGGTCGGCGAGTTCGCCTACCAGCTCAAGTTCGCTCGCATGGGCGATGTCCATGAAAAGCCCAGGAAGCTGTCGGAGCAGTTCTTCATTACTCTCCAACGAGACGTGCAGGACTGGATTTCCCTGGGGACGACGAAGACGGGAATGGTTTATCGTCTGCACGGCAACCCGCCTCAGAGTCATGAATGATCGGAGGTGTGCAGTGGCTCAACTCGGAGCTAAGAAGCGTAGTGCCCTTTGGATTTTGATTCTGTTTACTCTGCTTACCCTCATCGGATTGGATAGCGTCTATTGGCTTCTTTATTTCATTTGGAGAAGTGCGGCACAACCTTCCAACAACGCTGTCTGGCTCCCACACATTTACGCCTGGCTCGCCGCCAGCACAATCACTGGCGTGGCTTGGATTGCTTTACTGATTTGGGCTATCCATCACCGGAGGAGTTCAAATTGAGCCACTACGGGAAGTGTCTTTGAACAGCACCGCCGGTCGTCTCTGGTGTAAGCTGTTCGATTTGGAGGTGTGAGGGATGACCCTTGCCTTGGGCGGCAAAGCGCTGACTGATTCGAGCCTACGCAGCCGCAAATCTACCGAACTACTCCTCACGACTCTCGTCCTTTTTCTTGCGGTTCTGGCCCTCGCTCCATCGATGCTTGGCCAGCAATACGATCCCTCACTCTATTCCGGAATGCAGTGGCGGCAGATCGGTCCCTTCCGCGCAGGACGCGTGACGGGAGTAACCGGCGTGCCCGGCCAGCCCGCCATCTACTACGTGGGAACCGCCGGCGGAGGCGCGTGGAAGACCAGCGACGGCGGCATGGTATGGAAGCCAATCTTCGATAAGCAGCGGGTGGCTTCCATCGGAGCGATCGCGGTCGCGCCGTCCGATCCCAACGTCGTCTATATCGGCACCGGCGATGTCAGCAACGTGGGCGGCGCGGTCAATCAAGGCAATGGAATGTGGAAGTCGACCGACGCTGGCGAAACCTGGCAACACATCGGTCTGGAAGACTCGCGGCATATTGGCGCGATCTGGGTCGATCCGCACAATTCGAACGTAGTTTTCGCCGCTGCTTTGGGCCACACCTTCGCGCCCAACGCCGAGCGCGGCGTCTTCAAGACCACCGACGGCGGCAAGAGCTGGGAGAAAGTTCTCTACAAGGACGACACCACCGGCGCCATTGACGTAGCATTCGCTCCCGATAATCGCAGGGTCGGCTTTGCCGCGCTGTGGTATCACTACGTGAAGCCCGACACGCCATTCGCAGGACTTTTGGGCATGGGCGGCGCAGGAATCTACAGGACCACCGACGGCGGCGATACCTGGACGCCGGTCACCATTCCGCAACTGGCGAAAGCGCACTTGGGCCGCATCGGTGTGGTTGTCGCTGGCGGCGGGCAGCGGGTGTTCGCTATTGTTTCCGCGCCCAAAGACGGCGGCCTGTATCGCTCGGACGATGGCGGCTCGACCTGGACGCGAATCACCAAAGACCAGCGCATTCAGGGCAACGGATACTTCAGCAAAGTTTTCCTCGATCCCCACAACTCCGACATTGTGTTTGTGGCGCAGACTTCGCTGTATCGTTCTACCGACGGCGGCGTCACCTTCGACTCCTACAAGGGCGCGCCCGGCGGCGACGATAATCATGCGCTGTGGATTGATCCGACGAATTCCGCTTACATGATCATGGGCAGCGATCAGGGAGCGACCGTCAGCATGGATGGCGGCAAGACCTGGAGCTCGTGGTACAACCAGCCGACCGGGCAGATTTATCACGTCTCCACCGACAATCGTTTTCCGTATTGGGTCTACGGCACGCAGCAGGACAGCGGATCGGTGGCAACCCTGAGCCGTGGCGATTACGGCGCGATAACGTTTCTCGATTGGGACCCGATTGGCGGCTACGAGTTTGGCTATATTCTGCCGAGTCCCACGGATCCGAACATCGTTTACGCCGGAGGCGAAGCTCGCGGGCTGTGGCGCAT
>Ga0182030_10027252_pt1 | contig 10289 bp, 9 predicted proteins | sample 812S3MmetaG_FD_121299 | JGI IMG/M metagenome (GOLD analysis project Ga0182030, IMG submission 121299) | Permafrost microbial communities from Stordalen Mire, Sweden - 812S3M metaG (Illumina Assembly) | ecosystem: Environmental > Terrestrial > Soil > Wetlands > Permafrost | place: Sweden... | reverse complement strand
GGGATTTGGTTGCGGGGGACTGCAACGCTCCGAATGCACTCACTCTGCGACTCCAGGTAGCGTTGGCCGCAGCCAGTTGAGGTTGTGTTGTTTCCCGACCGAACGGTTTCACTCGGCGCAACCTGGCCCCCGGCGTCGAAGCTTTTGGAATTCATCAGCCGTGAGACCGATACGAGTGCGGATCGCCTTTTGCAGCTTGTTCATTGACGGCGAGGTCAGGTTCTCACAGAAAACGCCACTCCAAACCTCGCCAGTCCTGAGATCAACGGCATAGTGAATCTGGCCACTCGGCGGATCGGGAACTGCCTGGAAAAACTGAAAACCCGGATAGTCCTTGACTTCGTATTTTTCGAGTCCGAAACCGCCCTCGGCACGATCCTTAAGGAATGCCTTCACCAACTCATGCGCTTCTTCCAGGGTCACGTCCCTGCGTTTCTTTACGGCGTAGAGAGAAGGATCAATCGGCGTTGCTGCAACATCCGAGACAGATTGTAGAACGATCCGCAGTAGAGGAACGTTCGGGTCGCCCGCAGCATAGCCAAATGCCTTCGTTTCCGGATTGGCTCTTACCGACACCGTTTGCGTTGGGAAATAGTCAAAGCGCCCATCCACCGTCACGATGGTTCGATATAGCGGACAGTCCTGACATCGGCCACCATCAGGCCATTTGAACTTCTTCTCAGAGTACTTCCGAAAAGCTCGATATTTGTCGTCTTGCTTCAGGTCAATACGAAGGCGAGGTTCGATAGGTCTCCAGATGAGTCGTTCGGGATGCGTGTGGTCGTCGTCAAGGGTGGTGAATGCGTATTGCCCCTGTTCCGGTTTCAGATCGTCATATTCGTGGTGAGCGCCCACCTGAATCTTGGCCGAGCAGGTTTCGTCCACAAATCCTTCCCACTGAAAGCGGGAAACGAATTCGCTCCGAATCTCTACCACATTGCCGTTGAACCGTTGCGGGTCGCTGATCAGTTGGCACAGCGTGGTCTTGATCAGCTTACCTGGGCCTGTCTGACCAAACAGAGGCGAGACCGTGAGCAGCGCAATGATCGAGCATCGCATCTGGAGCGATGCTACCACGGCCAATTCTTCTGCGACAGCGGTGCCGTCACGCAATACGTCTTATCCATAAACGGGATGGCGCGCTGAATCTTCCGCCGGAGAAGTACTCACTGGAAGTGCGGCGCCGGGTGGCGATCCAAGCGGCCAAGAGCTCGTTTGACGAGGGGGTGAAAACGCTGGAGGTGCATCCTCGTCCCTTTCGTGAGATGTGGGGGCAATCTCGGTTCTTCGATGCACCCTCATGCTTCTTCTCGCCGCGCGAGCTTGCCAGGCAGACATTCTCGGAATTTCTGCTTCGCCCTTGAGAACGTAGGCCGTTGGAGAAGGCAATAATCTCGGCGGCCATGGCAACGGCTCGGGCCTGAAAACGCGTGTCTCATGCCACCGCGGCCAATCCATTCTTCTCAACCAGTGACAATAATTTTAGAGAGGCGCCCGCCGGGCGCTTCTCTCCACGCTCCCATTTGCTGACCAAACTACTGGTCACGTTCAAATAGTTGGCAAAAACCATTTGGCTGACATGTTCCCTCTCTCGGATCGCTTTGATCTCTTGAGGTGTCAGCGGCCTGACTGGTGTCAGGCAGGCCGCATCGAAGCGACGCATAGTCCGCTTGTCGATAGCGCCGACATCATGCAATGCCTCCATGGTTTCATGGATGGCCGCCATCGCTTCACTTCGGTATTTCTTGCCCATTTTCCTTTACCTCTAGAAAATCGCCTCGCTTCAAAAGCTCCGCGAGCTGTTTCTCAGTTAACGCCAACACGTGTTTTGCAGCTTCCCTAAACTGCCTCAGCTCATCGGCATCGATGTTCGCGCGATGGGTCTTGGGAAACCCGTATACAAAGAACGCCTTCATTCCCCGCCGGAAAAGGATGATCGTCCGGTAGCCGCTCGACCTTCCCCGCCCCTGTCTGGCGATCCGTTGCTTGATGACTTCGCCACCCAGGTCGGCGTCGATCTGGCCCTTGCCGGCGCGATCCGCAGTTTCCTGCAGGACCGCGTCCGTGATTCCCTCCTTTCTTGCGAAGCGCTGAAACCACCTGGACTTGAAGACTCGCACAGTGTGCCTGGAGTCATTCTATAGCACCGGGTGCCACAATTCAAGGAGCTGCCCACAGAAACTGAAAGGCGGTACCCGCGGGCCGATGCGGAACGATTCTGGAGCACTTGACGACCTCATAGAGGAGTGGGGTTCCGGCGCCAAGGCCCTGAATGAATTCGAGAGACGGCACAAGGTCGGATCGCCCTTGGTTTACCTGGCCGCCCTCCAGGTCGGGCAATACGAATCCAATGTGCTGGCAACTCGGGACTCGAACACGATTGCTCCGTGAAGTAACGAACCTTGACCAACTGCAGGCTGATAAACCAACTGCAGGCTGATAATATGGCGGAGTCGCACCTTGTATACGAATCGTGTTTGGAGGTAATCCCCGCCGTGTACCGGACCATCGCAGCTTCGGCTATAAAATACGCCCTCATTCCGATATTTGTACTGATCTCGGCCATCCCGCGGGCAAACGCAGCCGTTACCATCCAAAACCTTTGCGTCGAGTACCGGAACACCCCGCTGGGCATCGATGTGGCGCAACCGCGGTTCGGTTGGCAGATGGCGGCCACGGCCGGGGAACGGGGACTCGAGCAGACTGCGTACCAGTTGGAGGTCAAAGATCCGAAGGGCGCGGTGATTTGGGACTCCCAGCGAGTTCCGGACGCAGCTTCCCTCGGCATCAAGTACGCCGGCCCCCCGCTCAAAGGCTCCACCCGATATGCCTGGACAGTGAGCGTGTGGAACCAGGCGGGCGCGAAACTCTCCGCCTCTTCCTGGTTTGAAACCGGCCTCATGGATCCCTCTCCCACCTCCGCCGCCTGGGGCGGAGCCAAGTGGATTGGCGGCGGCGACGGCGACCTGGTCCTCTATGCGCCGTACCTGGCTATCTTTGACGCCAGGTACGCGCTCGCCATTGTTCCGGGCAGCACGCGCGCGAGCTTCATTTACGGCGCCAACGACTCGCGTTTGATGGACAAGTTCAAGAACATCTATCAGGTCGAAAGCGCCCAAGACCAGAGCTACATCAAGCTGGAACTCGACGTCTCCGGCGTGAACGGAACGCCCGGCGGCAAGGCCAGGCTGAACGTTTATCGCGCCGGCTATACCGATACCGACACGCCGTCCAAACCGCTCCGCACTTTCGAGATCTCCACCGACGTTGTCAACAACGCCAACAAAAACTCGGAACACACCATCGACTTCCACAGCGCCTTCGGGCAAATCGCTCTCTCGATTGACGGCAATGCATCCTTCTCCGGTGCGCAGCCTGCCGCTGAGGGCGGCGGCGCCGGCGGGCGTCGTGGACAGGGCGGTCCGCCTCCGGGCGGTGGCGGCGGCGGACGGGGTGGAGCAGCCAACTCCGTCAATTTGAACCCGGTCGGCTCGGGCGGCAACTTCATCGCCTTCGGGATGCTCTGCGATATCGGTTTTTCCGTCGATCCCGGACAGAACGCCACGTTTCGCGAGGTCACAATTCGCAACAACCGCGCGCCCAACCACGTTCTCTTCCAGGAGAACCTGTCCGGTGCTTACAACGGAATCTTTGCCGGCTTCGTCACTCCGAACTCGGGATTCTCGGTGGCGAATGGCCAGTATGCCTTGCAGGGCGGCGAAAAGGGCGTGTTCGTGGTTCGCGACCCCAGCCACAACTCGACCCCGATGCTCCGCACCTCGTTCAAAGTCCCGGCCAAAACCGTGCAGGGAGCGCGCTTGTACGTCACGGCGCGCGGCATCTACGAGCTGTATCTGAACGGCAAACGCGTGGGCGACGACTACTACAACCCCGGCCTGACCCAATACAACATCACCCACATGTACCAAACCTACGATGTCACCAGTATGCTGAAAGCCGGCGACAATGCCCTGGGCGCCATGCTGGGAGAGGGCTGGTGGAGCGGCCTGCTCAGCTTCGGCAACATCTGGAACCATTTCGGGGACCGCCAGTCGCTCCTCGCCAAGCTGGCGGTCACCTACAGCGACGGCTCCTCCGACACTGTCACCACCAATCCGGAGACCTGGAAATACTACAACAACGGACCCGTGGTCTATAGCAGCCTCGATCTCGGCGAGATCTACGACGCCTCCAAAGACGCCGCCGTCGAAAACTGGTCCAGCGCGGGCTACAACGATTCCAAGTGGAAGAGCGCGGTGGTGGTTCCTCTCGAAGGCGCCACTTTTTCGGGTGCGGAAGGCGGACGCGGCGCTCCCAGCACGCCGTTCAACTTCGACAAGCTCTCGCTCATCGGCCAGATCGGAAACAACGCGGGCGTGTTCAAGACTCTCACCGCGCAAAGCGTCAAGGAAGTCCGCCCCGGCGTTTATGTCTACAACCTGGGGCAAAACATGGTGGGCGTGCCGCGCATCACGGTCGCCAGCGGACATCCCGGGGGTAAAATCACCGTCCGCTATTCGGAAATGCTCTACCCCGATTTGAAAGAGTCGGGCAAGAACGTCGGCATGCTCATGACGGAGAACTACCGCGCCGCGATCAGCCAGGACGTTTACACCATGAAGGCGGGCAGCCAGGTCTTCCAACCCCGCTTCACTTCGCACGGCTTCCAGTACGTGGAAGTCACGGGACTCGACAAGCCCCTTCCGCTCGCGGCCGTGCAGGGAGTGGTCATCAGCTCCATCCGGGAGTTGACCGCCGATTACAAAACGTCCAACCAGAAGATCAACCGGCTGTGGTCCAATCTGGTCTGGTCCAACGTCGACAATTTCCTGACCATACCCACTGACTGTCCGCAGCGCAACGAACGCATGGGTTGGTCGGGCGACATCAACGTCTTCTCGCGCACCGCCACGTACGTCTCGAATGCCGATCAATTCCTGACCCGCCACATGTACGCCATGCGCGATGTGCAGAGCCCTGCCGGCCGCTTCACCGACGTCGCGCCTATTGGCGGCGGATTCGGCGGCGTCCTCTGGGGCAGCGCCGGAATCGTGGTTCCCTGGGAAGCCTACCTGCAATACAAGGACACGGCTTTGCTCGAACGCCAATATCCCGCCATGGCCGCCTACCTCGACTACCTGGAGACCACCATCGACCCGAATACCGGTCTCAGTTCCGATGGCCAACTCGGCGACTGGCTCGGTCCGCAGAACAACGCTCTCGGCACGGCCTTCCTGGTGACCGCGTATCACGCCTACGACCTCGGCATTATGGCCCAGGTCGCGCAAATCCTCGACAAGCCCACGGAAGCGGCCAGGTATCGCGCCCTATACGAAAAGCGCCGCGCCTTTTTCAATGCCAGATTCGTCAACGCCGATAAGAAGACGCTCGCCACCGGGGGTGGACGCGGCGGCGGAGGTGGAGGCCGTGGGGGAGCCGCAACCCCGGCCGCGGCGCCGGAATTCCGATTGGCCGATACGCAGACTTCTTACGCCGTGGGTCTGGCCATGGGCCTGTTCAACGACGAAGACAAAGCCGTGATGGCGAAGAACCTGGCGGAAACCATCACGCGCGAAAACAAAGACGACAACGGCGCTATGCGCCCGCCCTACTCGCTCATGACGGGGTTCATCGGCACCTCCTTCATCAGCAAAGCGCTCTCCGACGCCGGCCACAGCGATCTGGCCTATGGCATTGTGCAGAACAGCCAGTATCCTTCCTGGCTCTATGCTATCGACCAGGGGGCGACGTCCATCTGGGAACGGCTTAATGGCTACACCGTGGAGGAAGGGTTTGGCGGCAACAACAGCATGAACTCCTTCAACCACTACTCCTTCGGGGCCGTCGGCCAGTGGATGATGGCCTATTCGCTCGGCATTCAACGCGACGAACCCGGTTTCAAGAAGTTCATCCTGCAACCCGAACCCGACCCAACCGGAAGTGTGACTTCGGCTGAAGGCTATTACGATTCGACCTACGGAAGGATCGCGAGCGCGTGGAAGCTGAACGGCAACTCGTTGACGTACCGGGCCACTGTTCCCGCCAACACCACCGCCACGCTCTATCTGCCCGCTGCCTCTCGAAGCGTGGTAAAAGAAGGCGGAAAGGATGCCCGCTCAGTCTCCGGCGTCACCTTTGTCAAATATGAGAACGGCAAGGCCGTGTATAGCCTGAAATCCGGCAGTTATGAGTTTACGTCCGGGCTGTGATGTCCGGACCGGGCACAGCATCGCTGTAAGTGGAGATCGTCGCGTCCCTAACTTATCGATTCGGACGCGGCCACGCTAACGCTCCCTTACGGGGTGCCCTCTGGGCCCGGCTCCGATGCGCGTTCAGAGCCGCGACCGTAAGGGAGCGTTAGGTGGCGATTGAATAGGTTATTTCTTAACAGCTCCTAAGTGGAATCCGGCGCGAGTCACCAGCCACGGCCTGCCGCCGCCTTCCATCCATCCGTGCAGCTTGAACGACTGCCAGTCCCGAGCTGTCGTTGTGCTATGGATCGTCATCCACTTCACGGTTGGCTCGTCTTACTTTGTCGTGCATGCCGGGGATGATCAGCCAGCGCATCCGCGCACCGTGTTCAGAGGCTTAGTTAGTTTCTGTCGCGAAACTCAAGAAACCGCTCCCTTGCGGTCGCGGCTCGGTAATGCAGCGATGACTCCACGGGACTTGTTACTGAGCCGCGACCGCCAGGGAGCGGTTTTGCCGTTACGAGTCGGAGTTTCGCGACAGAAACTTAGTTAGGCCTTATCTTCAAAGCGATGCCGAAGTAGCCGGGGAACTCGCGGCCATGCTGTGCGAGGGCGCGTAGACGGATGAGGACCGCGAGGCGATGCCGCAGCACCTGCCGTGGCTGTTTGGGGAGGGGTGGGAGCCTGGGGCTGCAAAACATCGGCGTGTGCCCTCACGCAGCCACCTTCCATTACGCTTCTCGCGGCTCCGTTGCGCGCCCCGCACATCCGTGCGGAGCGGCTGTTTGCCTACTTCCTGACCCCTGCCGCGTGCGGAGTCGCCATAGCCGCCTTCTTCTGCTGTTGAAATAGCTGTTCGAATTGCGCCTGCGGCAGCGTCACCGTGACCGTCACGGTGGCGCCCTGCGCGCCGATGGCAACGGCTTGCGCCAGATTGGGCATTTGCGGATTGCTCTGGGACTGCATCTGCGCCAGGTTCACCAGGAACTGAATCGTGTTCCCAAGCTGCGTGGCGTCCGCGGCGTTGTCCGCCTGAATGGCGGCTGTCCCCACTACCGAATTGCCGAATTTCACGCCGCCGGCGGCCTGCTGGATCTGCTGCAGAACGCCCGCCGCGTTGCCGCCCAGGGCGCCCGACGGAGCCAGCGAAAACGGCGGCACCGTAGTCACCACCCAGGCATCTTCGCTGGCGCTCCACTGGTTCACCAGCGTGACCACGGCAGTGGGCAGCGCCAGGCCCGAACTGGGGCGATCGATGGCGGCCTTGACACTGGCGATATCGCCGGCCATCACCAGCGTGGAATTGATGAATGCGATGCCGGCCATTTTCTTGGGATCTTCGATGATGGTCACGCCGCTGTGGACTTCGGTGGCGGCGCCTTTGCTGGTGGCCAGCGCGGTAATTGTGGCGGTGTCGAAGTTGCCCCGAGCCAGCGCCAGGCCGGTCGGCGTTTTGCTGCCCGGCGTGGCGTCGGTGGCCGCCAGCAATTCGTGCACGTCGCGGGTGGGGTCGAAACCGGTGAGAGCGATGAGCTGCTGCAGGCCCGTGTTGTTGGACTGCATCTGTGTCAGCACGTACAACCCGAAGGGCGAAGCTTTGGCCTGATCCACGTTCACCCCCGCCACTACCTTGGCATCGGGCATCACATAGCTCAACAGTTGGGAATCGGCGGCGTGGGCGGCAAGCACGCCGGCGAAAGCGGTAAAGAGAGTCGCGGTGGTGACTATTCGTGCGTTCATACTACTCAGGACGCGGGCCACCCCCCATTATTAACACTAGCGGAATCAGTCCGGAATGGGTACCTGTTCCACAACTTCGATGCCGAAGCCTTCCAGCGCCACAATCTTGCGCGGATGATTGGTCAGCAGGCGGATGGTGTGCAGCCCCAGGTCGGAGAGGATTTGCGCCCCCAACCCGTGTTCGTGCTGCAATTGGCGCTGGCCGGCAGCTTCTTTATAGTGCATGAAGTCGCGGCCGTGATCGGCGCGAACCCCGGGACCGGTGCCATGCAGATAGACCAGCACCCCGGCGCCCTCCTGGGCGATGCGGCGCAGCGAGCTGTCGACCAGACGATGGCAATCGCAGTCCGTCGAGCCGAAAACGTCGCCATACAGGCAGCGGGAATGCATGCGGACCAGCACCCGTTCCACGCCGGCCACATCGCCGCGCACCAGCACCATGTGGTACTCGGGATTGAGATCGCTGGCGTAGGTGACGGTGCGAAATTCGCCGGACTCGTTGTGGAGAGTGCCTTCGGCCACGCGGCGGACGAACTTCTCGTGCTTCATGCGGTAGCGGATGAGCTCGGCCACGGAGATCATTTTGAGGCCGTGGCGCGCGCAGAACTCCACCAACTGCGGGACCCGCGCCATGGTGCCGTCGTCATTCATCACCTCGCAGATTACGGCGGCGGGCGCCAGCCCCGCCATGCGCGCCAGATCCACGGACGCCTCGGTCTGGCCGGCGCGCACCAGCACGCCGCCTTCGCGCGCGCGGAGGGGGAAAACATGGCCGGGGCGGGCCAGGTCGGAGGGCCGGCATGAGGGGTCGATGGCGGTCAGGATGGTGCGCGTGCGGTCGGCGGCGGAAATCCCCGTGGTGACGCCGTCGCGGGCATCGATGGCTTCGGTAAAAGCGGTGCCGAACGTCGAGGTATTGTGCGCGCTCATGGGCGGCAGCCGCAGGAAGTCGCAGCGTTCCGGCGTGAGGGCCAGGCAGATGAGACCGCGGCCGTAGGTGGCCATGAAATTAATGATCTCGGGGGTGATTTTCTCGGCCGCCACGGTGAGGTCGCCTTCGTTCTCGCGGTCCTCGTCGTCCACGACGATCAGGATGCGGCCGGCGCAAAGTTCTTCAACTGCCTCGGGGACTGAGACGAAGGGCATGATTCATTGTATCGAGCGGACCCGTCTACAAAGAGCCGGGCATCGGACAGGGCCTCCGGACGTGTTACCCGGGGCTACCGCCGTTCCGGCATGGCCGGATCGGTCATGAGATCGTCCAGGGAAGTGAAAACCAGACTGGTCAACAGGAATTGCGTCCAGGAGAAGGAGGTATTCACGCCATGGGCATAGAAGCAGCCGCCGCCGAACGTTACACCCACCTGCGACAGATTCGCGAGGATGGCCCGGAACGCCGGCAGGTTCGTGTCGGCGGTAGCACCGGACACCCGGAAGATCCATCGCGCCGGGTCCATTAGCGGGATCGTCACCTTATACAATCCATCGACCATGTCCCATGAGTCGCCGGCCGCTTCCGGCCGTATACTCTCAATCGCCATGTAGGTCTCTTCGGTCTCGTCGTTGGTCCACCCGGCCTCTCCCAGAAACACGTGCATCTCGGCGATAGGGGAAGCGCAGGTGTTACCCTTCTGCAGGTTATAGTTGAAGGTGGGCGTGTTGCCGTCAAGAGAAATGTTGACCGCACTTACACGAATCGACGCCATGGAAGAGATGTCGCTGATGAACGTGCCATCGGACAACGGGACACCCGTGCCCGTGTCCGTGGTTAGCACATAGGCGACCACCTCGTTCGCGTAGGCCTCCGGATAGACGAAGCTGTCGTCTCGCGGCCAGACCCAGCCCAACCCATATATCCCATTTATTGTGGAGTTTTGCAGGAGGATGTCGTAGCCCTCATTGGGGGGCTGGCCCCAGTACTGCCGCGGTTCTCCAGGCGAATCCCAATGCCAATTGGACTGGTCGATACTGACTTTGCTGGAGCGTACCCTCCGCACGCAAGAGCAGTCCGCGCCTTGGCCCGGGTCTGCGATGTTCTCACAAATCCCCGGACGTCGCGTGCACGGGCCATTGGCATACGCCTTTAGGCAAAACAGCGAGGCTATAGCGACTAACAGCGTTACCTTCCTCAAATGAGTTCTCCTGTTCTACCTTGGCACAATGATAGCCGAACGCATTGAGTGGACGCCGTCATGCCGCTCATCGCGAGACTTCGATCTGGCGGGGAAAATGGGCTGAGCCCGTTTTCGTGGCGCAGGCACTCCTGCCTGCTGGGTCGAGACTCATCTCGACCCTCTTCGCGAGCGGCATCCACCGTCCCGGAGCGCCGAGATGAGTCTCGGCGCCGCAGACACGAGT
>Ga0182030_10027251_pt1 | contig 10289 bp, 12 predicted proteins | sample 812S3MmetaG_FD_121299 | JGI IMG/M metagenome (GOLD analysis project Ga0182030, IMG submission 121299) | Permafrost microbial communities from Stordalen Mire, Sweden - 812S3M metaG (Illumina Assembly) | ecosystem: Environmental > Terrestrial > Soil > Wetlands > Permafrost | place: Sweden... | reverse complement strand
GGCGCGCGCGCCAAGGTGGTCGCCAACCTGCCCTATAATATCGCCACCGCGCTGCTGGTGAGATGGCTGACCGCCGAACCCTGGCCGCCCTGGTACGACGCCATGGTGCTGATGTTCCAGCGCGAGGTAGCGCTGCGGATCGTCGCCAAAGTGGGCGACGACGCCTATGGGCGGCTGGCGGTGCTCACCGGCTGGCGCTGCGAAGCCAAGATCATGTTCGACGTGGCGCCGTCGGCCTTCGTGCCGCAGCCCAAGGTCACGTCCTCGGTGGTTCGATTCACGCCGCGCGGTCAACCGCTTGCCTGTGACTCCGTGAAGCTGCAACGGGTGACGGAGGCTGCCTTCGGCCAGCGCCGCAAGATGCTGCGCCAAAGCCTCAGGACACTCGGCGTGGACGCCGGCGCGCTACTGGCCCAGGCCGGTATCGAGCCAACCGCGCGGGCGGAGGAAATCGCGGTCGAGGGGTTGGTGAAGCTGGCGAATGCTTTTGCAGCGCAGAGAAACGTGCCGCGCTAAGGCGCGATCTTCTTGAGATCGGCGAGCAATTTTTCGACGAAGCTTTCGAGGTTCGGCATTTTGACGCGCTTGAGCCGCTCCGCGGTCAGAATCGAGCGCAGCCGCGCAAAGCTCTTGTCGAGGTCGCGGTTGACCAGGATGTAGTCGTATTCCTCCCAGTGCTGGAATTCCTCCGCGGCGTTACGCAACCGCTGGCCGATCACCTTGCTGGTGTCTTCAGCGCGGCGTTCCAGCCGCATCTTTAGATCGCCGGCGGTCGGAGGCAGCACGAAGACGCTGACCACGTCCTCCGGCATTCGCTCATAAAGCTGCTGTGTGCCTTGCCAGTCGATGTCGAACAGCACATCGCGGCCTTCGGTGAGGGCCTTCTCCACCGGCGCGCGCGGTGTGCCGTAGTAATTGCCGTGAACCTCGGCCCATTCCAGCAATTGGTTGGAGTCGCGCATACCTTCGAACTGCTGCTTCGACACGAAGTGATAATGCACGCCGTCGATCTCGCTTGGCCGGCGCTGCCGTGTCGTCGCCGAAATCGACAGTTCGAGCTTGCCGGGATCGTCCTTATTTTCCTGCTCCAGCAAGTTGCGCGTCAGCGTCGTCTTGCCGGCGCCCGAAGGCGAAGACAATACGAGCATGATGCCGCGGCGGCTGATGTCGGCTTGTTCAGTCATTCCAGATTCTGCACTTGCTCTCGAAATTGCTCAACCGTGCTTTTAAGCCCAAGGCCGATATTGGTGAGTTCGACGTCATTGGACTTGGCGGTGAGCGTATTCGATTCGCGGTTGAGTTCCTGCGCCAGAAAATCGAGCCGCCGGCCCACCGGGCCGCCGTCGCCGATCATCTTGCGCGCCTGCTCCACATGGGAGGCGAGCCGGTCGAGTTCCTCGCGGATATCGGCCTTGGCGGCCATCAAAATGGCTTCCTGGTGCAACCGGTCGGAATCAAAACGTGTCGAGGCCGCCAAAAGCGTCGCCACCTGCTCGGCCAGCCTCGCCTTGATGGCGTCCGGCTTGCGGCCAGGGGCCGCTTCGGCGCGTGCGGCAAGCGCCGCGATTTCGTCGAGCCGGGCTGACAGCAGACGGCCCAGCGTCGCGCCTTCCTCGCGCCGCATGGCGATTAGGTCGGCGAGCAGCCGGTCGAAGCCGGCGACGATAGCCGCCTCGGCGGCAGCGCGGTCCTCTTCGCGCTCATCTTCTTCGGTGATTTCGATCACGCCCTTGAGCGCGAGAATGCCGTCGAGCGTAGGCTTGGCGGCGTCCACTTTGCTGCCGAGCGATTTGAGTGTCGCCAGCACCGCAGCCAGCACCGGCTCGTTGACCTTGACGGCCGGCAACACGCCTTTGCGCTCGACCGTGAGATTGGCATAGACGGTACCGCGCGAGAGCTTCTCGGTGGCGTTCTTGCGCGCCGGCACCTCGATCGCATCCCAGCCCGGCGGCAAACGAAGCCGCAGATCGAGACCCTTGGCATTGACCGATTTGATCTCCCAGCTCCAGACATAGGGACCGGAAACGCCATGGCCGCGAGCGAAGCCGGTCATGCTCGACAGAACCATCGGATGTGTCTCGTCTTGTTGAAACGGGGCGAAAGTGGCGGCGACCTTAGAGCATGCGCGTTCGCGGATAAAGCGCGCCGGACGCCTACTTCTTGACGGGCGGCGGCGGCTGGCCGTTTTCGATTGCTCGCAGCCGCGCGACGTTCTTTTGTTGCGCGTCGTAACTATCCGAGAACACGTGGCCGCCGGTGCCGTCGGCGACGAAATAGAGTTCCTTGGTGCGTGCCGGATTGGCTACAGCCTCCAATGAGGCGCGGCCCGGATTGGCGATGGGGCCCGGCGGCAAGCCGTCGATCACGTATGTATTGTAGGGCGTCGCCTGTTCGATCTCGCTTTTGAGGATCGGGCGGCCGAGCGCGCCTTTGCCGCCGGTCAAGCCATAAATGATCGTCGGATCGGATTGCAGCCGCATCTTGTTCTTGAGCCGGTTCATGAACACCGCCGCGACTCGCGAACGCTCGTCGGGCCGGCCGGTCTCTTTTTCCACGATCGAGGCCATGGTGACGAGCTGCTCCGGCGTCTTGATCGGAATATCCTGCACGCGGTGTTCCCATATTTCAGCCAGCACGCGCTTATGGGCGGCTTGCATGCGCGCGATGATTTGTTCGCGCGACATGCCGAGGGTGAATTTGTAGGTCTCCGGCAGCAGTGTGCCTTCGCGCGGTATGTCCTTGATCTGACCGCTCAGCGCGGTGTTTTCCAGCAAGCGGGCGACGATCTGTTCGGAGGTCAGGCCTTCGGCGATGGTGATCGCGTGCTGCACCACCTTGTTGTCGATGATGGTATCGACCACGTCGGAAAGACTAGCGTGTTTGGTAAATCGATATTCGCCGTATTTGAGTTCGCCATTGGCCTTGAGCGCGATCACGCCGCCCATGAATACCCAGGGCTGATCGATCACACCCTCGCGCTGTAATACATCAGCGATGTCCTTAATGCCGAGGCCGCGCGGGATATTGACCACTTTGTCGTCTTGCAAGGGACCGGGCGCTTCGAAGCGCTGCTTGCCGATGAACAAAGCGCCGCCGACGGCGACCGTGAGCACCACCAGCACAGTGAAGATTGCATTGCCGGCGATGACCAGCGGATGGCGGACCCGTTTGGAGCGCAAGCGCGGCGGCGGTACCCGTTCCGGCTCTAGCGCGGCCCGCGGGCTGCGCGGCGGCTTGCTGCTGGGCGGCGGTGGAACCGCGGCCGGTCCTTGTGCCAGTGGGCCGACGCGCCCGCCATTCGATGGCGCTGGCCCCGGCGGCGGAAACCCACGTCCATTGCCGTCCGGTGGTGGATTGGAATTCAAGCGACCGCTCCCGCAATGGATTTCACGCCGCGGCGCGATTCGAAGATTTTGTGCCGCCCTCGCAGGTTAGGAAACATTATGGCGAAAGCTGGGGAGCGCCCGTAGGCGAAACGACATATTAGCCCGAGGTTCATGGGCTAGTTCACGAAGCGCCGAAAAATCAGCGAGGCATTCGTTCCACCGAAGCCGAACGAGTTCGACAGCGCGATATCGATATCGCGTTCGCGGGCCTTATGCGGCACCAGGTCGATCGGTGTTTCAACCGACGGATTGTCCAGATTGATGGTGGGCGGCGCAATTCCGTCGCGGATCGCCAGGATCGAGAAGATCGCCTCGACCGCGCCGGCGGCTCCCAACAGATGGCCGACACAGGACTTGGTCGATGACATCGAAATCTTGCCGGCGGCATTGCCGACCAGACGCTGCACCGCGCCCAGCTCGATTTCGTCACCCAGCGGTGTCGAGGTGCCGTGCGCGTTGATATAGTCGAGATCGCCGGCGGTAATGCCGGCGCGCTTGATCGCCATGGACATGCAGCGGAACGCGCCGTCGCCATCCGGCGCCGGCGCGGTAATGTGATAGGCATCGCCCGACATTCCGTAGCCGATCAGCTCGGCATAAATCTTGGCGCCGCGCGCCCGCGCATGTTCAAGTTCTTCGAGCACCACGGTGCCGGCGCCCTCGCCCATCACGAAGCCGTCGCGCGCCTTGTCGTAAGGCCGCGAAGCGCGCTTTGGCTCGTCGTTGAAATTGGTCGAGAGTGCGCGCAGCGCGGCGAAACCCGACAGCGCCATGCGGTTGACCGGAGATTCGCTGCCGCCCGCTACCATCACGTCGGCATCGCCAAGCGCCACCATGCGCGCGGCGTCGCCGATGGCGTGGGCGCCGGTCGAGCAGGCTGTGACGACCGCGTGGTTGGGGCCTTTCAGGCCGAATTCGATGGAAACGAAACCGGAAGCGAGATTAATGATGCGGCCCGGTATAAAGAAAGGCGAAACCCGGCGCGGTCCCTTCTCATGCAGGACGACCGCCATATCCGCGATACCTTCGATGCCGCCAATGCCGGAGCCAATCAATACGCCGGTACTTGTCTGGTCCTCGTAGCTTTGCGGATGCCAGCCAGCATCGTCGAGCGCCTGTTTGGCTGCGCACATGGCATAGATGATGAAGTCGTCGACCTTGCGCTGCTCCTTGGGCAGCATCCACATGTCGGGATTATAGGTGCCGTCGGTACCGTCGCCGCGGGTAATGGTGCAGGCGATCTGGCAGGCGATGTCGGAAACGTCGAAACGGTCGATTTTCTTTGCGCCGCTCTCACCCTTGATGAGGCGCTGCCAAGTCTGCTCTACGCCGCAGGCGAGCGGCGTGAGCATTCCCATTCCGGTTACGACGACACGCCTCATGACCGGCTCCGAGCGTAATAATTCGCAAACGCAGTCGGGCAAGCGCAGCCTGCGTACATCTGTCTGCGCTTTGCGCACCGCGCATGGCTAGTAGGCCAATCACGTGTGAAGCGTTCGAGCAGCCGCATCGGCGGCTGATCAGCCTTTAGCGTTTTTTTCGAGAAATTTGACCGCATCGCCGACGGTAAGAATGGTCTCGGCGGCGTCGTCGGGAATTTCGCAGTGGAATTCCTCTTCGAAAGCCATCACGAGCTCGACGGTATCGAGACTGTCGGCGCCAAGATCGTCAATAAAGCTCGCCGCTTCCGTCACCTTATCGGGTTCCACCCCCAGGTGCTCCACCACGATCTTCTTCACCCGCTCGCCAATGTCACTCATCGTTCCAACCTCGTGCTATTTATATTGGACTGCGATCCGGAGCAGATCGCAACCATCGCCAATGGCCTCGTCGTGGTTGACTTTGGTGCGGCTCTACTCGATCGCGGAGCGCTTGGTGCGACATCCGCCATCGGCCACCCCAGCGGGCCGAATTTCGGTTAACATACTTCAAAAGCGTTGACTAGCGCGGGCCAGCGTAGCCGGGTAAGGCCTCAAAAGCCAAGCATTTTGCCCACACTTACTAAAACATAGCCATTCCGCCGTTGATGTGCAGCGTTTGCCCGGTGATATAGCCGGCCTCATCCGAGGCAAGATAGACCGCCGCCGCCGCCACGTCAGCCGGAGTTCCAAGCTTGCCCGCCGGCACGCGCCCGAGGATGGCCTCACGCTGCTTTTCATTGAGCTTGTCGGTCATCGGCGTGGCGATAAAACCGGGTGCGATGCAATTGGCCGTGACATTGCGCTTGGCATATTCGGCCGCCACCGACTTCATCATGCCGATCATGCCGGCCTTCGAGGCGGTATAATTGCCCTGCCCCGGATTGCCGGTGACGCCGACAATCGAGGAAATGCCGATCACCCGGCCGAAACGCCGCCGCATCATGGTCTTGACCGCCGCGCGGGTGAGCCGGAAAGTCGCGGTCAGATTGATGGCGATGACCTGATCCCAGTCCTCGTCCTTCAACTGCACGAACAAATTGTCCTTGGTGACGCCTGCATTGGCGACCAGGATATCGAGCTTTTCCATTTTCTCTTCGGCGGAAGGCACCAGTTTCTCAACCGCGTCCTTGTCGGCGAGATCGCAGGGCAATACATGCACGCGGCTGCCGAGTTCAGTGGCGAGCGCATCGAGGACGTCGCGGCGCGTGCCGGAAATCGCAACGGCGGCGCCCTGGGCATGCAATGCGCGCGCGACGGCCGCACCGATACCGCCAGTCGCGCCGGTCACCAGCGCGGTCTTGCCGGTCAGATCGAACATTATGCGTTCCTTCCAACTTTATATGTAGCAACATCCTCCGGCGTGCCGATCGCCGTCGATGTCGCCCCATCGGCGATGCGCTTGATGAGGCCGCTCAATACCTTGCCCGCGCCTATTTCATAGAAGGTTTTCGCGCCGGCGTCGGCCATGAACGCCACCGACTCGCGCCAGCGTACCGTACCGGTGACCTGGGCGACCAGCGCGCGCACGATCTCGGCCGGGTCCTGGATGGCTTTGGCCAACACGTTGGAAACCACCGGCACCACCGGCGTTTTGATGGCGACCTGTCCGAGCGCCTGCGCCATCACGTCGGCGGCGGGCTGCATCAGCGCGCAATGGAACGGTGCCGACACGGGTAAAATCATCGCGCGCTTGGCGCCTTTGGTTTTGGCGATTTCAACCGCGCGCTCGACCGCGGCCTTGTCGCCCGACACCACCACCTGGCCGCCGCCGTTGTCGTTGGCGGCCTGGCAGACTTGGCCTTGCGCCGCTTCGCTCGCAACCGCGGCGGCGACATCGAATTCCAATCCGATCAGCGCCGCCATCGCACCAACGCCGACCGGCACCGCCTTCTGCATTGCCTGCCCGCGCAGGCGCAACAGCCGCGCGGTATCGGTAATCGTTAAAGCACCAGCCGCTGCCAGCGCCGAATATTCGCCGAGCGAATGGCCGGCGACGAATTGCGCGTCGCTTTTGAGATCGAGGCCAGCCTCACTCTCCAACGCGCGAATGGTTGCAAGCGAGACCGCCATCAGCGCGGGCTGGGCATTTTCAGTAAGCGTTAGGGTTTCCTGCGGACCTTCGAAAACGATCGCCGAGAGCTTGGCGCCGAGCGCCTCGTCGACCTCGTCGAACACCTGCTGCGCAGCCGGGAAATTCGCGGCCAGCGCATTGCCCATGCCTACCGTCTGGCTGCCCTGACCCGGAAATACGAATGCGACCGCCATGTAATGAGCCTTTTGCCCCGTTCTCTCTTCGAAATCGGGCCGAAAGACACCGCGACGGGGGTTTGTGTCAAGTTAAGCCTATCGAAGTCGAACCTTGGCGGTAACCAAGCGAAAAGACTCTGCGGCTAGGCTTGAGCACCACCTTTAAAGGGCTGCGGATGAGCAACCTGGTAACCGAGGACGATCTCGCGCGGGCGCGCAGCGACCCCGATTTTCGCCAGCAATTGATGGCGCTAAATCTGGAACGGTTACTGGACGCACTCAACAAGATGCGCGAGGCCGAAGACGCCACGCCGGGGGCCGCCCGCCAGATCCGCGAGGGCGTCGCTCTTGCGGTCAAACTCGCCGACAGACTGCAGCAAAACGCCTGCAATACCGGGCCAAAAGCCGCCTAAAGCGCTGCTTTAAAGTCCTTTTCCGCACAGCTTGCGTTTTAGCGAGAAATCCCTATAAACCGCGCGTTCCGAGGTTCTGGTTGGGAACTGAACGGACGGTCGGTTTCATGACCCTCGGTCATGAACGGTAGGGCCTCGTGCCCGGCGTCCCGTGTTTCCGCCTACTGAGCATTCGAGCCTTTCCTGAAGGGCTCGTGGGGCTAGGCGCCAGGGTTTCGGACATGGGTTTAACAAGGAAAGGCATTTCATGCCGCTCTACGAACACGTCTATCTGGCGCGCCAGGATCTGAGCACGCAACAGGTCGAGGAATTGACCGCGACTTTGTCCGGCGTCATCACGCAAAATGGCGGCAAGGTCACCAAGAACGAATATTGGGGCCTCAAGTCGCTGTCCTATCGCATCGCCAAGAACCGCAAGGCGCATTTGACGCTGCTCAATGTCGAAGCGCCGTCCGCCGCGCTCAACGAAGTCGAGCGCCAGGAGCGGCTGAGCGAAGATGTGCTGCGCTATCTCACCATCCGCGTCGAGGAGCATGAGGAAGGCCCCTCCGCTATGATGCGCAAATCCGATCGTGACGACCGCGGCGACCGCGGAGATCGTGGCGACCGTGGTGGCGATCGTGGTGGACGCGAGCGCCGCCCGCGGCGCGACGACGACGCCGTCGACGCCGTAGTGGCGGAGGATTAAGCGATGGCATTCGGATCATCCCAAGGCGCGACGGGCGGCGGTGGTGGCGGCGGTGGCGCAGCGCGCCGGCCGTTTTTCCGCCGCCGGAAAACTTGTCCGTTCTCGGGCGCAGGCGCGCCCAAGATCGATTACAAGGACGTCAAGCTGTTGCAGCGCTACGTATCGGAGCGCGGCAAGATCGTGCCGAGCCGCATCACCGCGGTGTCGGCCAAGAAGCAGCGCGAATTGGCGCAGGCGATCAAACGGTCGCGCTTCCTCGGCCTGTTGCCTTACGTAATTCGCTAAAACGACAACAACGAGGCTTGCGGGATTGTCCCGCAAGCCGATGGTTGGGACGGACCTGGTTTCGTCTCTAACCGCTCGAAGAGCGGGACAGCTCGTGATGGTGCAGTTCGGATTAATCGGTTTAGGTGCTGGCGCCGCGGCGGCTTTATTGTTCGCCTCGGTGGTCTCCGGCTCGTGGCTGTCGGTGCTGCTGTTCTATCTGGCGCCGCTGCCGATCATGATCGCGGGGATCGGCTGGAGCCATTGGTCGGCGATGATCGCGGCTATTACCGGCGCTGTTCTGCTCGGTTCGCTTTTGGGCACAGTGTTCTTCTTTGCATTTATCGCCGGCGCCGGCATTCCGGCCTGGTGGCTCGGCTATCTCGCGATGCTAGCGCGGCCCGCTGGCGGAGCCGGCCTCAACGGAGGCTCGAAGAGCGCCGCGCTCGAATGGTATCCGCCCGGGAGGCTGGTGGTATGGGCCGCCGTTTGCGCTGCCCTCATCGTGGTGGTGGCCATCCCGAATTTCGGCACCGACGTCGATAGCTTCCGCGCCGGTTTAAGCGGCGCCCTGACCAGCATGCTGCAAGTTGAAACCGGCGAAAGCGCCGGCGCGCCTTTGTCGGTGCCGGGTGTCAACAATACCGGCCGGCTGATCGCTTTCCTGGTGGTCGCCGTTCCGGCGGCGGCGGCGATCCTCGCTACCCTCACCAATGTGATCAATCTGTGGCTCGCCGCACGGGTCGTGAGTTTTTCCGGCAGGCTGAAACGGCCGTGGCCACAACTTTCGGCCATCACGTTTCCGCCTTTGGTGGCGGCGGCGCTCGCCGCGGCGGTGGTCTTGAGCTTTATCAATGGTTTCGTCGGCATCATCGCCAGCGTACTGGCTGCAAGCCTGCTGATGGCCTATGGCGTGCTCGGCTTTGCCGTGCTGCATGCGCTCACGCAGGGCATCAAAAGCCGCGGTTTCCTGCTCGGCGGCATCTATGCCGCCGTGATCGTGTTCGGCTGGCCGGTATTGGCGCTTTGCCTGCTCGGCCTTGTCGACACCGCATTCGATCTACGTGGGCGCGCCGCCAACAAGCGCGGGCCCCCTGCCCCCATTTGAGGTTTTAAAAGTTTCACCAACACACCCGTCAGCACATCAAGGAGTACACGAAATGGACGTCATTCTACTCGAGCGCATCGGCAAACTCGGTCAAATGGGCGAGGTCGTGCGCGTCAAGGACGGCTATGCCCGCAATTTCCTGTTGCCGCGCGGCAAGGCACTGCGCGCCACCGCCGATAACAAGTCGAAATTCGAAGGCATGAAGGTCGAGCTGCAGAACAAGAGCCTCGAACTCAAAGGCGTCGCCGGCCAGATCGCCGCCAAGGTCAACGGCAAGAACTACATCGTGATCCGGCAAGCGAGCGAAACCGGCCAGTTGTTCGGTTCGGTTTCGACCCGCGACATCGCGGCGCTGATCGTCGCCGAAGGCGGCGACATCAACCGCTCGAACGTAATCCTCAACGCGCCAATCAAGTCGATCGGCCAGTACAAGGTGCCGCTCGATCTGCACCCGGACGTCGAGGTGGGCATTACCGTCACCGTGGCGCGCAGCGAGGCGGAAGCCGAGCGCATCGCGCGCGGCGAGGACGTGACGGTGCGCCGCGAGGATGCCGAAGAAGACGCGGCCGCCGCCCTGGCGAATGCCGAAGCCTTCTTCGAACCGGAAGCCATCAAGGCGCTCGACGGCGAAGCCACCGAAGGCGAGAGCGACGGCGACGTCGCGGTGGCCGACGCCGATGCTAAGCCTGCAAAGGCCAAGAAGACCAAAAAGAAAGACGACGAGGGCTGAGCGATAACCGCTTAAAGCCTCACCGAAGCGTG
>Ga0182030_10027250_pt1 | contig 10289 bp, 5 predicted proteins | sample 812S3MmetaG_FD_121299 | JGI IMG/M metagenome (GOLD analysis project Ga0182030, IMG submission 121299) | Permafrost microbial communities from Stordalen Mire, Sweden - 812S3M metaG (Illumina Assembly) | ecosystem: Environmental > Terrestrial > Soil > Wetlands > Permafrost | place: Sweden... | reverse complement strand
CTGCGGCATGCCCTGATTGAGCTTGCTGTCCCCGCCCACCGGCCAGCCGATGCATTTGCCCGCGTCGCCGAAGTTGAGGATGCACGTGGCCGAGCCGTTGATCCCCATCTTGTGCTCGATGTTGGCGACCGTGACGTCGTTCGCCTCGCCGAGGGCGCCGTCGGCGCCCGCGCGGATCTTGGGGACGATGAAGAGGGTGAGCCCCTTCGTGCCTGCCGGAGCGCCGTCGACGCGCGCGAGGACGAGGTGCACGATGTTCTCTGCGAGATCGTGGTCGCCACCCGAGATGAAGATCTTCGTCCCGCGGATGGCGTAGCTGCCGTCCGCGTTGCGCGTCGCCGACGTCTTCGCGCTGCCGACGTCGCTCCCCGCCTGCGGCTCGGTGAGGCACATCGTGCCGCCCCACTGCCCGCCGAACATGCGCGAGCAGTAGAGCGTCTTCTGGTCCGGCGTTCCGAACGACTCGATGACCTCGGACGCCCCGAAGGCGAGCCCCGAGTACATCGCGAACGCGGTGTTCGCGCCGCTGATCATCTCCTCGACCATCACCTGGAGCGCGTGCGGCGCGCCGGCCCCGCCGTACTCCGTCTCGACCGCGATCTGCTTCCACCCGGCCTCGTACAGGCTCTTCCATGCCGCCTTGAAGCCCTGCGGCGTCACCACCTTGCCGTCGACGACGTGGCAGCCCTCGGCGTCGGCCGGCGCGTTCAGCGGCCCGATGACCTCGCGCACCCAGCGGTAGCACTCCGTCAGCGTCGCGCGGCACTCGTCCGGCCCCCACGCCTCGAAGGGCGCCTTGTTGAGCAGCTCGTCGAGGTGAAACTGCTCGAAGAGCAGAAAGTGGATCTCGCGCAGGTCGGCCTTGTACCGGTTGATCGCTTGGATGGGCTTGGACACTGGGCGTCTCCTGAGGCCCGGAGGGCCTGAATGAATCGCCATTCAGTGTAGTGCCGCGCCGCGGCACGCGCCAGAGCCAGACGACAAGTACTAGAGCTCGGCCCGTACGAGGACGAACTTGTTGCAGAGGGTCGTGTCCGTGATGAGATCGTACTTCTTCGCCGCGACCTCGCTCTTCAGGCCGCCCACACGTCCGTGCTCGGTGACGAAGTACATGACCTTCTCACCCTCGTCGCGCTTCTTCTTCATCCACGTCGTGAACGTCGCGCCCGTCGACACGAAGGCCGGGATGCGATTTCCCGTGTAGAAGTTCTCGCCCTTCCAGTTCATCTGGTAGGCGACGAGCATCTCTTCGGGCGACGTGCGATTCGCGTAGTACGCCTCGATGACCTCATGCTGGCCCCAGTGCTGCGCCGTCTTCTCCATGTAGACGTCGAGACCCCACAGGCCCCAGCACAGTCCGAACGCGCACATCGCCACCACCGCGTGCCGGCGCACCGCCCGCACTGCGAGGCCGAGCGACAGCAGCACCGCCACGGCGCCGAAGCCCGTGAGGGCGGCCGCGAAGTCGAGCGACTCCGGCCACGAGCGCCGGTAGTTGTACGTGAAGAGCTGGAGCAGGCGGATCGCCCCGGGCTGATCCGCGCCCTCCGGCTTGATGATGAGGTCCCGCGCCACGAGGACGAGGAGCAACCCTCCCGCTGCGGCGCCCGCCGCCAGCATGCGCGACGCGTGGGCCTTCGTCCCGTCCTCGCTCGCGGCGTCGTCATTCGCCGTGGCCGCGGGCTTCTCGCGGTCCCGGAAGAGCCACACGAACCCCGCCGTCATCGCCACGCCGCAGAGGAACAGCACGCCGCCCATGGGCACGGACGCATTGCCCAGGTGCCCGTCGGGCTTCGTCCCGAGGAACGATCCCGGCAGCATCCGCGAGATCCCCAGCGTCATCAGGACGGCGCCGCCGAACATGCCCAGGGCGTACGCCCCGAACGCCCCGCCCTCGGCCAGCGGCTTCTTGCCCAGCATGTCGTCGAGCACGACGCCGACGAGCATCGCGATCGGCGGGACCGCCGGGAAGATGTAGTGGTGAAACTTGGTCCCCATGAACGAGAAGAGGGCGAACGCGAAGAGGAACCACATGCACAGGAGCACCGACGTGTCCGCGCGGTCGCTGTCCTCGCTCGACGTCCCCCGCCGCAGCCACCAGAGGAGGCCGACCGGCGCGAGCCCGGTCCACGGGAAGAGCGCGTATCCCAGCTGCCAGACGTAGAAGCGGAAGCTGGTGTCGTCACCCTCGTTCGTGTCGTGCACGTGGTGAAACGCGCGGTTGAACATGTCGTGGAAGATGAGCCGGTCGGTGAACGGGCTCCCGTGGCGCACGTACATCGCCACGTACCAAGGCAACGCCACCGCCAGGATGATGAGGAGCCCCGCCACGAGCTCGAACTGCGTCAGCTCGCGGACGATGCGCTGCAGGCGGGCGTAGATCTCCTCGCCCGGGCGCGACGCGCAGAGGTACGCGAACGTCATCAGCATCGGCAGGCCGAAGCCGGCCGGGCCCTTGCCAAGGGTCGCGAGCGCCGCGAAGAACCAGGCCGCGAGGTAGTAGAGGCGGCGGGTGCGACGCTCGCCCCAGCTCATGTAGAGGACGAGCCCCAGCACCACCGCCCAGAGCAGCCCTTGCAGGGCGGGCTCGAACGCGCCGACCGTGCGCCACAAGGACGGGAAGAACCCCTCGGGCGTCGCCCCGGTCGAGTGCGGGATGCTCGCCGGCGTCGTCAGCCGGCAGTCCTCGTTGCCGGGCAGGCCACAGTTGCCGCCGCCCGAGCCGCTCCAGAACTCGTCCCAGTGCGGGCGGAAGCCGTGGGCCCCCGGCTTCCACACGAGCTCGAAGTTCCGCGACACGAGATAGAGAATCTGCGGAAGGGCGCAGACGAGGATGACGCCGAAGACCAGGTGCCACGCGCTGAATCGCCAGCGCGTACGGCCGACCTTCACCTCGTAGGCGCGCGCCTCGTTCTCGTCGGGCGTGCGAAGGCCAATGAGGACGAGACCCATGCACGCGGTCATCGCGCCGACGAACGGCATGTCCGTCATCGTCTGGTGGCCGATGAAGAACCAGTCGGGCATCGTCGCCAAGACGACGCCCCCGAGGAAGGCCCTCGCCGCCCGAACGTCTTCGCGACGCCCTTGTAGAGGAGGTAGAGCGCGACGATGGTGAGGAGGACGACCGGCGCTCGCACCGCCCACTCCGGGTGGAAGTAGGGCTTCGTCCCGTCGCCCACGAGCATCTTGTCGGGCATGTAGTGGACACCGAGCGTCGCCATGGCGATCGCCTGCATCCACATGTCGAACACGGGCTTGCTCCAGAACCAGCCGTCCTGCGCCCACCAGAGGCTGATCCAGTCGTCTTTCGCGAGGATCTCGCGCGACACCTCGCCGTAGTGCGTCTCCCACGGATCCCACAGGGCGTAGCTGCCCATACACGGGAACATCAACGCCGCGGCGATGACCACGAGCCAGAAGCCGTGGCGCTTCCAGATGGGGCGCTCCTCGCCGTTCTCGTCGGTCTTCCACGCGCCAAGGCTCTGCCCGAGATGGAAGAGGGCGACGACGCCGAGGATGAACGTGAGCGTGACGACGATTCCCCAGCCGATCTGGGGAAGGCCACGCCCGGCGTGCGCGAAGCCGAGGGCGAGGCAGAAGAAGACGAACGCGACGAGGAAGCCGAGAAGGGGGGCGCCGAGCTGGCCGAGCGTGTGCGACGCGGCGACGCGTTCGTCCCGATCGTCGAACGTGCCGAGGAGGTCCATCACCCCCCAGGACGCGATGGCAATCAGGACCGCGCCGATGGGGACGCCCCAGCGGAGCTGCCCGGGGTGAGCCATCATCAGCAGGGCGAGAAAGCACGCGATCAGCGCGGTGAGGCCGCCGCGGAGCCAGCGCATGGGGTTCCCGCGCCGGAGGAGAGGTGGCGCGTCCCCGCCCGCGGCTCGCAGCGACGGGTCCTCCATGGGGTCCGATCCGGACTCGGGAGGATTGACGGGCTCGACCGGCGCTGCCTCGGCGGTCACGGGAGGCTCGGGCTGGATGGCCGCGGGCTCGGCCGGTGCCGTGACCGCGGCGGCGTCCCTCCGGTTGGCCGGCTCCAGCATGAAGACGACGAAGGCGCCCAGGAAGCAGGCTGCCGCGCCACCCCAGAGCAGCGCCGACGCCATCGTTCCCGCGCCGGCCTCGCTGCCGGACATCATCAGGACGAGGTTCACCGCGACGAGCGCGACGCCCCCGATGGTCAACCCACGCCGCGCCATCCCCAGGGGGAACGGCCTGGGGGGCTCGCTGCTCTTGGTGTCGCTCATGGGCGGCGCCGGAGGGATTAGCAACTTTGGGCTCCCGGGACTAGGCGGATGAACAGCAGACGCTCTGGCGACGGGAGATCGGGGCGAGCGGGGCGAACATATCGACCCCGGCACGAATGCCGGAGCTTCGTCCGGCTACCCCACCGCTTCCTGGCTCTTGCCGTTGAATCGCCAGCCGCGGATGCGCACTGCCGGGGACACGAAGGCGCCCGAATCGCTCCACCACGTGGGGACCGCCTTGCGCTCGCGGGTCATGCCGTCGCACCGCGCGAGGCCCTCGAGGAGGCTGTCGGTGAAGCGCATGTTGCCGACGGCGCGCCCGATCTTGCCGTTCTCGACGAGGAAGCAGCCGTCCCGGGTGAGGCCGGTCATCACCGCGCGGCGCGGGTCGAGCAGGCCGTTGACGTAGTGGAGGCGGCAGACGTAGAGGCCCCGCTGGACGCCGGCGAGGAGGTCGTCCACGCCGCCGGCCGTGCCCGCTCCGAGCATGAGCGACGTCGGTCCCACGCCGCCCGCGGAGCCGAGGGAGGGGAGCTGCGCGCTGCCGGTGGAGGTGGCGGCCATGCGAGCGGCGTAGGTGCGATCGTAGAGGATGGCGCGTGCGACGCCGTTCTCGACGAGCGGGACGCGCTGCTTCCAGGTGCCCTCGCGGTCGAACGGGGCGCCGAAGCCCAGGGCAGGGTCGTCGCAGAGGGGGTCTTCGACGAGGTCGACGCCCTCGCCGGTGACGCGCTCGCCGAGGCGTCCCGCCATGGGGCTCGTCCCCTGCTCGACCTCGGGCGCGGCGAAGGCGATGGCGGCGAGCCACTCGAGCAGCTCGGTCACAGCCTCGGGCTCCATCACGACGTCGTAGGACCCCGCTTCGAGCGAGGCGGGCTCGCGCGACATGCGGCACACGCGGATCGCGCGCTCGGTCTCCTCGGCGAGGCGGAGCGCGCCGACGTCCCCGTGCACCTGTCCGCCGTAGCCGGCAGGGCCGCCGGCTCCCGGTGTCGCCAGGGCCCACACGCGGAAGTTCGCGACCGTGGCGTCGTGCGAGCGCGCGCATCCGCCCGTTGTGGCCATCGCCTGCGACACGGACGTCGTCTCCAGCATCCCGGCGCTCACGAGGCCGGCGTCGCGGATGGCGTCCAGCACGGGGGCAAGACGCTCGACGCGCTCCTCCGGCGTCGCGCGCGCGGTGGCCGCGACGTAGCGGTCGGGGCTCGCTCCCGCCGGCTCGTCGGCGCGCGTGAACCCGGGGAAGGCCTCGACCTCGGGGACGAGCATCGCCGCGCGTCCCGTCGCTCGTACGGCGTCGACCAGCGCGTCCCGGTCCAGCCGGCTGGTCACCGTCTCTGCCACGCGCGAGCCCCGCGCCACGCGCACGACCGCCTGCGGCTCGGCGAGCTGCATGTGTTGGCCGAGTTCCCCGATGGCGAACCGCGCGCACCCGCGCTCGGCCACCCGTAGATAGAGCTCAGCCTCGGCCTCGCCAGCGGCGCGGAGGATCTCCCGGCTCAGCGCGAGAAGCCCTTCCGCCTTCACGAGGCGCTCCCCACGGTGACGTCGCGGAACCGCGCGGCGCTCGCGCCGTGGCCCACATGCATCACCTGCATGGGGTCCCCCTTGCCACACGAGGTGATGCCCCACAGGCGCCAGTCGCGCTCGTCGCAGATGGCGTCACACGAGCCCCAGAAGCGCGGCGTGATGCCGGTGTAGAAGGGATCGCGGAGGAGCCGGGTGCGCTTGCCGCGCTTTATCTCCCAGGCGATCTCGCACGAGAACTGAAAGTTGAGGCGGATGTCGTCGATGCTCCAGCTCTTGTCGGTGGCCACGAGGAGCCCATCGTCGGTCGCGGCGACGAGGTCCTCCAGCGTGCCGGCCGCCCCGGCTTCGAGCGAGACGTTCACCATGCGGATGATGGGCGTCCGGTTCCAGGCGTCGGCGCGCATCGTCCCCGTCGACGCGCGACCGAGGGCCGCCGCCGTCTCGCGGCTCGACAGGTAGTCCACGAAGAGGCCCCGCTCGATGAGCGCGCGCTTGCCTGCGGGGACGCCCTCGTCGTCCCAGCCGAAGGTGCCGTTGCCGCCCGCGCTCGTGGCGTCGGCGACGATGGTCACGAGCGGCGAGCCGTACTGGAGCTTGCCCAGCATCCCGGGCTGCATGAACGAGCCGCCCGCGAGCGAGATCTCGGTCCCGAGGGCTCGGTCGAGCTCCGTCGGGTGACCGCACGACTCGTGGATCTGCAGGGCCACCTGGCTCGACTCGAGGAGCAGCGTGCGCGTGCCGGCAGGGCATAGCGGCGCGGTGAGGAGAGCCAGCACCTCGTCCTTCACGCGGTCGACGTGGCCCGGGAGATCGAGCGCCGTGACCCGCTCCCAGCCGGCCTGGAAGCCGTCGCCGCCCTGCCAGGTGGGGTAGCTCCGGCGCTGCGAGGTGCCATCGGCGGAGCTCGCGAAGACGTTCATGCCGCACGCGCCGAAGGTGAACGTCTGCGTCACGTCGGTGCCCTCGGTCGTGAGGAGGCGCTTCTTCTGCCGCGTCCAGTCCATCCACGCCTCGGCGGACTTCAGCCGGGCGTCGCCCGAGCGGAGCGCGTGCACGGGGGCATCGAGCGCGGCGAGCTTGGTCTCGAGCGAGATGGTGAACGGATCGACCGCGAGCGGTGTCTCGTAGATCCCGAGAGAGGCGGCCTGCTCGGGGAAGACCACGGGCTTGCGTGCGACGGCGGCCGAGGCGCGTGCGATGGCGAGCGCGCGCGAGGCGGTCGCGAGGAGGGCGCCTTCGCTCGTGTCGGCAGAGCACGCGAAGCCCCACGTCTTCGCCCCGAGCACGCGGATGCCGACGCCGCGCGAGGCCTCGGCGGTGACCTGCTCCGGGCGGCCGTCACGCACGCGAAGGCGTTCCCCCCCCTCGTCGACGAGGCGCACCTCGGCGTAGCGGACGTCGGGCTGTTTGCGGAGCCAGGCCAGGGCGGCGTGAAGAGAGGCGTCGGTCATGGCAGGCAGCGAGCCTACCACTCGAGGCAAGTGGCCTCTCTCACCGAGGCGACCGTCGTGATAGAGGAGACACCGTGAGAGCTCAACTGTCGATCGCCGCACTCGTCGCCGTCGCAAGCGTCCCGCTCACGATGGGCATCGCCCGCGCCCAGAGCAACGTGCCGACCGGCGTGCCCACGGGGGCTCCGCCGGCCGACGGCGCCGCGCTGGTCGCAGCGCCGACTGCTCCGGGCGCCCCTCCTCCCGACAGGCCGGTCGACGGCACGACGGCCACCCTGTCGGCGGGCGGGCAGCTCGCGACGGGCAACTCGCGCCTCCTCGCGGGCACCATCAACGGAGCGATTGACAGCCGCCACGGCGCGAACGGATACGGGGCCGCGATCCTCGGCAACTATGGCCAGGGCGCAGCACCGACGGCCGGCGTGGTCGAGACGGCCGAGAACCTCCAGGGGCGGGTGCGCTACGACCGCTACGTCATCGAACAGGCCTCGGTGTTTCTCATCGCCACGGGCCGGCACGACAAGTTCCAGGGCCTCGACTTCCGCCTGAACCTCGATCCGGGCTTCAAGTACCTGTTCCTCAAGGAAGCCTCGAACTCTCTCTGGGCCGAGGTCGGCTACGATTTCCAGTTCGACGACCGCAACGCCGGCGCGCTGGGCGAGGTCGGTAGCGACGGCAAGACTCCCGTCTTCACCGACCCGACCTGCGTCCCCACAGCCCCCGGAAGCAACGCGCCGTGCACGCAGGCCCAGCTGCCGAACACCCAGATCGACCACTCGACCCGCCTCTTCGTGGGCTACAGGCACGCATTCAACAAGGAAGTCACGCTCGCCGCCGGTGCCGAGTACTTGCAGAGCGTCGTGGCCGTCGAGGGCATCTACGATTCGCGCCTCAACTTCGACGCGCTCTTCGCCGCGAAGGTCGGCGGCGGTCTCTCGGTCGGTCTCGGGTTCAGCGCGCGTTACGACCGGTTCCCGCTGCCCGGCAAGGAGCTGCTGGACACCGCGTCGACGCTGACGCTCATCTACGCGTTCAGCGATCTCCCCGCGCCTCCGAAGCCGCCGTGTCCGTGCGTCGAGCCTCCTCCGCCACCCCCGCCGCCTCCTCCGGCTGCGGTTGCACCTCCGCCGCCGCCCCCGCCGGTTTTTCCGCCTCCGCCTCCGGCTCCGCCGCCCCCCATGCCCTGACAGAGCCTACAGCTCCTCGACGAGCTTCCTCGACTCTTCGAGCCGCGCCTTCGCGTCGATCATCGTCGCGCGCTGCTTTCGCGACTCCTCGACCACCTCCGGCGGTGCCCGGTCGACGAAGCCCGGGGACGCGAGCTTCTTCTCCAGCGCGCCCAGGTCCTTCTCGAGCTTCTTCAGCTCGCGCTCGATACGCGCCAGCTCGTCCTTCGGATCGACCAGACCCTTCAGCGTCACCAGCACCTCGATGGGACCGTGAGCGCCTGCGACGACGCTCACGGTGGTTCCCTTGTCACGCGGGCCGCCGGGCGCCTCGAACACCGGGTCCCCCGCCGTCTTCACGAGCTGGCGGATCGCCTCGACGTGGCCGCGCAGGAACGCGACGACCTCCGGGTTGCCCGAACGAATGCGCACCGGCACCTCGGCCTTCTTGTCGATGTCGTGCTCGCTGCGCACAGTCCGCGCCGCCGACACCACGCCCTGGAGCGTCTCCATCCAGGACTCGATCTCCAGCGAGCGAATGGCTTTCTCGTCGTCCGGCGTCGGGTACGGCCCGAAGGCGACGCTCGCCTTGCGCGACGCCGGCCTGGGGACGCGCTGCCACAGCTCCTCGGTGATGAACGGCATCAGCGGGTGCATGAGCCGGAGGCTGCCCTCGAGGACGTAGGCGAGCGTCGCCTGCGTCTCGGGCACCTGCTCGGGGCGGAGGAACGAGCCGTCGGTCTGCTTGCGAAGAACCGGTTTGGCGATCTCCAGGTACCAGTCGCAGAGGTCGTTCCAGAAGAAGCGGTAGGCGGCGTGGGCGGCCTCGTCGATGCGAAACGCGCCGAGCCCGTCGTGCGCGCTCGCGCAGGTCGCCGCGAAGCGCGAGCGGATCCACTGGTTGTAGAAGCCCTTCGGCGGCGCCAGATCACGCCACGCGTAGTCGCGCCCGTCCTCCCGGAGGAGCTCGAGCGCGAGGCGCGTCGCGTTCCACATCTTGTTGAGAAAATGCTTGTTCCCCTCGATGCGCCGCGGCGCCAGCGCGATGCGCTTGTTGCTCGGCGGGTACGTCGCCAGCGTGAAGCGCACCGCGTCCGCGCCGAACGCCGGGAAGCCGGTGCCCATCGCCGCGGCCGACGGGTACGCCTTCTTGAACTTGCTCAGCGCCTCGGCCTCGGGCGCCCCGGGCATCGTCTTCTTCACCATGTCGGCGAAGGTCGCGCCGTTCACGAGATCGAGCGGATCGATGACGTTGCCCTTCACCTTGCTCATCTTGTCGCCCGTCTCGTCGACGATGAGCCCGGACAGAAGCACGCGGCGGAACGGCACCTCGCCCATGAAGTGGAGGCCGAACATCATCATGCGGGCCACCCAGAAGAAGAGGATGTCGTAGCCGGTCTCCAGATCGCTCGCGGGATAGAACTTCTTCAGCGCGTCGGTCTCGTCGGGCCACCCTTGCGTCGAGAACGGCCAGAGCGCGGAGCTGAACCACGTGTCGAGCACGTCGGCGTCCTGCGTCCACTCGGGGCCGAGCTCTTTCGGACGCTCGCGGGCGACGACGATGCGCCCGTCGGGGTGATGCCACGCCGGGATCTGGTGCCCCCACCAGAGCTGGCGCGAGACGCACCAGTCCTGGATGTTCTCGAGGAAGTGGTCGTAGGTCTTCTTCCACTCGGCCGGAACGATCTCGGTGCGTCCGTCGCGCACCTCGGCCAGCGCAGCGTCCGCCATGCCCTGCATCTTCAGGAACCACTGCGTCGAGATCATCGGCTCCACGACGCCCCCCGAGCGCTGGCACTTCGGAAGCGCGAGCGTGTGCGGCTTCGAGCCACGCGCGAGCCCTAGCTCGTCCAGTGCCTTCTTCACCGCCGTGCGCGCGTGCTTCCGGT
>Ga0182030_10027249_pt1 | contig 10289 bp, 7 predicted proteins | sample 812S3MmetaG_FD_121299 | JGI IMG/M metagenome (GOLD analysis project Ga0182030, IMG submission 121299) | Permafrost microbial communities from Stordalen Mire, Sweden - 812S3M metaG (Illumina Assembly) | ecosystem: Environmental > Terrestrial > Soil > Wetlands > Permafrost | place: Sweden... | reverse complement strand
CGGCGAGGCCACGCCTCCCGGCGCCGCCGGGTCAACCGTGGCCAAGGTGCCTTTGTCAAAGACCTTGGGCGGACTCGAGCCGTCGGTGAACACCACGACCCCGAGCACGCTGGTCGGGTTGTTAAAGATGACCCGGGGACCAATCGAAATCACCTGGGTCCCCGCCCCGAATGTCGGGACCTCGGTGGACTTGACCAGCGGATACTGCGCGAACCCCGACAACGGGGTAGCCGCACCCGATTGGGGGTCGATACGCAAGAGCGCAGGCTGCGACGAGAGGTAGCGATATCCAAGGGTGTAGATGCTGCCGTTGTTGTAAGCCGGTGAGAGGAGCGAGTCAGCGGCCGGGACCCCGCTGATGTCGACCGGGCCCGTCACTTTGTGCGTCGCGGCATCGACACCGACGAGGCGCCAACCGCTTGGGAGCTGGTAGGCAAAGAGCACCCCGCCACTCACCCCGCTCACTGCGACGATGTGAGTGGCGGCCCCGAGACCATTGACCGGCACCGAGGTGGCGCTTGCGCGCGAGCCGGGGCCAAAGACCCGGATCAGCGTCGGGGTGGCCAAGGCCACGGACTGGGTCCCACTCGCTCCCGCACTCGCCCCGAGGGTGGCGATGGCCGGCGCCGTGCCTCGATCGATCTTGACCAAGGGCTCGGCGGGTTGGCGGGCGGGCCCGTAGCGGATCACGCGGTGCGCGCTCGGTGCGTCCTCGAGCGTCCACAGATCACCGTTGGCCGTGACCGATCCCGCGCTGGTGGCACTGAGCGGGCTGGTGGTGGTGGCACTGCCGAGCGGCTGGACGGTGGTCGACCCCCCAGCGGTGGTGGTCGTCGTCCGCTTGGCCGCCAAACTGACCACCTCCTCGTTGACCAATGAGACGGTCGCACCAGAGGGCGAGTTCCCGACCACATATGCGTCGGGACCCGCTGCGAACCCCGCCGCGCTCTTGACCCCACCCGAACCGCTGAGCGCCACCCCGCCACCCGTCGGAGCAACGAGCACGTTGTTCTGTCCGAGGAAATTGAAGGTGCCGGTCTCGGAGTTCAAGAGCAGGCTCCCGTCGGTCACGGGAACCGCGTCGACGTTGGCTGGTCCGGGTGCGGTCACCGCCTTGTCGACGTTGGCCAGTTGGATGGAGGCCGTGCCCGACGCCAAGTCCAAGACGACCGGGCCCTGCTGGTCGTTGAGCACCAATGAGCCACCAAAGGGCGCGGTGAGGACCGCTTGGCTGGGTTTGCCGGCGGCCGCGAAGTAGACGAGCGTCCCGAGCACGATCACCACCACCATTGCGCCGACGGTGACCTGGCGCGGGGTCAAGCGCGCGGCCCCGCCGCTCGTGCCCGACGGCAGCCCGAAGCTTTGACGCGATCGGTGGCGCGCCATCAGTGCGCTGTCCTCGAGGCCGGCGGCGCCCGGTGAGCGCGCCTGGCCGCCTTCGGGCGCGACACTCTCGCGTCACCGCGGCCACCGCTCATAGCATCAGTCTAAAACGTGGGTGCAATTTTTTCGGTTCAGGTCACCGCAATTGCCGATTTCCGCCTGAAATCACGTGAATCCAGGGCGTGCAGCCCCGCCGCGGTGCCCAAAGAGCCGATTTGGCGTCGGCGTCGCGCGATGCCAGCCGCCCAGTGGCGCGCTGATCGATGCCGACGGCGCGCGGCGCGTCGGTAGGCTCGGCGCCCATGGGCACCCCACGCACCTTCTCCCAGACGCGCTACGTCGGTCCTGCGGGTTCGACCGCGGTCATCTTGGTGCGCCACGGCGCGTCGGCCGACGCCATCGAGGGGACCTCTCATGAGCTTTTGGAGGGTCAGGGCAACCCCGCGCTCTCCCCGACCGGTCGAGACCAGGCCGAACTGGTGGCCCAACGCCTCGCCCGCGATCGCATCGACGCCATCTATGTCAGCTCCTTGCGTCGCACGGCCGAAACCGCCGCGCCGTTGGCGCGACGTTGCGGGATCGAGCCCATCGTGGATGCGGATCTGCGTGAAGTATTCCTCGGCGAGTGGGAGGGCGGACTCTTTCGTCAAAAGGTGGCCGACAACGACCCTGTCGCCCAACGAATGTTTGCCGAGGAGTCCTGGGCCGTGGTCCCCGGTGCCGAGCCGTCCGAAAAGTTCGCCGAGCGACTGCGCGCCGCGGTCAGTCGAATCGCCGCCGCGCACCGTGGGGGTTCGGTCGTCGTCTTTTGCCACGGCGCCGCCATCGGCGAGATCCTGGCCCAAGCCAGCGGCGCGCGACCCTTCGCGTTCGTGGCGTCTGACAACACTTCGATCTCTCGCCTCTTGGTCAGCGAGGACCGCTGGATCGTCCGTAGCTACAACGACACGGCCCATCTCGACGGTGCTGCGGCCCCGACTCCGTCATCGGGCTGAACGCGCGGTGGGCATCGGACCTAAGTTGGGCCAATGACCACCACCACCACCAACCGCCGATGGATCCTCACGCAACGACCGTCGGGCATGGTGGACCGCACTGCGCTCGAACTCACCAGCGTCGCGGTGCCCGAACCCGGCCCCGGTCAGGCCCTGATCAAGGTGCAGCACCTTTCCATCGACCCGACCATCCGGACCTGGATGGATGACGCTCCGGGCTACCTGCCGCCCATCGCGATCGGCGACGTGATCCGCGGTGGAGGCGTTGGTGAAGTGCTCATTTCGCACACCGACGCCTACCAAGTCGGCGACCTCGTCTTTGGAATGCTCGGCTGGCAGGACTTCTTTTTGGCCCAAGAGGGCGACGGCCTGCTCCAGGTCCTCCCCCCGGGCGTCGAGGCCACGCTCGCGCTCAACCTTTTTGGCGTCAACGGCATGACGGCTTACTTCGGACTCCTCGACGTCGGAGCACTCGCCGAGGGGGACACCGTGGTTGTCTCGGGAGCCGCCGGGGCCACCGGTTCGTGCGTCGGGCAGATTGCCAAGCTCAAGGGAGCCAAAACGGTGGTGGGCCTCGCCGGCACCGACGAGAAGTGCCGGTGGATCGTCGACGAGCTCGGTTTCGACGAGGCCATCAATTACAAGACCGAGCCGGTCGCCAAACGCCTCCGCGCCGCCTGCCCCGACGGCATCGACTTGTATTTCGACAACGTCGGAGGCGAGATCCTCAACGATTGCTTGGCCCAGCTGGCGTTGCGGGGGCGGGTGGTGCTGTGTGGCGCCATCTCGACGTACAACACCGCCGAAGTGACCGGTCCGTCGAACTACCGGCGCCTGATCTCGCACCGTGGCCGCATGGAAGGATTCATCATCCTCGACTACCTGGACCGCTTCGCGCAGGCACAAGGCGCGATGTTCGAATGGTTGGCCGCCGGAAAGATCCGCCACGCCACCCACATGGTCGACGGACTCGAGTCGGCCCCCGACGCCCTCAATCTCTTGTTCACCGGTGGCAACACCGGCAAGGTCATCGTGGCGGTGTAGTTCGCGCCAAGCACGCCTCGATGACGTCGCTGATGTCGCTCCCGACCAGTTCGTCGCGCTCGATGAGGGCGTCGCGCAGGGCTTCGACCACGGCTGCGTGCTCCGAGACAATGTCAGAGGCCGACTCTCGGGACGCGTTGAGCAGGGTGTCGAGCTGGGTCCGGGCCTCTTTGTCACCGAGCACCTTGTCCACGAGGCCCGTGCTCCCGATGCCGTCGCCGGTGGCCGCCACTGAGATCAAAGAGTCGCCCATGCCGCAGGCGCCGATCATCTGGGCCCCGATGGCGGTGGCCGTGGCCAGGTCGCCAGCGGGCCCGGTCGAGACGTGGTCGAACCAGTGCTCCTCGGCCACCATGCCGCCCATGCAGATCTGAATCAGGGCGCGCAGCTCGTCGGCGCTCTGCATGAAGCGCTCCTCGGTGTCGGAGTGCTGCAGCAGGCCCAACGAGTCACGCCGCTTGACGATGGAGAGCACGTCGAGCTGGCGGCTTTGTCCGACGAAGTAGGCCACGGTCGCGTGACCGGCCTCGTGGGTGGCCACACGGATCTTCTCTTCGGGCGTGTAGACCGACACCTCGGTGACCCCGAGCTCAACGAGCATCTTGGCCTCGGCGACGTCGGCCATGTTCATGGCGGAGCGCCCGTGGGTGAGCGCCATGACCAGGGCCTCGTCCATCAACCGCTCCAACGAGGCCGGTGAGTACCCAAAGGTCATCCCGGCAATGGCATCGGCCGCACCGTGGGCGTCGAGTTCGTCGGCGTGCGCCTTCTTGCCCAGGTAGTAGGCCACGATCTCGGCCCGGGCCTGACGGCCGGGCAACCCGAAGAAGATGGAGCGGTCGAAGCGACCGGGACGGATCAACGCCGGGTCGAGGTCGTCGCGCCGGTTGGTCGCTCCGACGATGAGCACGTTGGCCGGCACGATCTTGGGCTTTTTCATCTGCCACTCGCTCGGGAGGTAGCGGTTGATGGCGTCGATCCACAGGCCGTTGAGACGCTGCCCGCGAGTCGGGGCATCGAAGGACTGCAACTGCACCAACAATTCGTTGACCACGCCGCTGTTGCCCTCGCTGCCGCCCGAGGCGCCCATGCCGCGGCGCGAGGCGCCGATGGCGTCGATCTCTTCGATGAAGCCAATCGCGCCGCCCTCGGTGCGGGCGTACTTGCGCAACTGCTTGAAGTAAGACCGGATCTTGCGGTTGGTCTGCCCGTAGAACATCGACTGGAAGGCCGATGCCGACACGAAGAGGAACGGGACGTGGGCCTCTTTGGCCATGGCCTTGGCCACGAAGGTCTTGCCGGTGCCCGGCGGGCCCTCGAACAAGACGCCGCGTCGCGACGAGCCACCCATAGCGTCGCGGAAGGTCTGGTGGGCCAAGAACAGGTTGATGGAGCGGACCACTTCGGACTTGATGCCGTCGATGCCGACGACGTCGTCGAGGCCAACGGTGGTCTCACCGGGTCGAATGAGCGTGTGCGGCGAGCGACCGGCCCCGAGGAAGGGGCCAATCATGACCAAACCGAGCAGCATGATGATGAAGATTCCCGGGGCGAGGGTGCCCAACCAGTGGGGCAGGTGCACGCTCGGGAGCACCGAGTGCCCGAGCAGCATGCGGATGGCCACCCAGCCGAGGACGACGTCGAGGATGGCCACGATGCGGCGCATGCGGATCCGGCGCCGTCGTTCTTGGGCCCGAGACACGTCGGCGGTACCGAGAATCGAATTGCCGACCACGCCGTCCATCGCATGGGGCGTGGCGGGCGCACCAGCGGACTCAGCCGCCACGTCGGGGTCATTCACGGCGACGGTCTTTGCGACTTTGGGTTCATGCCTCATGACAAGAGGTTCGCGCTCTTGCGTCCTTCGTGCGTCTGTCGGGCGTCCCCCTGCCTTGCAATGTCTATTTCAGGCACGAAATCAGCTGGTCGGTCGCACCCAGGCCGGTAAGTGGAGCACTGTCCCATCGGGTCGGACGCGCCGCATGAAGACCACCTGGACCGGCTCGCCGATCACGATCGAGCCCGGATCGACTTCGTTGATCGCCCCATCGGGGTCCGCTAAGAGATTGCCGACAAGGCGCAACGTCGGGTCTTCGTCGAGGGTGACGGCGATGACGGGAAAGGGGGCAAACGGGGTGTAGGCGGGCAGCAGAGGCGGATGGGGCACCACGAACGACCAGATGGTGCCCCGACCCGACATGGCGCGCCACTCGCGCTCGGTGGACTGGCAGTGCGGGCACATGACCCGAGGCGGGAAGCGCAGCGCCCCGCATGCGCTGCAGGCCTGCATGCGCAGTTCGCCCAGCGCGCTGCCCTCCCAGAATCCATCCGATTCTTCGTCTCCGAGCGGAACCAAGAAGTCGTCGGTTGAAGGGGTCGGGGTCTGGGTCGCCATGGGGACCATTGTTCCCTCCCGCGCTGCACGCGGCCAACCCGGGTTCGCGGTCCCAGCCCATAGGCTCCGGCCTGCACCTTTGGCGCCCCGCCGCTCGGGGGATCAATATGTGACGCACCGTCAGATCAACTGACCTCGCCCGAGAGGGAGCACAAATGGCCGAGAACACCCAGCGCAACGAACACCAACTCTTGATCGGGGGAAAGTGGGTCGACGCTTCCGAGGGCACCTACGACATCATCAACCCCGCCACCGAAACGGTGGTCGGCCAGGCCCCCAACGCCAGCGCCGACGACGCGCTGGCGGCGGCGGCGGCGGCGAAAGAGGCCCAACCGGCGTGGGCCGCGCTCTCGGTCGAGGAGCGCAGTGAGTTGATGCTGGCGGCAGCGGCGGCGATCAGGGCCAAGTCGGCCGAACTCTTGCCGCTCGTCATCGCGGAGACCGGAGCGACGGCGACGGTCGGCTCGCGCATGCAGGTACCCGTTGCCGCCGACCGCTTCGAGCGCTACGCCCGCGACCCTCGCCCGGTCCTCCAGACCCCTCTGCTCCCCCAGTCCGCCCAAGCCACCCCCCTCGCCCCCGGCGGGATCATCGGCGGCATGATCAACCGCCAGCCGCTCGGCGTGGTGGCCTGCATCACGTCGTACAACTTCCCGATGGTCAACATGGCCGGCAAGGTCGCGCCCGCACTGGCGGCGGGGAACACGGTCGTGGTCAAGCCAGCCCCCCAAGACCCCCTCGCCATCGTTGAACTGGTCCGGATCCTCGACGAGGTCGGTTTCCCGCCCGGTGTGGTGAACCTCGTCAACGGCAACGGTCCGACCGCGTCGGCCGCGCTGGTCGACTCGAGCGACGTTGACTGCCTGAGTTTCACCGGGTCCACCCAAGTCGGTGTCACCATCGCCGAGAAGGGGGCGCGCACCATGAAGCGCCTGTTGCTCGAGCTCGGTGGCAAGGGCGCGTGCGTCGTCTTCGACGACGCCGACGTCAAGGCCGCCATTGGCTGCATCGGGTCGACCTGGTCGTTTCATTCGGGCCAGATCTGTACCGCACCCACCCGCGCCGTGGTCCACCGCAGCCTCTTCGACCAGGTCCGCGACGGCCTGGTCCAGATGGCGGGCTACCTCAAGGTCGGCGACCCCACCGACACCGCCACGATCATCGGCCCGGTGATCTCGGCGGCCCAGCGCGGACGCATCGAAGCCCACATCGCCACCGCCGAAGAAGACGGTGGCGAAGTCATCATCGGCGGCGAGCGGCCGGCCGATCTGCCCAAGGGCTTCTACTTGGCCCCCACCCTCATCACCGGCGACAACACCATGCGGGTCGCTCGCGAGGAGATCTTCGGCCCGGTCATCACCTTGATCCCCTTCGACGACGACGACGAGGGCATCGCCATCGCCAACGACACCGAGTTCGGCCTCTACGACTACGTGTTTTCCAAGGACGGCGCCCGGGCAATGCGCGCCGCCAAGCAGCTCCAGGCCGGGCACGTCGGCATCAACACCGCGCAGCGCAACCACGACGCGCCGTTCGGCGGTTTCAAAATGAGCGGCGTGGGTCGCGACGGCGGCGACTTCGGGATCCTTGCCTACTCCGAGCCTCAGGCCCTCATCTGGACGTCCTAGCCGCGACGACTCGCTCGGCCCCGAGTCGAAGAAGCCGCCTCGGGGCCCGAGAACCCCGCCGCGCCAATCCGGCTCATTGAATGGGCGGGATGTCGGTGCGGATCCATCCTCCTGCGGCCAGATTTCCCCCGTCGACGTGCAAGGTGATGCCGGTGACGAAACGGGCCAGATCGCTCGCCAAGTAGGCAATCCCGCCCGCCGCGTCCTCGGGCGTGCCGTAGTGACCAATGGGGGGAACACCACTCGTGCGGTAGGGCACACCGCTCTTCGTGAGTGCGCCACCGAGGGCGCTGACCCCTTCGCTGCGCATGGCGTCGGGCGCCAGCGCGTTGACCCTGATGCCGAGTGGGGCCAACTCGAGCGCCAAGGACTTGGTCAGGTTCGCCTGCCCGGCCTTCATGGCCGCGTAGAGCGCGAAACCCGGTGCGGCCCGGTGCGCTTCGATGGTGGTGACATTGACGATCGCCGAACCCGGCCCCATGTGCGGCACTGTCTCGCGCACCAGGTGGGTGACCTGGGTGAAGTTTTCAGCGATCAGCGCGGCCTCGCCCTTGGCCGACACCTCGAGCAGGGGCGCGGCAAATGTGCCACCGGCGTTGTTGATCACCACGTCGATGCGACCGAAGGCCTCGGTAACCTCGCCCACGAACGTGCCCAATGCGTCGGCGTCTCGCACATCGAGCACCGAGCGCATCGGCCCTGGGCCATCGCCAAAGGTGGTGTCTCGATCGCACAGCGCAAGAACCGCTCCTTCGGCGGCGAAGAGTCGAGCCGTCGCCGCGCCGATGCCGGCCGCGGCACCGGTGATCACCGTCACCTTGCCCTCGAGGCCGAGCACGCTCACGAAGATCCGCGCATCGTTCGCGACCGGGCCCCGGTTTCGTCCAACGACTTCGACCGCTGCGTGCGTGACATGTGCGCCCCCTTTGCCCGGCTGACAAGCTAGCGGCGGACTCCGCGCTCGCAGCGCCGATCAGCGCCGCGGCCAGCCGCCTACACTGCAAATCGGAGTGAAATCGTAAGGATTTGGGCGTCCGTGCGCTCGGGGTCGCCGGTACGGGTCGAGGAGGCAGGCATGGCAATCGACGAAGTAGCCAGTGCGGTCAAGGTCCGGCGTCTCAGCGTGCGCATCGGGGCCGAACTGAGCTCGGTGTCCTTGCGTGATGCCACCGACGACCAGGTGGCCTCGGTGCGGGCCGCTCTTTTGGCCCACCGGGTCGTGTTCATCCGTGACCAGGACCTGAGCGCCCGGGAACAGATCGACTTCGCCCGTCGCCTCGGTCCGTTGACCCAAGGCCACCCGACTTTGCCCGAGGTCGACGGGGAAGAGCTCATCTTGGATCTCGATTCGCTGGCCGGCGGTGCGGCGAATCATTGGCACACCGACGTGACCTTCGTGGATCGGCCCCCGATGTTCTCGGTGTTGCGAGCCCTCGTGCTCCCAGAGGTCGGCGGCGACACGCTGTGGGCCAACACCGTGGCCGGTTACGCCGACCTCCCCGACGACCTGCGCCAGCTGGCCGACGGTCTTCGCGCCGTGCACTCCAACGGTCACGACTACGCACGACCCGACGTCGTGGCCCTGCGGGCCAAGATCGGCGAGGTCCGCCTGGCCAACCTGGCGGCCTTTGTCTCCGAGGTGTTCGAGACCGAGCACCCAGTGGTGCGCGTCCACCCAGAGACCGGTGAGCGGGCCCTCTTGCTCGGCGGGTTCGCCTATCGCCTGGTCGGCCACAGCGCCGCAGAGTCGGTCGACCTCTTGCGGATGCTCGCTGCGTACGTAACCCGACCCGAGAACACGGTGCGCTGGACCTGGCAGGTGGGCGATGTCGCCATCTGGGACAATCGCTCCACCCAGCACTACGCCATCTACGACTACGCCGACGAGCGCCGCCGCATGCAGCGGGTCACGACCGCCGGCACCCCGGTCGTCGGTCTCGACGGTCGCCCGAGCGTCGCGCTCAAGGGCGACTCGACGCTGTACAACCTGGTGGAATAAGAGACCATGGCCACCTTCCCCCACACCCCGTTGCCCGAAGTGGGGCTGGCCCGCGGGGAGGTCATGCAAAAACTGCTCCACCTCAAAGAGGGCGACCAGGACTGGCGCGGGGGCCGGGTCTTCAGCTTGGTCTATTCGGCCGGCGATGACGTCCACGAGCTCTTGTCGGACGCGCTCTCCCTCTACAGCGCCGAGAACGGTCTCAACGTGCTCGCGTTCCCGAGCATCGGCATCATGCAGCACGACATCGTTTCGATCACCGCCACCTTGTTGGGGGCCGACGATCCGGCCGTCGGTGGTGGGGTCGAGGGCTACCTCACATCGGGGGGCACCGAGAGCCTGCTCCAGGCCGTCAAGACCGCCCGTGACGTGGCACGGGGGGACCGCGGGATCCGCTTCCCCCAGGTGGTCGTCGCGGACAGCGCGCACGCCGCCTTCACCAAGGCGGCCGATTATTTCGACGTCGAGCTGATCCGGGTCCCGGTCGGCCCGGACTTTCGGGCCGACGTCTCGGCGATGGCCGACGCCTGCGGCGACACCACGATCATGGTGGTCGGGTCGGCGCCGACCTACCCCCACGGCGTGGTCGATCCGATCGGCGAGCTGGCCGAGCTGGCCCAACAGCGGGGCCTCTTGTGCCACGTCGACGCCTGCATGGGCGGCTTCTTGCTGCCCTTTTTGACCAAACTTGGCCGCTTCGACGAGCCCTTTGACTTCCGCGTGCCCGGCGTCACCTCGATGTCGGCCGACGTCCACAAGTACGGCTACGCCTCCAAGGGGGTCTCGGTGATCCTCTATCGCGACCACGACCTGGCCCGCCATCAGGTCTTCGCCACCAACGACTG
>Ga0182030_10027247_pt1 | contig 10290 bp, 8 predicted proteins | sample 812S3MmetaG_FD_121299 | JGI IMG/M metagenome (GOLD analysis project Ga0182030, IMG submission 121299) | Permafrost microbial communities from Stordalen Mire, Sweden - 812S3M metaG (Illumina Assembly) | ecosystem: Environmental > Terrestrial > Soil > Wetlands > Permafrost | place: Sweden... | reverse complement strand
CTCGCGAGTGAGCTTTTGGTGGACTGGGCCGGCCAGTCGCGACAGTACGCGGCGCCGGACATCCTCTCGGCCCTTCGCGGTCGCTTACGCCGGTGGTTGCTCAAGGAGAAGGCGGCGAGGCGCGTGGTCTCGAACTTCGATCAACCCGACGCACCAGCGATCGAAGCCTCGCCCTTGCTCGCCCGATTGCACAGCTTTCGCGGCAGCCAGTACGACCGGATTGCGCGACTGACCTACGCGCGTGTCTACGAGGGCCTCTCACTACGTGAAGTGGCCGCCCAGGACCATTCGGCGCCGGCGACGTTGCAAAAGGAGCTCCAGCACTTCGCCGTCCGCTTCCTCATTTGAATGAAACACCGGTCCAAAAATGTCGAATCGCTATTTGAACTCCTCACCGCTGCCCTACGAAAACAATGTCGCGCTCACCCTTTTCGCTGAAGAGCGCCCATCTCTTGATGTGGTCGAGTCCGCTCCTGCTGATCGTGCTGGTCTTCACGCTGAGCGCAAGCTCCACGCCGCGCGCCCCCGAGGCTTCGTCGCCCCCACCCTCTTCGACGTCACCGGTCAGCACCCAAGTCCCGAACTCGACGACGTCCACGAGTCCGACGACGACGACCACGTCGACGTCGACGCCAGTGATCGTGACGGCGAAGACCACGAAGACTACGTCGTCAGTCGCCAGAAACTTCTTGAGCGTGACCACGTCGAGCGTGAAGCCTGTCGCGCCGATATCGAACGCGAACGCGCTGAGCGGAGAGTTGTCCGGAACCCTCGGGCCGGGATTCGAATCCGTCAACGTGCCGCTACTCGGACCAGGAAACTGGACCCTGAGCGCGAGCGGGTCAACGACCCAGTCGCTCAACTGCGGGGCGGACGCCAGTCCGGTCGTCAGTCAAGTGGTCGTGGGCTCCAACCAGAGTTGTCAGTTGGCTATCGCTTCTTCCTCGGCCGGGACGTCACTCACGTGGCAACTAACACCGAACAAGTAAATCGATTCGCCGGACCCCTCCAGGGCTCGGCGCTGGCGATCTATTTCGTGTTGTTACCGTACGTGGTCGTCACCAAGTGGCACCGCACGCCGCGACAGAACGACGGGACGCTGGTTCGCGCGCTGCTCGTCGCTCTCGCCCTGTTCTGGCTGATCTTCCTCGGCCAGGTCATCCGCGACGTGTGGCGTCTTCGCCGCGGTCGAGGTACCGGCACCGGTGGCAGTGCGTGGCTCGCCGGTGGCCTCGTCGCTCTCTTGTCGTTGCTCATTCCCACCTCAGCGGGCGCGCTCGCGCCCGGCGCCGCACCGCCCCAGTCGACCATTGACCGTTCGCTCGCGCTGACGCCGTCACGGCCCGCGCCCGTCACGCCACCGAATCGAATCCCGGCCCCGTGGTCTTCCAGTGCGAGCGTCTTGCCGCTCGCCCTCATGGCGAAACGACGCAGCGACTTGATCCGACAGCACCAGTTCGCGGATACCGACTACGACGTCGACGAATCGATCGAACTGCTGCGCGCCCTCAATCCGCTGTTGCTGAGCCATTTGCGTCAGATGATCGGCGAACGACGTGACGGCGTCGTCGACATCCCGAACAGCATCGAGACGACCGAGACGGGTATTGGCAACATCGACGCGTACGTCGCGTGCGCCCTGACGCCGTCGCCGCGTGGAACGCTCGTCAGTTTCGCGCGCGAAGGCGGCACCCTAGCGATCCTTCCGACGTGGAGTAGTCGCGACGTCATGGAAATGACGGTGGCCCTGCATCACGGCACACTGGTGTTCGCCGACAACGAGAACGAACTGTTGCGAGCGCTCGCGACTCGAAGCATGCGCAATACGGTCGTCGTCTACCTCGGAGACCGCGGCGGACTCGACGATGATTTGATCGCCTGTTCGATCACCTTGGCGCCCTACCTCGAGCAACCCCGAGCGCTCCCGACGTCGTCGTGGTCGAGCGTCGCCCCGCCAACGCGTCACGGTGGGGTTCGCGTCGAACTGCTCCGAGCCGAGCCGCACCTCGTCGGACTCGTCGAACCGCTGACGCCAACGCTTCGACGACGCGGCGTCGAGATGCTCGCCTATTTGGCGATGCACCGCCACGAGCCAATCACCGGCGAACGGCTCCGTACTCGAGTGCTAACCCACGCCGACGTCGACGCGTCCCTACGAACCCTCGCCAACACCGCGAGCGTGGTTCGACGAAGCGCCGGATTCGATGAACAAGGTCCGCGTCTTCACGCCGTCACGTCGTCGGGTCTCTACGTGACCCACGGCATCACCAGCGACGTTGAGGTGTTCACGACCTTGATCTCGCGGGCCCGTCAACTCGCCAACGCCGAGGCCGCGCCCCTCGCCCACCAAGCCCTGACGATGGTGAGAGGCGAGCCGCTCGCCAGCGCGCTTCGCGGCTTCGAGTGGTTCCTCGCCGAGGGCTTCGGCGCGCGTCTCGCGCGTGACGGCGAGTGGGCCGCGCTCGCATTGCATCATGACGCGCTCGCCAACGGCCGCTACGAAATGGCTTTCTGGGCGCTTCAGCAGGGACTGCTCATCGATCCGTACAGCGACGTGCTGCTCGAGGCCAGTGCGCGAGTACCGCGTTTACGCGAGTTTGGACGCGATGGAGGTGGCCTTGCGCAACACCTGGCCATCGGCCCCAGCCGCGCTGTAGCGATGAGCTGGTCGCTGTACGGCTTCAGCAATCAGGTCACCAAGTAACTGCGCGAAGGCGAGCGGCGGCTCGACGAAGAGGTGCTTGGCGAGTGACCCGGGAATCGTGTTGATCTCATTGACGAACAGTTCATCGTCGCTGGCGAGAAAGTCGACGCGCGCCACGCCGCGAACCGACGCCACCTCAGCGATTCTCGTCGTGATGTCACGCACCGCGTCGGCTTGGGCTTCGGGCATGACCGCGGGCAACTGACGTGGCGCCGACACCATCCCCTCGCCACCCACGTACTTGTCGCGGTAGTCGAGGATTTCGGACTGATCGGTACGTCGGAGGGGCCGTTCGATCGCCGAGAGGGCGAGCGCGGGATACGTCCGCACGGCGATCTGAATGTCCGCGAGGTCCGAACGGTACGGCTCGACGACGCAACCCAGTGCGAAATGCGGGTTGGTCCAGAGTCGAGCTGACGCGGTCGCGAGATCGGCCACGACGTCAATCCCGATCGATGACCCGCCGAATCGCGGCTTCAATATGTACGGACCGTCGAAGGGCAGCGACGTCGTCGAGGTCTCCAGCAACGCGCGCGCCAACGTGGGGATGCCGACCGATGCCATGACTGCACCGAAAGACCATTTGTCCATGCCGAGCGCCGCGCCGGCGACCGTGGGTCCGGTGTAACTGACGCCGGCGAGATCGAGCGCGGCCTGCAGCGAGCCGTCCTCACCAGGCCCGCCGTGCGTGGCGAGGACGACGGCCTCGAGTTCGATCGCGCGATCCTTGCCCATGCGGGCGCTCGCGAAGAAGCCGCCCTGATTGCCGAGGCGAAGGCTCAGCTCACTCGAACCCTTGGGCAGACCGTCCAAGAACGCTTCGGCCTCGACGCCACGCGGCACGCTGTAGAACATGCCCGTTTTCGTCCAGTAGATCCCCACGACGTCCGAACCGGACCGCTCGAGTTCGTGAAGGGCCAAGAGTCCGGTCAGTATCGAGATGTCGTGCTCCGGCGTCGGCCCACCGAACAGCACGCCAACGCTCACCGGGTTCCTCGCAGCCAAGTCATGTGAGCATCAAGGGTAGTGGTCAGGCAGGTCGTTGAGATACAGCACGCCGTCACCGGGCACCAGCGCCGATCGAACCCACGTCACGGCCTCGTCTCGGGTGTTGAATCGGCGCACCGGCCCATCAAAACCGAGCGTGAGCGGCACGGCGTTGGTGCGATTGACGATCACGAGTTCGAGTCCGTTGAACGCGATCTTTCTCGCCAGGGCGAGGTTCTCCCCGTACTGGTCGCGACCGAGTTTGACCATTCCCGGCGTGACCACCACGCGTCGACCGGACAGCGTCAAGTTCGTGAGCACCTTCAGGGCCGACGCGGCACTCGCCGGATTGGCGTTGAACGTGTCGTCGATGACCTGGACGCCCGATGCGGCGGTGACGACGTTGGATCGATTCTCGATGGCGCTGACGCGGCGGATCCGATCGAGCAGTTTACCAATCTCGACGCCGAGCTCGAGCGCGGCCGCGAGCGCGCAGGCCAGATTGGTCGGTTGTACGCCCTGAATCGCCGGGCCGGTGCCGATGACGACGCCGTCGACGCTCACGATCCAGTTCGAGCCCTCGACGCGCACACGAACCGACGCCGACTCATTTATCGAACCCGCGCTGCGCACGCGCGTGCCCGCATCGGCGAGCCGTGGGGGCCAACGCGCGAGCACCAGATCATCCACGTTGACAATCACCACCGAGGCACGCTCCGTGATCTCGTACTTCGCCGCCTCGATGACCTCCAGGCGCTTCATACGTTCCAGGTGGACCGGACCGATCGCCGTCACCACGGCAATCTCGGGTACGCACCACGAACAGAGCGAACGAATCTCGCCGGGGCCGTAGGTCCCCATCTCGGCGACGAACACCCGCGTACCCTCGGCCAGGTTCTCGTTGATGGTCCGCGAGAGACCGGCGCGATTGTTGAAGCTGCGCGGCGTGGCGACGACGCCGTCATCGCCCATGAGCTGGGCGAGGTGGTTCTTCGTTGAGGTCTTGCCGTACGAACCGGTAATGGCGACCACACGCGGATGAACGTGCTCGAGTCGCGCGACGGCCTGGTCGACGAACTTTTTCGAACGGTGTTCTTCGTACGGCTTGAGGAGACGGGTCGTGAGGTCGAGTATCACGGGGACGGCCCACACCACGACCGCGGCCGGGAGCCACGGTCGCGACGAGACGAGTCCGATGAGCGCGATGGCGAGCGACGCGATGGTCGCGACGACCGCGATCGTCGTCGCCCTTCGCGTCCACACCAAGTGACCCGTGCGACCCTTGATCGAAATCCCCCACGGACTGAAGAGACCGTAGAGGACGGCGACCGCGACGAGTGCACTCTCGTTCTTGACAAAGAGGGTCACGACGAAGGCCACGATTAGAACCTGCGTCAACGTGATCGGTCGACGCATTCCCCGTTCGGGCTTCGGCCTCAGTCGATCTTGCTCGTGGCGATGGGCACCCTGAAACTCATCACGTGGAGCCGTCAGGATCGCGACATCGAACTGCGCGGCGCGAACCTTCGACTTGGGAATCGTCGCGATCTGCGGCGAGGACCAACGGCCCACGAAGCGAGCTATGGCGCTCGCCTCGTAGTGTTCGCGCTGTAAGACCCGCAACCAGCGAAGCAACTGGGCGACGTAGGCGCCGCCCAGTGCGACGAAGAAGAGAACATCCAGCGCGACGTGCACTAGACCAACGCCCACACGACGTTCGCGAGTGCATCGGGCGCCTCGCTCGGGAGGAGATGGCCAATCCCGTGAAGCGACTGGAGCGTGTGCGTGGTGCTCAAGAGCCCGCTCGCCCGCGTCGCGACGTCCAGGGGGACCTCGTGGTCCTCCTCGCCCCAGAGCAGGGTCACCGGCACTTCCAGCCGAGCGAGTTCTTCCTCGTAACTCTCGTTGACACTCGCCACTAGAACGTCGCGCATGACGCCCGTGGCGTCGCGGTAGTCACGCGAGCCGTACTTCTGACGTGCCGCTTCCAAGCGTGCGTCACGGACGAGCCGTCGAGCGTGGAGCCACCTCAGTGCTCGATAGACCATCGGCGATGATCGTGACGAAGGACTGCGCAGGAGCGGCGCGCCGGTCAAAACCAATGAGCGCACCACCTCGGGATTATTGGCGGCGATCACGCACGCCACGGTTCCGCCGAAGGAGTGTCCGACCAGCACGAAGGGTCCGTCACCGATCTCCTTGAGCGCGGGCATCACCAGTTCGGCGTACCGGCGAGCCCCGCCCGCGACGGCGGGCGCTGTCGACGCACCGAAACCCGGAAGGTCCAGGGCGACCGAGGCGACGCCGCGCCGCGCCAGTTCACTGGCGGCGGCAGCGAAATCCTGACCTCGGCGCGCCCAGCCGTGCAGCCAGACGATCCGCACCGGACCTTGGCCGTAAGGCTCTCCGAAGATATTTCCGTCGCCGTAGGCACGCAGCACGTACCTCAGGCTACGACATGGTGTGCGGCCCTCGATCACGTCACGCCGTACCGGTAGCGTCGTAGTGACCATGGACGAGACCACCTTTACGCGCGACTTGCTCGTCGGGCTGACACCCGAACAGCGCGAGGCCGTCATGTCCCCCGCGCGGCGCCTGCTCGTTCGCGCGACCGCCGGTTCCGGCAAGACCCACGTCCTCGGACTGCGCATTCAACGTCGGATTGCCGACGACGAAGTCAGTGCCGATCAAGTCCTCGCAATGACCTTCACCCGCAAGGCCGGCGACGAACTTCGCAAACGACTCTTTCGGGCCGGGATACGTGACGTGCGTGCCGGCACCTTTCACAAGATGGCACTCAACATCGTGACCCAGTATCGCGAGGATCACCACCTCAAGGCGTTCACGCTGGAACCGAACCGACGACGATTGGTCGCGGCCCTCGCGGTGCAGTTGCGCGACAGCGGCGACTTGAAACTCGAAGAGTGGCAACTCCCACGCGTCGAACAGGAGATCGGCTGGGCGCTCTCCCAAGGCTTCACCGGCGCGCTGTACGTCAAGAGCGCACGCCGACTGAAACGCGACGCGCCGCTGCCGGCGTCGCAATTCGCAGAAGTGCTCGACCGTTACGTCGGACTCTGTCGCTCGCGAGGCGTGCTCGACTTCGACCTCTTGCTCTCGGAGGCGATAGCGCTCTTGACCGACGAGCCGAACGTCCTCGCGTCCTTTCGACACCACACCAAATCTCTCTACGTCGACGAAGCCCAGGACATGAACCCATTGCAGTTCTTGCTGCTGCGACAGATGGCGGGCGACGATCCCGATCTGTTTTGTGTCGGCGACCCCAACCAGTCCATTTACGGCTTCAACGGCGCCAATCCCCAGCTCCTCCAGGAGATCGTGCGTACCTGGCCCGACACCGTGGTGCTCGACCTCACGCGCAATCATCGTTCGACCGCGCACATCATCGAGGTGGCGAGCACGCTGCTCGAGGACGGTGCGGCCGGCATCGTGCCCGCGAAGGACGACGGTGACGTTCCGATGGTGCGCGCCTACAACACCGACGCCGAAGAAGCCGAGCACGTGGCCACGTGGCTGGCCGCTAACCATCAGCCGGGAACGACGTGGCGTTCGATGGCGGTCCTCGCTCGCACGAACGCGCAACTCGAAGTAGTCGCCGGCTACCTCGACGCCGCCGGCGTTCCTAACGAGCGTCGCGGACCGGAGCACTCACCGGCGTCGGACCTCTTCGTGGCGCCCGACACGTCGGCGCGTCGAACCGACGACGAACAGCACGACGCCGTCGCGCTGTCGACGATCCACCGCGCCAAGGGCCTCGAGCTCAAACACGTGGCGGCGATCGGCTGGGCCGAAGGGCAACTGCCCAACTACAACGCAACCACGCCAGCCGAACTGGCTGAGGAGCAGCGTCTCGCCTACGTGGCACTCAGTCGCGCCGAGGACTCGGTACTGATCACCTGGAGTCGCGGTCGCAATGATCCGCGCTATCCCGATCGTGCCCCGTCGAGGTTCCTCGCGCCGATTGAAAAGGCCGTCGCGGGAATCGAAGCCCGCAACGCCCCACTCACCGGCGACGCGCGCCGCGCCCGCCTGGCCGCGATTCGAGCTGAGCTGGAGTCGTCCGACGCTCTCGCGCCGGTCGATCAACCGAGGACCTTGCGCTGAAAAACCACGGGTATAGTCCGCTCGAGGAACTAATTCGGAGGTAGCGCATGACTGATGTCGTGAACCGTTTCACTGAAAACCAGACCAAACTCGAGTTCAATGTTCCGCCCACTTTTTCGACCATCGAGGCCGAGCGACAGCACCGCAAGGAGCGTCTGGCTGGCGCATTGCGCGTCTTTGGCAAGCTGGGCTTTTCCGAGGGCGTGGCCGGGCACATCACGGCCCGGGACCCCGAACTGCTGGACCACTTCTGGGTCAACCCCTTCGGCATGAACTTCCGCCACATCCGAGTCTCCGATTTGATTCTCGTCAACCACGAGGGTCAGGTCGTCGAAGGCAAGCGCCCGGTGAATCGCGCGGCCTTCGTGATCCACGCGGCCGTGCACGCCGCGCGGCCCGACGTCATCGCCGCGGCGCACGCCCACTCGGTCTACGGCAAAGCGTTCTCTTCACTCGGACGAAAACTCGACCCGATCACCCAAGACGCCTGCATTTTCTTCGAGGATCACGCTCTCGTCACCGATGGTGGCGGGCGCATCGTGCTCGACGAGGAGAGTGGCCGAATTCTGGCCAAGGGCCTGGGCGATAAGAAGGCCGCCATTCATCAAAATCACGGTCTCTTCACCGTTGGTCAGTCGGTCGACGAAGCGGCGTGGTGGTTCATCACGATGGAGCGAACGTGCCAAGCCCAGCTGTTGGCCGAGGCGGCCGGCACACCGATTCTCGCGAACGCCGACGACGCGCGCTACACCTGTGAGCAGACTGGCTATCCCCTCGCTGGATGGTTCTCGTTCCAGCCGCTGTGGGACGACATCGTAAAGACCGACCCCGAACTCTTTGCCTAAGTTATCGTCGCGTTCGCGCGGCGCAACAATCGTACGATGACTTCGCTCAATGGGGCGCACGCGTTACTCGCCACGCTGAGGGCCAATGGCCTCACGACCTGCTTCGCCAATCCCGGCACTTCGGAAATGCATTTCGTCGCCGGACTCGACGACGTCCCCGAGGTCCGCGCCATCCTGTGCCTCTTCGAGGGCGTCGCCACCGGGGCGGCCGACGGCTACGCACGCGTCACCCGTCAGCCGGCCGCCACGTTGTTGCACCTGGGACCGGGACTCGCCAACGGCTAGGCGAATCTGCACAACGCGCGTCGGGCGAATGTGCCGGTGCTGAATATCGTCGGTGACCACGCGACCTACCACGCGACGTACGACGCACCCCTCCAGAGCAACATCGAGGCCCTGGCTTCGACGCTCGAGGGCTGGCATCGTAGAACGACGAACCCTGACGACGTCGCGTCTGATACGAGCGAGGCCATTGGCGCCGCGTACGGACCTCCCGGTCAGATCGCGACGTTGATCCTCCCGGCCGACGTGTCCTGGAATGAACTCTCGACAACGCCTTCGAAGTGGCCCGTCGCGTCGCGTCCGACTCTGGCCGCACCCGATCAGCGAGAACTTGGCCGAGCGATTGAAGCCCTCCGTACCCGACGAACGGCACTCTTGGTTGGTGGCCCGGCCCTCGACACGTCACAGTTGCACCTCGCCCAGAGAATCGCCGCCGCCACGTCCTCGAAGTTCATGGTCGAAACCTTTCCGACGATCATGGAACGCGGCTCGGGCGTGGCGACTCCGGAACGACTCATTTACGTCGCTGAGTTCGCCGCCGCCCAACTCAAGGACATCGACGCCCTCGTGCTCATCGGTGCTCGTGATCCCGTGTCGTTCTTCGCCTATCCCAACGTGGCGAGCGTGATACGTGCGCCGAACTGTGAACTGATCAACGTCGGACCGCTCGGCACCGACACCTCGGCGGTACTGAGCGAACTGGCTGACGCACTGGACGCCGGACCATTCGCGACGCCAGTGGGTGACGCACCATCGGTACCGACCGGCGAGATGACGACGCAGTCATTGGCCGCGGCGGTCGCCTCTACGTTGCCGGAGGACGTCGTCGTCAGCGACGAATCCAACACCGCCGGCGTGCACTTCTACGGCGCCTCGCAATTCTCGCCGCGTCATTCGTGGATGACACTGACCGGTGGCGCCATCGGCATGGGACTGCCACTCGCTCTCGGCGCGGCCGTCGGTTCGGAGCGCCGCGTACTGGCCCTCGAAGCCGACGGATCGATGATGTACACGCTTCAGGCCCTTTGGACCATGGCCCGCGAGAGTCTCGACGTCACGGTCGTCGGGCTCTCCAATCGGAGTTACGCCGTGCTGAACTTCGAACGCCAACGAGTGGGGGCCATGGGCGAAGGTTCTACGAGCCAACGAATGCTCGAGATCGACGACCCGACACTCGATCTCTGTTCACTCGCGAAGGGCCTGGGCGTACCGAGCGTTCGCGTAACGACGGCCGAGGAGCTGGTGGTCGCCCTTCGCCGTTCCTACGCCACGCCCGGTCCGATGTTCATTGAGGCGATCCTGCCCAAGGGACTCAGTTAGAGCGAGAACTCACCGATGACCGGCGCG
>Ga0182030_10027244_pt1 | contig 10290 bp, 11 predicted proteins | sample 812S3MmetaG_FD_121299 | JGI IMG/M metagenome (GOLD analysis project Ga0182030, IMG submission 121299) | Permafrost microbial communities from Stordalen Mire, Sweden - 812S3M metaG (Illumina Assembly) | ecosystem: Environmental > Terrestrial > Soil > Wetlands > Permafrost | place: Sweden... | reverse complement strand
GTTGAAGGCCGGCGGCGCCGATCCGCAGCGCGTGAAGATCTTCGAGATTCCGTTCGCGCAGGTCGGGCCCGCGTTAGCGCGCGGCACCGTTGCGGCGGGACTGCTCGGCGAGCCGTTTACGAGCCAATACGCGGCCGACGTGCGGACGATCGGTTATCCGTATGCCGCAATCGCGCCCGCGTTCTACACCGGCGTCTGGGTCGCACGGCGGTCGTACCTCGCAACGCACGGACCGCTCGCCCGGAAGCTCGTGTCGACGTTGTACGAGACGGCAACTTGGGCCAACACGCACAAGGCCGACGCCGCAGCGCTCTTTGCCAAGATGTCGAAGCGCGACCTGAGCTCGCTGCTCAGTCAGACGCGCATTCCGTTCGGAACGTCGCTCGAAACGCGCTACGCGCAGCCGTTACTCGACAAAGCGTTTGCGTACAAACTCCTCGACAAACCGGTCAGCGCGAAAGACCTCTTCTGGACTTAGACGACCGCGACGGACTTCAACTCATCGAGCATGGTGAACGCCTGTTCCTCGGAAGCATGCGCGACGGCTGCATTGTACCCGGCGGAATCCTCGCGCGCGAAACCGTGACCGGCACCGTCGTGCATGACGATATCGCCGGTCTTCCCGGCTAAGGCGCTCCGGATCGCTTCGACCGCTTCGGGCGAGACGAGATCGTCTTCGCTGCCGAAATGAAAGCTGAACGGCTTGGTCACACGCGGCGCTTCGTCGAGGTATTTCTCGATGCTCGTCCCGTGATAGGACACGCCCGCGTCGGCGCCGAGCCGGGTGAGCCCGAGAAACGCGTGCTGGCCGCCGAAGCAGAAGCCCACGACGGCGAACTTTCCGTTCCACTCCGGAAACTGCGCGAGCGCATCGCGCGTCGCGCGTAGGTCGTCCATGCCGGGGTCGATCCGGTACGCGTTGAGCCGCGCCTGCGCGTCGGCCCGGCTGTTGCTCTCGAGCGGTCCCGGCTGCGTGCGCCAGAAGATATCGGGCGCAACGACGATGTATCCGCGGCGTGCGTACCGCTCGATCGCTTGCTTGAGGCCCCGGTTGACGCCGTAGATCGACGACACGACGATCAGCGCGGGTGCCGGGTGTTCCTCCGGCAGCGCGAGGTAGGCGTCGAACGAGCCGCCGTCGCCGGCCTCGATCCGGATCGTCTCCGACACGGCCTAGAGCATCCGGGTGGGCATGTTCATCGTGCGCCACATGTGCGCGACCGGCGAATCATCGAAGCCCAAGCCTTCTTCGGGGGTGCGGAAATGCTTCGCGATGAGGTCGCTGAAATCGTCGATGTCGACCGTCACGTTTTCGTCGAACGCGTAGATGTCCCAAACCGTGATCATGCGCGCGGTCATGTACCACTTGTGTTTGCGCGCGCGCTCGTATTCGCGCTGGATGTGCGGATCGGGTTTGTAATCGGCGCCGAAGTTGGTCACGTAGACTGCCGGATACTCATAGCCGACAGCGGGATCGGGATAGAAGCGCAACGCTTGATGCGTGCGCACGGCCCACGTGATCTCCTCATCGACGTACGGCTCGATCATCTGCGCGCCCCAGTAACCGTGGTCGCCTTGGATGAAGCCGGCAACGGCGATGTCGTGCAGCAGGCATGCGAGCACAACTTTGTCTTCGAGCCCGTTCGCGCGCGCGAGACGAGCCGATTGCAGCATGTGCATCCCGGCAAAACGCAGCTTGAAGAAGTCGACGAGCGTCGGCTTGGCCGGCATCGGCGCGAGTCGCGGATCGGGCCCCATCAGCTTCAGTTTGCCTTGCATCTTGGGGTCGCGCGATTTCACCAGCGGCCCCTCGCGCGGGTCGCGCTCACCGGACACATAGATGACCGACTTCACCGGGATGACGTTCTCGAGCGCGAGCGCCATGGCGGCTTCGAGTTCGTCGGCACGCTCGGCTAAGGACTTGCCCGCTACCTGCATCTGCTCCACACAGGCCCCTTCCGAAAGCCGAGCCCCTAAGCCTTCGCCGGTCCCGTTGCTAGAGGGGAGCATACGCGCCTTTCTCAAGTGGGGAGCATGAACACCGACCGCGAGTACCTCGAGGTGCTGCGCCCATGATGCTGGGCCGGCCGGTTGTTATGGGCCGCAACGCCGCGGTAACCAGCGGACACGCCCTCGCCTCGCAAGCGGGATTGGAGATGCTGCGAGCGGGTGGCAACGCGATCGACGCGGCGGTTGCTACGCTGGCTGCGCTGGCGGTGCTCAAACCGGACGCCTGCGGCCTCGGCAGCGATGCGTTCTTGCAGCTCTACGACGCTTCGTCGGGCCGCGTCCGCGCCCTCAATGGAAGCGGTGCGGCGCCCGCACTTGCGACGATCGAGGCGTACGGCGGCCAGCTGCCGTTCCACGGACCGCGTGCGCCGTCGGTGCCCGGCGCGGTCGGCGCGTGGGAAGATGCGTTGCGCACCTTCGGAACCTTCGACCTTGCGCGCGTGCTGGCGCCGGCGATCTCCTACGCGCGCGACGGGATGCCGGTCTCGCTGCGCTTTGCCGATGCGCTCGACAAGGCGCGCGACCTGATCGGACGCGACGCCGCCTACGCGGCGATTTTCATGCCGGGCGGCCGTCTTCCACGGTACGGCGAGGTGCTGCGTCAGCACGATCTGGCCGATATGCTCGAAGCGATCGCGCGTGACGGTGCCGCCGCCTTCTATCGTGGCGCGTTCGCCGATGCGCTCGACGCAGACATGCGTGCGCGCGGAGGCCTTATGCGCCGCGATGATCTCGAAGCCTATGCTCCCGAGTGGAAAGAGCCGTTGCACGTCACTTATCGCGGCCATGATGTCTATGAACAGCCGCTGGTTTCGCAAGGCATCATCGTGCTCGAGACGGTGAAGTTACTCGAAGGCTTTCCGCTGCGCGAGTACGGCGACCGGAGCGCCGACTTCATCCACGTGCATGCCGAGGCGGTGAAGCTCGCCGTCGCCGACCGCCAGAAGTATCTCGGCGACCCGGCGTTCGTCGAATCGCCGGCCCAGCGCATGTTGAACGAGGACTTCATCGCGGCGCGCCGGGCGCTGATCTCGCTTTACCGGAGCGAGCCCGAACCTGCGCCTTCCGATCTGCTCGCAGGTGCGACGGATACGTCGTACGGCTGTGTGGTGGACGCCGCCGGCAACGCCGTGTCGTTCATCCAAAGCGTGTTCGCCGAGTGGGGTGCGGCGTATGTCGTCCCGGGGACCGGCGCGGTGATGAACAACCGGATGACCGGCTTCTCCCTCGATCCGCAGCACCCGAACGCGCTGCGCCCGGGAAAGCGCACGATGCACACGCTCAACACCGTCGTCGTCTGTAAGGACGGCCGGCTCAAATGGGTGTTCGGCACGCCGGGGGCGCCGGCGCAAGTCCAGTCGAATACGCAGTTGCTCACCCGCGTCATCGACTTCGACTTGAACCCGCAAGCCGCGATCGAAGCGCCGCGAACGTTCTGGGCTGCAGAGTCCGGCTTGATGGTGGAATCGCCGTATGGTGCGGGCGTCATGGACGAACTTCGCCGGCGCGGCCATCGCGTCAGCGACATCGGGAAATGGAACAGCATCACGGGCGGGATGGAGATGATCCACGTGAACGAATCGGGCGTTCGCGAGGCTGCCGCCGATCCGCGTCGCGAAGGCTACGCGCTGGCGTACTGAGGTCTGTCCGGCCCTCAGCGGGTGACGCTCATCCCGGCACTTTTGCGAGGCACTCGATTTCCACGAGAGCTCCAAGCGCGAGGCCGGTGGTTCCGAACGCGCTACGCGCGGGTAGGCGGCTCGCCGGAAAATATTCGAGGTAGATTTTGTTGAATGCGGGCCAGTCGTTCATGTCCGCGAGCATCACCGTGCACTTGAAGACGTCTTCAAGCGTACAGCCGGCAAGCTTGAGCGCGGCGATCATATTGTCGAGTGCGAGCCGTGACTGCCGCTCGAGTCCGGGCGGCACCGACCCGTCGGGCAAGATACCGATGTTGCCCGACATGTAGGCGATGCCGTCCACGATAACGGCCGTCGAGAACGGCAGCGCCGGGTCGATATGCGGAACGAATTGCATCGGGGCCCCTTCGACGCCGTGGCCGTCCGCGCTTTCGACACTCCCCGTTAGGCGAACAGTTTGCCGGAGTAGATGCCTTCGAAGAGCCGGCGCACGTTCTCGTCGCGAATCGCCGTGACGTCGGCCTCGGACAATCCGCTCGCAGCGAGATAGTCGACTTGCCATTGATAGTCGTCGTCGCGGAAGAACGGGTAGTCGGATCCGAGCACGATGCGATCGGCGCCGAACACCTCGCACGCGCAGCGGAGCGCCGGGCCGAAGCCGTTGACGGAGTCGTACCAGAACTTCTTTGTGAAGGGCGCGAGCGCGGATTTGTCCGGCAGCTTGGCCCGAATGATGCGCTCGAGACGATGCATCAAGAACGGCAACGTGCCGCCCAAGTGCGGCAGAATGCACCGGATGTGCGGATATTTCTCGGTGAAACCCGACGTCATCAGTTGCACGGCGCAGAGCGTGTCTTCCGCCGTTCCGCCGAGTGGCCACAAAAGACCCTCGGCGCGGATCGCGGCCGAGCCGCACGCCAGCCCCGCGGGATGGATGAACAAGATCGCAGCGCGACGATCGAGTTCGGCATAGACGGGATCGAAGATCGGATCGCCGAGCGACTTCCCAAGTACCGACGTCGCGACGCTTATCCCGACGAAGTGCAAGTCATCCAGGCAGCGCACGAGTTCGGCGAGCGATTCTTGGATGTGCGGCAACGGCAACGAACCGAACGCCTCGAAGCGCAACGGATGCTCTTTGACGAGTTGCGCGTAGAGGTCGTTGAGGTGGCGCGCGCCCCGGACTCCGCTTGCCGAATCCTCGAAATACGGCATCAAACCTGAGGCGCTGAGGATTTGCCGGTCGACCCCGGCCCGATCCATGACGCGGAAGCGGGCTTCGAGGTCGGCCTCATGGCTCGGGTAGACGATTGCGCGGCCCGAGGCAACACCGGGCTCGATGTTGCCGCACTCCTCGATCAAAGCGAGGTACTCATTGTTCATGTAGTGAGCGTGAACGTCGATGCGCGGCATCCCGACGACTTGGCGAACGGAACGATGAGTTACTTCTGCTAGGCCAGCAGCGCGTGGTCGAGTTTCGCAGCGCCGACTTCTTTGTAAAAGGCGGTGTGCGTTTCGCTGACCTTCGGCGCCCATGGATCGAGTTGTCCGGGATTGGTTGCGAAATGCACCGTTGGTCCGACGGCATCGCGGTAGTCGGCGCCGCCGAAGGGCGCGAAGCCATGGCTTTCCGAGTGCGCCAACACGATGTCGCCGACCGCTTTGGACGCGTTCGCAGCTGCGGTGCGCACGTCGTTCGAGAGGCGCGCGTCTTGTGCGAATGTGTCGTAGAGCGCCATGGCCGGACGATCGGCGTGCCACGGCAGATTGCCGTTGTCGAAGCGCACCATGCCGTCGACCGAACGGGCATCGTCGAGGATCGCGGCTTGCGCGCCGTCGCTGCCTTTCGCAGCGTTGGCCAATGCTTTGTCCAACGTCTTCACGGCGGAGCGCATCGAACCGATCTTCGCTGCGTCGAGATCGAGCACGTCCATGGCGGCGGCCGGCGTATACTTGCCCATGCCGGGCATGCCGTAACGCGTGTGCATCGTATCTTTTACGATCGCGTTGGCCATCGCGGTAGGATCATCGATGTGACTTGCGATGTCTTCGGCCACGCTCGTCGGCGTGCCCGGCGCGAGCATCGTTTCGGGACTGGCCGCGAGATACTTCACGCCGTCTTGCGAAAGTGCATCGGCGAATCCCAAGGTACTCATGAGACATTGATTCGCGACGACTCCATCGATCGTGCGGCCCCCGTCTTCGGGATGTTCTTGCGCGTGAAGTGCGATACCGTCGGCAATCGCGCCGGCCATATCGGTCGACGACATGATCCCGTGGTGGGAGTCGCTTTCGAGACCGCCGCCGTCGCCGCCGCCGTGATCGACCAGGTCGATCCAGGTCTGTTTCGCGTTGTTGTGTTGCGCGGCGTCGAGGGTGCGGGCGACGAAGCGCGCGAGGTTCTCGCGCGAAGATGGATCGTGCGGCGCGTCAACCTGCACCGCTCGATCGATCTCGCCGCCGCGCAGATCGTAGGACTCGGTGCGCCGGCCGCCGTCTTGAACGAAATCGCGCCGCGCGGTCGTATCTTCGACCGTGACGGCGATTTGGGCGTCGTTTGCGCTGACGCGGAACGCTTGATCGATAACCGGTGACTGGACCGTATCGAGGTTGTTATCGCCGTCGCGATAAAGGCCGAATTGCAGAGCGGTGATGTTCATGCCCGCCCTCTGCGACGAGGGTGGGCGGCGGCAAGTGGGTGCAGGTCCAAGGGACCAACGTCACTGAGGATTGGGGCCGTGGCCATCGGCGCCGAGCCCGGCGCCTCGCGTCAAGGCGACGTGCAGCGCTTATGTTTTGAGGAGCGGATCGCTGAGCAGCGCGGTTTCACTCCGTACTGTGCATCCGATGCGACACTACCGAAAGGAGAACATCATCTTGGAACAAATCGATCGGCTCCCGTACGAAGCCCCGATGATTCTTGACACCTTCGACGCCCATGAAGTCATGGACAGCGCCGAAGGCTTCGCCGTCGGGAATGGCTCCCAAACCGTCGACTAGCGTCTGAGTTCGACCGGGATCGCGCTGACTTCGTTCGAGTCCGTTCGGAGTCAGCGCGTCATCGGCACGCTGGCAGCCAACATCGCCTTTGCATCGTAGTGCTGATCGATGATGCCGTACTTGAACGCGAAGTCCAGCGGGCGCTGGATGTCGGCGAGCGAGATCGTCGTTGCGATGACCGAGCGAACGCCGTGCGCGAGCTGCATCGGGTTACGTCTGCGCGTACTGCGGCAAGATACGCAAGGCGTTCTCGTAGTCGATCCCGCGCAGTTCTTCCGGCGACAACCCCGCGTCGGCGAGTCCGGCCAGAATCGTCGCCGGCGTAAACCACGGGAAGTCGGTCCCCAGCACGATTTGCGACGGCGGCACGATCATCTTGAGGGCTTGCATGTTAACGGCATTGGCCGAGCCGGCCGTGTCGTAGTAGAAGCGGCGCAGCTGACCGAGCTTCGTGTTGAGCGGCACCTCGGATGCGAGCGTGGCGCGGGCGACCTGCGTGCCCAAATACCGGCCGGCCAACGCCGCAATCGTTCCGCCGGCGTGCGAGAAGATGAAACGGATGTCGGGATACCGTTCGGCCGTGCCTGTCTCGATCAGGTTGATGATCGTGCGCGCGGTATCGGTGTTGAACTCGATCGTCGTCGGATCGAAGCCCGGCATGACGGTGCGACAGCACTCGGGCGCGGTGGCGTGGCTGAACACCACGGCCTTGCGCCGGTTGAGCTCGCTCCACACCGGCCCGAATGACGGATCGCCGAGCCACTTCGTGCCGTAGCTCGAAAGCACGCCGATGCCATCAGCTTTCAGCGTGTCCATCACGTAGGGGATCTCGAGCAGACTTGCTTCCACGTCGGGCAGCGGCAAGCACCCGAAGAGACCGTAGCGCCCCTTGTACTCGCGCACGATGTTCGCACCGAAGTCGTTCATGTTGCGCGCCATCCGCCGCGCATCGGCCGCGTTGCCGAACCAGACGCCGGGCGTGGTCGTCGAGAGCACCGCCGTTTGCACGCCGCCCTCGTCCATCGCCTCGACGCCGGCGGCCGCCGACCACGTGCTCAATCGTTTATTCCCGGGAAACGGGTAGCTCTTTTCGTGGTGTTCGGTGAGGTACGAAAACCACTCGGGCGAACAATAGTGGTGATGAAGGTCGATCCGGCGCGGAAGCACGATATTCACCTTATGAGAACGCAGATCGCCATCCTGTGCATGGCTACGAACTTGGGAGAATTCCGTGCCCTGGATTGAAGTCAACGGAACCAGCTTCTACTATAAGCTCGAAGGCAGCGCCGGACCGGTCGTGATCTTACTGCACGAGCTCGGCGGAACGCTCGATAGTTGGGACGGCGTCGTTCCCGGGCTCGCGAAGAACCGCCGCGTCTTTCGTTACGATCAGCGCGGTTTCGGTTTGTCCGAGAAAGTGCGCGCGCAATACACGCTCGACACGCTCGTTGACGATCTGCAAGCGTTGCTCGGGGCGCTCTCGCTGACCGGGCCGTACAGCGTGGTGTCCATCGCAGCCTCGAGCATGCAGGCGCTACTGTTCATGGAACGCGATCCGCAGGCCGTCGCGTCGCTCGTGTTCTGCAATCCCGCGCCCGGCGTCGACGCCTCGCGCGCGGAAGCGCTCGAGAAGATCGCTTCGCAGGCCGAGCGCGAGGGCATCCGCGGCGTGTTACCGCAGATGCTCGACCGTTCGTACCCGCCCGAACTCTCCGACCGCGAGACGTACGAAAACTACCGCGGCCGCTATCTCGGCAACGATCCGGTCGGCTTTGCCCTCGCGTTCCGTTTGCTGGCAACGACCGATAAACGCGGCTCGCTCGGCAAGGTTGCGTGTCCCGCGATGGTGGTCGGCGGCAATCAAGACGTCGTGCGTCCGGTAGCGGGGTCGGAGGCGATCGCCGGACAGATTCCGGGCGCGCGTTTCGAAGCGATCGACGCCGGACATTTCATGCCCTCGACCAACCCGAGCGGGCTACTCGCGCTGCTCCTCAACTTTCTTCCGCGCTGAGCTGTTTTTAAGGTAACGAATGAAGATCAAATCGAACGGCATCACCTTCAACGTGCAAGTCGACGGGCCCGAGGGCGCGCCGTGGGTTGCGTTCAGCAATTCGCTGGCGACGAACCTCGGGATGTGGGATGCACAAGCGGCGTACTTCAAAGCGAAGTACCGCGTGCTGCGTTACGATCAACGCGGCCACGGCGGCACCGAAGTGACCCCCGGCCCATACACCTTCGATTTGCTGGTGGCCGACGTCATCGGGCTCTTCGATGCGCTCGAGATCGACAAGGCGTTCTTCGCGGGCGTTTCGATGGGCGGGATGACGGCGCTCGGTCTCGTCGAGCAGCATCCAGACCGCGTGCTCGGCGTGGCGCCGTGCGACTGCTCGTCGGCCTCGACGCCGGCGTCGAAGCAGCAGTGGGAAGAGCGCATCGCGATCGTTCGGCAATCAGGCATGCCTAACTTGGTCGACTCCACGCTGACCCGCTGGTTCCCCACCGCGCTCACGCCCGAGGCTCCGCCCTTCATCCCGAAAGTGCGGGAAATGATTCTCGGTACGCGGCCGGACGGATTCGCCGGCTGCTGTGGGGCGCTTGCCAACTTCAACTATCAGCCGGGCTTGGCCGCGGTAAAGCGGCCGGTGTTGGTGATCGTGGGAACGAAAGACCAGATGCTGGCCGGGTCGCGTCAGATCCACGCCGATATCCCCGGGTCGACAATAGTCGAGCTGGAAGGCGCAGGACACCTCTCGAACCTTGATCGGCCGGACGAGTACAATCGCGCACTCGAAACGTTCATGCAAGGAGTACACTAATGGCCACCGTCATCGATCCGAAAGAGGGAGCCGGCCGCAAAGTCGTTCCCGTCAAAGCCCGCGAGTTGATGGAGCAGCTCAATCTCGAGGCTGCCGACCTCAACTTCTGGCTGCGCACGGAGATGAATGCGCCGGCGCAGCGTGCGTGGTTCTCCGATACGAGCGGCGCCGGTTCGAAAACGCAGGGGCGCATCGCCGCGAATCAGCTCAAAGCGCTGCCCTACCGTTGGAAGTGGAGCGACTACGGCCCGTATCTCGATCGCATTTCGCAGATCGCCGCGAAGGCCGACGTTCCGCCGATCGAGTTCGCCGACCGTCAGAGCATTCTGCTCACCAATCCCGGTCTCGGCGGCCGTCTGCAGGTCACGAACACGATTCGCTGCGCAATCTCGATCTACAATCCGGGCGACGTCGCGCCGGCGCACATTCACAGCCCCAACGCGAGCCGCACGATCCTCTCCGACAACGGCGGTTACACGAACATCGAAGGCGAGCGCTGCGAAGCGAGCCGCGGCGACATCATTCTCACGCCGAACGGCACGTGGCACGATCACGGTAACGACGGCGAGCAGCCGGTGATCTGGATCGACATGCTCGATTGGCCGCTGATGGAGTTGTTCGACTGCGCATGGGTCGATCAGGCCTACAGCGATCCGGCCCGTCCCGGTGCAACGACGCAGCTCGAAACCGTCCCGTGCGGCTACTCGCACAACCTCTACGGTACGGGCGGCCTAAAGCCGGCGTTCATCGCGCATCAGCGCGGCTGGGGCCAAAAGCCCTCACCGCTCTTCCACTACCGCGGTGAAGACGTGCGCGCAACGCTC
>Ga0182030_10027243_pt1 | contig 10290 bp, 9 predicted proteins | sample 812S3MmetaG_FD_121299 | JGI IMG/M metagenome (GOLD analysis project Ga0182030, IMG submission 121299) | Permafrost microbial communities from Stordalen Mire, Sweden - 812S3M metaG (Illumina Assembly) | ecosystem: Environmental > Terrestrial > Soil > Wetlands > Permafrost | place: Sweden... | reverse complement strand
TTGGTGCCGCTTGCAGGATTCGAACCTGCGACCCCATCATTACGAATGATGTGCTCTACCAACTGAGCTAAAGCGGCGGTCTGTTGCGCGATGCGCCAGAGACGGGCCACTCTTAACGGGGCCCCCGGGCTTTTTCAAGCGGGCGAAGCCGCAAAGTCAGGAAATCACGCGCCGCCTGATCAGCGACCCCGCTTGTCGCCGGTGACCGACGGCAATTTGGCCAGAGCCTGCTGCCGCAGTTGCTCAAGCTCGTTCTTCGCCTTGGCCACCTCGGCGCGCGCCTGCTTGGCGGCGCGCCGAAGAGGAGCATGACGAAGCCAGGAGGACAATCCGCCGGCGATCACCCCCAGGGCCGTCGCCGTCAGAAACACCAGGAACAAAGGCGCCTCGAACGAGAGATTCGTGGCCTCGCCGCCGGGAAAGGGATCCAGCGATATTTTGACCGACCCGCGATTCGCCAGAGCGAAGTAGAGGATGATGAGACCAAGGGGCACATAGACGAGCAGGCGCAGCAGCGATCTCATAAAGCTTCCTCGGTCCTTTCATTCCGGCTATCCGCTGGCGCTCCAGCGGGGCGCGGGCTGTGGGGATCAGCCCTTGTAATTTTCGTTGAGGCGCTCGCGCATCTCCTTGCCCGTCTTGAAGAAGGGCACGCTCTTTTCCTGAACGGACACCTGCTCCCCGGTGCGAGGATTGCGGCCGGTGCGCGCGTCGCGCTTCTTGACCGAGAACACCCCGAAGCCGCGCAGTTCGACCCGGTCGCCGCGCGCCAGAGCCGAGGTGATTTCATCGAGGATCGTCCCGACGATCGTTTCGACGTCGCGCTGGTAAAGGTGCTCGTTACGGGTGGCGATACGCTGAATGAGTTCGGATTTGATCATAATTTTTGCCCCGCATGCCTCTCGCGTTCCGGCGCACGGATGGACGCCGGAAACGCAACGGTTAATTTGACGAGGAACCCTGCCAAATCGCCAAGAGCCCGTCAAGGCTGGCGGTTTGGGCGGCGGCCCGGTCGACCAGAGAAGCCAGCTGGTCCAGCCCGGCGATGCGCGCTCCCGCCGAGGCGAGGCCGAGCAGTCCCGTGCGTTCGATGCTTGGCTTTTTCTTCCAGTCCCGGACGGGGAGCTTCTTGGCGACGCCCTTGTTGGTCTCCAGCCATTCGATCGCTTCGGCATCGCCGCCGATCAGGTCGGCGAGCTTCAGCGGCACGCTCTGGCGCCCGGTGAACACGCGGCCATCGACGACCTTGGCGAGATCCGCGTCGTCAAGGTGGCGGCGGTCTTTCACCAGATCCTTGAACCAGCCATAGCTGTCGCTGACGAGAGAGGCTATCGCGGCCTTGGCGGCGTCCGAGGTGGGCTCATAGCCATTGGGCGCGGCCTTCAGCGGGGTCGACTTTATTTCCTCGACCTTCACGCCCAGCGTGTCGAGCGCCTTGTAGACATTTGGAAACTGGAAAAGCACGCCGATCGAGCCGACCAGCGAATTGCCGCGCACGACGATCTCGTCCGCGCCCAGGGCGGCAATATAGCCGCCGGAGGCTCCCAGCGTGCCGATCACCGCGACCACCGGCTTTTTCTCCGCGACCTTGCGCAGCGCCAGATAGATTTTTTCCGCGCCGGTGGTCGTGCCGCCGGGGCTGTCGATGTTCAGCAGAACTGCGCTCGCTTTCGACTCGCCGATATCCTTGATGAGTTCGAGCGTGTCCTTGTCGCCCGTTATGATGCCCTCGATGGAGAGACGCGCGATATGTGGCGAAGCTTTCTCGATCGAGTCGATCCCGGAGAATTTGCCGATTGCGACCACGCCCGCCGCCAGGGCGGCGCCGATGGCCGCCAATCGCCAAAAGCCGAGCTTGCGCCGCAACCGGCGCCGATCAACCATATAATCGCTGGAAAGGGACATAGGCGAGCTTCTCGGTTGGGGCGCGGAGTTCCGCCGCCACGGGGAATCAACGGCGGGGAGACTAGCGTGCTTTTGTCGGCAAAGAAACGCCGCCGGCATTGCGTCTGCTGTGCAAACGCGTTAGCTGGGCCGCCATTATCCGGGTCATTCGCGCCGGAGCAAGATCAGCCCAAGGATCTTTCATGAAACTTCCCAACCAGTTCTATCGCGCGTTGGCCATTGGCGCGCCGGCTCCCCTGCGCGAGCTTCCCGTCAAGGTCGAGCGCATGATCCACTTCGTGCCGCCGCATCTTGAAAAATTCCGCGCCAAGGTTCCCGACATCGCCAGGCAGGTCGACGTGGTGCTCGGCAATCTGGAGGACGCGATTCCCGCCGACGCCAAGGAAGCGGCGCGCGCCGGCTTCATCGAAATGGCGAAATCGACCGATTTTGGCTCCACCGGCCTTTGGACCCGCATGAATGCGCTCAATTCGCCCTGGGCGCTCGACGACATGATCGAGATCGTCGGCGCGGTCGGAAACAAGCTTGACGTCGTGATGTTGCCCAAGGTCGAAGGGCCCTGGGACGTCGCCTATCTCGACCAGTTGCTGGCGCAGCTCGAGGCGCGCAACGGCGTGACCAAGCCCATTCTGATTCACGCCATTCTGGAAACCGCCGAGGGCGTGAAGAATGTCGACGCGATCGCCAGTTGCTCGCCGCGCATGCACGGCATCAGCCTCGGTCCCGCCGACCTTGCCGCCTCGCGCGCGATGAAAACCACGCGGGTCGGCGGCGGCCACCCGGAGTATAAGGTGATCGCCGATGCGGTCGAGGGCGGCGCGCCGCGCCCGACCTATCAGCAGGACCTTTGGCATTACACCATCGCCAAAATGGTCGACGCCTGCGCCGCCGCCGGCATCAAGGCCTTTTACGGACCCTTCGGCGACTTCTCGGACGCCGCCGCCTGCGAGGCGCAGTTCCGTAACGCCTTTTTGCTTGGTTGCGCCGGCGCCTGGTCGCTGCACCCCTCGCAAATCACGATCGCCAAGAAGGTGTTCTCGCCGGACGCCGCCGAGGTCGCCTTCGCGCGGCGCGTGCTGGAGGCCATGCCGGACGGCACGGGCGCAGTGATGATCGACGGGCGGATGCAGGACGACGCCACCTGGAAACAGGCGAAGGTCATGGTCGATCTCGCCCGGCAGGTCGCCGCCAGCGATCCGGACTACGGCAAGATTTACGGCTTCTAAGGCAATGGAACACTTTTGGGCGGGGCTCCAGCTCCGCCCAGTTTATATTAAATATCAATTAATTACGTCTCTTGACCCTGCTGGCGGCCCTTGGTCGGTTTTTGTTACAAAAACTTAATCCGCCCCCAAGTCTCCAGAAAGCTTCCGGCCATCTTTAAGCCACGCTAGCGGCTCCCTATATGGTCATGTCGCGACTGGCTTCTAGCGGTCGAAGAGCGGGCTCGCCGGGTCGCGGGAGCCTCGAAGGAGAATGAGTTATGGCGAATGCCTTGCCAATTATCGCCGGCGAAAGCGGTCTGGCGCATTATCTCGCCGAAATCCGCAAGTTCCCCATGCTGGAGCCGCAAGAGGAATACATGCTCGCCAAACGATGGCGCGAGCATGAGGATCCCCAGGCTGCTCAAAAACTCGTGACGTCGCATCTGCGCCTCGTCGCCAAGATCGCGATGGGCTATCGCGGCTATGGCCTGCCGATCGGCGAAATCGTCTCGGAAGGCAATGTCGGCCTCATGCAGGCCGTGAAGCGCTTCGAACCCGAGCGCGGCTTTCGTCTCGCCACCTATGCAATGTGGTGGATCCGCGCGTCGATTCAAGAATATATTCTGCGCTCCTGGTCGCTCGTGAAGATGGGCACCACGGCCAGCCAGAAGAAGCTGTTCTTCAATCTGCGCAAGGCCAAGAGTCGCATCTCCGCCTATGAGGAGGGCGACCTCAAGCCGGAAAATGTCGCCGCGATCGCGACACGCCTCGGCGTTTCGCAGCAGGATGTGATCGACATGAATCGCCGCATGGGCGGCGACGCCTCGCTCAACGCGCCGCTGCGCGAGGAGGGCGAGGGCGAATGGCAGGACTGGCTGGTGGACGACAGCGCTAGCCAGGAGCTCATCCTTGCCGACCAGGAGGAGGCCAGCCATCGCCACCAGGCGCTGCGGGGCGCGCTCGACGTGCTGAACCCCCGCGAGCGCCGCATCTTCGAGGCGCGCCGTCTCGCCGAGGATCCGATCACGCTGGAGGAATTGTCGGAAGAGTTCGGCGTCTCGCGCGAGCGCGTGCGCCAGATCGAGGTGCGGGCCTTTGAAAAGGTCCAGTCGGCCGTTCGCGCCGGCGTCGCCCGCATGGAGGCGCCGCACGCCCTGCTGCCTGCGCATTAAGAATTCTCAAAACAAAATGGGCGGCCCGCGCAAATACGGGCCGCCTTTTTTCATGTCGCGCGCCGGTTCAGAACCATTTCGTATCCGAGGCCTGGAACCAGCTTGAACGCGCGGGAAGCCATTCCTCATTTCCCGTGAAGAATATGCCCGGCTCGTTCTTGGCGACCGTTCCAAACTCATATTTCCCCGAGATGACGAAGGTCCGCTGGGGGAAGGGATGGAACAGGAAATATTTGTAGTTGCCAATATTGTCGATGCCGAAGCTCATGGACATGCGGTCGTTGTATTTGTAGCGAATCTTCGTATCCACGACGAAGAAGCGGTCGAACGAGCCATAGACGCCATGCGCCGTGTCGTTGTTCGAGAGGGTCGACCACATGTCGCCCTGCCAGCGCGCATTGACGCTGAAGGACCAATGCTCGTCGGGGCGGTAGGTCGCGCCCGCCATCCAGCGCCATTTCGGGACGTAAGGCACGTTTTTGCCCGCGACGGACAGGATCGCGTTATCCAGGTTGTTGCCGCCGCTTGGCGCCCATGTGCTGTCGGAAATCACTCTCGAATTCACGAAAGTCGCGCTGCCGTCAAACTCCAAGCCTCTGAACAGCACATTGTCTTTTTTCCAGGCAAGCTCCACGCCGCTGTTACGGATGCGGTCGACGTTGATGTTGCCCGAGACGAAAGTGGGGATGGTGCTGCCGGAGACATAGAGATTTTGCGAGATGATGGCGTCGCGCACTTCTTCGTCGAAAAGCGAAAGCCGCACCGAACCATCCGGTCCAACCTTCCGCTCAAAGGCAAGCTCCTTGCTGAGCGCGACTTCCGGACGGAGATTGGGGTTGGGATTGGCCTGGACGCCCGATCCCACGAGCGATGTCTGGTTGTAAAGTTCCTTGGCTGTGGGGAATCGGTTGGCGAGGCCGATATTGCCTGTGACCGTCCAGTCGCTATCTGGCGTCCATTGGAGCGAGCCCTTCGGGGACGCGCGCGTATGTTCGAGCACGGGCTGATAGATTGGCAGCATGGTGATGGGCGCCGCTGTCGAGCCGGTCCCCGTTACATTGATGCCGCCGAGCGATTGCGTGTAGCCGTTTGACGCCTCCCAGTGTTCGCCACGAATTCCGAGCGTGAGCTTGTACTGCGGATTGATCTTCCACGCGTCTTGCACCCAGAGCGCCTGCGTCCTGGTCGTGCCGTCGCCGATCGACGAAACGACGCCCGTCGACGCCTGCGTTCCGGCAGTCCAGTCGGTCGTCAGCCAGGTTGGATTGTTGAGATGGAACTGGTCGCCATGGAGACCGAAACTCACCTCATGCGGCCCGTCATAGCCGAAGGGCCGGACGATGCCCTTCATGTCGAACAGCGTCCAATAAGTGCCGGTATAGACGGCGTTCTTGCCGGTTTGCGTGTATCCGCCATAAGGGACCGCGCCGCTGTAGGGAGAGACCTGGTCGGACTGCAAGTAGTCGAAATTCGACGCCGAGATTTCAAAGTCCCAAAGGCCCTTGGTGTTTGATTTGATCGCCGCCGAGTTGATCAGCTGCTTTTCCTGAACGCGGTAATAGGCGGCGCCCCAGCTGGTCAGCGTGCTGCCGATCGAGCCGGCGCCATAAGTGGAGGCCGCTGTAGAGGTGGTGGGACCAAAATAGGGAGTTCCGCCGGTAAGGTAGTTGCCGGGCGTCGAGGTTCCGTCATTGGACCAGAATCCCAGCGTATAGGTCGCGCGAATGGTCGGCGTGATGTCATACGCGAGTTTGAGCTTGGCGTTGACCTGATCATTGTCGAGATTGCCGGCAGAGCCAAGCACTGTAGCGGGGACGCCGAATTTGGTCGTGCCGAAATAGCCCCCGGGAAACCCGTACAAATCCGCTGGCGAGGTTGGGAAGGTTCCGGAGGCCGCCTGGATGTAAGTGAGCGGCTGCGTCGAGCCATGCAGCCAATTGCCCGTGACCAGCCAGGAAAGGTCATTGATCTTGTCGCCGACCGTGAAGCTCGTCTCATTGGCGAAAAATGTGTCATGCGTGCCATAGAGAGAGAAGTCCTGAAGCGAAACCGTGTCCTTGGCCGTGATCTCGAGCTTCTCCGGCATGCGAGTCGTGATTTGCATGACGCCGCCCAGCGCGTTGCCGGAATATTGCGCCGAGAAGGGGCCGTACAGGAAGTCGATGCGTTCGATTTCCTCCGGCGCGACTAGACCCCAGCGCGGCGCGCCGATGCTGTTGTCGTTGCCGATCAAGGCGGTGAGCAGAAGATCGTCGGCGTAAACAAGGCTGCGCGCCGAGGAGTTGACGCCCCATGTTCTCGTCTGCAGCACCGGCTGCGTATCGCCGTTGTTGCGCTTGCGCACGAAAAGGCTCGGCATGTATTTGACTGCGTCTTCCGTGTCGATGATGTTGACCTTGTCCTCGATGTCCTGGCGCGTGACGCTGGAAACAGTGTTGGGCAGGTCGAACTTCTTTACGAAAGCGGGACTTCCATCGGGGAGCGTCGGCGACCAGGTCGAGACTGGCTGAGGAGCGGGCTGCGCGGATTGCGCCGCCGGCGCCGGCGCCGAGTTTCCGCCGTTCGAAGGGGCAGGGTTAATGTCGATGGTCGGCAGCGTTTCCTGCGCCAGCGCGGCCGACGAAAAGCAAAGAATAGCTATCGCGCCGGCGGAAACGCCGCGCATGAGATTGTTCCGGAACATGAGTCGTAATCCTTCCCTGACGCCCGAGCTTCAGTGGCGCGGCGCGCGTCTGAACGCGGCTTTACGCCGCTCTACAAGTTGAGTGCTTGCGTTTTCAGACGAGGGAAGGGGGCGCCCGTGGAGCGGCTGCAGGTCGAAAGATTTCTGGCGTCTTCGCTGAAGCGACGCTGATGGGCGCCTTTGAGGCGATGGCCACGATCCGCGCGCGGATGGGCGGGCCGCCCGGCGCAAGGAGCGCGTCGCCGGCGCCGAACGGACATAGAGAGCATTCCTGGTGGCGATGCTGTTCGCCGCGCGGAGCCTTTTTGGAATCGGAAGCGGGGGTCGCCGTGAGCTGAAGCGATTGTCCGTCGTCATGCAGAAGCTGGCAGAAAACGCCAAGCGATCCGAACTGTCCGCCGCGCTCGGACGCCATTGCGACGCCGCTCGCGACCGGCGCGCCGACTTGCGTCAGCAGGGCGAGGCAAAACAGCAATCTGGACAGGACGCGTCTAAACATAAGCGAGCTACTTGGTCTTGCCTGTTGATTAACCATTCTTGAGCGTGACCTTCATTCTCTACTGTCATGTGCGCGCTTTCCAAGTGCTGATCGATTGTCAAAGAATAAAAAATCCGTTAAGAGACATTTATGTCACAGAGTCCGATCAAGCGTCTTGAAGTGCGTGCGATTTTCGCCGCCATGGCCGTTTGCGCGCTCGTTTTCAGCCTTTTTGTTTCCGGCGCTGTGCAAGGTGCGCACGCCGCTCAATCTTCCGGCGTATCCGCGCAGGGAGATATGCCCTGTCATCAGTGGGCTGGCCCCTCTCACGCCACTCCCGATCACAAGGGCGGTCATTCGGGCAAAGTCGATTGTCCGTTCTGTTGCCTCGCCGCGCAGGCCGCCGCTGCGGTTTTGCCGGATCGTCTCGCGACATTCGTGCGGCCGTTGCGCATCGCTTCATCCCGCGTGTCCTATTCCGCTTTTCTGGCGCCTGAGCCGGAGACCGCGATTTCCAATGCTGTGAATGGCGCGCGCGCGCCTCCAGCGAAGCTCTCCCTCTCCTAAGAACCAGCCCGCTCCGTCTGGCAATTGATGCGGGGCAAGCGCCCCCCGCGCGACAGTTGCTTGCGTGGGCGCAGTAAGAAAAAACAACAAGAACGACGTATCGCCAGCGGAAAGCGGCGGCGACGGAACTCTCAAGGACGAGCTAACACAATGGAATACACATCACTTTCCCCGCTGGCTATGTTCGCTAACGCCGGCCCCGTCGGCAAATTCGTCATGCTGACCCTCGTGGTGGCCTCCGTTTACACCTGGGTGCTGATCGCGCTTGGCGCGTTTTCGGTGACTAAAATAGCAAAAGCGGCGCGCTCCGCTCGCGCTGGCGGCGACGTCGGCGTTCTCGCCCCGGTCGCGGCCGCGGGGAACAGCGCGGCGGCTTACGAACTTCCCGGCGAGTCGATCGGCGAGAAGCGCGAGCGCATCGCCGAGCTGATGAGCCGCACGGCGCGCGAATTTCTTACGCAGGAAGAAGGCGGCCTGCCCAATCTTGCTGTCATTTCGTCCGTGGCGCCCTTCATCGGTCTGTTCGGCACCGTCTGGGGCATCATGACCAGCTTCGCGGGCATCGCCCAGTCGCAGGACACCAGCCTGGCCGTGGTCGCGCCGGGCATCGCGGAAGCGCTCGCGGCGACCGCCTATGGCCTCGCGGCGGCCATTCCTGCGTCGGTCGGCTACAATCGCATCGGCGCGGCTTTTGCTCGCGTCGGCCAGCAGGTCTCGCATTACATCGAGGACGAAGCGCTCGCACATGTTTCGAGCCATGCCGCCCCGGTGCAGAAGAGGGAGGCGGCGTAATGGCGCTTCCATCACGTCTCAAAAACAATAACGACCTCTATCAGCCGCTGGCAGACATCAATGTGACGCCGCTTGTCGACGTCATGCTGGTTCTGCTCATCATCTTCATGGTGACGGCGCCGCTGCTGGCGAAGGGGGTGAAGGTCAATCTCCCGCAGGCCAAGGCCGCGCAGCCGCTCAATCAGAAGGACCCTATCGTCGTCACCGTCGGCAAGGAGGGAAAAATCTCTCTGGGAACCGAGGAAATGACGCCGGACCGTTTGATCGACGGAATTCATGCGGCGATGGGCGACGATCTCACCCGCGTCGTCCATGTGCGCGGCGACACCGACGCGGTCTATGGCGAAGTCGTCGCGGTTATGGACAAGCTGGCGACGAATGGCATCACCCATATCGCCATCATGACCAATTCGCGCGGCAAGGCGGCGGCTGTGACCGCTGCGCCGGCCGCCGTCGCTCCAGCCATGGGAGGAGCAGGCAAATGACCGACATTGCGATGGTTCCCGATTATGCCAGGTCGGCGGCCCCTCCAAGCTCGGGGTTTCCGCCCGTCAAGCCGCGCTGGCTAGGCCCCGCCGCCACCGTCGCGGTGGTGCTCGCGCATGTCGGCGTCGCCGTTCTATTGATGGTGACCGCGATCGAGAAATATGTGCCGCTTGAATCGGTCAGCATGGACCTGATTCCGGAAGGCGACATGTTCGAATCCCAAAAGGTCGAGGCTCAGGACGACACGCCGCCGCCCGAAGCGGTCGAACAACCCGACCTCGCTATTCCCCCTCCCATGCTCATGACTCCGGACGCGCCGCCATTGCCGGCGAAGAAGGAAGTCGTTGAACCCAAGAAGCATGTGGTGGAGCGCAAGGAGGTCACGGCGCCCGCTAAAGAGCATCGCGAGGCGCAGGAACACCACCGGCTTGGCATGGCCGGAGGCCGTGCGCAGAGCGGCGGCGTATCCAGAGCGGCTTATGGCGCGATGCTGGCGGCCGCGATCCGCCGCCATGTGCCGAGCTCCTCGTCGCTTGGCGAAGGATCGGCGTCCTGTAGCTTTCATGTGACCGGCGGCGGCGGGATGACGGGCATTTCCTGTTCGGGGAGTTCTTCCGCGCACGCCAGCCTGTTGCAGCGGGCCATCGCCTCTACCCACGCTCCGCCGCCGCCCGGCGGAGGCTTCTTCGCCTCGCAGGGCGTTCACTTCCACTGAAGGGGGCCGCCGCTGGCAATGCGTGCGATGCTTGATCGCCTTTCGCGCCTTGATTCAAAGCGCGAAGGGCGGGCTGGATATTTTCCGTGGCCGCTTTCGCCCGCAAGTCATAGACAGGGACACACATGAAGAGTCGCGCCGCCGCGATTGTCATCGGCTCGCTGGCCGCCGCTGGCGTCTGCGCTCAGGAGACCAAGCCCGCGCCGCAAGCACCGCCCGTCGTAGCGGGCGCGAACGCCACGCCCGTCCAAGCGCCGTCGTCGGCTTTGTCGCAAAGCAAGTTTCTT
>Ga0182030_10027240_pt1 | contig 10291 bp, 3 predicted proteins | sample 812S3MmetaG_FD_121299 | JGI IMG/M metagenome (GOLD analysis project Ga0182030, IMG submission 121299) | Permafrost microbial communities from Stordalen Mire, Sweden - 812S3M metaG (Illumina Assembly) | ecosystem: Environmental > Terrestrial > Soil > Wetlands > Permafrost | place: Sweden... | reverse complement strand
GTGAGGCGATACCTGGCATCTCGCAACAGGAGGCCCAGAGTGCAGCCTGGAATCAGGGGCGGCGATTGTTGGAGCGAGCCATTGCCGAGCGGTTGGACTTTGCTTTTGAAACCACTCTCGGTGGCAACACAATTCCCGCGCTTCTCGAAAAGGCGATGGCCGCAGGAATTGAAGTCCGTATCTGGTATGCAGGACTCGCCAGCCCGGAGCTACATATCGAGCGCGTGCAGGCGCGCGTTGCCCGTGGCGGGCATGATATTCCTGAGGCAAAAATTCGTGAGCGTTACGCCCGCAGTCTCCTCAATTTGATTCGACTGCTCCCGCACTTGTCCGAGCTTCGGGTGTATGACAACAGCCTTCAGGCTGATCCCCACATCGGCGCGGCTCCGGCACCTCGCTTGCTGCTTCATCTCAAGAGGAACAAAATCGTGAGCTTGTGTGATCTAGCGCTGGCCCCCAATTGGGCCAAGCCGATCTTGCTCGCGGCCATCAAAGCGGGGAGTTGAATAGATCGTCTGACTAGGCTATTTTTGCCCAACCCCTCGAAACGGTCTAATTGGCGTTTTCCTCAGACGCCCTCATTGAATTGACCTTGCTCCTCTCGCTCTCTATCCTCATCGGCGAGGTCGCGGGCTACTTTGGGAATTAGCGCCACCCATGCCGGACCGGACCGATCAATGGCTTCCGGAATCGTGAAGCCGTACTCGGTCAACCATTCTGGCCGATTGAGTACGAGCGCAACTGCGACTTTTTCGCCGGTAGACATCACACTCCATGCTTCACAGCCACCACGCTTCGCGTCTCGCGCTTTGTTGAGTAAGTGGTGGTACTCGTTGTCACTCATGACACTCTCCCTAATTCACAACTGACCGATTAGTCCTGTCCATAGCAGCGGGTTTTGGTGGTCATCGCCGCTACTCCCGTGCGAGCGTCGTTTCTCGCTGCTGGGCGAGATAGGTAAAGAATATCCTCCGCCCGATATGCCAACAACTTTACAGACTTCGTTGGCAGATTTCCCGGAATTCTCGCAAAGCACTTTCGCGTCTTCCAATTTTGCAGCATCGGTACGCGGTCGGCCTCCAGTTTTTCCGCGAGCCTTTGCCGATGCCCGGCCCGCAGCCTTGGCGGCGCGCTATCAAAACGAAGACTTCTGGCGGCGCTCCATAACTGAATGGGACGATGACGGCCCAGAATAGTCCAATGACCCTAATTAGTCCGTTTCGATGGGGTTGGGCAAAAATAGCCGACTACGAATCAAACGATCTGCATTTCAACACAAGTGTGGAAATACCAGTGGAGAACCTTTTAGCAAATTGAAGCGAGCCCGTGTTCATGGGCTATTCTCCAATCTGCACTGGTTGCGGTGCGCTTTTTAGCGCGACGGCCTCATAATCCGTGGCCCCAAAGTGCGTCTGCTTAGAAGTCAGACGCTCTATCCAGCTTCGGCTTTTGGAAGTCCATCGCCCAAGATACTTCCTCCAACTTATTGAAAATAAACTATATATGAGAAAGGACATTATCACATATAAGCGAGCGGCGGGCCGGCAGCCCTCAGCTACGTAAAGTTCCGTTTCTGAGGTGTCTCCTTGTTGACCGAAAAAGAAGGTCACACCGTCCAGTGTGACCTTCCTGCAAAACCATGTTCACAATCACCTACTGCACAGTCACTGCAATCGTTGAACTGACGCCACCTGTTCCAGAGATCGTCACCGTATAGCTGCGTGGTGACACTGGTGGGGTAGGAGTGCTGCTACCGCCCCCTCCGCCGCACGACATCATGAATGCAAGCGTTAAAATAGCCAATGTTGTCAGTAGCACTGCCAGCACCCGCTTCCGACGCCGTGCTAATGGAACACCCGCCAGCACCGCACCAAAGGCAATCAGTCCGCCTGTCCATGGCAGCCTAGGAGCATGGTTAGCCGCCGAACTGGACGCTGTGATTGTCAAACTGGCGGTGCTGCTGCCATTGGCAGACAGCATTGCCGTGCCGCTCGACGGACTCACCGTAATAAGCGGTGAACTTGCAGTCGCCGTCCACGAGGTGGTGTCGGCAAACGTAGTCGAGGCCAGCGTCACCGTGTCCGACTGCGATCCACCTTTGCTCAACGATAGCGAGGTCGATGCCGGTGCGATTGTGTAGGCCGGGGCATTCACTGTCAGGGTCTGTGTTCCACTCGATGCGATGAAGCCCGAGCCTGTCGCCGGCGCGTAGCTTGCAGTTACGGTGTCGCTGCCAACCGTAAAGCCATTCGCCGTCGTCGGAGCAACGCTCACGGTTGCACCACCGCTACTCAAGGGAGCCGAGCCCACTGTTACGCTCCCGACCTTGAATGTCACTGTGCCCGTCGGCGTCCCGCTGGTCGTTGTCACGGTTGCAGTCAAGTTCTGTGTTGACGAAGAGCTACCAAGAGCAATGGAGGACGGGCTGGCTGTAACTGTGGTGGTAGTACCCTCCGTCACTGTCAGTGTCGCTGCGCTGCTGGTCGAGCCAGAGTCATTGTTGTCGCCTGCGTATACTGCAGAGATCGAATTGGAGCCTACTGCAAAACCGTTGGCCGTCGTTGCCGCTAAGGTCATTGATGCGGTGCCGCCGGAGAGCGTACCCGTGCCTAGCGTGGTGCTGCCGTTCTTGAACGTCACCGTGCCCGTTGATGAAGCCGGACTCACAGCAGCCATCAGCGTGACCGACGCGCCAAGCGTCGCCGAGTTTGCAATCGACACTGTGGCCGTAGTTGTATCCTTGTTCACTGTTAGAGATACCGTGTCGGTAGCCGTGTTGTAGTCGATTGTGTCGTTAGGAGTGAACGTGACCGAGAGCGTCTGTGTGCCTACTCCTAAGACGGTGCCTGCTGCTGGTGTGTATGCGAACGTGCCCGTCACCGAAGCCGTCGCGTTTAGCTGCGTGGCACTTAATGCCGTGCCGAATGTGATTGCGGCTGGTGCCGACCAAGTAATTATGGGGGTTGCCTGACCAACCATGAGGGATACCGACTTGGTCGCAGTGGTGTAGTCGGTCGTATCTGTTGGCATGAAAGTCGCCGAGAGCGTTTGTGTGCCCGCTCCCAGAACCGTGCCCGCCGCTGGCAGGTAAGTGAAGCTTCCTAGAACGGAAGCGGTTGCGTTCAATTGTGCACTGTTCAGTGCCGTGCCATACGCGATTGCAGTTGGTGTCGACCAGGTGACCGTCGGCATCACCTGTGTCACAGTTTGGGTTATTCCAGTCGAATTCGCAGAGTTGTAGTTGCTGTTTCCAGCCCATGACGCGGTGATGCTGTGCGAACCTGCCGCCAGCAACGACGTAGTGAAGGTGGCAGTGTTCCCAGAAATCGATCCTGTTCCGATCGAGTTGCCGCCGTCGTAGAACGTCACGGTACCTGCCGGACCAGTGGAAATCGTGGCCGTTAGCGTGACCGACGCGCCATAAACCGAGCCCGCAGTCGACGACACTATAGTCAGGGTCGGGGTTGCTTTATTCACGGTCAGTGAAACCGTTTTAGCGGCTGTGGTGTAATCAATCGTATCGGTCGGCGTGAAAGTTGCCAAAAGCGACTGCGTGCCCGCTCCGAGCACCGTTCCCGTCACTGGTGTGTAGGTGAATATACCCGGAACAGAGGCGGTAGCGTTCAATTGCGTCGCGGATAGTGCAGCGCCGTAGGTGATTGCGGTTGGAGCAGCCCAAGAAACAATGGGCGTTGCTTGACTCACGGTCAGCGAGACTGTTTTGGTCGCCGAGGTGTAATCGGTCGCATCGGTCGGCGTGAAAGTTGCCAAAAGCGACTGTGTGCCCGCCCCCAGTACCGCGCCAGTTGTTGGCGAGTAGGCGAACGTACCTGGAACGGAGGCCGTCGCGTTCAACTGCGCGCTGTTCAGTCCAGTGCCGTAGGTGACTGCGGAAGGTGCCGTCCAGGAAATGACGGGTGTTGTCTGACTCACGGTCAGCGACACCGTTTTGATTGCTAAAGTGTAGTCGGTCCCGTCCGTTGGTGTGAAGGTTACCGAGAGCGACTGTGTGCCCGCAGATAAGACCGCGCCCGCCGCTGGCGTGTATGTGAAGTTACCTGGAACTGAAGCGGTTGCGTTCAATTGCGCACCGTTCAGAGCTGCACCGTAGGCAATTGTGGTTGGTGAGGACCACGTGATGGTCGGCGTCGCCTGTGTCACCGTCTGGGTTATCGCAGCCGAATTTAGCGAGTTGTAGTTGCTGTTTCCCGCCCACGACGCGCTGACGCTGTGCGAGCCTGCCGTTAATGACGATGCAATGAAAGTGGCAGTGGTCCCAGAGATCGACCCTGTTCCGATCGAGGTGCCGCCGTCGTAAAACGTCACCGTGCCAGTCGCGCCGCTACTAATCGTCGCGGTGAAGGTAACCGATACGCCATATATTGAGCTCGCGTTCGATGATGACATCGATAACGTCGGCGTCGCTTTATTCACGGTAAGAGAAACCGTTCTGGTAGCTACCTGATAGTCGGTACCGTCTGTCGGGGTGAATGTCACGGAGAGCGTCTGGGTGCCTGCTCCCGGCACGATGCCCAGTGCCGGTGTGTAGGCGAACGTACCCTGAACCGTAGCCGTCGCGTTCAACTGCGTTGCGGTCAACGCAGTGCCGTAGGTGATCGCGGCTGGAGCAGACCACGTGATGGTCGGCGTCGCCTGCGTCACAGTCTGAGTGATTGCAGTCGAGTTCGCAGAGCTGTAATTGCTGTTTCCCGCCCACGATGCCGTGATGCTGTGTAATCCTGCCGCTAACGACGATGTAGTAAAGGTCGCCGTGGTACCCGAGATAGATCCCGATCCAATCGAGGTGCCGCCGTCGTAGAACGTCACCGTGCCAGTTGGGCCGCTGCTGATCGTCGTGGTGAAGGTCACCAATGCCCCATACGGCGAACTCGCGTTCGATGATGACAACGACAATGTCGGCGTCACCTTATTAACTGTAAGCAAAACGGTTTTGGTCGCTGTGGCGTAGTCGGTGCTGTCGGTTGGAGTAAAGGCTACAGAGAGCAGCTGCGTGCCTGCTCCCAGCACGGTGCCCGCCGGTGGCGTGTAGGCGAACGTGCCGAGAACGGAAGCCGTTGCGTTCAACTCCGTTGCGTTCAGTGCGGCGCCGTACGTGATGGTTGGCGGAGTTGGCCAAGTAATCGTGGGCGGCGCGTTGACAACGATCAGTGTTGCAGGGCCCGAAGTACTGGGCGACAACCACAGATTACCTTGGTAAGTAGCTGTCAGTATATGTGTCCCGACCGAGAATTGCTGAGATATAGATCCAGAATTGTAATCTTCGAGCGACACTGTGCCTATGTTAGTGCCATTGTCGAACACGTTTACGCTGCCGGTCACTAAGAATTGAGACAACTGCGGAGTGACCGTCACGTTCACGACCGATTGTCCGCCGTAGTAAACAGGCGACGATCCGACGGTTATGCTGGTTGTGGTTGACACATCCGCTGCGTATCCTGAAACCCAAAGAGTCTGGTAATAGCTATAACTACCGTCATCACCCGTGCCATCGTCGGCGATATTAAGGATTGGTACATTAACATTGCCTCCGGTCTGGGGAGAAAACAGCAAGGCGAACGTACAAGTTGCGCCCACGTTAACCGTGCCCGAATACGGACAAGTTGTAGCGCTGCTATCGATCGTGGCGTTGCCACTCTGGAGAAAATAGCCGCTGATGTGCAAAACACTGTTGCCGCTATTTGTTGCTTCGATCGTCTCAGGTGCAGACGTCTGTCCTACGGAAGTATTAGGAAACGCCAGAGGACCAAGTTTGAGCGAGACGCGACGCACTCGATTATTTGCTTGGTCGGTTATGATTAGATCGCCTATGTGTAATCTCAGTGAACGCGGGGCGTTAAACTGAGCCGGCGATGCAAGTCCATCTCCGCTATACCCGGCAACCCCCGTTCCAGCGACGGTCGTGATTATCGATGCGCCGTCGACCTTCCGGATTACAGCGTTGTTTGTATCAGCTATATATATCTGGCCGATCAAATCGACAGCAACTCCGGATGGCTGGTTTAACATTGCGGTTAGCGCATTACCGCCATCTCCTGCGAACCCGGTACTACCGTTTCCTGCGACTGTGGTGATGATCCCGGTGATCGCATCAACGCGCCTGATGCGATTATTGGCCGTATCAGCGACGAAAAGATTGCCACTTTGATCGAGGGTAATTGCTGTGGGGCTGTCGAGCTCCGCTGATACCGCTAACCCACCGTCACCGCTGAACCCCGCAGTTCCCAGACCCGCGATCGTGCTGATGTAACCCTCGGAAACTCTTCGGATGCAATGGTTGCCGGAATCAGCAATATAGAGGTTACCTAAGTTGTCGATAGCAAGGCCGAGAGGGTTATTAAGGCTTGCTTGCTGCGCTGGCCCACCATCTCCCCCAAATCCGATGCTACCGTTACCGGCAAGGGTCTTTATTGCGCCATTCAGGTCGACTACTCGGACCCTCTGATTTCCAGAATCGGCGATGTATGTGTTACCGGCAGCATCCACAACAACATCAGACGGATTCGAAAGTAACGCCAAAAGCGCTTGGCCGTTATCTCCTCCATAACCCTGCACTCCATTGCCAGCAATGGTAGTGATGTTCCCGGTCGAATCAACTTTCCGAATTCGCTGATTCGCTGTATCAGCGATGTAGGTATTTCCCGCAAGATCGAAGATCGCGCCGCCGGGATTATTCAATGACGCTGCCGTGCCCACGCCACCATCACCGCTATATGATGGGGAGCCGTTTCCCGCAAGGGTTGAAGCTATTCCGCCATTGAATACAAAGTTCGCACCTGTTCCTTGTCCGCTTATTCCGAAGCTGTATTTTGTCCCATGACCGTCGACAGCCACAAAAGGTGCGGACCGATATCCAGGAGCAGATGGTTTGAATGTGACATTTATTGAGCACAATGTTCCTGCCGCGTTTACGGTGGTCCCATCCGCTACACACCCGGAAACTACTCCAAAACTGAAATCCTGGTTGAACCCAATGCCGGAAAGTAACCCGCCATAGCCTGGGGGAATACTGAAAGATACTGCCGTTGGCTGGTTTAACCCGACGTACATTGTTGTGATCGCATAGTAATACGGATAGGGGCTAACCAATGTCGCTGCGAGAGATACGCTGACTGCATTATTCACTAGTCGGACACTGCTATTTAGAGAGTCTGCGATATACAAATTCCCGGCCGCGTCCAGCGCCACACCACGGGGCGTGTTCAGTGAGGCGTTCGTTGCAAGGCCGCCATCACCGGAGTAGGGGGGTGGTTTTATAGTTCCATTCCCCGCCACCGTGTTGATTAATCCAGTGGATGCGTCCACTCTCCGAATGCGGTTGTTTTCAGAATCCGCTATATACACGTTCCCTGCGGTATCCACTGCCAAACCGTATGGGTAGTCCAATGTGGCGCCGGTTGCCGGACCGCCGTCGCCACTATACCCCACAGATCCAGTGCCCGCTATTGTGGTAATTACGCCGGTGGAGGCTGTTACCTTCCGAATGCGATTGTTATTGAAGGTGTCTGCAATATACAGGTTCCCTGCTGCATCCACAGCCACACCAGTAGATAGTCCCAGGTTTGCGCTGGTCGCGGGACCACCGTCGCCGCCATAGCCTTGAGTTCCATTTCCTGCCACGGTAGTGATCACGCCTGTAGACGCATCTACTCTTCGGATACGGTAGTTCGTGTAGTCAGAGATGTACAGGTTCCCCGCTGCGTCCACTGCCACCCCATACGGAGTGGACAAAGCGGCGCTGGTTGCTGGGCCACCGTCGCCACCGGTCCCTCCTCCTGCAACAGTGGTAATCACGCCCGTAGAGGCCCACACTTTGCGGATGCGGCCGTTAAGACTGTCCGCGATGTACAGGTTTCCCGCCGCATCCAACGCAACGCCCCAGACACCGTACAGCTCGGCCGCTGTTGCTGGCACGCCGTCCCCGTTGTAGCCACACCCCGTTCCGGTCCCTGCGACCATGGTAATCACGCCAGCAGGTGTTGCCTTCATCACTTGGCAGCTTTCCCCGACATACACGTTCCCCGCCGCATCCACTGCGACACTGCTGGGCTCGTACAGGTTGGACGGCGACAGGGCGTTTGACGGAGTCGTGATAACTTGCGCGAGCGAAATGGCAGGTACTTGTGCCTGAGCCATCGAACAGGACATTAGAATGGCAACCAGTGCTCCGAAACACACCAGCGATGTCCACTTGACAACGCTGCGACGGATAAAAGGTACGTATATTGTGACGGAACGACTAGAATGACGGGAGAAAAGCAGCTGTCGCACAGAACACCCCAAGAATCACGCGAGCGCGCGGATTTGCACAACAATCAAGCACTTCACTACAACAATTCACGGATCTCCCCCGCTCACGGTCTTGGAGCACGATGACCTGATTGGCTCGGGTGACATGAAACCTCAGACTTCAGAGGTTTTGCGGGGGAAAGCAATGGTGACATTCAGCTACTCACCTGTCAATGCATTTGCCGCATGACTAGGTTATGGCGTAATCACTGGCGTAATTTACAAGGACGGCGAGCTCTGAGTGAGGGCCGATGGCCCTCGGATGCGGAATAGCGTGAGCGTATGATGTTTAACGTAGCGTGCACGACATTGGGGGACGCACGATGCCAACTTCGGCAATTAGTCTGATTCAATGGTTAAACAAGGGTGAATACCGCGAGACGCAAGCCGTGCTCGCATCCTTTGCTGACGAAGCAAACACCGATGAGGTAAGGATTTATCACGCCGATGTTTTGACCAATATACAAGCACATGACGCCCTGCGGACTTGGTTCGGCGGGGGGAACTCCCAGTATTGCTTCATTGGTGCCCATGGCGTTCCTGGACCGACGGGTGCCGCCATCGGGATCGGTGCGTCCTCCGATGCCACGGAGTTCGTCGAGTGGCAGGACCTGTGGAATTGGTTTGCGGAAGGTAATCTCGAAGGCGGATTGTGGCTCGGGGCATGCAAGTCTAGTGATGCCGCTGCGGCGCTTTCGCCGTTTCTGAAAAGTGTGTACACCGCTATTCCGCACATTTACGGCTTCAGCGAACCGATTTATCCTGCTGAAATCCAGCAGATACTATCGAAGCTGATCGAGTTCACTCGCCTTGACGACTTTCTGTGGCTCGATGAGGAACTTGCACAGCTCCGCGCTGCCGTGCCTGACACGAAGATTGAGCTATTCTACCCGGCGTCCACTAAGAGCGGTCCCAGAGAATACATGAATGTGGACGACATGCCGAAAAAGATAAATAAGACGTTTCGCGAATTACTGGAACAAATCGAAGAATCGCGGCGTGGCCAATAGGTGCGTTGGTAACCGATAGCTCCGCGCGGGCTTCGGCAAGTCCGGCCTTTCTACTGCTGCTCAATCGTCAGTAGCTTCCAAGCCTTCGCGTCCGCGTACTGTTCCACCGTCTTTCGCCGTGGACCCGCACCACAAAGTTGTTCACGTTCATTGCCGCCACGATGCTGTGCAACAGGCCGGCCGTTTCCGTGCGCAGCTCGCCGATGCCGTCGCGATTTCCCGCCGCCAGCAGCTTGTCGAGGCTCGCCACCAATTCCACCCTCGCTGTAAACAGCTTCTTACCTAGAGACTCCCCGGAGGAACCGTCGGTCGTTTCCGGGTTCTGGCTGAAGAACTCCAGGTTCTGGCAGTAATCGAAAATTGTGAAATCCTTCTTGTCCTTGCCGGGGCCGCGCAGATCTGGCCTCAAGCGCGTGCCGCGCCCCACCATTTGCCAGAACTTTGTCTTCGAGGGCACCAGCTTGAAGAAGACGAGGTTCACGATCTCGGGGACATCGATTCCGGTATCCAGCATGTCCACGGAGATTGCAATGTGCGGGGCTTTTTCTGCGATCGAAAAGCTATCGATCAGCGACTGCGCGTACTCGGTCTTGAAGTCGATCACCCGCGCAAAGTGCCCAGCCAGATGCGGGTAGTTAGCATTGAAGCGTGTCTCTATGAACTCCGCGTGATCATGATTCTTCGCGAAGATGAGGGTCTTACCCAGCCGGTCGCCATCGGCCACTTTCTGCCCTTTCTCCATCACATGCGCCAACACTTTATCGACCGCGTCTTCGTTGAAGAGCCAGCGGTTGACTGCCTCGGCACCTACCTCACTGGGAATGCTGCCGTCTTCGTCCCACTCCAGCTCGTCCCACCGCTCTTTCTCTTCCGCCGACAGCTCGGCGTACTTGATGCCCTCTCGCTGGAATTTCAGCGGCACAGAGATCGACTTCGGCGGCACGAGGAAGCCGTCTTTCACCGCCGTCTCCAGG
>Ga0182030_10027239_pt1 | contig 10291 bp, 8 predicted proteins | sample 812S3MmetaG_FD_121299 | JGI IMG/M metagenome (GOLD analysis project Ga0182030, IMG submission 121299) | Permafrost microbial communities from Stordalen Mire, Sweden - 812S3M metaG (Illumina Assembly) | ecosystem: Environmental > Terrestrial > Soil > Wetlands > Permafrost | place: Sweden... | reverse complement strand
CCTAAAAATATAACAGTACTTGGGTGCTCCTGGATGTTGATATATGTGATAGTGAAGGATAGTGAAGGATAGTGAAGGATAATAAGGGATATGTAGTATATCTGTATGTACAGATATTATGTTTGTTTGGAAACAGTAATGTTACAAGAATAGCACGCGATGAAGTGATTGTGGTGACGAAGTGATTGTGGTGACGAAGTGATTGTGGTGACGAACCATATGCGCCACACTATCTTCAACCACTGATTTGAAGATTTTGCACATTGAAGGTGTGAATCCGAGGTCTGAATCCAAGCTTTGACTTCGGCGACAGATAGTTTAGTATCCATGGTGCACTATGTAAATGTTTGTAAACATTATCTAGCCACGTATTGTACTTCGTCACCACAATCACTTCGTCACTACTACCCTACTATCTTCCCAGGTTCGTTGACATGTATTCTAGAGAATTAATTCTGTACTACTAAAAGATGACGACCTTGGGTCCCGTAACTTTAGGGATGTCATTTATCCTAGGGAATATGAGTGGTGGCACTCCACGAGTCCTAGGAACGATGTTCAAGACTTTACCCATCGGGGGTGTCGATAAAACCATATTAATTTATAATCTTAGTCCATTACTAGCTCAGTTTCTCCTCCCTATACCCACCTTTATTCTGGAAGCCGTTCCCAATAAGGGGAATACCTGGTACCTGAAAGATACTACTAATAATGGTTACTTAGGATACAATCCTGAAGGAGTCGCTGTTCTTGCTCTGATGACGTTTGTTGCTACTGACGATACTAAGGGAAAGCGTACCCAATTAACTTTCTCACAAAAGACATATGCTCCGTGGTCTCCACCAGCGGTACTCCTTGCTGGTGTGGAGTATGCTCCATTATCAATAAATGGAGCAACCGCAACTTCAGTGACGATTAATAATCAAACTGGAGATATCAGTTTTCCCATCTCTCGAGAATTAAGTAATGTTATTTTCATACCTACTTACCTCTATGTGGATTGTACAGGACCTAGAAACATAGTAATAGATACTCCGAGAAACGTTCTTGTCAACTGGATCTGTGAGTTTGCTGGAGGAAAGTCGGTTAACCCTATAGCTTGCTCCGCGATAGAAACTGCTTCTCCAACTTGGACTACCTTAAATCTATGTAATAATGGTGTTACTTTTAATTATTGTGCCGCCGATAGTAATTGTGGTACAGCCAACTGTAATGGCCCTTGCACCAACGCTGGTTCTACATGCGACTATATAAGTTCTGGGAGTAGCGATGGGACTTTCATCTGTTCGGTAGCTCCTGTACCTCCAGAAGCTCCCGGTCCTCCCTGGTGGACCAGTACAGGATTCATCGTGGGAATGGTAGCTCTGGGTATTGTTATTGTCATACTTATAATCGTGGCTATAGTAATAGTAAACAAAGTACGAAAGCCCCCGACACAAGACACGGAAGAACAGGAATTTTATAATGCCATATATAGTTGAAGACAATGCCACATATGGTTGAATATAACATTCTATTTACTATTATGGTAGGTTAGGATAGGGTAGGATATCCTAGAGTGAGATATGGTAGAATAGAATACTCTATTTAATATCATGGTAGAGTAGGATACTCTATTTACTATCATGGTAGAATAGGATATCGTAGAGTAAGATATGGTAGAGTAAGATATGGTAGAGTAAGATATGGTGGAGCAGGATATGGTAGGGTAGGATATGGTAGAGCAGGATATGGTAGAGGAGGATACATCCAAACATAATAAAGATTTTACGGGTATCCTATAATATGTTACCTGTAGTACTGGGAGGAATAAATTCGGGAAACCGTGTGATCGCTGTTTCCTACAAGAGTAATCCTAATGGAACCTATATCCCATACTTCTTAAATTATATCACGTCCGCTAATTTCACCGGATATGCTTGGCAGAACACTCTCGTATTTGGAGATCGTATTCCTATATTTCATCCCACTAGTAGTAATGGTAGTGCTAGCAATATTATACTAACCGACATCGTTAACTTGGGAGGCCTAGGATACGATAATTCCAATATTCTAACTAATGTACCAGTGAGTCAATTGCGACCATTAAACTTCGATCAGGTTGAATTCGCACCATGGAATCCTCCTACACTATTATTAGCAGGAATTTCTTATGTAGTAAAGTCAACCTCCGACCCCAGTTTAAATCTGTCATGGTATTATTCCTTCACCGGACTCCTCGGATCGGGAAGTATTATTTTCTTGCCTTTAGGATTATATGGGAACTGTACTCCTCGGACTTATGAATTTCTCGACGATCCCGTACAGATCATTTCCAACTGGTTCTGCACGGTTAATGGTACCTCTTCCTTTATCTGTAATAATTTACGGACCTTCCCGCTGTTGTGGAATACTCTCGAAGCATGTAATATCGGGTACGATTATGATTATTGTCTTGCTGGTCAAAGCTGTAGCGATTGTAATGGGCCCTGTCCTCTCGTTGGTAATATCTGTACTTATGAAGGTAGTGGGGAATTTATCTGTGTCCCACCACTGGGACCGCCCGTTCCTGTTCCGTGGTACCAGAGTCCCTACTTCTATGCTACTTTGGGAATATTAGGAGGACTTATTGTATTAGGAATAATTATCACTCTTCTTATAATCATGAATCTGAATGCAAATCGGCATCGGGCCACAGCTCTGGAACGACGCAATTTACTATATTCATCCTTCTACAGTGTTCCCACTCCTTTATATCCCACCTAAAGTAATATGGTAGAGTGATATAGTAATAGGATAGTATAGTGCTAAAGTGATATAGTAGAGTGCTAGAGTGATATAGTAGAGTAATATAATAGAGTTGTATAGTTGTAGAGTAATATAATAGAGTAGTACAGTAGTAGAGTGGTAGAGTAATATAATAGAGTTGTATAGTAGTAGAGTAATATAATAGAGTTGCACAGTAGTAGAGTAATATTGTGGAGTAGTGTAATGGAGTAATATAGTGGAGTGGAGTGGTGTAGTGGAGTGGCGAGATAGTACTGTGGAAATTGATGAGCTTATTAAATCATAGTTAGTAATTAAACTTCAATTCATACCATGGCGAATCTTCAAGTTATGCAAGCTGTATACACGTCACTATTGGAAGCTTTGCATGAAAATCCTGATAACAAAGAATATATTCCCGGACTTATCATTGAGAATGATGCCGTATGTTCGGCGGCCCTCAAGTTATTGGATAATTGTTTGTGTGCTGATACGGATACCCTTCGCTTCAAACCCGCAGTAGAAAAAATGCGAGCATTTATTGACGGAGACGATAATGAGAACATTACCTCAACGGATCTTATGGCTTTTGATAAACTCACAGAGGCGTCCCCTGATGTCCGTGTCCGTGAGCTTGCCCAGGATATCATAAATTACGTCATGAACGAGTATGAGATACTCGATGTTAATGGAGAGAAAATAGTCATTGAAGTTCAGATTGGTGATGGTGATGTTGATGTTGACGACGTTAAGAGCACTAAAGGTGAGATTGATGAGACTGATGAGGTTAATAACGTTGATGACGTTAGGAGCACCGAAGTTACTCTTGAGGAACTGAGCCTGCCCGCAGAAGAGTGAGTAGAAGGGTAAGCAGAAGAGTAAGTAGAAGAGTACACACAAGAATATACGTAAAACGTATATTACAAACATATTTTATAGAGGAACTATAAATGGGTCCCAATGGCATCTCTATTATTATTTTGATTTCTATATTTATAATCCTTATAGTATACGCCATACTAATATTTGAATTTGGTAAGAATCGTACTTGGATCTTTGCACCTTATGTACCACCTGCACCATCTGCCCCTCACGTATATCCCTTGGGGGAAATTATCCAACTAACGGCAGAACAGATAATTGAGCGTAATTGTACCATATGTCGGGTTATAGAGTGTGACAATTTTGACGTGGCTGCTAATTGTGAGTGAAACCATATATTCTCCCTATATATTACAGGAATATAGAAGATATCTAGAGAAATAAAATTAGGATAGATGGATTTAGATGGCCCAAGGAAAAAGTTACCAAAGTGCCATTTTAAGATGAAAATTCCTAGTATAGTATCAAGCTTTTACGACTCTCCGAACGATGGAAAATTCATTTCTTGGGTATACCCCTAACTACCTATCTTTTCCATCTTTCCGAAAAGATGGATTTAGATGGCCCAAGGAAAAAGTCACCAAAGTGCTATTTTTAGATGAAAATTCCTAGTATAGTATGAAGCTTTTACGACTCTCCGAACGATAGAAAATTCATTTGTGGGTATTACCCCTAACCACGTATCTTTTCCATCTTTTCGGAAAGATGGAAAAGATAGATTTAGATGGCCCAAGGAAAAAGTCACCAAAGTGTTATTTTTAGATGAAAATTCCTAGTATAGTACGAAGCTTTTACGACTCTCCGAACGATGGAAAATTGATTTGTGGGTTATACCCCTAACCACCTATCTTTTTCATCTTTTCGGAAAGATGGAAAAGATGGATTTAGATGGCCCAAGGAAAAGTCACCAAAGTGTTATTTTCAGATGAAAATTCCTAGTATAGTACGAAGCTTTTACTACTCTTTAAATCTCGACTGAACGATAGAAAATTCATTTAGGGGTATAACCCCTAATTACCTATCTTTTCCATCTTTCCGATTACATGGATTTAGATGGATTTAGATGGCGCCACAGTTTCACATATTACATCATCTATATTATACTATCTATAATATGTTATTTCTTGATACTTTTTGAACTCTCTTAAAGTACGAGTTTACCAGGTGTACTCCATGTTTCTTTAGCAATGTGATTTAAGAACAAGATCCGGTACTAATAACGTAATAGGTGGAGGCGGTAGCCGCACTCTTAGAGCTGGTACCTACCTGCTGAGGTACAAAGGCTACCGAACCTCCGTAACTCAAGGCTACCACATTATTGCCCGTTTCCGCTCCATTAAGAATGCGACACAACATGATGGTTCCGGAATGGGCCATCCCTCCAATATCAGGAGAGTGGATATCATAGTCATAGACTCCAAATAAGGTAACGCCAGCAGGATCCACGGGAGCCGCGAATCCGGCCACGCTGCCACTAAACTGCAATGCTTGAGGGAGTGTACTCACATCCACGGGAGTAATGGTGCCCACAAAGGAAATGTTATTAGCCGAACTTCCATTAATATCAAAGTAGAAACGCGGGGGACCAGCGACGTAAGTTATGGGAACACCATTATTCGGTCCCCCGACCACCGTGGCTCGGATATAAGTGCTACTGGAACTCAGTTTACGATATACTGCACCAGCGGTGCCAATGAGGACATCATCTCCGCTCGAGTTAGGATTAGATGGAGAAATATCAATATAATCTATGGAGAGGGCAGTAGTTTCGAAATATTGTGTTCCAGGGAGTCCGGTAGTAACGTTGAATGGAGTAAGTTCTCCATCGCCAAAGGTGTATACCGTATCGGCAGTAACGGTACCCACAGTTTCGCTGAAGGCTACGATCATATAGACTCCATTATAACCGGCATCGATGAGAGTCAGGGTACGATTTCCAATAGTCATACTGTAGGGTATGAGCTCGATCCAAGGGCTGACTACGGTAGCGGTAATAGCATCATATTGAATACTCCATAATCCTAAGTTATGATCTACCAGATAAATGGTGTCAATATCTCCATTAGAAGTGGTAAACATCTTATAAGGAGTAATGACTCCAGGACCAGGGAAAGCTCTACTTACGGTAGTAATCGTGGCAGTGGGAAAATTATTTCTGAGATTAACGTCTCCTCTACTGAAGCTATAAGCAGTAACTACGCTGGCCCCTCCACAGGTGGTGGTACAGAGGCCACCAGTATCGCAGCCTAAGTTGCTGTTGTTCAAGCACTCATCACCAACTAGGGTCATATCGGAGATACAGAATCCTTCGGGAACATTAGGATTAGGGTTGTTGAAGATACAAGAGCAGGTTCCGGTACCGGAACAGAGCCCGCCACTATTACCATAACAACTAAGATCCCCAGAACAAAGTAGACTGCTGGTACAAATATCTAAAAGTCCTTGAGTGGCGGCGACACAGGTACCTGGGGTAAACTCTCCATTATTACAGAGGCAACTTAAGCCACCGGCACAGACGGAACCGGTATAAGGGACACAGGGAGAAGCACAGGCTGATCCTAATTGGCCTGTAGTCTGTCCATTTTGACAGAAGCCATCATTACAATTGAGACTAAGACAATCGGTATTGAGTAAACATGGGAGAGAAACTCCTCGTCCGGAACGACATAACCCGGTATCAGCGTTACAGGAAGCTCCAGCACAATCCAAGTTATTGGTACAAGGAGCGCCACCTCCGCCTTTGCAGGTACGGTAGCCGTCAGTTTGGAGTATACAAGTATAGAGATTATCACAGGGACAATAGTCATTTAACCCACCTATGCTACTGTATTCGGGAACACAACGTCCGCTGCAAAAACTACCATTAGAGCAGGAAGCACCATTGGTGCAGAACTCCCCATCCTGTAGCTTACATTGATAAGTAATACCATCGCAAGTATATTGATTTTGACAAGGGACACTGATGCAAGAAGCCAGGAAATTTCCTTCGATAACTGCCGGTAACGGGGGGATAGAATTGCCCGCTTGCCCCCATCCAAAGAAGACTAAGAGTATAATAATTATCACGGCAAACATAATAGATAATATTATAGCTACGATTAATCCCGTAGACATGTCATCTTTTAGATAGAGAAAAGAATATATGATAGAATTATCGCATGTATATTATGGTAATACATATATATATTTTAATGGTATATATGTAGAATGTGGTATAAATGTGGTATAAATGTGGAAAAGGGTAGCATGTCCCCGAGAGTTATTATGGATCTGGGTTATCTTCATATTGCATATTATAGAATATGAAATATAGCGAACTACATGAAAATTATTATAATTTCCGGGAGTGCTCTAACACATTAGAATAAAAGGTAATGTACATGACTTATTTCCACTATATTATATAGTAAGATATGGTAAGATGTAGAGTGAAATAGAATATAGTAAGATATAGAGTGAAATAGAATATAATAGAGTAAAATAGAATATAATAGGGTGAAATAGAATATAATAGAGTGAAATAGAATATAATAGAGTGAAATAGAATATAATAGAGTGAAAACACAAGCGAATAGAAATAACTTGATTAATTTGTTCTCACACGATGGCATATATTACATTATGGTAATATACGAGGAATATTATACCCAAATGGTCCACGATAATGCTATATCTTTTAGGACATTCACCGCTGCTGCTTGAAATGTAGCAGTATCATCGCGTTGGCCGGCATAAATCTTATTGTCAAGAATGTTGTACCCAAAATGAGTTTTAGGGATACTGAGATTTATTTTTTCATATCCATTTGGCAGTGATGTTATTTGTGTTATGTATCCTCCGGTAGCTCTGTACTCCGCTGTAGTATTGACGCAGCCCTTGTTATACAGTAGTTGATCAGTCTTACCCTTACATTTAGAACAATTACACTTCATTTGTGTGCAGCATAGAAACGGTATCATCCCATCGCGGGGTATTAAATTGGAAGATACTTGGAAGTCGTACGCTACACCGTCATTACCATTAAATCGAGAACGAAATGCGTGGTAACTATCGTGTGATTCGGGACTCTGCTTACTAGATCTCAAAAATTTAAGCGTCATATGCACCGCTGCTGCGGCCGCGATAAGTCCATCACGAATTTTAATCTCCTTGTCTATGGAATAGGATTCGTAAAACGATGCGGTGGTAGCAGTAAAAAATTTACCCACGATTCCTGGCGCATACAGCCAGATCGCACGACTATAGGGATCAAGGATGAAGGCATCGGAAAATAAGGTAGCCATCTTTTCCCAATAGGTATTCTCACCGGCGAAGAATCGTAGGAGTTTGTCTAGTTCCGATAAATATTTCGGTTTGGGTACACAGATAGTACCATCACGAATCATGGGGATGACAAGGGAGAAGACATTTCTGTTGAAAGGCACGAAAATCGAGGTTTCGTTTTTAAAATTATTTTCCACGAATTCCTTGTAAAATATCGTACCCACATTGTGAGGACCCTCGATGAAAGTGCGTGACATTTTGAAAGTATGATCTGTGCATATAAACTCACAGATCTGCTCCATGATGATTGATTACCTGGTTATACTATGCTGTGTTATAATCAATTTTGTGAATATTTTTGGCGTGTAGACTACGTACACACATTTTTGATAGACCTATAGCAATTAGTACAGAAAGGCCGATTGTACTCGGTCTCATGTGGAACCTCACACTTTAAACATTTCTTATTATTAAGAAAGATGTTCCAGAGGCCCTTGGATATACCGCCAATAGTATTGCACTTTCTATCAACGAGATAGCCTACTTCAGTTGCAAAGTCCTTGAAGGGACTCCTGCACGTATTACTGCAGGGCGTCACCACATTTGACTTGCGAAGAACCACAGTTTCCATATGCACAGTTTTCATATGCAAATAATCCAAGTGATTGAGGACTTCAGTGGCACTTACTCCTACCCGTACGGTAAAGTAAGTGCGACTAGTCTTATGCATATGTTAAATTTTAATGACAAATACTAGGTTATCCCCATTCATACCGGTAATATCAAACTAATAAGGTTCATAGTTAGTCCAAGGTTAGTCCAAGGTACTCCCTCGATAAAAGTCGTTACCTTCTTGGATGACATGGATACATCTTCGGGTTCATAGCGTCCACATCAAGCGCATGTGGATTCAACAATATTTCCCAAATTGAGATATTCTACCAATAATTGTTTAGTATACTTATGAATAAATGACTCTTCAAAACATAGGAACAGTGTGAAGTCACCTTATGACGCCAATAGGGTTTGCGCTGTTCACCCAAGGGTAAGATCCCAGCGTAAGATAATGTCACTCTTGCACTCTGAACACACTTGCGTTGGACGGGAATAATAGAATAATAGGCACTATTGCTCTTTTTCGTGTTCGGTAGTCAGGGTATCCATTTGTGATGGTCCCAAGTAATTACAGAGTCAATATCGATTATACCCAGATTGCTACTGGGATTGCTTTACTCTGATTCTTAATATCGCAGAGGGCAGCTTTTTGAAATTCCCAAACCGTAGAAACCGTAGACTGTTGACCGAAGTATAGTATTCCTGTTTGTGTGAAGGGTTTTATATCATCACGAAGACCAACGATGTCACCTGAGATCGTCACGTTTGATATGTACTCTCGTGCTTGTACACCCTTATGGATCTCGTTAGGCTTAGTACAGCCAGTGTTATAAAATAGTTTCTTGTCGCTATTAGCACATGCAGTGCACCGGCATAGTAATACAGTGAAGGACATCTGGGGGTACATTCCACCGAGCCGATTGGATTCTCCAATTGAACCTTGACGTGTGTCTATATTTCCCGTGGAATCACGCTGGAAGTAATAATAGGCATCTGAAGAATCCACGCTTTGCATCGATGATCTAAGAAAGCTAATTTGTAATCCCATATCCTTAGCCATGGTGTATATATCGCTTCGGAGTTCGATTTCTCTGGAGTCAGTATGAGGTTCATAAAAGGCGGCGTTGGTAATATCAAGAAAACGCCCCACAACGGTAGGCGAATATAAGCAAATCAATCGACTATAAGGATCCAAAATAAAAGAACCGGAGAATAGGTTAGCGACCTTCTCCCAATGGGGGTTCTCTCCGGCAAGGAATCTCAGGAGGGCAGCCAACTCGACGAGTTGCTTCGGTTCTGGTACGTAAATGGTACCGTCCCGAATCATAGGTAATACAAGTGTAAAGATCTCTTTGCCAAAGGGAACAAAGAGGGAGGACTCCTTCATGAACTCACCTCCAAAAGTCTTTTGGAAAATTGTACCTACATTATGATCTGAATCTACGTATACGGAAGACATCTTAAAAGTCTTGTCCGGACAAATGAATTCATACATCGCCTCCATAACCACAAGTGAGAATTGACAGTTTGATAATTAATTATATGACGATCAATTAATCCGTATCGGAGCATATTCTCTATCATAAATAGTGAACTCGATACGGTGATACTTTTGCACAGAAAGAACACGAGTGGATCACATGGTTTAGAAATAATTATGACAAATCCATATTATAACTTATAATATGATCTTAGCCTCAGAGTAAAGCATGCAGTACCCATCCAGATGTATTATCGGAAGTCCCCACTTACTTGGCCGCCGAAGATATTGGTGTCCTTTGTTCTT
>Ga0182030_10027238_pt1 | contig 10291 bp, 9 predicted proteins | sample 812S3MmetaG_FD_121299 | JGI IMG/M metagenome (GOLD analysis project Ga0182030, IMG submission 121299) | Permafrost microbial communities from Stordalen Mire, Sweden - 812S3M metaG (Illumina Assembly) | ecosystem: Environmental > Terrestrial > Soil > Wetlands > Permafrost | place: Sweden... | reverse complement strand
TCCCGCATCAACGCAGCCTGATCGGCCACTCCGACGCCGATGTCGGCTTGCATGCGCTGGTGGACGCCATCCTCGGCGCGCTGGCCGAGGGCGATATCGGCGCCCATTTTCCGCCCAGCGATCCGCAGTGGAAAGCCGCCGCGTCGGATAGGTTTTTCGCCTTCGCAGTCGATCGCGTGGCCAAACGCGGCGGCCGCATCGCCCATCTCGACCTTACGATCGTGTGCGAAGCGCCCAAGATCGGGCCGCACCGCGACGCCATGCGCGCGCGCATTGCCGAACTTGCGCAAATCGGCATCGGCCGTGTCGCCGTGAAAGCGACTACCAGCGAGCAGCTTGGCTTCACCGGCCGCGGCGAAGGCATCGCGGCTTATGCGACGGCGACGGTGCGCCTGCCGTGGGACGCGCTATGAGCGACCCCGTTCTGGCCGCCGCCACCGCGCTGATCAAGAATTGCGTGAAACGGCAGCTTCGGATCACCACGGCTGAATCCTGTACCGGCGGGCTGGTGGCCGGCGCACTCACCGACGTGCCCGGCTCGTCGGCCGTATTCGAACGCGGCTTTGTCACTTATTCGAACGACGCCAAGCAGCAGATGCTGGGCGTGCCCCTGGCAACGCTGGATAAATACGGTGCGGTCAGCCGCGAGACGGCACAAGCCATGGCGCTCGGCGCCTTGCGCTTTGCTTATGCCGATATCGCGGTCGCCATCACCGGCATTGCCGGGCCCGGCGGCGGCAGCCGCGCAAAGCCAGTGGGTCTGGTGCATTTCGCCGCCGCGTCCAGCATCGGCAAAGGCCAACTCGTGCATGCGGCGATGCATTACGGCACTATCGCGCGCGCGCAGGTGCGCAGGAAGTCGGTGCTGCAGGCGCTGGCGATGTTGCAAGCGCTGGCCGAGCAGCCTTAGCTGCGACTTATCAGCTTTGCATCAATGCACGGTCGTGCCCGCCGGTATCGTCGGTGGCGACGTCGTGACACTACCGACGCTGCCATCGGCAGGCACGCCGAGTTTTGTCTGCTGGTTCGGTTTAGCCGGATCCGCCGCATAGACCGTTACCGTCAACGGGCTGGTTTCCGCCGGCATTGAGCCCGGGATCGGCAGGCAAATCTTGTGAAAGCCCTTGTTGCCGGTGAACGTAGCGTGGCCGACCGCGCCGCCACTACCAGCGGTCTTGATGGTTACGATGGCCGGTCGATCGAGCTCGATCAGGAGACAGACCGTTTCAATGCCTTCGCGCCAGATTTGAATGCATCCGGACAAGAGGAACGCGCATATAACAAGCGCCGCACCGATGCGTAATTTCCTTTGCAATCCTTGATTCATGTCAGCCCCCACAACATGACAGGATCTACCTATGCTGGTATTGTCTCGTATTTCTCCTGTTGCGACAAGACATGAATAGCGCGCCAGGTCTTAGCCGTGCGCCCTGGCCAGCCGGAAGAGCCTACGCCGGCACGCGCAATGCCGCGATCTGGTGGCTCAACGGCTAAACCGATTACAATCCCGGCGCGACCTCGCGGATGGCCAACGTCAACTGATTGTTTCCGCGCCGGGCGACGACACCGTTTTTCTTGGCAACCAGCGCGTTGCGCAACTCGACCAGCTTGAGCGGCTTTGCCAGCAACTCGGCATCGAGATCAAGCGACTGCGCGATCTTCACCGTGGTCTGCATGACGCGCTCGTCGGCGCCGCTAATGACGATAACCGGCACGCGGTTTCCGCTATCGACGATGGTGCGCAGCAATAGCGCACCGCTTTGCTTCCCGAGCGATAGGTCGAGCGTAATGCAGTCGAACTTTCGGGACTTCAAGTTCTTCTCTGCCTCGTCGTAGGTAGCGGCTTCGACGACTTCATAGCCAGCCTGCGTGCCAATTTTGCTAATGATTTTACGTTGAATAAGGTCGTCGTCGATCACCAACAAGTGGATTGCGTCGGCGGTTTCATTTTTCACAATTGCAATTGAAGCATTCATTTTGATTTCCTCATGCATTCGTTAATTCAGCCGTCGTTAGCTGCGACAACTTACTCTCGATGATGTCCTGGATTTCGGCGAAGCCAGCGGCGATACGATTAAGTCGTAAGCCGAGCTCCGGCCACGTGAGACCAAGTGCTTCCGATTCAAGGCAACGCGCCAGGCCGGAAAGCCGTAGAAAGCCGAGCGATGCGGCCGAGCTTTTGATGGTATGTGCTTCGCGCTTGATCAATGCCGTGTCGCCGTCTGCAGCGGCTTTGCGCATCGACCCGATGCGGATCACGGTCTCTGCCTGGAAAGTCTCCAGGACCAGCCGGATGTCGCGGACCCCGAGCGTTTCAGCCAATTCGCCGTAGATCGCCGTTTCAAATATTGCCGCGCCAGCCGGCGCCGGCGGGACAATCGATGCGGCTGCGAACGTGGGGTCAGATTTGCCGAAGCGGCTGAGTTTTGCAGCAAATCCCGAGCGCGTGACGGGCTTTGCCAAATAGTCGTCCATCCCAGCTTCCAGGCAGACGTCCTTGTCGTGAGTCTGCGCATTGGCTGTCAGTGCGACGATGAAAGGATCGCAATAAGGGTATTCGAGATTCCGGATCAGCTTGGTCGCCGCCAGCCCGTCCATTTCGGGCATCATCACATCCATGAAAACGACGTCGTATTTGGTCGTGCTACACGCGGCCACGGCCTTGATGCCGTCGCTCGCAATATCCACCGGCAAGCCCAGGCCTTCGAGCAATTTGGTCGCGACCAGTTGGTTGGTCTTGTCGTCTTCGACCACGAGAATTTTAATCGGCTTGCCATTGTTGACCGCGCCAGGAGCCAACGGCGGCAAAGTGTGCAAGGCTTCCTCTTGCGCGGCGTCGCCTGCGGCAGCCTGCGGCGGCGCCGTACAATAGTCGAGCTTGAAACGGAAGGTCGTGCCGGCGCCGACTTTACTCTCTACCATAAGCGTGCCGTCCATCAGATCGATCAGGCGCTTGCAAATTGCGAGGCCAAGGCCTGTCCCGCCGAAACGGCGGGCAATCGTGCTGTCCAATTGAGAGAATTCACGAAACAAGAGCTTGAGTCCGTCGGCCGGAATTCCGATCCCGGTGTCGGCAACGGAGAACGTAAGACGAAAATCTCGCAACGTTTCCATTTTGTCGCGTTCGACCTTTATTGTGACACCGCCTTTATCCGTAAATTTAAGGGCATTACCGACGAGGTTCAGCAGCAACTGCCGAAGTCGCGCCGGATCGCCGACAACGCGAGTGGGCACATCGCCCGCGATGTTTACCGAAAGATCGAGTTGCTTTTCTGTCGCACGCGTTGACAAGACGCCGACGGTATTGCGCACTAGATCATGCAGATTGAATTCCACTTGTTCGATTTCCACGCGACCCGCGTCCAGTTTTGAAAAATCTAGAACGTCGTCGATAATCTTGAGCAGGTGCTCTGCCGATTCACGCATGGTTTTGGCGCATGGCAGCTGATCCGGGCGCAGGCCGCTTTCGAGAAGCACTTCCGCCATTCCGATCACGCCATTCATCGGCGTGCGGATTTCGTGGCTCATTATGGCAAGGAATTCAGAGCGCGCCCGCGTTCCGGCCTCCGCGGCGTCGCGCGCTTTCGCCAACATCTGCTGATAGCACGTCACTAGGTACGTGACGCCGAGCAACCACGCAGTCAACAACGCCGCGATGGCAACATTGATATTACGATTGTGCACATAGCTGCTGAGAATTTCAGTTTCGGCCAGACCGACGACAACGAGCAACGGATAGCCTTTGACTTCGCGATAAACAAATAAACGCCTAAAGCCATCGAGTTTGCTTCGCGCGTTATAATATCCGGTCTTTTCTTGCGCATAGGCGGTGAACAATGGCGAACCGGCGAGCGAGATGCCAATCGTCGAAGGACCTTTCGCGCCTCGCGCGCGCACCACGCCATCGGTGCCTACCAGCGCGATGGAACCGTTTTCGCCGACATCAATTGATTGATAGAATTGGGACAGATATTCTGGATCAAGCGACACTACCACCACCCCACCAAAACTCCCGTCGCGCATGACGATCTTGCGCGTCATCTGGATCGACCATTTCTTGCTGACCCGCCCGAGCACCGGTTTGCTGATGAATAGTTCGTCAGCGGTACGCCCGGTATGGACCGTGAAGTGTTCACGGTCCCCCAAATAGACCCCGTTGGTCGATCCCGGAATATTGCTTGCGACCAACAGGCCCCTTTCATCGATGATGGCAAGTTGAAATGTGATTCCGGTCAGAAACTCGTTGTTGCGCTGCCATAGCGACATATTGAAATGTTGCGGATCGCGGGCATATGAATCGCGGACGTATAGCAACGTCTGGTCCACGCTTCGGATCGAGCGGATAATTTGTTCTTCGAATGCGCGAGACAGATTTCCGGCGTTCTGCAAGGCAGCTTGTTCCGCCTGCAGCCGCTCATTGTGCGTGAAATAAGCCGCGCCGATCCATATCAACAAAACCGCGGAGAATCCAAAAAGCGTGCCGCCGTACGAGCCGATGCGAAACAGCCATTCGCGCAACGGATTACGTTGCTGGCTTTCGGGCTTGGCGGCGGTGAGTTTTGTCGGCATTGATTCGGGTACCTGGCGGCGCGCACTGTTCCGCTCTCTCGCCGTCTAACGTAAGGTGCCTTGCACGACTTTGATTGAACTCAACCGTGCAAATCGCGGCCTTATTCGCAAGCAATCGTTAAGGATGGCACGCTGTCAGGCCAACGCCGTAGGGACAGCGCGCCGCGCAATACGCTATGCGGAATTTCGACCGTAAATCTTATCCGCGCGCTGCTCGAAAGCTAAGGCGAATTTGCGGAACGCCGTGTCGAACATGGCGCCCATCAGCATCGCCAGCGTGCGGCTCTTGAATTCATAATCGATGAAGAATTCGACGTCGCAGACCTGTTCGCTTATGGGATGAAACGTCCAGCGGTTTTGCAGGCGGCTGAACGGGCCGTCGAGATATTCCACCAGGATTTTCAAATTTGGCGGGTCGAGCGTGACGCGGCTAGTGAAAGTCTGGCGGATGAATTTATAGGCGACCGTCATGTCGGCGACCATGACGGTAACGCCCTCGGGTTTGGCGTTGCGGCTTTTAACGTGAAGCGCGCGGCACAGGGGCAGGAATTCTGGATATTTTTCGCCGTCGGCAACGAGGTCAAACATGTCCTGCGCGCTGTGGCGCACGCGGCGCTTGGTGGAAAATTGGGGCATTCAAGATTTTGTCTGGCGCGCGGCCTTGAGCCGCGCGAAATCTTCGCCGGCATGGTGCGACGAGCGAGTCAGGGGCGATGCCGCCACCATGAGAAAGCCCTTGGCATAGGCAATCGTCTCCAGCGCCTTGAATTCGTCCGGCGGCGCGAAGCGCATCACCTCGTGATGCTTGCGGGTCGGCTGCAGATACTGCCCGATGGTGAGAAAATCGACATTGGCCGAACGCAGGTCGTCCATCACCTGCAAGACTTCGTTTCGCTCCTCGCCCAGGCCCATCATGATTCCGGATTTGGTGAACATCGTGGCGTCGATCTCTTTGACCTGCTGCAACAGCCGCAGCGAATGGAAATAACGCGCGCCCGGCCGCACCGTGAGATAATGCGACGGCACGGTTTCCAGATTGTGGTTGAACACGTCGGGCCTGGCCGCCACCACGCGTTCAAGCGCACCCTCTTTTCGCAGGAAGTCGGGCGAGAGCACCTCGATGGTGGTTTGCGGGCACGCGGCGCGGATGGCGCGGATGGTGTCGGCGAAATGCTGCGCGCCGCCGTCTTCGAGATCGTCGCGATCGACCGACGTGACGACAATATGCGCAAGCCCGAGCTTTGCGGTGGCTTCGCCAACATGCGCGGGCTCATTGGGATCGAGCGCGCCGGGCAGTCCGGTTTTGACATTGCAAAAGGCGCAGGCGCGCGTGCAGGTGTCGCCCATGATCATGAAGGTGGCGTGCTTTTTCTCCCAGCACTCGCCGATATTGGGGCAGCCGGCCTCTTCGCAGACGGTGACGAGATTATTGGCGCGCATGATGGCGCGCGTCTCCTCATAGCCCTTGGACACCGGCGCCTTGACGCGAATCCAGTCGGGCTTCTTGGCAAAAGCGGAATCGGGCCGGTGCGCCTTTTCCGGGTGGCGCGGGCGCGGGTTATTCACGAGGTCGAGGACGACGGCCATGGGGAATACTTACGGCGGTGGGCCTGCCACCGCAAGGAGAGCCATGCGGCACACGCCTATCAGGCACTCCGGATCGCCCGCCAAATGGCCAGGAAGATAATGGCGCCGACGGCGGCGGTGATCAGATTGCCCCAGAAATCCGGCATCATGTGCAAATTCAACTTCTCGAACAGGAAGCCGCCGACAATGGCGCCGACCAGGCCGACCGCGAGAGTGTGGAACATGCCGCCCGGGCCGCCGAGCACTTGCTTGGCCAGCCAGCCGGCAATCAAACCGATCAAAATCCAAGAAATGATGCCCAAAATTCGCCTCCTGAGTTCCTGTCTTCCTGAGCGCGCTATTGCTGTTCGGCGCGCAACCGATGTTCACGCGTATGGTGGTGCGTTCTGACGCCGGCTGACGCGGAGATATTGATCTACATATTAAGCACGCGGCCATAGGCATCTAACACGGCTTCCTTCATCATCTCCGACAGTGTGGGATGCGGGAAGATGGTGTGCATCAACTCCACTTCGGTGGTCTCCAGATTCATGGCGACGACATAACCCTGGATTAGTTCGGTGACTTCGGCGCCGACCATATGCGCCCCGAGCAGTTGCCCGGTCTTCTTGTCGAAGATCACCTTCACCAGTCCCTGGTCCTCGCCAAGCGCAATCGCTTTGCCGTTGCCGACAAAAGGAAAACGTCCGACGCGGATGTCGAGGCCCTTGGCCTTGGCGGCCTGTTCGGTCAAGCCGACCGACGCAATCTGCGGCGTGCAATAAGTGCAGCCCGGGATCATCAATTTATTCATGGCGTGCGGATGCAGGCCCTTGATGGCCTCGATGCAAACGACACCCTCGTGCTCGGCCTTGTGCGCCAGCATCGGCGGGCCGGAGACGTCGCCAATGGCATAGATGCCGGGCACATTGGTTTTGTTGAAACCATCGACAACGATGCAACCGCGTTCGGTTTTCACGCCGAGCTTTTCCAGCCCGAGATTTTCGATATTGCCGACCACGCCGACCGCGGAGATGACGCGCTCGGCGGTAATGGTCTGCGTCTTGCCGTCCTGCTCGATGGCGGCGGTGACGCTGTCGGCCTGTTTGTCGAGCTTGGCGACTTTCGCATTGGTGAGAATCTTGATGCCCTGCTTTTCGAAACTCTTGCGCGCGAAAGTTTGAATCTCCTGATCCTCCACCGGCAGGATTTGCGGCAGCACCTCCACCACCGTCACGTCCGAACCGAAATTACGAAAGAAGGACGCAAACTCGATGCCGATCGCGCCGGAACCAACGACCAGCAGCGATTTCGGGATCGCCGGGGGCACCATGGCCTCGAAATAAGTCCAGACCAGTTTCTTGTCGGGCTCGAGGCCGGGCAGAACGCGCGGCCGCGCGCCGGTGGCGATGATGATGTGTTTGGCTTGATAGCTGCCCGCGCCCAGCGCGCCTTTCGGCGCTTCACTTTTACTCGCCTTGACGGTCACCTTGCCGGGCGCGTCGATGGTGGCCTCGCCCCAGATGACCGACACTTTATTTTTCTTCATCAGGAAGCCGACGCCGTCATTGAGCCGCTTGGAAACGCCGCGCGAACGCTTGACGATCTCAGTTGCGTCATAGCTGACATTGTCGGCCTTCAACCCGTAATCCTTGGCGTGCTGCAGGTTGTGATAAATCTCGGCCGAGCGCAGCAGCGCCTTGGTCGGGATACAGCCCCAGTTGAGGCAAATGCCGCCGAGGTAATCGCGCTCGACAATCGCGGTCTTGAATCCGAGCTGGGCGGCGCGGATGGCGGTAACATAGCCGCCGGGGCCGGAACCGATGATCAGAACATCGAAAGAGGTATCGGCCACTGGGGGGTCTCTCCGCTGGAACAACCGATTTTATGCCTTCCGTCTCCCATATGGCGATGGCGCGATCAAGCCGCGACCCCCCCATTGAAAACCGCCCAATTCGGGAATTTAATTGGCCCAATAACAAAACCGAACCTTGGGGAGACGTCATGAAAATGCCATTGGGCCGCATCGCGGCCATTGCGGCAATTGTGCTCGCATCCGCGACATTCGCGTCCGCCGCTGAGATCAAGGTGTTCAGCACCATCGGTGTGAAGGCGGCACTGGAGGAGTTGGCGCCGAAATTCGAAAAGGCGACCGGCAACAAGCTCAACGTCACCTGGGCCACCGCCGCCGTCCTGGTCAAGAAAGTGCAGGCCGGCGAAAGCGCCGATCTCTTCGTGTTGACCAAGCAAGGCCTCGACGCCTTGGTCAAGGACGGCAAGGTCGCGCCCGGCTCGGAAGCGAGCTTTGCCAGTTCCGGCATGGGCGTCGTGGTCAAGCACGGCGCGCCCAAGCCCGACATCTCCACGCCCGAAGCCTATAAGCAGGCGCTGCTCATGGCCAAGACCATCGCCTATTCCAACCCCGCATCGGGCGGCGCCAGCGGCGTGTTCTTCGCCAAGACCTTAGACAAGATGGGCATCTCGGATCAGGTCAAGGACAAGACGCGGCATCCGCCGCCGAGCGGCAATTCGGCCAACCTAGTGGTGAGCGGCGAAGCCGAAATCGCGATCCAGCAGGAGCCGGAAGTCATGGAGGTGTCGGGCGTCGATATCATCGGCGAGCCGCCGGGCGATTTGAACAACATCACGACCTATGCGGCCGGCGTGCCCGCCGACAGCAAAGAGCCCAACGGCGCCAAGGCGCTGATCAAGTTCCTGCAAACGCCGGAAGCGGCGACCGTGTACAAAGCGAGAGGGTTGAAGCCGGCGTGAGCGGCCAACCAACCCGCTCATTCCCGCGCAGGCGGAAATCCAGGGTTGAATAATCTGAACTGGCCGCCCGGGGTCTCCGCTTCCGCCGGGACGAGCGTACGATTGTTGCGTCGTCCAATGTCAGACGACCATCATCACCGGACTTTCGATCAGGCATTTGAACGCCGTAATCAACTCGGCGCCGAGCGCGCCGTCGATAGCGCGGTGATCGCAAGACAATGTGACGCTCATGATCGTGGCCGGCACGATTACGCCGTTGCGCACCACCGCGCGTTCCTCGCCGGTACCAACCGCCAGGATCGACGACTGCGGCGGGTTGATCACGGCGGTGAAATCCTTGATGCCGTACATGCCCAGATTCGACACCGACGACGAGCCGCCTTGATATTCGTTCGGCTTGAGCTTTTTGCCCTTGGCGCGCGCGGCGAGATCCTTCATTTCATTTGAGATCGCCGACAGCGATTTCGTCTCGGCGCTGCGCACGATCGGCGTGATGAGGCCGAACGGCAACGCGACGGCGACGCCGATGTCGGAATGCTTGTGCTTGAGCATTGCCGCTTCGGTCCAGCTGACATTGGCTTCGGGGATGCGCTGCAAGGCCAGCGCCAGCGCCTTGATGACGAAATCGTTGACCGAAAGCTTGTAGGCCGGCTTGCCGTCTTTATCCTTCGGTGCGGCGGCGTTGATTTCTTCGCGCGCGGCGGTGAGCTTGCCGATATCGCAATCGATGGTGAGATAGAAGGTCGGCATCGACTGCACCGCGGCCGTGAGCCGCTGCGCAATGGTGCGGCGCATGCCGTCATGCGGCACGAGTTCGTAGGAGCCGTCCTGGTAGAGCCCGAGGATCTGCTTATCAGACATCGATGGCGCGATACTGCCGGCAACGGCGGCCGACGGCGTCGCGGCAGCAGTACGAAGTCCTTTGCCGGACTTTGCATCTTCGATATCGCGCGCGATGACGCGGCCATGCGGCCCGGAGCCTGACAGGCGAGAGAGATCGACGCCGGCTTCCTTCGCCAACCGTTTGGCGAGCGGAGATGCAAATACGCGAGCGTTGCCGCTTGCAGCGGCAGGCTGTGCCGGAGCGGCAGCAGTTGCGGGCTTGGCCGCGGGTTGCGCGGCGGGAGCGATAGGCGATGAAGCAGGAGTAGCAGCTTTCGGCGGCGCGGCCTCCTGCTTCGGTGCTACCTTCGGCGCTTCGGCTTTCGCAGCCCCCGCCGCCTTCACGTCCTCGCCCTCGTTCGCCATCACCGCGATGACCGAATTCACCGCGACATCCTGCGTGCCTTCGGGCACCACGATCTTGGCGAGCGTGCCTTCGTCGACCGCCTCATATTCCATCATCGCCTTGTCGGTTTCGATTTCCGCAATAACGTCGCCCGAC
>Ga0182030_10027237_pt1 | contig 10291 bp, 2 predicted proteins | sample 812S3MmetaG_FD_121299 | JGI IMG/M metagenome (GOLD analysis project Ga0182030, IMG submission 121299) | Permafrost microbial communities from Stordalen Mire, Sweden - 812S3M metaG (Illumina Assembly) | ecosystem: Environmental > Terrestrial > Soil > Wetlands > Permafrost | place: Sweden... | reverse complement strand
ATGTCCTCGGGGTTGTGTCCCTGGATATGAGCAAGAGAGTCGCCATTATCGGTGGGGGAATTGTCGGGCTAGCGACCGCCTACCAGCTTCTGCAGCGGTTTCCTTCCACCCAGTTGCTTCTTCTGGAGAAGGAGAGCGGTCCTGGAAGACACCAGACGGGAAACAACAGCGGGGTCTTGCATTGCGGCCTTTACTATAAGCCCGGCTCGACCAAGGCTCGCCTGGCTGTCCAGGGAATTCGCAGGATGGTGGATTTCTGCGCAGAGCACGACGTTTCGTATGAACTGTGCGGCAAGATTGTGGTAGCCACTGAAACGGAAGAGATTCCGCGCCTTCATGCCTTATTGCAACGTGGCGCCGCCAACGGAGTGGAAGGACTTCAACTGCTCGGGCCGGAGCAGATTCGCGAGTTTGAGCCGCACGCCGCCGGCTTGGCTGGAATCCGCGTTCCGCAGGAAGGGATCGTCGACTACACGGCAGCCGCGGGTGCAATGGTGAGGGAGATACGCACTCGCGGCGGCGAGATCCTGTTCGATTCAGAGGTTATGAAACTTCGTGAGAGGTACGGTTGGACGATCCATACCAGGAGCGGAGACTACGAAGCAGGTTTTGTGATCAACTGCGCCGGACTGCACTGTGACCGCATCAGCAAGCTTGCCGGCAATCACGATCCGACAAAGATTGTGCCGTTCCGGGGAGAGTATTACAAGCTGAGGCCCGAGAGGGAGCACCTGGTCCGTAACCTGATCTATCCGGTGCCGGATCCCAAGTTTCCATTTCTTGGTGTGCATTTCACGCGTTTGATTCACGGCGGAGTGGAGGCGGGGCCGAATGCCGTGCTGGCACTGGCGCGCGAGGGATACCGTGCCACGGACTTCTCGCTGCGCGACTTGGTGGAAACTCTGACTTACAGGGGATTCTGGAGATTCTTCCTGCGTTATCCTTCGATGTGCTGGGATGAATTCAAGCGTTCCTATAGCAAGGATATCTTTTGCCGCTCGTTGCAGCGCCTGGTTCCTGATCTTCAGATGGGGGATCTTATCAAGGGAGGGGCGGGGGTGCGAGCGCAGGCTCTTTCGCCGTCGGGCGAGTTGGTGCAGGACTTTTACTTTGTGCGCCAGCCCCGGGCGCTGCACGTACTGAATGCGCCCAGCCCCGCGGCAACGGCCTGTCTGGCCATTGCAGACGACATAATCGATGATGCAAAGGATGCGATCGCCGGGTGAGGCTCCAGCATGAAAGAGTTCCGAGAACACCATCGCTCCCATTTCTGATGATGCCGTTTGCGATGCCCGTCTAAAAGAGCGAATCGCATCAGAAGCAGGTTGGTCGCGGGGATGGCGTTGTTGCATCAAGGCGGGCTGCCGTAGCGCCGCAAATGTCGCGGATACATGATTCGAACGGCGCAAGAAAAGGAGATCATGAAAATCATCGGGATCAGCGGGCTGGAAGAGTCCATGCCGTTCAAGAGGGCCAACTGGCCGGGGTTGGAGGAGCGCGAGTATCGGATTGCGCAGGGTATGGACGCGGCCGCTGCCCTGGTGGTCGACGGTAAACTCGTCGCCGCCGCCGAGCAAGAGCGCTTTAGCGGGAAAAAGCACACCGGCGATTTTCCCATCGACGCGATCCAATTCTGCCTGGCTGAGTCGGGTATCTCGATCGATGAAATCGACGAGATCGCGCATGGGTTTAATTATGCACCGTATCGCGACCTGTACCTTCGGGATGCGGTGTCGGCCGAACTCTACAATCGAGTGTTTTCAAGAGAGGCGCTGCTGGCGCAGGTGCGCCGCGACCTGCCCGGATTTCCAGAAGAGAAGGTATTTTCTGTCGGGCACCATCTGGCTCACGCAGCCAGCGCCGCTTATACCTCGGGTTGGGACGAATGCCTGGTGGTTGTGAATGATGCCATGGGCGAAATGGAAAGTCTCAGCGTTTACATTTTTCAGGACGGGGAGCTTGAGAAAATCCGCACTTTTGGCGCCAATGACTCGATTGGCATCCTCTATTCCCTGGTAACTCTCCATCTGGGGTTCGATTTCAATTCGGATGAATACAAAATCATGGGGTTGGCTCCTTACGGTGATCCTGCCCGTTTTCGGGGAGTCTTTCAGCAGATCGTGGAGCTTCGCGACGATGGCTCCATCCGCATCCCGATTCTGCGCTTGAACCAGTCGCGCGAGGAGCGGGAGAACTACACGGCCACGCGCGCATGGCTCGACGAACACCTGATTCCGCGCCGCCTCCCGGATGAGCCCGTAACCTCGTTGCACGAGGACGCGGCCGCCGCTCTTCAGGAGTGCCTGGACAATGCGGTTCTGCACGTATGCGGGCACTTCCAAAAGCAGACTGGGCTGAGGCGCATCGCTCTGGCGGGAGGCGTGGCCCTGAACTGCACGGCCAACGGCAAGCTGGTCCGTTCAGGACTGTTCGACGAGGTCTACGTGCAACCCGTTGCGGGCGACGATGGCGTGGCCCTCGGCGCGGCTTTATATAGGACCTCGCTAGCCGAGGAGATTCCGAACCTACGGCTGCCAGCTCCACTCTTTGGGCCGAGCTATGATGCAGCGGCGATCGACTCTGCTCTGCATCGTTTCAGAGACAGAATTCAGTGGGAGCACTTTGATTCGCTGGAAGCCACGTGTGCGTGCGCGGCCCGCCTCATTGCCGACGGAAGAGTGATTGCGTGGCACCGAGGTCGCATGGAATACGGTCCGCGCGCACTGGGGAATCGAAGCATTTTGGCGGATCCGGGCAACCCGGAGATGCGCGATCGCATCAACGCAATGGTCAAGAAGCGCGAGGCCTTTCGTCCGTTTGCGCCCGCCTGTGCGGTGGAGGAGGCACACCTGTGGTTCGACGTAGCTCCAGGGACTGAGCTGCCTTACATGATTAGCGTGGTTGATGTTCGTCCCGAGGTCCAGTCTTTGCTCCCAGCCATTACCCACGTCAATGGCTCGGCCCGTCTGCAGACCGTATCCGTCCACGACAACCCGGAGTTTCATGCGCTGCTTCGCGCCGTCGGTGAGACGACAGGCCGCCAGATGGTGCTGAATACGAGCTTCAATGTCAAAGGCCAGCCGATCGTGAACACACCCGACGAAGCCATTGAGACCTTTCTCGGGACCGGCATAGAGTTTTTATTCCTGGAGAACGTCTATGTTACCCGTTCCGTTGCTTGAGTGGAATCGAACCGAGACAGATTATCCGCGGGACAGTACCATTGCTCAACTGTTTATGCAGCAGGCGGCTGCGACCCCTGACGCCATCGCGGTTATCGCAAGAGATCGCCAATTGAGTTATCGCGAACTGGATGAGTGTTCCAATCGCCTTGCCAGGCATCTGCAGGGTCTGGGCGTGAAACAGGACACCCTGGTGGGCGTGGCCATGGGACGATCTGAGACTCTCGTGGTCAGCCTGCTCGCGATTCTGAAAGCCGGGGGAGCGTACGTCCCTCTTGACCCAAGCCATCCCAAGGAGCGACTTTCCTGGGTGATTGAGGATTCGGGGATGCCGATTCTTCTCACCACTGAAGAAACGCGCGCGCGACTCCCACTCAACTCAGAAAGGCTCACGGTCCTCGATGCCGAGGATTTGACAATCGCGCACCATCTTTCTCACGCCGTTGCCAGCGGTGCGTCCGGCGGAAACCTGGCATATGTGATTTACACCTCGGGTTCGACCGGGAAGCCCAAGGGCGTAATGGTCGAAAACCGGAATGTCGTCAACTTCTTTGCCGGCATGGATCGAGCTATCGGTTGCGATCCCGGAGTTTGGCTTGCCGTCACGAGTTTTTCCTTCGATATCTCGGTGTTGGAGTTGCTGTGGACACTGACCCGGGGATTCAAGGTAGTCGTCCATGGCGGCGAAGGGCCAGCCGTAATTGCGGATGAGATCGTCCGCCACCATGTAACTCATCTGCAAATGACTCCGTCGCTGGCGCTCATGCTCACGCTGGACGCGCGCGCCTTTGCAGCGCTGGGCTCGCTCCGGCAGTTGCTCCTGGGAGGCGAAGCGGTACCTGCTTCGCTCATTCGCAAGCTTCGCAAGGTCTTCAAGGGCGAGATTTATAACATGTACGGGCCGACAGAGACAACCATCTGGTCCACAACCTATCCCGTGTTAGAGGCGGGGAATTCCGTTTCGATTGGCCGGCCGATCGCCAACACCCAGACCTATATGGTTGATGCGGATTTGAACTCTGTTCCCGTAGGGGATATCGGAGAGCTGTTCATTGGCGGGGACGGGGTAGCCCGGGGTTACTGGAATCGGCCCGATCTGACTGCCGATCGATTTCTCAGCGTTCCGGAACTTTCAGAGCATCGGCTTTATCGGACTGGCGACCTTGCCCGCTATCTGCCGGATGGGAATATCGAGTTTCTGGGGCGCGCCGATTACCAGATCAAACTTCGCGGTTATCGGATCGAACCCGGAGAGATTGAAGCTACGCTGGAGCAGTGTCCGGGAGTGCGCCAAGCCGTTGTCGTCGTTTGGGAAAACAGAGAGGGAGACAAGCGGCTGGTCGCCTATCTCGTGGCGGAATCTACGGGAACCGAGGCGGCGTCCGCTCTGCGCGGCATGCTGGAGTCAAAGCTTCCCGACTACATGATCCCTTCAAACTTCGTTTTTCTAGAGGCATTGCCGCTTACGGAAAACGGAAAAATCGATCGCAAGGCCCTGCTCAAGAATCCGGCGCCAAGCCCCGCAGGGAGCGCGACTGGAAGCCAACCCGAATCCGAAATCGAACGCATCTTGGTTGACGTGTGGAAGGAGGCGCTGGGGGTCGCCAGCGTCGGCATCCACGACAACTTCTTCGATCTCGGTGCGCACTCGCTCACTGTCGCCGAAGTACAGGCCAAACTGCAAGAGGCGTTGGGGCGGGAGATTCCGCTCCTCGATCTCTTTCAGTTTTCCACTGTCAGTACGCTTGCCAGCCATCTTGCCGGGAGTTGTCCGCCCGGTCCGGCTTCAGACCGTGCGCAGCGCCGCAGGCACGCCCGGTAACGCTGAGGGGTAATCCATGAAGACCTCCAAGATTGCAGTCGTTGGAATGGCGGGGCGCTTTCCCGGCGCCTCCAACATCCAAGAGTTCTGGCAGAACTTGCGCGATGGCGTCGAATCCATCCGCTCTCTTTCCGATGCCGAACTGCTGGCCGCGGGTGTATCTCCCGAGGAGCTGGTCAGCCGGGACTACGTCAAAAGGGCCGCGGTGCTCGACGAAATCCCCCTGTTCGACGCGGCCTTCTTTGGCTTCAGCCCAAGAGACGCGTCCATCATGGATCCCCAGCACCGGCATTTTCTCGAGTGCGCGTGGGAAGCTTTCGAAGACGCGGGCCACCCGCCGCAGGGTTTCCATGGATCCATCGGCGTCTATGCCGGGTCGGGCATGAACACCTACCTGATCTACAACCTGTTGGCAAATCGCAGGCTGCTTGAAACCTCGGGATTGTTCCAGCTCAAGCAGACGGGCAACGACAAGGATGTTCTGGCCACGCGCGTCTCCTATCAATTTGATCTGCGGGGACCGAGCATCAATGTGCAGACTGCGTGCTCCACTTCCCTGGTCGCGGTGCATCTGGCTTGCGAGAGTCTGCGCAGCTACGAGTGCGACATGGCCCTGGCTGGCGGAGTGACGATCGAAATCCCGCATGGCCGCGGCTACATCCACCGCGAAGGCGAGATTCTTTCGCGCGATGGCCACTGCCGGTCGTTCGATGCCGCTTCCACCGGGACAGTGTTCGGAAGCGGCCTGGGGATTGTTGTGTTGCGGCGGCTGGAAGATGCGCTGGAAGATGGCGACCATATCCGCGCCGTGATTCTTGGATCCGCAGTCAACAACGATGGAGCGCGCAAGGTGGGTTATCTGGCGCCGAGCGTCGAAGGCCAGGCGGAGGTCATTGCTGAAGCGATCGACTTTGCCGGCCTCAACGCCGCGGATATCGCCTATGTGGAGACCCACGGAACTGGCACGGTGGTCGGCGATCCGATCGAGGTCAGGGCGCTTGCACAAGCATTCCGCAAAACGACTGAGCGCAGCGGTTACTGCGGAATCGGGTCACTCAAGACGAACATCGGCCATCTTGACGCTGCGGCCGGCGTGGCCGGCCTCATCAAGACCGTGCTTGCGCTGGAGCACGCGCAACTGCCGGCCAGCCTGCATTTTGAAAAACTGAACCCTCATATCGAACTGAAGGGCAGTCCGTTTTTCGTCAATGACAAACTCCGCGATTGGCCGTCCAACGGATCGCCCCGGTACGCAGGGGTCACGTCGTTAGGCATTGGCGGCACCAACGCGCACGTTGTGCTTGAGGACGGACCGCGGCCGGTGGTAAAGCGAAAGAGCAGCCCCTACGAACTGCTCATGGTTTCCGCGAAGACCGAAAGTGCCCTTGAGCGCGCGTTTGCCAACCTCGCTGACCACCTTCAGTCTCATCCTGAACTCACGCTCGCTGACGCCGCCTACACCTGCCAGGTTGGCAGGCAGCACTTCCCGTTCCGGCGCGCCCTGGTGGTCGAAGACTCCCGCCACGCGGTAGAAAGCCTGGTGCACACAGATCGCAAGAAGTTCGTTTCCGGAGCCATCTCGAAAACTCCACCCACGGTTGCGTTCCTGTTCTCCGGGCAAGGTTCGCAGCATGTCAACATGGGCCGTGAGCTCTACGCGAACGAACTGGTATTTCGCGAGACTCTCGATCTGTGTACGAAGCACCTCGTTGAGCCTCTCGGGCTCGACTTGTGCCAGGCGCTTTATCCGCCGGAAGAAGAAAAGGAAAGTGCGGCCGCCAAACTGGATCAGACCTGGCTCACGCAACCGGCCCTCTTCGCCATCGAGTATGCCCTGGCAAAATGGTGGATGTCGCTTGGTGTCGAGCCTGCAGCCATGATCGGCCATAGCATCGGCGAATACGTGGCAGCTTGCCTGGCAGGGGTTTTCTCTCTCGAAGATGCGCTCGCAATCGTTGCTTTCCGTGGGCGTTTGATGTACGACTTGCCCGCGGGATCCATGCTTGCCGTGCCCCTCCCCGCAGCTGAAGTTCCCCTCAGTGGAGGACTTTCCCTGGCCGCCATTAACAATCCCGATAACTGCGTGGTCTCCGGGCCCACGTCTGAGATCGCCGCCTTAGAGGAGAGCCTTCAAAAGCAGTCCGTCTTCTGCCGCCGCCTTCACACCTCCCATGCATTCCACTCGTCGATGATGGACTCCATCCTTGACGATTTCGAAAAGCGGCTGCAGGGTATATCGATGCAGTCTCCGCAAATCCCCTATCTTTCCAACGTGAGCGGAACCTGGATCAGACCGGAAGAGGCCACCGATCCGGGCTATTGGGCGCGCCATCTTCGCCAAACCGTTCGCTTCTCAGACAGCCTGGCGGAGCTGTTCCGCAAATCCAACCAGGTTCTCATCGAAGTGGGGCCGGGAACCGCGCTCACTTCGCTGGCTCGACAACAGGGCGGGGCATCGGTAAAAGTATTTCAGTCTTTGCCGCACCCGCGAGATTTGGCGACCGACCTTCGCTGTGCGCTGCAAACCCTGGGGGAAATGTGGGCCACTGGAGTCAACATCGACTGGACAAAGCTGCATGCGCCCCATTCTGTTCAGCGCGCTCCACTGCCAACCTATCCCTTTGAACATCGGAAATTCTGGGTTGACGCGGACAACGTGCAGCTTGCGGCGATATCTTCACCGGCATCGGCGGCGCCGCCGCGAGCAGAGGGCAAAGACCCGCTGTACTATCGCCGCATCTGGACATCGGCGCCGGTGGCATCTGCGCCGCTGGTCGAAGCCGGTTGCTGGATGGTTTTCAATGACTCGCTTGGTATTGGCGATCGAATCGCTGCCCGGCTCAAGGCCAACAAGCAGGAAGTCATTTTGGTCGGGCCCGGAGCAAGTTATAAACAATCGTCGAAAGGGAGATATGCAGTTCGGCCGGGAGTTCGCGAAGACTACGATGCTCTGATTGCTGCTGTGGTCAAGGCCGGGCATACGCCCCACAAAATCCTCCACTTATGGTCCATGGTGAAGGGAAGCACAGACACGCCACTTGAAGAAGCGCTGGATCGCAGCTTCTATAGTCCTCTCTATCTCGCCCAGGCGCTGGCCTTCCAGGACATTGCGGATGTTGACATCGTCCTGGTTTCAAACCGGATGCAACAGGTTGGTCAAGAGCCGGTCCGCGATCCGGAGCGCGCCGTTCTGCTGGGCCCGGCACGAGTTATACCCATCGAGCTACCGGGAATAACATGCCGCAGCATCGATGTAGACACCGACGGGGAGCAGGCTCAAGAATGCGCGGCCCTGCTCGTTGCCGAGATGGCTTCCGCTCGTGAGAATGTCACGGTTGCGTTCCGTGGTGGGGTGCGTTTTGTTGAGACCCTGGAGCCTTTGAGCCTGGACTCCGCTCCCGAGCGCCGCCGCCTGGAGCGCGGCGGTGTGTATCTCATTACTGGCGGATTGGGCGGCATTGGTCTGGTTGTCGCCGAGCGGCTGACGCGTGAATTCAACGCCCGCCTGGTTCTGGTCACTCGTTCCGCGCCGCCTCCCGAGGCTCAGTGGGGAGCGTTTCTGAAGGACCCACAGCGGCCCGAGGCCGACAAGAAGAAGATTCAAAAGCTCATTGAGATCCGGTCCCTGGGAGGAGAACTCCTGGTCGCCGAAGGCGATGTTACCAACCTGGATCAGATGCGGGACATCGTGTCCCAGGCCCGTAGGCGATTCGGAAAGATCGACGGCGTATTCCATGCCGCGGGCGTCCTCGACGACGGCCCGCTGATGCTGAAGACCGCGCAGAGCACGGCTCGCGTACTCGATCCAAAGGTGCGGGGAACCCTGGTTCTGGAAAAGGCGCTGGGCGATGCACCTCTGAGTTGCTTTGTCTTGTTCTCCTCCATCAGTTCCATCTTTCCTCCGGCGGGTCAGGTGGACTACGCGGCAGCCAACGCATTTCTCGATGCGTTCGCGCTGAGCCGCAAAGACCCGGTGACTGTGGTCAACTGGGGCCCCTGGCGCGAGGTTGGGATGGCTGCGCGCTCCGCTTCGCCGCATCCGCTGCTTGAGGAGCGCTTGCTGGAGCGGCACGGAGAGACTGTACATGCAAGCCAGTTCTCTCTTGACCGGCAATGGTTGCTCGCCGAGCACCGGCTCAAAGCCGGGAAGGCGCTCATCCCCGGTACCGGCTATCTGGAAATGGCTGCGGCCGCTTTTTCACGTGGTTCGCTCCATGGCGCGATAGAGTTCGAGGACGTGTACTTTTTAGCTCCGCTTACATTTGACCCTTCAGAATCCAAGGAAGTGCGGGTTCAGCTCAGGCGCGACCGGGAATCCGGATCGGGGACGGGAGGATTCCGCTTTTCCATCTTTGCCAGGGAAGGCGAATGGGTCGAACATTCCTCGGGCCAAATTACGCCGTGCCCGGCTCATTCCCCGTCGCCCGTCGATCGCGCGGGCATCCTGGCGCGCTGCCAGCAGAGGGAGATCGTTTTCGATCAGAACCACCGAACCAAACAGGAGCATTATTTCGACTTTGGTCCTCGCTGGCAGTGTCTCAAGCGGTTGCACATTGGCCAGGACGAGGGCCTTGCGGAACTGGCGCTGAATGAGGAGTTCTCCGCAGATTTCACCTCGTTTCGCATGCACCCGGCCCTGCTCGATCTGGCCACGGGTTGCGCGCTCTATCTGACAGACGGGTACGAAGATTGCAACGACCTTTACCTTCCCTTCGCGTACAAGAGGATCCGCTTCTATAGCCCGATCCCCCCGCGGTTTTTCAGCCACATTCGGCCGCGGCAGGAGAATCTGCTTCATGGCGAAGTGGAGAGCTTCGATATCACGCTGTTCGATGAGCAGGATCAGGTGCTGGCAGAGATCGAGGGCTTTGCCATGCGGCGCGCCGGCGATCCCAGCAAGGTCGCGGAAATGAGTCCGAGGGCTCTTGAGGACAATTTTGCCGGAGGAGAGCAGCCGATTGAAATCACCGAGCGCCTTGGAATACCCCCATCGGTGGGCGCCAGGGCCTTGACGAAAATCCTCGGGGTCAGAACCCCGAGCGGGGTGGTCGCGGTCTCCCAAGCTCTGAAAGACTTTGCCACACGCGCCTACATCGGGTCCCCGGAGGCAACCGGTGCAGTTGCGTCCACTGCCGCACTGCCGGGTGAAAGCGTGGAGGGCACCCTGGTTGCCTGGTGGCAAGACCTGCTGGGGGTGGAGCAGGTAGCGCTGGAGGACGACTTCTTTGGCCTGGGAGGTCATTCCCTGGTCGGAGTGCGCCTGTTCGCCAAGATCAAGAAAACTTAT
>Ga0182030_10027236_pt1 | contig 10292 bp, 8 predicted proteins | sample 812S3MmetaG_FD_121299 | JGI IMG/M metagenome (GOLD analysis project Ga0182030, IMG submission 121299) | Permafrost microbial communities from Stordalen Mire, Sweden - 812S3M metaG (Illumina Assembly) | ecosystem: Environmental > Terrestrial > Soil > Wetlands > Permafrost | place: Sweden... | reverse complement strand
GGAGTCCGGCAGCCACCAGGCTCCCGAAGGCGATCACGAGGATGATGATCGTGACCGGCCAGGACAGCATCTCCGACCGCAGCATGGCCGACCGGTTCGCCGTGTTGAAGTCGGCCCACAGGGCACTGTCGCCGGTGAGGGTGACAGTGACACCCGACGAAGACAGAGCCGCCAGCTTCGGCTCCACGGCGTCGGCCGCCTGCACCATCTTGTTGGAATCCGCAGCCGATCCTGCAGTGATGATGGCCGTCCTGCCGTCACGGGAGATCGAGACCCCGGCCTGCGGCGGCACCACGGTGGACACCTGGGGATCGCTCCGGAGCACGGTCGTCGCCTTGGCCACGATGGCCTGGGCCTGTGGGTCCGACGCCATCGGACCGTGGTGGTCGACAATGACGACCTGCAGACCGGTGGCACCAAGCCCCGAGAAGTCCTTCTGGATGATGGCCCGTGCCGCGACAGACTGGCTGTTGGAGGCCTGCCACCCAGCACCGGCGAGCGCGCTCTCGACGTGGACGGCGAAGAATCCGAAGACCAGGAGCAGCAGGAGCCATGCCATGAGAACTCGGCGGAAGTGGGTGGCGGCCCACCTGCCGAGCCGGGCGAACGGGCCGGAATGCCCCGCCTGAACCGAACGCCCCTTCCCCGGCGCTCCATGCAAGGGCAGGTCGTGGCCCTCGATTTCTGGAGTCGAGGGCGGTGATTCGAGGCCGGTATTCAGGGAAGCTGTCATGGGAAGCCGTCCTTTGGGTCAGGCTGGTGGATATATACCTATGGGGGTATAAGAAGGACTATAAGGGATACCCCCCCGGGTAGCAACCGGTCGCCGTGGTGAGCCCGATCCTGCGTTGCATTTGGTGCGCCTTCCTGATACCCTATGGGGTATGTGCAGAGCTGCTACATGCAAGAGGTGTGGTCGTCCGACGTGGAAGGGCTGTGGAGCCCATGTCGAGCAGGTATTGGGCGACGTGCCGAGGGAAGAGCGTTGTCAGTGTCGGACTGCTCAGGCGCCAGCTGCCAAGCGAAAGTCATGGTTCTCTCGATGACGAAGGGACCAGGTGATGAGAAGAACCGGGTGGTGATCGTCGGTGGAGTGGCCGGAGGGATGTCCACCGCCACCCGTCTTCGCCGTCTCGACGCTGACGTCATGATCACCGTCCTCGAGCGATCGGGCCATGTGTCGTTCGCCAACTGTGGCCTGCCCTACTTCGTCGGCGGCCTCATCGAGGAGGAGGATGACCTCACCCTTCAGACCCCCGAACAGCTCTTCGATCGCTTTCGACTGGATGTCAGAATCAACCAGGAGGTGACAGCGATCGACAGGGCGGCCGGCACTGTCCGGATCCGGTCGACGGTCAGCGGCGAGCAAGGCGTCGTGGCCTACGACAAGCTGGTCCTGAGCATGGGAGCGGCTCCGGTGCGACTTTCCATCCCTGGCTATGACAGGGTGCGGACACTGAGAACCGTCGAGGACGCCGCCCGCTTGGCCATCGAGGTCGACGTGGCACCAACTACAGCCGTCGTGATCGGTGCCGGCTTCATCGGCTTGGAGATGGCGGAGAACCTCGTCAGACAGGGCATGGAGGTCACCGTCGTCGAGGCCACCCCGCAGGTCTTGCCGCCGCTTGACCCTGAGCTGGCCATCCTGGTGCGTGACGAACTGGAGGCGCACAGCGTGGCGGTCGAAACAGGGGCGTCCGTAGCGTCCGTCGAAGAGCGATCGGTCACCCTGAGCGACGGACGCGTACTGGCGGCCGAGGTCGTTGTCGGGGCGATCGGAGTCCGGCCAGATATCCACTTGGCCGAACTGGCTGAGCTCGACCTCGGCCCGAGCGGTGGTATTGCGGTGAACGACGCAAACCAGACCAACGACCCTGACATCTACGCAGTGGGCGATGCCACCGAGAAGCCAGATGCCATCTCACACACCAGCTCGCTCATTGCGCTGGCCAATGTGGCCAATCGCCAGGGGAGGAGGGTGGCAGATCATATCGCCGGGAGACAATCGCGATCGGTGCCGTCCCTCGGCACGGCCATCGTGAAAGTGTTCGACGTCGTCGCTGCCACCGTCGGGTGGAACGAACGTCGACTACAGGCTGCGGGCCGTCCCTTCCGGGCCATCCACTCGCATCCCTTCGATCACGCGACCTACTACCCGGGAGCGACTCGCATGGCAGCGAAGTTGATCTTCGACCCAACCGATGGCACGATCCTCGGCGCCCAAATCGTCGGTCGGAACGGCGTGGACAAACGAATTGATGTGATCGCAACGGCAATGGCTGGTGGTATCACTGCCGATCAGCTGGCTGACCTCGAATTGGCTTACGCGCCGCCGTTCTCCTCGGCCAAGGATCCGGTCAACCTCCTGGGCTACATGGCGGAGAACGTTCTGAGCGGAGAGTGCGACATCGTCAATCCTCAGGAATTGGGACAACTTGTGGGAAAGGGATGGCCGGTGATCGACGTGCGAACCGCCGAGGAACACGCAGCTGGTGCAATCGACGGGTCGATCAACCTTCCGATCGATTCCCTCCGCGACAATCTCACATCGCTCGATCATGGACCGGTCGTGGTCTACTGCCAGGTGGGTCAGCGAGGACATACCGCCACGGCGCTGATGCAAGAGCTTGGAATCGTGGCTCGAAATCTTGATGGTGGCTACCAGACCTGGTTGGCATGGACGAGAGCCCAAGGAGGGGTTTCGTGAGGCGTCCATCGCCTAGTGCATCTGGCCAAGACAATGGCGCAGTTGCCAGCTGGCTGTTGACGCCTCTTCATCCCTCAGCCCGCTGTCGATGGCGGGACTCCGAATAGAAGGATGCGTGGCATCGCTGGAGAGCACGCCGCGGATTAGCGTGTCTTGACGAAGCGCCGCGGCACACCAAGTTCGGATTGGGACGCTGTCGGGAGCCGACGCCTCTCCGACATTGTTGTGGCCGTTGTGGGGACCGGGCTGGGCCTGATCACGCCTCCGAACAACGCCGCCATCACGGGCTCGATGCCTCAGGCGCAGTCGGGCCTGGGCTCGGGCGTGCTCAAGATGGCCCGGGGGATGAGAACCGCCCTCGGCCTGGCACTCACCGTTCTCGTGTTCGAAATCGTAGGAGCAAGATCCTCAACCTCCCGTCAGTGGCTCACGCCTTCACCGTCACGGCCCTGTTCCTGGCCGCGCTGGCGGTCGTGGCTGGCAACATCGCCGGTCCACGCGCGGGCGGCCCATTGGAGCGGTCGATCAGCGCCCGTAGGGAGTAAAGAAGGCACGGTTGACCGCCCGAGAACACGTTCGACGAGGCCGAGGCAGCAGTGCAGGGCCCGGCCTCACCGCGGGTTGGCTATCAAGTAGAGCGAAACCCACAGGACCAGGTACGGGTCTCAGAACCGGGACGAACGTCGAAGGTAGGTGCGCATACGCACGCTTTCACCATCGCCGAGCGCGTCGAGTAGGGCGAACAGGCTGGAAACCCCCTGTTCTCCAAGCGTGGCCGCCAATTCCTCTTCGATCCTCCGAGCCGCCACTCGCTGTGCCTGGAGGTACTCGTTCCCACGGGAGGTCAGGGTCACCGACTTTTCCCTCCTGCTGGTCGCCGAGTCGGCGACCTCAACGTAGCCACGATCGCGCAGGTGCCCGACGATCTTGCTGGCGCCTTGGCGGGTGATGCCGAGCTCACGTCCGATGGCCGAGATCGTTGAGCCGGACTGGCCCGAGCACAATCGGAGAACCCGGCCATCAGGGAATCTCCGCTCGCCGAATCCAGCATCGGCCATGGCGGTGTCGAGTCGAAGTTGATAGCCGATCCAGGCGCGCCGTAGCGCCGGCCCGAGGCCCACCGATGACGGCCCAACCAAATTGTCCCCTCCTCCCATGCTGAAGATGTTAGCGGACTGTGAACTTAGTTGACAGTCTTCTCCTGTTGCCCGATACTCTGAAGATGCGGTCCGCCATCACCACCAGAGGCCCTTGGCCCCTGCGAGTGACGGCGCTGATCTCCGTCTCTGCTCTGGCGCTCACCGCGTGCGGATCTGGGAGCGCCAGTCCACCGCCGCCCTCCACCACCGTCGTCTATAGGTTCGGCGTGGTCGGGAACCGGGGCGCCATCAGCCAGCTGCAGCTCGATAAGCCGACGCCTGTGGCCGGAATCAGCGGCCGGGTCGTACAGATCGCTACGTCGAACTCCGACGGCTACGCCCTGACCTCAAGCGGGACGGTGTGGGCCTGGGGCGTGGCCAGCTACGGAGAGCTCGGCAACGGGACACACCCCGCCTACTCGACCCGAGCGGTGAAGGTCGATCTTCCCGCCGGCGTCCGGATCGCCTCGTTGGCGAACCCCATGCCGTTCGACGGTGCGCTGGCCATCGATTCGCACGGTCATGCCTGGGGGTGGGGCTTCAACGTCAATGGCGACCTCTGCCTGTCCGGTTTCATGGAGCTCCGTCCGGTCGAGCTTCCGCTCCGCGACGTGACCCTGGCCACCGGGGCACGCACGCACTCGCTCTTCTCCTCGGGGGGCAAGGTCTACGCCTGTGGCTCAGGCCAGCATGGCGTCCTCGGCACCGGCTCCACCACGAACAGCTCTACCCCCGTCCCCGTCGTCGGCTTGCCGAGCACGGCGTCGGTGACGGCATTGACCTCGTCATGGGAGGGATCGGGGGCGCTCCTCAGCACCGGTGCCTATTACAACTGGGGCTACAACGCCGCCGGTCAGCTCGGTGACGGCACCACCGCCGACAGTGCCGTCCCGGTGCAGGTCACGTTGCCTGCAGCGGTGCGACAGGTGTTTCAGGGCGGGAGCGGGGCCAAGAACGGGCAGACCGTCGCCATCCTGGCCAACGGCGCCGTATGGGCATGGGGCAGTAACGACCGGGGTCAGCTCGGTGACGGCACGAGAATGAGCTCGGACGTCCCGCTTCGCGTCGATGTTCCCCACGGGGTGACCTTCGTCCAGGTCAGCTCCGGCGGTTACGCCAGCTACGCCATCGACGGCACGGGCCGGCTGTGGGCCTGGGGAGACAACAAGAACGGACAGCTTGGTACGGGAAGCAGTCCCATCCTCGCCACCAGACCGATCACCGTGGGCATCCGGCTGACCCGGATTTCGTCTACTGCCCAGAACGTGGCCGGTCTCCAGGGCAGTGGACGGAGTTCGTGACGGCCGACGGCCTCCTCGCGCCGGGAGGCTCGAGCCTCCTTGGCGGATCCGACAGTTGCAACGGACCGCGGACCCGTGGTCTCTTCGTCCTTGAGGTGCCGGCGTCGTCAGGAAGCGATTCATGACACTCGGGACAGAGCTTCGGTCGCATGCCCATGGGCGAAGGGCCGGGGCAATCGTGGCGGTCACCCTGGCCGTGACGGCGGTGGTGCTCAGCGCCTGCAGCAGCTCGCCGTCACAGCCGGCCGCGTCCCCCGAACCGGTCGTCGGTGGGCCGACGGGCCACTACGACGTAGAGGCGGGGATCCACAAGATCAAGCACGTCATCATCATCGAGCAGGAGAACCGTTCTTTCGACAGCTACTTCGGGACGTATCCGGGGGCCGACGGGATCCCCACGAAGAATGGCATGCCGACCGTGTGCGTGCCAACGCCGACCGGCGGATGCCAGAAGCCCTACCACGACACAAGCGACGTCAACGGCGGCGGGCCGCACGGTGAGGTGAACGCCAGGGCCGACGTGGACGGGGGGAAGATGGACGGGTTCATCACCCAGGCGGCGAACGCCAAGAAGGGTTGCGGCGTCGACGTCTCCACGGTCGACAACCCGGAGTGTTCCAACGCGGCTACGCCCGACGTCATGGGCTACCACACGGCTGCGGAGATCCCGAACTACTGGACCTACGCCAAGGATTTCGTGCTTGACGACCACATGTTCGAGCCGGTTGCCTCGTGGTCCCTGCCCGACCATCTCTACCTGGTGTCGGGCTGGTCGGCCAAATGCTCGAGCCCGGCGCCGTCGAGCTGCAAGAACGACATCAAAGGCCCCTACACCCCAATCCAGATGCAGAAGTATGTGGACCAGGCCTTGGACAAGGGAACGGCCGACATCACGGACGCCTGGACCGACATCACCTGGCTCCTCTACGACAGGCACGTCTCGTGGGCCTACTACGTGCAGACCGGCGACCAGCCCGACTGCGACGACGACTCGGCCGTGGTCTGCCCACCGGTAGCCCAGAGCTACCTCACCCCTGGCATCTGGAACCCGCTGCCCGTCTTCGAGGACGTCCAGAAGGACCACCAGCTCCGCAACATCCAGCCGCTGAACAACTACTTCGCCGAGGCCAAGAAGGGGACCCTGCCCTCGGTCATGTGGGTCACCCCCTCCCAGGCGGACAGCGAGCACCCGCCGGCCAGCGTGCACCAGGGCCAGGCCTACGTGACCGCCGTCATCAACGCCGCCATGAAGAGCCCCGATTGGGACTCGACCGCCATCTTCTTTCAGTGGGACGACTGGGGCGGCTTCTACGACGGAGTGGTGCCCCCTGCTGTCGACCAGAACGGCTACGGGCTGCGGGTCCCGGCCATGGTTATCTCGCCCTACGCCAAAACGGGGTTCATCGACCACCAGACGCTCTCGAGCGACGCGTATCTCAAATTCATCGAGGATGACTTCCTGGACGGGTCAAGGCTCAACCCGAAGACCGACGGCCGACCCGATCCCAGGCCTGACGTCCGTGAGGACGAGAAGATCCTGGGCAACATGGCTGAGGACTTCAACTTCGACCAGGCCCCTCGGCCGCCGGTCCTGCTCCCGACCAACCCACCCACGGACTCGCCCTCCGTCCCGGCCTCGTTCGACGGGATGGGACCGTGCATGGGGTGCACGGCCACGCCACCCAGCACCTGAGCATTTCGGCGGGATCGTTGGCACCGAGCCCTGCTCTCGGTCAGCCCGGATCGGGATGGTGGCTTCCGGCCACCCAGGCCGATCGGAGGTCCTCGAGCCAGTCGGGCAGATCGATGGGTGGGTCGGGTAGGGCCTCGGCCCCCCGGCGTTCGAGGGCTCGGGCGAAGGAGTCGGGGTCATCACCCCATGACCTCGGATCCCCCATCATCACCTCGAGGAGTTCGGTCCCGTGCTCGCCGGCCACGAACGGCCCGAACGCCGCGCCGAGCGGCAGCTCGACATGGGTGCCCGCCGGGCAGTGGCGCTCGCCACACCACATGTCCCCCCGGACCACGAAGATCACGTGCGGGCTGAAGTGCCCGTGGCGCCGGATGACCATGCCCGGATCCCAGCGGGCGTACAGCGAGAGGTACTGCGGATCGGGCGAAAAGGCCAGCCACTTCTCCCACACCGAGGAGGTCGATCCGTCGGCGTTGCGCACCGCCTTGACCTGCTGCCACTCCACATCGGGATCGTCGAGCGACCGGAAGGTCGGCTGGAGGCCCTCCACCTTCACCTCGGGTATGGCCCCCTCGCCGAACCCATCTCCGGGGTCAGCCCCCGGAGACATCCTGGATCTTCTGCTTGCCCGCGGTGACGAACGGCATCATGTCCCGCAGCTGGGCCCCGACCTTCTCGATGGGATGGTCGAATCCGGCCTGGCGGAGCGCTTTGTAGTTGGGACGGCCGTTGGCATTTTCGGCCACCCACTCCTGGGCGAACGTACCGTCCTGGATCTCTCCCAGGATGCGACCCATCTCGTCCCGGACCGCCTGATTGATCACCCGCGGCCCCCGGGTGAGGTCGCCGTACTCGGCGGTGTCCGAGATCGAGAACCGCATCCCACTGATGCCCTGTTCGTACATCAGGTCGACGATCAACTTCAGCTCGTGCAGGCACTCGAAGTAGGCCGACTCGGGCTGGTAGCCCGCCCCCACCAAGGTCTCGTACCCGGCCTGCACCAGCGCGGTGAGCCCGCCACAGAGCACCACCTGCTCACCGAACAGGTCGGTCTCGGTCTCCTCGGCGAACGTGGTGTCCAACACTCCGGCACGGGTGGCGCCGATGGCGTGGGCGTAGGACAGGGCCAGATCGTGGGCCTTGCCCGACGGGTCGGCCGACACCGCCACCAGTGACGGCACCCCGCCCCCTTCGGTGTAGGTGCGTCGGACCAGGTGTCCGGGCCCCTTGGGGGCGACCATGGCCACGTCGACATCGGCCGGGGGCGTGATCAACCCGAACCGGATGTTGAACCCGTGGGCGAAGAATATAGCGTCGCCGGCGCTGAGGTGGGGGGCGATCTCGGCCTGGTACACGGATGCCTGTTCGGTGTCGGGCAACAGGATCATGATGACGTCGGCCTCGGCGGCAGCGTCGGCCACCGACAGCACCCGCAGGCCGGCCTCCTCGGCCTTCTGCCTCGACGACGAGCCCTCCCGGAGCCCGACCCTGACGTCGACTCCGCTCTCCGACAGGTTGAGCGCATGGGCGTGGCCTTGGGAGCCGTAGCCGATCACCGCCACTTTGCGGTTCCCGATAAGACTCGGGTCGGCATCCTTCTCGTAGTACAGCGTGGCCATCGTGATCAACCTGCCTTCTCTGTCGTGTGTCCGTTCGGGCTGCCCGCCAGTCGGAGGGGCCCGTGGTCCCCGGAGCGGTCCAGCTTAGGCAATGCCACGCGGCCGGTTCGTTGCATCTCCACGATCCCGTAGGCGCGGATGAGGTCCTCGAAGTCGTCCAGCTTGGTGGGGGCACCCTCCAGCGCCACCGTCAGCCGTTCGTGACCGACATCGACGATCTTGCCCTCGAACACCCCGACCAACTGGATGATCTGGCTGCGGGCGTCGGGACCGGCCTCGAGGGTGGCCATCAGGAGCTCCCGCTCCCGGGCCAGAGCCGGGTCCAGCTCGGTGATGGAGACCACGGGGATCAGCTTGTCCAGCTGCTTCATGATCTGGTCCAGAGGGGCCGACTCCACATCCACCACAATGGTGATGCGGCTGAACCGCACATCATCGGACGGGGCCACGGCCAGGCTGTAGATGTTGTACCCCCGTCGGGAGAACAGCCCGGCCACCCGGGCCAGCACCCCCGCCTTGTTCTCCACCACCACGGTGAGGGTGTGGTGGCGCTTGTCGGCTCCGTACACGCTCATCAGCGCTCGTCCCGGGTGAGGGAGGGATCGACGATGATGTCGTCGTTGGAGGCGCCGGCGGCCACCATGGGGAAGACCTTCTCGAAGGCATCGGTCCGGAAGTCGATGACCACCGGCCGGTCGTCGACGGCATTGGCCTTGTCCACCGCCGGGGCCACCTCTTCGGCCGACTCCACGTCCACGACGATGGTGATCCGGCTGAACCGCTCGTTGTCCGAGGGGGCCACGGCCAGGCTGAAGATGTTGTAGCCCCGCCGGGAGAACAGGCCGGCCACCCGGGCCAACACCCCCGACTTGTTCTCCACCAGGACGGTGAGGGTGTGGTGGCGCTTGTCGGCTCCGTACACGCTCATCAGCGGTCCCCTCCGGTCTGGCTGGGGTCGACCATGATGTCGTCGTTGGAGGCACCGGCGGCCACCATCGGGAAGACCTTCTCGAAGGCGTCGGTGCGGAAGTCGATGACCACCGGCCGGTCGTCGATGTCGTTGGCCTTGTCGATGGCCGAGTCCACCTCCTCGGTCGAGTCGACCCGCATGCCCACGCACCCCATCGACTCGGCCCAGCCCACGTAGTCCGGCAGGTCCGGGGAGAGGTAGACCTCGGAGTACCGCTCGCCGTAGAACATCTCCTGCCACTGGCGGACCATGCCCAGATAGGCGTTGTTGAGGATGGCGACCTTGATCGGTATCCGCTCCGAGCTGGCGGTCACCAGCTCCTGGGCGGTCATCTGGAAGCACCCGTCGCCGTCCACCGCCCACACCGTGCGGTCCGGACGGCCGACCTTGGCGCCGATGGCGGCGGGGACCGCGTAGCCCATGGTCCCGAGCCCACCGGAATTGACCCAGGTGTAGGGATGGTCGAACCGCCACCACTGCGAGGCGAACATCTGGTGCTGGCCCACGCCGGAGACCACGATGGTGTCCTCGGGCGTCGCGTCGCGGAGCCTCTCCAGGACGAACTGGGGCTTGAGCGCACCCGAACCTGGCTGCTGGTCGTAGACCAGCGGGAACCGCTGCTGCCACTCGCTCAACTGCGCCCGCCACGGGACGAGCCGCTGGCGTGGGAATGATGCCGCCACCGAGCCGGCCGCGGCCGGTGCCCCGGGCACGGCGTCTGACGGAGCGCCCCCCGAGCCGCCACGGGTGGCCTCCGAGTGGGGAAGCCCCAGAGCGTCGAGGGCGGAGAGCAGCTCGTCGATCACCGGGCGGCAGTCGCCGACGATGGCGACGTCGGCCCGGCGCACCTTGTTGTGCTCGGC
>Ga0182030_10027235_pt1 | contig 10292 bp, 7 predicted proteins | sample 812S3MmetaG_FD_121299 | JGI IMG/M metagenome (GOLD analysis project Ga0182030, IMG submission 121299) | Permafrost microbial communities from Stordalen Mire, Sweden - 812S3M metaG (Illumina Assembly) | ecosystem: Environmental > Terrestrial > Soil > Wetlands > Permafrost | place: Sweden... | reverse complement strand
TCGATACCGGCGCATGCAGGGCAGCGCCACATCGCTGGCGGTCGAACTGCGCGGCGATGCGCCGCTGTCCGCTCTACTGCACGGCGTCGACGTGGTGATCGCCGCGCAAGACCGCTAACTTCTGGCTCAGCTGGTTCGCAACGGCGTCGAGCTGATCCGCGGCAAGGGTGTTTTCCTGGATGCTCATCGAATCGAGGTTCAGCATTTGGACGGCTCGCGCCGCGTACTGCACGCGCCGCGCGTGATACTTGCCACGGGATCGCGGCCGCGGCATGTGCCCGCCATTGAAGTGGACCACGAACACATCGTCGACAGCGATTCCATTTTGAGTCTGCCGTACATTCCGCGCTCCATGCTGGTGTTGGGCAGCGGCGTGATCGCTTGCGAATACGCATCCATCTTTGCCGCGCTCGGCAGCACTGTTACCATGCTGGACAAGGCGGCCGAACCGCTGGGATTTCTTGATCCGGCGCTGCGCTTAGGGTTCCTTGCTGCGTTTCGCGCCATGGGCGGCGAGTACTGCGGCGGTTCCGAGGTCAGCGGTGCGCGCTTCGACGGGTTTTCTCAGGTCGAAGTTCAACTGCGCGGCGGCGACACCTTGGCATCGGATATCGTGTTTGCCGCGTTCGGCCGGGTTGCCAATCTCGACGGCATTGGACTCGATCGGCTGGGCCTGAAGATCAGCCCGCGCGGCACCGTGCAAGTGAACGACTTCTTTGAAACGAATATTCCCGGGATATTTGCCGCCGGCGACGCCATCGGGCCGCCGGCACTTGCCTGTGCCGCCGCCGATCAGGGCCGGCGCGCCGCACTGGTTGCGTTGGGATTGCCCCCGCCGGCCATCACCAGTCTGGTACCGAGCGGCGTCTATACCATTCCCGAGATAGCTTGCGTTGGCCTGACGCAGACCGAGGCCGCATCGAAACAGATGGACGTCATTGTCGGCCGCGCTGATTTCAGCGAAGTAGCCCGAGCGCACATCGCCGGCGAGCCGTCGGGATTCCTGACGCTATTGTGCGATCGCTCCACTGCGCGGGTGCTCGGCGTGCAGGTGTTGGGCGAGGGCGCGACGGAACTCGTGCACCTAGGTCAAGCGGCCATCGCGACGGGCGCCACGGCAGATTTCTTCATCGAGCAGATTTTCAATTTTCCGACCATGAGCGAGGCTTATCGAATCGCCGCATTCGATATTTTGAAGCAGCGATCGTCGGCGCGGCCGGTGCAGCTCAAAGCCTCGGCTGCTGCCCGCGCCGCCGCGAACCTATAGGTCCCCGCGCAGCGAACGCATAAGCCGGCTGCGCGGCCCGAAGGCCGCATTGCTCATAAGTTTCGAATCATTATATCGCCGAATTCGCTGCACTTGACCTCGGTCGCGCCCGGCATGAGACGCGCGAAATCGTAGGTCACGGTTTTCTGCGCGATGGATTTGTCCATGGCGCCAATGATGGCATCCGCCGCTTCCAGCCAGCCCATGTACCTGAACATCATCTCTCCCGATAGGATGAGGGATCCGGGATTGACCTTGTCGAGATCGGCATACTTCGGTGCCGTGCCATGCGTGGCTTCGAAGACTGCATGGCCTGTCATGTAGTTGATGTTGCCGCCGGGTGCGATCCCGATGCCGCCCACTTGCGCGGCCAGGGCATCCGACAAATAGTCGCCGTTCAAATTCATGGTGGCGACCACGTCGAACTCATCAGGCCGCGTCAGTACCTGCTGCAAGGTGATGTCGGCGATCGCATCCTTGATGATGACTTTACCGGCTTTCTTCGCCGCGTCCATTTGCTCATTCGCCGCTTTCTCGCCCTGATCGGCTTTGATGCGTTCCCATTGCTCCCAAGTGAACACCTGGGCCGGGAACTCTCTCTCCGCTAGCTTGTAGGACCAGCTTCGAAACGCACCCTCGGTGAATTTCATGATGTTGCCCTTGTGCACGATCGTCACGCTCTTGCGCTTGTTGTCGATCGCGTACTTCACGGCGGCGCGGAACAGCCGCTCGGTGCCTTCCTTGGACGCAAACTTAAGGCCAATCCCTGAGGTGTCGGGAAAGCGGATCTTTGCGAACTGCTTCGGGAAATTCTGCTTGAATAAATCCAAAAACTTTTTGCACTCCGCCGAGCCTTCTTCGAACTCTATTCCCGCGTAAATGTCTTCCGTGTTCTCGCGAAAGATGACCATGTCGACCTTTTCGGGAGTCTTGACGGGGGAGGGCACGCCTTTGAACCATCGCACCGGTCGCAGACACACATACAGATCCAGCATCTGGCGCAAAGCGACGTTCAGAGAACGGATGCCGCCGCCGACGGGCGTCGTGAGCGGGCCTTTGATGGAGATCAAATAGTCTCGGCAGGCCGAGACGGTTTCATCCGGCAGCCAGGTGTTGTACGCCTTGTAGGCTTTTTCGCCCGCGAACACCTCCATCCAATGAATTTTGCGCTTGCCGCCGTATGCCTTTTGAACCGCGGCGTCGAATACGCGCACGCTTGCCCGCCATATGTCGCGTCCCGTGCCGTCGCCCTCGATGTACGGGACAATGGGTTGGTCGGGCACGCGCAACTTGCCGTTGGCGATGGTGATTTTCTCGCCTCCCACGGGGATTTTCACGGCGACCGGCTTGGCTTCTGACATTCCTTAAGCTCCTGTAAATGCAGCCGCAATGCTAGCATGCGCGCCCGGAGACTGAAGCATTGCGCAACCTGATATCAACACCCGCGAAGGACGGCTTTCGCATGCCCGCGGAGTTCGAACGCCATTCGGGCTGCTGGATGCTATGGCCGGAGCGATCCGACAATTGGCGCCTCGGCGCCAAGCCGGCGCAAGCGGCATTCGCCGCGGTCGCAACGGCGATCGCCGGCAGCGATCCGGTTACAGTCGGAGTTTCGGCAGCGCAGTTTACAAATGCGCGTGCGCGCTTGCCGGGAAAGATACGGGTGGTCGAATTGACTTCTAACGATGCCTGGATGAGGGACTGCGGTCCCACCTTTGTGATCGACAACAGGGGGCGCCGGCGCGGAATCGATTGGACGTTCAACGCCTGGGGCGGTCTTCAGGGCGGCTTGTATTTTCCCTGGGACCGGGATGATGAAGTGGCGCAAAAGGTGCTGGAGCTGGAAGGCGCGGATCGCTACCGCACCTCCTTGGTCATGGAGGGCGGCGCGATACATGTCGATGGTCAAGGAACTTGCCTGACCACCGAAGAGTGCCTGCTCAATCCGAATCGCAATCCGCATCTGTCGCGCGAGGATATCGAAGAGCAGCTGCGGCGTTATCTGTCGGTGAGCACCGTGATTTGGCTGGACAAAGGCGTCTACCGCGACGAGACCGGCGGTCACATCGATGAACTCGCATGCTTTACCAGTCCCGGGCACGTCGCGCTGACCTGGACCGACGACCGCTCGGACCCGCAGTTCGAAATTTCCCAGGACGCTTACCAACGCCTGCGTCATGTCAAGGACGCCCGCGGCCGCCGCTTGGAAGTGCACAAAATCCATCAGCCCGGACCCCTATTCATGACGGCCGAGGAAGCCGCGGGCATCGATGCCCACGCAGGCAGCCATCCGCGCCGAGCTGGCGACCGGCTGGCTGCGTCGTACGTCAACTTCTACATCGCCAATAAGTGCGTGGTGATGCCGCTGTACGGCGAGCGCAGCGATGCGCAGGCGATGCGCACGCTAAAACGCTTGTTTCCGACCCGCACTGTGCTGGGCGTCGCCACCCGCGAGGTATTGCTGGGCGGAGGCAATATCCACTGCATCACCCAGCAAGTGCCGCGCCCGGTGGGAAACCCGGGCCGTTAGGAGCGGCAAAATGGAACTTTGCTGCGCGTAAGGCCTCGAAAGCCTTTATTCTACGCAGCCTTAATCCCTAGTCCCCACCCAAATTGGAATCTGTAGTGCATTCATCGTTTAAGAATAGGGCGGTCAAGCGCCTGGCCGCGCTGCTGTGCGCATGCACATTCGGCTTGGTTGCGGCCGGCTGCCACCATAATAATCTCGATAGCGGCTTCGGCGTTGCGTGGACCACCTTGGGCCTGGCCGATGATCCCGGCCAATTCACGAGCTACTTGGTGACGGTCGACTCGGTTGTCCTGGTCGGCAAACTCAACGGCTCGGTCACGGCGATAGCGGTTCCGGAGACCGTGGACTTTGCCAGGCTCACGAATCTTTCCGAACTCTTGGCAACCGCGAGTCTTCCGGTCGACACCTACACCTCCGCCATCATCACGCTGGATTACACCAACGCGCAGATCTCGGTGATGGTCAACGGCGCGCCGGTCCGCGCGACGTTCGTGGATCCGTCGGGCGTCGTCCCGACCACGGTGGCAGTGACGGTGAGTTTTGATACCAGCAACGAACTGACCCTGTTGCCCACGTTCGCGACGAGCAACGCGTTGCGCTTTTCCATGAACTTAGACCTTGCCGCATCGAACAAGGTCGATCTGACGACCAGCCCGCCGACGGTCACGGTCAAGCCATTCATGTCGGTCTCGACCACCGCATCGGACACCAAGCTGATCCGCGTGCGCGGACCCTTGATCAATTCGAGCGTGAACATCGGCACGTACACGGTTGTCGTGCGGCCGTTCTTCGATGAAATAAACAGTTTGGGCATCCTGACTATGTTCAACGACGAGAATACCGTCTATACGCTGGACGGCACCACGTATGTCGGCGCGCCCGGCCTGACGCAGTTGTCCCAAACCTCGGCCGGATCAACGATGACCGCCGCGTTTACCACTTTCGAGCCGACTACCACACCGGCGCCGGGCGTCAACGCAGGAATATTCCATTCGGTCTACGTCGTTGCCGGCGGCACGCTCGAGGATTTCTTCACCGATGGCATGGAAGGCGACGTGATAGCGCGCAGCGGAAATGTCCTCACCATGCGCGGCGGGACGCTATTTGCCAATTTGGCTCAAGTCATTCAGTACGAGGACTTGGACTCGCAGGTGATCGTGGGACCCGCCACCCAGGTGACGGCCGACGGTGTTTCCACCTTAGGGCCTTTGAATTTCAATTCGATTTCCGTCGGACAGCACATTACCGCACGCGGTCTTTACTCCTTGTCTGCGGCCGGCGTCACCATTCTAGATTCCACCGGAGCATCCTCGACAGATACCGGCTCCGTGCGCATTCAGTCGACTGAGTTGTTTGGTTCGCTGATTTCCTCAGGCGCAGGCAGCTTGGCTTTGAACCTTCAAGCCATCGAAAACTGGCCGGCGAGCGTTTACAACTTTGCGGGCAATGGCGTGACCGCGGCGCAAGATTCGAGCGCGGCCAATTATCTGGTCAACACCGGTGCGCTGACATTGCCGGTTGCCGGCGCGGGCGATCCGTTGTGGATCGACGGTTTCACCAGTCCCTTCGGCTCGGCGCCGCCGGATTTCATCGCCGAAGCCGTGAATGCGGAGCCGACCGTTCCCGCCAGTTTGGTCGTCAGTTGGACCGGCACCGGAACCGCCGCGCCCTTCGCCACATTGACCTCCGGCAGCATGACGGTCGATCTCGCCAACGCCGCTTTCGCCTCCGGCCAGCTGCGTGTAGGCGCCGAAAGCATCGACATCACGACCTTGACCGCATCACCGTCGATCGTTCCGGCGGTGGCGGTTCCCGCGGCGAATGGTCTGCCGCTGTTCGCGCCGGTATTTACCGTCGGCCCCGGTGCCATCAGCGAGGCGGCCACCGCTTCGATCCTGTCATTCAACGGCTTTGCAGCCTTTGTGACGCAACTCAACACGACCTTCGCCACGCCCACGCCGGCCACCCAGTTCGTGGCCCGAGGCTTTTACAACCGCACCGCCAATACCTTTACCGCTTCCAGTATTGACGTAGTGCTTTAAACTCAGCAGCCTAACTCCCCACCATGGGGAAGAAGCTCGCCACACGACTCGGATTGGCTTGCGCACTGGCCGCAAGTTGCCAATTCGCCTACCCCGCCGAGCAAGCGGGCTCCCCTCAGAGCCCGACGCTGGTGCGCCCGCGCATCTGCCTCGTGCTATCGGGCGGCGGCGCGCGCGGCATGGCGCATATCGGCGTCTTGAAAGTTCTTGAGGAGCTGAAGGTTCCCATTGACTGCATCGCCGGCACCAGCATGGGCGCAGTCGTCGGAGGCCTGTACGCCAGCGGGATGACGGCCGCGCAGATCGACGCCACCATGCGCTCGGTGGACTGGCAGGAGGCTTTTCGCGATGCGCCGCCGCGCCGGGATCTGGCATTCAGGCGCAAACAAGACGATCGAAACTTTCTGGTGCGTCTGCCCCTTGGCCTCAAGCACGGCAAAATCCTGCTGCCGAAGGGCTTCATTCAAGGGCAAAAATTGCAGGAAACGCTGCGCCAGCTGACGCTGCCTTTCAGCAACAGCACGGATTTCGACTCGCTGCCGACGCCATTTCGCGCGGTCGCCACCGACCTGGTGACCGGCAGTGCGGTGTTGATGGACAAGGGAGATCTCGCGATCGCCATGCGCGCCAGCATCTCGGCCCCCGGTGTGTTTGCGCCGGTGGAGACGCAGGGCCGGCTATTGGTGGACGGGGGACTGGCGGAGAATTTGCCCATCGATGTGGCGCGCGAGATGCACGCCGATATTCTCATTGTGTCCGACGTGAGCTTTCCGTTGCAGGCGCGATCCGCACTGGATTCGGCGTTGTCGATCTCCAACCAGATGCTGGCGATTTTGGTGCGCAAGGACGCGGATCGCCAGCGCGCGACGTTGGGCTCATCGGACATTTTGGTCGAGCCGATGCTGGGGCCGGCCAGTTCCACCGACTTTACCGAGGTAAATTCGACCATTGCCGCCGGCGAGAACGCGGCGCGGCTCATGCTCGCGCGGCTCGACCCCTTAAGTGTCGGCGATACCGCTTATCGAGACTATTTGGCGCGGCGGGCGTCGCGCGAACCCGGACTACCCGCCATCAAGTTCGTGCGAGTCGATGAGCAATCGAAGCGCTACGAGAAGACCATCATGGCGGAGATGCAGCCGCTGGTCGGCAAGCCGCTCGATATCGATGCGGTCGGCGCACGAGTCACGCAGCTCTACGGTCTGGGTAATTTCGAGACCCTGGACTATGCCCTGGTGGATCAGGGCCAGGGTTCCGACGAGGAATCCGGCCTCGAGCTGCGTGCGCGGCGCAAGTCGTGGGGCCCGAATTACGTGCGCTTCGGATTGAATCTGGAGGACAATTTCCAAGGCAACAGCCGCTATAACGCAGCGACGCGCTTCATCTTGACCGAACTCGATGATTTAGGGGCGGAGTTGGTGACGGATGTGCAGATCGGCAGCGATCCGAAAGTGGCGAGCGAGTTCTACCAGCCCCTGGATGCAGAGCGTACCTGGTTCGTGGCGCCGAGCCTGCGCGTTGAGGCGCGAGATCTACAGCTGTACAGCAAGGACACCGAAATTGCCGATTATCGCGATCGCGAAGCCGAAGCCGATTTCGACATCGGCCGCACCCTCGGTAATTGGGGCGAGATTCGCGCCGGATTTCACAGAACCAACGGCGCGACCCGGGTGCGCTTGGGCGATCCGAATCTGGTGGAGCAGCAGTACAACGACGGCGAGCTATTCGTCAAATTCAGCTACGACCGTCTCGACAATCTGCATTTTCCGCGTGAAGGACAGCAATTTACTTTTCAATGGGACGCCAATCGAACCGATCTGGGCGCCGACACCGCTTCGGACAAGGTGCAGGCCGATTGGCTGATAGCTCGTTCGATCGGCCGCAATACGCTGCTGTTTTGGACTTCGGCGGGCAGCGTCGTCGGCGGCAGCATCAAGGTTACGGCGCTGCCCGATCAGTTTTCATTGGGCGGCTTTTTCAACTTGTCCGGCCTCGCGCCCACGTCGCTGTTTGGCCCGAACTATGCGATTGCGCGCGCCATCTATTTTCGCAAGATCGGCCGCGGCGGCGAGGGATTCTTCGAGTTTCCCGCCTATATAGGCATGTCGCTCGAACTCGGTAACACCTGGCAGCAGCGCAGCGATATGAGTTTCGGATCCGCGCACAAGGACGCATCGCTGTTTCTGGCTTTCGATACCTTTCTGGGTCCCGTCTACTTGGGCTCCGGCTACGATACCGCCGGGCACAGCGCGTACTACTTGTTCCTGGGGCGAACTTTTTGAGCGCTGACGCGCTTAGTTAACGGGGTCGAAGCGACCCCGTCAATAAAGGTTAGGAGTCGCAAGGGCTGCTGGCGAAACTGCGCGAAGCGCATTTAAAAGTCTAGAAACTGCGGCTCTCGCCGAGATTCTCCACCTTCTCGAAAACCAGCGCCGGCTGATCGCCGATGCGCGAGTATTCGTGCTTGCGAGACATCTCTTCGAGCATGCGATCGCGCTCGGCGGCGGTAAAAAACCAATGCGTCTTTTGCCAATCCGAACCGACCAGCTTGGCGAAAGGATCGCCGGGGCGCAGGCGCACACGGACGCCGTAGGGTTGCGGCAGAACCGGAATGGTTCGAATCATGTTCTGTTGGTTTGCGATTCCCATGCGCCGAAGATAGCGGAATCGCGCATGCGGTGCCAGCCATTACGTCGCCGTACGGCATGCTAAACTCCGCCGCCTTCGGGAGCCTGTCTCAAGGTATTTCCCGTGGCAGGTCCCTTCGAGGTAACTGATGGCATCGTCTTACACAGCCTCCGATATCGAGGTATTGAGCGGTTTGGATCCCGTGCGCCGGCGCCCCGGCATGTACACCGACACCACGCGGCCGAATCATCTCGCGCACGAGGTAATCGACAACAGCGTCGATGAGGCGATCAACGGCCACGGCAAAAACATCAATGTCACCCTGTTCAAGGACGGCTCCTGCCAAGTCGAGGATGACGGCCGGGGCATGCCCGTGGACATTCATCCGAAGGAGAAGGTGAGCGGCGTCGAAGTCATTTTGACGCGCTTGCATGCGGGCGGAAAATTCAACGACAAGACTTATCAGCATGCGGGCGGACTGCATGGTGTGGGCGTCTCCGTGGTTAACGCGCTATCCAAGCATTTGGAGTGCTGGGTGCGCGGCGGCGGCAAGGAATACAACATCAGTTTCGCCGACGGCAAACCTACCTCCAAGCTCGAGGTGGTGGGCGATGTCCCAAAATCGAAAACCGGCACCACTATTCGCTTCTGGCCCGACCCCAAGTATTTCGATACCGATAAGTTCGCCATTCCAAAGCTCAAGCAGGTGCTGCGCGCCAAAGCCGTGCTGTGTCCGAATTTGCGCGTCACGTTGAGCAATGAGTTCACCGGCGAGAAGGACGAGTGGTTCTATACCGGCGGCCTGCATCAGTATCTCGCCGAGGAATTGGGCAAGGGCGAATGGCTGCCGGCGGAAACTTTTTACGGCAAGCGTGATATCGAGGGCGGCTCGCTCGATTGGGCCTTCGCCTGGGTGCTGGAGTCCGAACACGCCGTTGCGGAAAGCTATGTGAATTTGATTCCCACCGTGGAAGGCGGCACGCATGTCAACGGCCTGCGCGCGGGCGCGGCGGACGCGGTGCGCGAGTTTTGCGAATTCAGGAACTTGGTGCCGCGCGGCTTGAAGCTCACGCCTGAGGATGTCTGGGACGGCGTGAGCTTCGTGCTCTCCATGAAAATGCGCGAGCCGCAATTCGCCGGCCAAACCAAGGAGAAGCTGTCCTCGCGCGAATCGGCGGGCATCGTGCAAGGCGTGATCAAGGACGCTTTTGCGCTGTGGCTGAATCAGCATTCCGATCAGGGCGAGAAAATCGCCATGCTGGCCATCGCCAATGCGCAGCAGCGATTCAAGGACAGCCAGAAGGTGGCGCGCAAGCGCATCGTCGCCGGTCCCGCGTTGCCGGGCAAACTGGCCGACTGCGTCAGCCAGGATCCGGCCCGGGGCGAGTTGTTTCTGGTGGAAGGCGATTCGGCCGGCGGTTCCGCAAAACAGGCGCGCGATCGCGTGACGCAGGCCATCATGCCGCTGCGCGGCAAGATCCTGAACACCTGGGAAGCCGACATCGGCGAGGTGCTGCAATCTCAAGAGGTGCACAACATCAGCATTGCGATCGGCGTCGATCCGGCCGCCAGCGATTTATCGGGACTGCGCTATCACAAGATCTGCATTCTGGCGGACGCCGACAGCGACGGACAGCATATCGCCACGCTGCTGTGCGCGCTGTTTCTTCGGCACTACCGCCCGCTGGTGGTTGCCGGCCATATCTACGTGTGCATGCCGCCGCTGTTTCGCATCGATGCCGGGAAGGAAGTGATCTACGCGCTCGACGAAGCGGAGCGCGAGAAGACGCTGAAGCGCATTGCCTCCGAGAGTCCCCGCACCAAACCG
>Ga0182030_10027233_pt1 | contig 10292 bp, 2 predicted proteins | sample 812S3MmetaG_FD_121299 | JGI IMG/M metagenome (GOLD analysis project Ga0182030, IMG submission 121299) | Permafrost microbial communities from Stordalen Mire, Sweden - 812S3M metaG (Illumina Assembly) | ecosystem: Environmental > Terrestrial > Soil > Wetlands > Permafrost | place: Sweden... | reverse complement strand
CTCCGACCGGCAGCAGCTCATCGCGCGTGACCGGGTAGGCGCGCGCGTGGCGCTCCAGCGCCTCGGTGGCGAGCACGTCCAGGCCCACGCCGCCGATGCGCGAGGCGGTGCCCGTGAAGTGGGTTTCGATCAGCTCCTTCTCCAGGCCCACCGCCTCGAAGATCTGCGCGGCGCGGTAGGACTGGATCGTCGAGATGCCCATCTTGGAGATCGTCTTCAGCAGGCCTTTGCCGATCGCTTTGACGACGTTCTGAGCGGCGTCCTCGGGGCTCAGCGGCGTCTGCACCCCATCCGCGGCGGTGCGCACGATCTGCCCCGCGAAGACCATCGTGTCGAGCGTCTCCAGCATCAGGTAGGGGTTGATGGCGCTGACGCCGTAGCCGATCAGCGTCGCGAAATGGTGCACCTCGCGCGGCTCGCCGGACTCCAGGATGATGCCCGCGCGCAGCCTGGTGCCCTCGAGCACGAGGTGGTGGTGGACCGCGGCGACGGCCAGCAGCGAGGGGATCGGCGCGCGCGTCGGGCCGACCAGACGGTCGGAGAGCACGATGATGTTGACCCCTTCGGCGATCGCCTCGCGCGCCTCCTGGCAGATCCGGTCGATCGCCCGCTTCATGCCCTCCGGCCCCTCCGCCACGGGCCAGTGGATGTAGATGGTGTGCGCTTTGTATACGTCGTGCTGCACGTTGCGCAGCGTCTCCAGCTCGCGGTTGAGCAGGATCGGCTGGTCGAGCAGCAGCTTGTGCGCGTGCTCGGGCGTCTCGTCGAACAGGTTGCGCTCGTTGCCCAGCGTGGTCGCCAGGCTCATCACGATTTCCTCGCGGATCGGGTCGATCGGCGGGTTGGTCACCTGGGCGAACAGCTGCTTGAAGTAGGAGAACAGCGGCGGCGCCTGGTCGGAGAGGACGGCAAGGGAGACGTCGTTGCCCATCGAGCCGATCGGCTCCGCGCCGTCAACGGCCATCGGCGTCAGCAGCACGCGCAGGTCCTCCTGCGTGTAGCCGAACAGCCGCTGGCGCAGGTGCAGAGGCTGGTCGGAGATGGTGACCTGTTCGGATGGCGGCAGGTCGCCGAAGGCCACCGCGTTGCGCGCGAACCACTCGCCGTAGGGGTGTCGCGTGGAGACCTCGCGCTTGACCTCCTCGTCCTCGACGATGCGCCCCCGCTCGAGGTCAACCAGGAACAGCTTGCCCGGCTGCAGGCGCCCGAGACGTCGCACCTGCTCGGGCGGGATGTCCAACAGGCCGGACTCCGAGCCCAGCACCACGTGACCGTCGGTCGTCTCGGTCCAGCGGCCCGGGCGCAGCCCGTTGCGGTCGAGCGTGGCGCCGACCACGCGCCCGTCGGTGAAGGCCACCGACGCGGGGCCGTCCCACGGCTCCATCAGGCAGGAGTGGAACGCGTAGAAGCCCGTCAGGTAGCCGGGCAGGTCATCGCGCCCGCGGAACGCCTCGGGGATCATCATCATCGCCGCGTGGGGCACCGAGCGCCCGGCTAGCAGCAGCAGCTCCATCACGTTGTCGAACGTCGCCGAGTCCGAGTTGCCGGGGGTGACGACCGGCAGGATCTTCTCCAGATCATCGCCGAACAGCTCGCTGTGCAGCTCGCTCTCGCGGGCTCGCATCCAGTTGACGTTGCCCATCACCGTGTTGATCTCGCCGTTGTGGCAGATCACGCGATATGGGTGCGCGAGCTCCCAGCTGGGGAACGTGTTGGTGGAGAACCTGGAGTGCACCAGCGCCAGCGCGCTCTTGGCGCGCTCGTCGCGCAGGTCAGGGTAGAAGGCGGCCAGCTGGTAGCTGATCAGCATGCCCTTGTAGTTGATCGTCCGCGAGGAGCTCGAGGTGACGTAGAGCCCCCGGCCCTCGGGGCTCAGCTCGCAGATGCGCCGGATCACGTACAGCTTGCGCTCGAACGCGTCCTGGTCCTCCTCGTGCTCCGGTCCCGCGCCCACGAACAGCTGGCGGATGACCGGACGGCAGCTCGCGGCGACCTCGCCGGTGTGCTCCCGCGCGATCGGCACCTCGCGCCAGCCCAAAAGGCGCTGGCCCTCGGCGGTGACCGTGCTCTCCAGCAGCGCTTCCAGGCGCTCGCGGTCGGTCTGATCGTTGGGAAGGAAGCACATCAGCACCCCGTAGCGGCCCGGCGCGGGCAGCTCGAACGGAGCGACCGCCCGGAACAGCTCGTCGGGCAGCTGCATCAGGATCCCGGCGCCGTCGCCGGTATGCGGGTCCGCGCCGGAGGCGCCGCGATGCTCGAGGTTCTCCAGCGCCGTGATTGCTTTCGCGATCACCTCGTGGGTGGGCTGGTTGTCCAGGCGCGCGACCATGCCCACACCGCACGCGTCGTGCTCGAAGCGGGGGTCGTAAAGGCCTACGGCCTGCGGCGGCTGCGGGATTTGCGTAGTCATGGGAGTGCTCACTAGGGGGGGTGCTTCCGCTCGATCGCCGGCCACGCCGTGGGGCGTGGACAGCGTCGCGCGGGTGGGCGGGCACCTGAGGCGGAGCCCGAAAGGGTATCAGCGCAAAGGCCCCGCAAAGCATGCCCAGCCGCGAAATTTCAGTGCCGCGATTGGACCCGCCGGCGCCCTTTTCGGGGGAGCCCCCGGGCTCCCCGGCGGCTCAGGGCGCCAACGTGAGCTGGCCGGACGCCTCGCCCTCGCCGCCCGGATCCTCGCGCAGCGTGTGGGCCTCGCTCCATGAGCACAGGGCGGAGCGCCCGGGGCAGGTCAGGCAGAGGCCCCTGTGCGGGTTGGCACTGACGAGGAAGCCGCCGGCGCGTGCGCGGGCCACGCGCTCGCACAGCTGCGCGAGCAGGCTCTCGCGCTCGCTCTGCTCGAAGCGGACGCCCACCGGCTCGTTCGGGCGCGCCAGGAACCAGTGCACGATGCGCACCCACGGCGCGCCGTCGCGCAGCACCGCCAGCGCGTAGATCAGGCGCTGCAGCCCGTACTCACGCTCCACCAGCCCCTCCAGGTCCTCCTCCTCGCCCACGCGATCGCTCTTGTGGTCGAGCACCAGCGCGCCGCCGCCAGGCTCGCTCGCCAGCAGGTCGATCACCCCGGTCACAAGCGGCCCGCCGGCTCCCAGCGAAAACGCGAAGGACAGCTCGCGGCGCACGCTGCCAGCCGTGGCGACCGCTGCCGCGGTCGGGGATGCGAGCGCCACGCGCAGCAGCTCTGCAATCTCCCCGGCCTCCCCCGCCGTGACCGCCAGGCCCAGATCGCGTCCCGCGCGCGCCACCTCGCGCGCCTGCGGCGCGCGTGCGGAGGCGAAATCCAGCCTCTCCAGCAGCGCGTGCACCAGCGTCCCTCGCTGGCGTGCCTCAAGGCCCCGCTGCGAGGACTGCCGCCGCGCCGCCGAGCGGTCCTCGGCGAGGCCCAGCACCCGTTCCAGGTAGTAGCGGTAGCCGCAGCGCTCCAGCAGGCTCACTGAGGTGTAGCTCAACGTGCTCATCGGCTCCGCGCCGCCCTGCCCCCGCGTCTCGCCGGTGGGGGGCTCCGCGGCGGCGGGCTCCGCAGGCTCAGGCCCGGCGGGCTCGCCGGCCGCAACAGGCTCAGGGGCGGCAACCGGCTCGCCCGCCGCGACACGCTCAGGGGCGGCAACCGGCTCGCCCGCCGCGACACGCTCAGGGGCGGCAACCGGCTCGCCCGCCGCGACACGCTCAGGGGCGACAACGGGCTCGCCGGCCGCGAGAGGCGTCTCGCCGGGCGCGGATACGGGCGCGGCGCCTGCCGTCGCGGGGGGCTCGCGCACCCAGGTGTTGCCCGGGGAGTGCAGCCGGCAGCGCACGCGGCCTCGCACAACGCCCTCTCCATACTCGACGTCACACACGGCCGGGCCGCCGTCGAGGGGGGCGGGGAGGCTTCCTGCCAGCGCGCGCGCAAGCCACACGATCGAGGGCGAGCCCTCCTTCTCCGGGGGCAGCGCCGCGAGCTCGATCGCGCCGCTCAGCAGCAGCCGCTCCCTGGCGCGGGTCATCGCCACGTAGAGCACGCGATCCTCCTCCTCGACTTCCGCGCGGCGCCGCTGCGCGCGCAGCTCGTCGTAGTCCAGTGCCGGTACGGCCTTGGCGCCGTCCAGGCGCTGCAGCGACAGGCCCACGCGCTCGCCGTCCACGAGCAGGCGGGAGGGGCGCCCGCCCGGGCTGCGGCCGAGGTCCGCGACGCACACCACCCCGAACTCCAGGCCCTTGGCGGCGTGGATCGTCATCAGGCGGATGGCGCCGGGCTCGACGCTGTCGACGGGTGCGTCGGGCTCGGCCGCGGTGGTCTCCTCCTGCATGCGCCCCGCGTGCTCGAGAAAGCCGCGCAGGTCGCGCCCCTCGGCGGCTTCGAAGCGGCGCGCCAGGCGCAGCAGCTTGTGGATGTTGGCCAGCCTGCGCTCGCCCCAGTCCAGGCCCAGCACGTACTCGCGGTAGCCGGTGGCCACCAGCACGCGCTCGATCAGCTGCGCGATGGAGCGGTTGGGCATGCCCTCGCGCTCGCGTGCCAGCAGCTCGCCGAAGCGAACGAGCCGCTCGCGGTCCCCCGCCGCCAACCGCTCCAGCGCCGGGGCCGCGGGGCCGCCGGACCCTGAGATCGCGAGGATGGTCTGCCACACGCCCACGCCGGCTTCCCGGGAGGCCTCGGCGATCAGCGCCAGACCGTCGCTGCGCACGCCGGCCAGCGGCGAGGCGAGCGTCTCATACAGCGCGCTCTCCTGCAGCGGGTTGGCCAGGACGGCGAGATAGGACAGCATGTCGCGCGTGTGCAGCCGGTCCCAGAAGCTGCCCACCATCGCGATCGTGGGAAGGCCGTGCAGCTGCAACGCGCGCTCATACACTTCGATGTCGCCACGGGCGCGGAGCAGCACGGCCACGTCTCCCGGCTCGGCCTCGCCCGCGTGCACGAGCTCGCTCACGCGGGCCGCCAGCGCACGGGCCTCGGCCTGACGCCACACGGTCGCATGGGGCAGCCCCGCGGCGACGGCGCGGGCGAGCTCCCCCTCCCAGCCCGATTTGGCGGTGAGCAGCAGCTCCACGCGCGGCTCGGCAGCGGGCTCGCCGGCACCCTCTCCCCCGCGCCCGGCGACGAGCGGCGTGAACGCCGCGGGCATGCGCGCGGCGAACAGCGCGTTGACGAACTCCAGCAGCGGCGCGGTGCTGCGGAAGTTGTGCGTCAGCGTCAGGCTGCGCTGCACTACCTCCAGCTCCGCGCGCCGCTCGCGGAACAGCTCCACCTGCGCGTGGCGGAAGCCGTAGATCGACTGCAGCTCATCGCCCACCGTGAACAGGTTCTCGCGCGCCAGCGAGCGCAGGATGCCCATCTGGCGGGGGTTGGTGTCCTGGAACTCGTCGACCATCAACAGCTGGAAGCGCTCCGCCCAGGCCTCGCGCACGCCGCGCTGGCGGCCCAGCAGCTCCGCGGCGAGCAGCTCCAGGTCGTCGAAGTCCACGGCGGCGCGGGCGCTCTTCAGCGCCTGGTAGTCCTCGCCGAAGCCGCGCAGCAGGCGGTCGAGCACGACCAGCGCGGCGCGCGCATCGCGGTCGACCGCCTCCGGCTGGGCCTCGGCGGGCAGCGGCAGGCCCGGTGCGCGCATGCCGCGGCTGCGCAGATCGGCGTAGACGCCCAGCAGCATCGCCTGGACCCCGTCCACGCCGTAGGCGGCCACCACGTCGAGCGCGTCGCGCTCGCCCCCCGCCAGCAGCCTCTCCAGTGCGGATCTGAACGCCCGTTCGCGCAGCCACGCCGCCAGCCCCTCCTCGAGCACCGCGAAGTCCGGGTCCAGCCCGGCCAGCAGCGCGTGGCCGCGCAGCAGGCGCGCGCAGAAGCCGTGGAACGTGCTCACGAACGCCGCCTCGGTGTCGCGCGCGGCCTGGCGCCCGCCGAGCTCCAGCAGGCGTGCCCTGACCCGCTCGCGCAGCTCTCCCGCGGCGCGGTCGGTGAACGTGATGGCCAGGATGCGCGAGGGCGCCACGCCGTCGTCCAGCACGGCGCGCACGAACCGCTCCACCAGCACGCTGGTCTTGCCGCTGCCCGCGCCCGCGGAGAGCAGCAGCGGCTCCGCGCGGCGGCTGACCGCGTGCTCCTGCTCGTGTGTGAGGCTCTCGCTCATCGCTCGCAGCGGCAGATTCCCGGGTACACGCAACCCGACCCGTTCCAGCCGCAGGTCTGCGGACGCGACTCGAAGCTGCCCGCGCGCGCCTGCCCGGCCGCCAGGCGCGCCAGGGCGAGCGCCTGCTCGAGGATCTCTGCCACCTCCTCGCCCTCGCGGCTGTCGCCGCCGACGCACGGCAGCTGGAGGCCGCTGCCCGCGTCCAGCAGGCCACGCGCGCGCAGGTCATGGCCGGACAGCGGCTGATAGAAGCCTCCGGCCACGCGCATGCCAAGCAGCTCCTGCACCGCCTTCATGTACAGCGCCATCTGCACTTTGCCCTCGGACACCCACCTGTTGGGCGGCGGCGCTTCTTTGCTCTTGTAGTCGTAGACCACCGCGTAGCCGTCACCGGAGACATCGACGCGATCGATGCGCCCGCGCAGCCTCACGCCGCCGCCGAGGTCCAGCGCCGCCAGCTCGACCGCATCGGCGCCCCCCTCGGCCCCCGGGTCCGCACCACGCTCGGCCAACGGGTCCGCCCCCGGATCGGCGTCGAAGCCGAACCCGGCCTCCAGCAGCGTGGGCTCCAGCGGGCTCTCGGCGCCCGCCGCGTAGCGAAGGTAGTTCTGCAGGTCCGCCTGCAGGCGCCGGCGCGCCGCGGAAGCCCGCTCGGGCGCAACGCTCAGCGGGTGCGCCGCCTCGTGCTCGCGCAGCGCCAGATCGAGCAGCTCGATGGCGCGCGCCAGGCGCTGCGGGGTCAGGCGCGCCGAGCCATACTCCCGCCGCACGCCCTCCAGCGTGTCCTTCAGCACCTCGTGCGCAAGCCCGCCGCGCGCGAGCGGCTCCGCCTCGGGGTCGAAGTCCCCCGGGCGCAGCAGCCGCTCCAGGAACCAGCGGGCCGGACAGCGGATCCACGCCTCCAGCGAGGAGGCCGACCACGGCTTCTCGCGCAGCTGCGCAAGCAGCGGCTCATCGCTCAGAGGCGCCAGGCCGGTCTCGGTTGCCCCCGGCGCGGGCCCAGCCACCGCGAGGGCGCCGGTTGGCATCCCGGGCGTGGGCGCGGCGGGCTCCCCGAGCGCGCGGCGGGCGCGCCGGCCGGCGAGCTCATCGGTGAACAGGTCGCAGATGTCGTCCACGAACAGCGACCTGGCGGTGGGCTGGCCGTCGTCGTCGGCGAGGTGCCAGCTGAGGTGCAGCAGCTCTTCCGGTCGCGACACGGTCGCGTAGAGCAGGTAGCGCTCTGCGGCGAGCGCGTCCTTGGCCTCGGCCAGACGCAGGCCGGAGGCTTCGGCGAGGCTGCGCCGCTCCTCTTCGCCGAGGAACGGCTGCGGGGGCGCGGGGGCAGGGAAGGCGCCTTCCTGCAGACCGCACAGGAACAGCGCGCGCACCCTTCTTGCGCGCAGCGCCAGCGGGTCGAGCACCGCCACCAGGCCCTCGGCGGGGGCGCGCCCGCCGGTGAACGTCACCCCCTCGAGCGCGCGCGCGAGATCGCCGGCGCCGGCCGGGCCGAGCGCCGGCGCCTGGCGCGAGAGCTCGCGCAGATCGCGCAGCGCACGCCGTGCGGCGGCGCACGCGAGTGCCTCGTCGAGCTCCTCGGCGCCCAGCACGCGCGCGGCGCCCCGCCGCGGAGCCGCGAACAGACGCGCGAGCTCACGCTCGGCCGCCTCGATCAGAGCGGCTGCGCCCCCGCCGAAGGCTGCTGCGGCGCCGGCGAGCCGGTCGATGCTCTCCAGCGGCCAGTGGCGCTGCTCCCACAGCGCCCTTGCGGCCGCCGCCGTCTCGGCGCCCGCGCGCCTGGCCCTGCGCTCGAGGTCGTCGGCGAGCTCGGGACGCGCAAGCAGCCCGGGCGCGCGCAGCCATGCGATCAGCTCGCCCGCGCCGGCGCGCTCGGGTTCGGCGGCGCAGCGCAGCAGACCGAGCAGCGCCGCGCCGATGGCGCTCTCGCCGAACAGCCGCCGGCGCTGGATCGCGCACGGCACGCCGGCCGCCGCGAACACCTCGCGCAGCAGGTCAAGTCCGGCGGGCGTCGCGCGCAGGAGCACCGCGATCTCCTGCGCCGCCACGCCGCGTGCGATCAGCGCGCGGATCTCGCCCGCCACGAGCTCGAGCTCGGCGCGCTCGCCGCCGCCCTCGGCCAGCTTCACCGCCTCGCCGGCGGGCACGCGCCGGCTGTCGGGCTCGAACAGCGACCGCTCCAGGTGGGCGAGCGCCCCGCGGGAGCTGGGCGCGTAGTAGTCCTCCCTGGCCGGCAGCGCTCGATGCTCGCCGCACAGCGGCATCAGCGCGTGGAACGTGGCCGCCCTGCCGGCGAGCGCTACGCGCCCGGGCTCGTAGGCCAGCGACACGCTCACCGCGATATCCGGCAGCGAGCCGAGCGTTTCGATCGCGTCGAGCTGAAGCCGTGTGAGGTCATCGAAGCCGTAGAACAGCACGGGCTGTCCTCCCCACAGCGACGGCCTGGAGCGCAGCGCGTCCAGCGCCGCCAGCGCCAGCTGCTCCTGGTCGGCCACGCCGATCTGTGCGAGCGAGCGCACGTAGGCCTCATAGATCCAGGCCAGGCCCGCCCCGGAGGAGCCGGGCCCCTCGGCGGCCTCCCACGCGCGCACCGCCTCGCGCAGGCGCGCGGGGCTGACACGCCGCGCCTGCAGCTCGGTGATGATCTCGCCAAGCGCCCTGGTGAAGCCCGCCCCGGAGGGCCAGCGCTGCCCGGCACCTGCAGCCAGCGCGGCGAGCACCCGCTCGCGCGCCACCGCGCTCAGCGCGGGCGTGCCAAGGCCGGCGCGGGCGAGCGCGATGGCGATGAGCCCCTCGAAGCGCTCCACGCGCGCTCCCAGCGCGACCCCATCGCCGGCGAGCTCGGCCAGATAGTGCTCGGCGTCGGCGCGCGTGGGCACCACCAGCAGCGGCTCCTGCCCGCGTGCCACGTGGCGGCGCATCGCGTCCATCAGCACCTGTGCCTTGCCCGCGTTGGCGGGTCCTGTGATCAGCTGGATGGGCATCGCGCCCATCCTCGCGCACGCCGCCGACGCGCCCGGGCGGCCCGGCGCCCCCGCACGCGCGCGCTCGTGCGGTTCAGCTCGCTCAGGCGGCGCTGCGCTCGCCGGCGGCCGCAGCCGTCGCGGCGACGGCGTCGGTCTGCTGCGCGGCGTCGTCCTGCGCCTCGGGGGGCTTGGCGCCCTCGCGCGCCCACACCTCGTCGAACTCCACCCGCCATTTGCCCTCGTCGGTCTGCGCCAGCGCCAGGTGCGCGCGGAAGCTGCGCCCGCTGCGCCCGCGAAAGCCCGTGACGGCGCGCTCGGTGAAGCCGGTCCTGATCAGCTCGCGCGCGATCGCGATCGGCAGCTGCTTGCCGGCTTTGGACTTCCAGATGACAAAGCCGCAACCGGGATCCTCGCGCGCCCAGCACGAGTAGCCCTTGCGGTTCTCCACGATCTCGTGCCCGCAAACGGGGCAGGGGCCGAGCCTGGCACGCGGGATGCGCACGTCTTTGAGCGTCTCGTCGAGCTCCCTGACGGTCTCCCCCGCGAAGCCCGCGATGTCGCTCATGAACTGCTTGCGCGAGTCCTCGCCGCGCTCGATCTTGCCCAGGCGCTGCTCCCAGCTGCCCGTCAGGCCGGGAGAGGTGAGCGCGTGCTCGTTGAGCAGGCGGATCACGTTCAGGCCCTTCTCGGTGGCCACCAGCGAGCGGCCGTCGCGCTCGATGTAGCCGACGGTGATCAGCCGCTCGATGATCGCGGCCCTGGTCGCGGGCGTGCCGATACCCGAGTCCTTCATCGCCTCGCGCAGCTCGTCGTCGTCGACCAGCTTGCCCGCGGTCTCCATCGCGCCGAGCAGCGACGCGTCGCTGTAGCGCCGGGGCGGTTTGGTTTCCTTGCGCGCGCTCTCGATGCGCGTGGTCTGCACGTCCTCGCCCTGCAGCAGGCGCGGCAGCTGCTGGTCGGCGTCGTCCTCCTCCTCCGACTGCGCGGCCGCCTCGAGCTTGGCATCGGCGGAGACCTCGTCGTAGACGCCGCGCCAGCCGGGCACGAGCAGCAGCCGCCCGCTGGTTTTGAAGAGGTGGCGCTGCTCGTCCTCGGCGCCCGCCACTGTGGTCTCCACGCGCGTGTTCTCGAACACGGCCTCGGGGTGGAACACGGCGAGGAACCGGCGCACGGCCATGTCGTAGATGCGCAGGTCGTCAGAGCCCATTTTCTCGAGCTTGTGCTCGGAGCGCGT
>Ga0182030_10027232_pt1 | contig 10293 bp, 5 predicted proteins | sample 812S3MmetaG_FD_121299 | JGI IMG/M metagenome (GOLD analysis project Ga0182030, IMG submission 121299) | Permafrost microbial communities from Stordalen Mire, Sweden - 812S3M metaG (Illumina Assembly) | ecosystem: Environmental > Terrestrial > Soil > Wetlands > Permafrost | place: Sweden... | reverse complement strand
TTCGGCTCAAAACTCGGCTGGGAGCGCGCCAACTGGTTCGCGAGGTCGCAAGACGAGCCGCGCGACGTCTATGCGATGGGCCGGCAGAACTGGTTTGATGCGGTCGGCGAGGAGCACCGCGCCGCGCGCGAGGACGTCGCCGTGTTCGACGAAAGTTCGTTCGCCAAGTTCGAGCTGGTCGGCGCCGACGCGGCGCGGGTTCTCGGCCGCCTGTGCGCCAACGACGTCACGCGCGCGGGCCGCGTCGCCTATACCCAGATGCTCAATGCGCGCGGCGGGATCGAATGCGACCTCACCGTCGCGCGGCTAGCGGAAGACCGCTTCTATCTCGTCACCGGCACCGGCTTCCGCACCCACGACGCGGCCTGGATCACGGAGCACATCGGCGGCGCCGCCCGCCTGCTTGATGTCACCGAAGAGAAGGCGACGCTCGCCGTGATGGGGCCGCGCGCGCGTTCGCTCATGCAGAGCCTCTCGCCCGGCGACTGGACGCAGCGCCCCTTCGGCTCGGCCTCGGAGGTCGAGATCGCGGGGCGGCCGGCGCTGGCTTTGCGCATCACCTATGTCGGCGAGCTTGGCTGGGAGCTGCATTGCGCGCGCGACGACGCCGGCGCGATCTTCGACGCGATCATGGGGCAGGGCGCGGCGCCTGCGGGCTATCGCGCCATCGAGTCGCTGCGGCTGGAGAAGGGCTATCGCGCCTGGGGCGCCGACATCTCGCCCAACGACACGCCATTCGAGGCGGCCCTCGGCTTTGCGGTCTCCTTCGCCGGCGACCGCGATTTCCTCGGCCGCGCCGCGTTGGTGCAGGCGCGGGGGAAGCCGCTGAAGAAACGCATGGCGAGCTTCGTCTGCGACGACGAGGACGTCGTGCTGGTCGGGCGCGAAACGATCCTGCGCGACGGCGTCGGCGTCGGATACCTTTCGAGCGGCGGCTACGGCTACACGTTGGGCAGGCCGGTCGGCCTAGGCTACCTGCGGCGCTCCGAGGGCGTGACGGACGACTGGGCGCTGTTGGGCCGCTACGAGCTGGTCGTCGCGGAGGAGCGGCGGCCGTGCCGGATGTCGTTCGCGCCGCTCTACGACCCCAAGGGAACGCGAACGCGCGCTTAGACCGCGTAGGGACGGGGCGGGGAGCGGCAGTTCATGCAATCAACCCCCTCATGGTGAGGCGCGGAGCGAAGCGAAGCCTCGAACCATGCTCCAGATAGAACGGTCGGTCGTGCGAGGCGCCCTTGCCCTTGTCAGCGCCCGCCGGCGGTGTCGCGACAACGATGGATTGCAAGAACCGCCGTCGTCACCGAGCGTGCTTCGAGGCTTCGCTGCGCTCCGCGCCTCAGCACGAGGGCGGTTGAGGGCGCCAACCGCCAAGCTTTAACCCCTAGCAACCCGGACAGACTGCCGCAGCGGCGCATTCGGTCTGTTCTGGAGCTAAAGATGTGGTATCTCGCTGATATCCCCGGCGTCGCCGCTGCCGTCGGGGTCGTCAACTCGATATCGCGCGAGGTCCGGGGCCGCCTGGGCCGTAATGGCTGAAATGACGTCCGGGTCCCAACAGACACCGAAACGACGGCGCGAGAAGACCGCCGCCGAACGGCTAATGAAAACGCTGTCGCAGCCCGTGGCCGGCTGGACCGCCGCCGCCTCCGGCTTCGCGGTGGCGCGCGGCTTCGCCGCCATCGCCCTGTCCTGGAGCGTCGCGACCGCGCTCGACCGGCTGCTCAGACCGCGCGACGGCGCGACCGTTTCGACCCTGCTCCTCGGCCTCGCCGCACTGGCTGTGGCGCGCAGCGCCTTTCTCTGGCTGTCGCAGCGCGCCGCCGGCCGCGCCTCCGTCGAAGCGCGCCGCGCGCTGTTCCAGAGCCTGATCGCCAAGATCGGCGCGCTCGGCCCGCAAGCTGTGGGGGGGCGCTCGACCGGCGAGCTCGTCACCCGGCTGACCGACGGCGTCGCCGCGCTCGATCCCTATTGGCGGCGCTACGCCCCGGCCTCCGCGCTCGCCGCCGCGCAGCCGCTCGCCGCGCTCGCCGTCGTCGCGCCGCTCGACTGGATCTCGGCGGCGATCCTGGTCGCCTCGCTGCCGCTGCTGATGGGCGCGATGATCCTCGCCGGGTTGAAGGCGAAGGCCGCCAGCGAGCGGCAATGGCGCATGCTCGCGCGGCTCGGCGGGCAGTTGCTCGACGCCATCCAGGGGCTCGACGACATCGCTCTGTTCAACGCCGCCGGGCGCGAGGCGGCGCGCGTGCGCGAGGTCGCCGACGGCTACCGCCGCGAGACCATGCGCGTGCTGCGCATCGCCTTCCTGTCGTCGCTGGCGCTGGAGTTCGTCGCCACGGGCGCCATCGCCGGCCTCGCCATCGCCATCGGCTACCGGCTGCTGGCGGGCCAGATGGATTTCCGCGTCGGGCTGTTCGTGTTGATGGCGGCGCCGGAGGTCTATGCGCCGATCCGCGCGCTCGGCTCGGAGCGGCACGCCCGCATGGACTCGCTCGCCGCCGCCGAGGGGCTGGCCGAGATCCTCGCGCTGCCCGAGCCGCCTTCGGGCCATCTCACCCTAGAGGCCGGCCCGCGCACGATCCGCTTCGAGCATGTCAGCTTCGTCTATCCCGACGGCGGCTCAGCGCTCAACGACGTCAGCTTCAAGATCCGCGCCGGCGAGCGCGTTGCGCTGGTCGGGCCGAGCGGGGCGGGCAAGAGCACGCTGCTGGCGCTGCTGCTCGGCTTCCTCGCGCCGACCGCGGGGCGGATCGTCATCGACGGCGTCGACATGTCGGAACTGGACATCGAAGACTGGCGCGCGCGCCTCGCCTACATGCCGCAGCGCGCGCACATGTTCGACGCCGACATCGACGACAATGTCGCGCTCGGCCGCCCGGCGTCGGGGCCGGACCCGGTCGGCGCCGCGCTGACGGCCGCGGGGCTCGCCGACGTGATCGCGCGCCTGCCGCAGGGCCGCGGCGAGCGCCTCGCCGAGAACGGCAAAGGCCTCAGCGGCGGCGAGATCCAGCGGCTGGCGATGGCGCGCGCGTTCTATGGCGGCGGCGCGCTCGTGCTGGTCGACGAACCGACCGCGCATCTCGACGCCGAAACCGAGCGGGCGCTGATCGACAGCATCGGCGCCTTCGCCGAAGGCCGCACCCTCGTCATGGCGGCGCATCGCTCCGCCAGCCTCGCCATCGTCGACCGCGTGCTGACCCTCGAAGGCGGGCGTCTCGTCGCCGATGAGACCGCCGCCGCGGAGGTCCTGTGATGCGCGCGCTGTGGCGGCTACTGCCGCTCTACCGCCCCTATCTCGGCTGGATCGCGCTCTCGATCCTCGCCGGCGTTGTCTCGGCGCTCGCCGGGGCGGGGCTGATGGCCGCCTCGGGCGGATTGATCGCCGCGGCGGCGGTCGGCGGCGCGATGAGCGCGCCCTCGGTGCTTGTCAGGTGGTTCGCGATCCTGCGCACCGGCGCGCGCTACGCCGAGCGCGTCGTCGGCCACGAGGCGACTCTGCGCGTCGTGGCGGAAGCTCGCGGCTGGCTGTTTGCGAAACTTGCCCCGCTCGCGCCGGGCGCGCTGGCCGACCTGCACTCCGGCGAGGCGCTCGCCCGATTGAAAACCGACGTCGAGAAGTTGGAGACGGCGTTCCTGCGCGTCGGCGCGCCGATGGCGACGGCGGCGATCAGCGCGGCCGTCGTCGCCGCGTTCGTCGCCCGCTACGATCTCAGGCTCGCGGGTCTGTTCGCAGCGCTCGGCGCCGCCGCCGGCCTCGCGCTGCCGCTGGCTTTTTCCCGGCGGCTCAGCCAAGCGGCTGCGGAGACGGCGCGGCTGCATGGCGAGCGCCGCCGGGCGCTGGTCGACGCCCTCGACGGCCTGGGCGAACTCGTCGTCAGCGGCGCCTTCGTGGGCCACGCGGCCGCGGCGCAGGCGCAATTCGCGGCGCAGTCGGCCGCGGAAGACCGCGAACACGCCGCGCTCGCCTGGACGCAATCGGCCGCCGCGCTCGCCGCCGACCTCGCCATGCTCGGCGCGCTGGCGCTCGGCGCCTGGGCGCTGCGCGACGCGAGGCTCGGCGCCGCCGACGTCGCGATGCTGACCCTGCTGGTCGCCTCCGGCTTCGAGCCGCTCATGGCGCTGCCGGCCGCCTTCGCCGCCTTGCCGTCAGCTTCCGTCTCGATTCGCCGCGTGCTCGACCTCGCCGACCGCAAGCCGCTCGTCGCCGATCCCGTCAACCCGCTGCCGGACCCTGCAGGCTACGACATCACGCTGGACAACGTAAGTTACGCCTACGCGCGCGACCGCGCCCCGGTGCTCGAAGGCGTATCGCTGACCCTCGCCGAGGGCGCGCGCGCGGCGGTCGTCGGCGGCAGCGGCGCGGGCAAGACGACGCTTAGCGAGCTGATCCTGCGCGTGCGCGATCCCCAGCACGGCGAGGTCAGGATCGGCGGCGCGCCGGCGACGCGCCTGCGGCTGACCGACCTGCGCGCGCGCTTCGCCGTCGCGCCGCAGTTTCCGCATCTGTTCGACCGAACGCTTGCCGATAATCTCAGGCTCGGCCGGCCGTCGGCGAGCGAAAAGGAGATGCGGCGGGCGCTGGAGCTGGTCGGGCTTTCGAAGCGGGTGGGGGAGCTTGCCATCGGCCTCGACTCCGACATCGGCCCTCTGGGCGCCAAGCTCTCGGTCGGCGAAGCGCGCCGCGTGGCGATCGCGCGCGCGTGGCTGTCGCCGGCGCCGATCCTCATTCTCGACGAACCGACCGAGGGCCTCGACGCCGAGAACGAGCGCCGCCTGATTGACAACCTGATCGCGGCGTCAGCGCAGCGAACCGTGATCGCCGTCACTCACAGCGCCGAGGCGCAGGCGAAGTTCGACCGCGTGCTGACGGTCGGCGACGGCTTCGTGCGCGAAACCGCGCCGACGCGGCGGAACGCCGGTTGAGGGTTATGACGCGTCAGACATCGCGCTTGGCAACTCTCGCTCCCCAGTAAAATACTTTTGATGCGCGTTAGAAAAACTTGCTTGCGTCGCTTATGTCGTGACGCGGCGGTGTGATCGCGATATTTTGCCATTTGTCTGCTCGTTTACGCGTCCAGATCAGGCTGCGCAGTCGCGTAATTCTCCTGTTTGCGTTTGGAACAAAACCGGCCGTTGGCTAGTCGGACGGACGTTGGCGCGATCTTTGCGCTTGCAGCCTTGCCGAGCGCGTTGGAGCCCCGCCGGCTTAACGGAGTGGGACGATGCGATATCTGATATGTGCGGCGTCGTTGCTTGCTACGCCCGCTCAGGCTCACGACTTCTGGTCGGACGGCGAGCCGGTGCCGCCCTGGGTGAAAGCGCAATGCTGCGGCCCGCGCGACGTGCACCATCTTCGCGCCGGCGCCGTTCACATCATGTCGGACGGATATCACATCGACGGGATCAGGACCGTAGTGCCGGTGAGCCGCGCGCTGCCTTCGCCGGACGGCAGCTACTGGGCGTTCTGGAATTCGGTGGCGGAGCCGGAGCCGGTGATCTTCTGCTTCTTCGCGCCGCTCAACGGCGCCTGAAGCCTTCAGGCGGTCTCTGCGACCGCCGTGCGCCGGCGCATGCGCGCGGCGTCGAGCAACATCTGCGCCGCCCAGAGGTGGACATTGCGCTGACGTACGAGGTCGCGCATGGCGCGGATGCGCGCGCGTTGCGCTTCCGGGGGCATGCGCAAGGCGAAATCGAACGCGTCGGCCATGCCGTGCGAATCGTAGGGGTTGACGATCACCGCCTCGGACAGCTCGCGCGAGGCGCCGGCGAAGCTCGACAGCATCAGCACGCCTTGCTCGTCGTCGCGCGCCGCGATGAACTCCTTCGAGACCAGATTCATGCCGTCGTGCAGGCTCGACACCACGCAGATGTCGGCGGCGCGGAACAGCTCGTAGACCTCGTCGGGTTCGTGGTGGCGGATCGAGAGCACGATCGGCTTGTAGTCGCCGTCGCCATATTTCGCGTTGATCGCGTCGGCCGTCCTGATCGCCTCGCTTTGCAGAGTGCTGTAGGATTCGAGCTTGCTGCGCGTCGGCGCGGCGGCTTGCAGGAACACGAGCTTGCCGCGCCACTCCGGGACGCGATCGAGCAGCGTCTCCACCGCCTTCATGCGGTCGACGATGCCTTTGGTGTAGTCGAACCGTTCGATGCCGACGGCGATCCGCACGTCCGGCTTGAGGCCGAACCGCTCGATCACGGCGCGCCGGCATTCTGCGACCGGGGCCTGACGGGCGAGCGCCGCCGGCGGCCACTCGATGGAGATCGGATAGGCGCGCACGAGCGTCTCCAACCCCGCCAAGGTCACGGAGTTGCGCTCGCGGTCGATGCGGCTCTCCATGAAGCGGTCGACGCCTTCGAGAAAATTGTTGCAGTGGAAGCGCGTGTGGAAGCCGAGGATCGAGCTGCCGAGCAGCCCGTCGATGATCGCCTCGCGCCACGGGCAGATGCTGAAGGTTTCGGAGTTCGGCCACGGAATATGCCAGAAGGTGATGATGGTCGCGCGCGGCAATTTCTCGCGGATCATGCGCGGCAGCATCGCGAAGTGATAGTCCTGCACAAGCACGATGGGGTCTTCGCGCTGCGCCTCCTGCACGACCGCGTCGGCGAAACGGCGATTGACGGCGACATAATGCTCCCAATCGCTCTCGCGAAAGATCGGCCGCACGAACGCGACATGACACAGCGGCCACATGCCTTCGTTGGCGAAGCCGTAGTAGTAGCCGTCCTGCTCCTCTTCGCTGAGCCAGACGCGGCGCAGCGAATAGGCGGGGTTGTCGGGCGGCACGGCGACGCGATCGTTGCGGTCGACGGCCTCGCGGTCGGCGGAGCCGGAGCCGTGCGCGATCCAGACGCCGCCGCAGGCGCGCATCACCGGCTCCAGCGCCGAGACGAGGCCGCTAGCGGGGATCTGCAGCGTGACCTTACCGTCCTTGTCCTGATTGTGAATGTAGGGTTCGCGGTTGGAGACGACCATTACCTGCGCGCCGGGCAGTTCTTCAATCAGCAGTTGATGCAGCGTCTTCGGCGACCATTCGACATGGATGCCGTTGGTATAGCGGCGCTCCAGCCGCAATTCGGACAGCAGCGCCTGGATGTCGCGGCCGATGGGCGGCTCGGGCTGCCGCGGTCCCGGAGTGGCGCCGCGGCTGACATTGGCGATGGCGCTGCGAAACGCGCTGGTCCAGCCGCGCATCAGCACCGACACCACCGCCGCGCAGAGCAGGCCAAGCCCGCCCGCGACGCCGATGAGCGCCAGGGCCATATAGAGTTCGGCTTCGTGCGCGCGCCGCTGCGTGACGGTGAGGTCGTGCAGCACCAGCAATTCGCCGCCGCCGTCGCCGGCCGCGAGCGGAAATACCGCGACGCTGATCGGGCGACCGCCCTCGCTCAGACGGAAGAAGCTGTCGCCGCGCACGGCGGTCCCATCCGGGCAAGTGACGGATTTGGGCATGTTGCGGGTCGCATAAAGCAGCTTGCCCTCGGCGTCGCAGTAGCCCAGGGCGAGCAGGCGCTCGTCGTCGGCCAGTTGCTCGAAATAGGGGCCGAGGGTGAACTGCGGCTTGACGGCGAGACCGCGCTTGACGCTGTCGCGAATGGAGCGGAAGACCAGACTGGACCGCACCTCGATGTCGCGCTCCGACCATTGATCGACCACGACGAAGGCGATCTGCGTCATGGCGACGATCAGCACGATGACGCCGGCAAGGCTCACCGCGGCGATGGGATTGCTCACCATCCGCTGCAGCCAGGCCGTCCAGTTGCGAAAGCGCGGATGGGTAAGCCACTGCGGGAGACTGACCCTCAACGCGCGTTCTCCCAGCCGCGCGACAGCCGCATCGCGGAGATGATGACGCCGACCAGCGAATAGGTCTGCGGGAAGTTGCCCCACAGCTCGCCCGTCGCGGGGTCGATGTCTTCAGACAACAGCCCGACGTGGTTGCGCCCGGCGAGCAGCTTCTCGAACATGACTCGCGCTTCGTCGACCCGGCCGATGGCGGCGAGCGCGTCGACGTACCAGAAGGTGCAGACCGCGAAGGAGACGGTGGGCTCGCCGAAGTCATCCGCCGCGTCGTAGCGCAGCAGCATGCCGTTGCGCGCGAGACGCTGGCCTATCTGCTCCACCGTGGAGACGAAGCGCGGATCGTCGGCGGCGACGAAGCCGATCTCGTGCAGCAGCAGCACGCTGGCGTCGAATTCCTCGCCGTCGAGACTGCCGCCGATGACGCCGAGCTTCTCGTTCCAGGCGCGCGCCAGAATGACCTCGCGCAGGCCTTCGGCCGCCGTTCGCCAATGCTCGGCGCGCTCGGGCAGCGCAAGTCGCTCGGCGATGCGGGAGAGGCGGTCGCACGCGGCCCAGCACATCGCCGCCGAATAGGTGTGCACGCGCACGCGGCCGCGATATTCCCAGATGCCGGCGTCGGGGGTCAGCGCGAATTTTTGCGCCATCTCGCCGAGCGGCTCCAGACGCTCGAACAGGCCGACGTCGCCTTTAGCGGGCAGCCGCTCGTCGAAGAACATTTGCGAGGCCGCGAGGATGACGGCGCCGTAGACGTCGTGCTGCGTCTGACTGACGGCGGCATTGCCGACGCGCACGGGCCCCTGGCCGCGATAGCCCGACAGCGTCGTGACGATGCGCTCGCTGAGATCGCTCTCCGGCAGCACGCCATAGACCGGTTTCAACGTCGGCCGGCGCTCCAGCGCGATGACGTTGGCAATATATTCGATGAAGCGCTCCATCGTACGGCTCGCGCCGACACGGTTGAGCGCCTGCACGGTGAAATGCGCATCGCGAATCCAGCAGAAACGATAGTCCCAGTTGCGCTCGGAATCCGGCGATTCCGGAATCGAGGTCGTCAACGCCGCGACGATGGCGCCGGTCTCGGCGAACGAGCACAGCAGCAGCGTTATCGACGCGCGAATGACCGCTTCCTGCCAATCGAACGGAACGTTGAGCGAGCGCACCCAGGCAAACCAGAACTCGCGCGTGCGGCCGACGAAATCGGCGAAGATGCGCTCCGGCGCGTCGGGAAGCGTTTCGTCGGGATGCAGGATGAAATGCAGCGGCCGGGTCAGCACGAAGCCGCTGCCGCTGAGCACGTAGCTCACCGAGGCGTCGGTCGTGACGCGAAACGCGCTTCCGTCCGCGACGAAGCTGATATGATTGGAGCCCTGCACGACATTGGGCGTGCGGCCGCCGTAGTCGCGCATCGGGCGCAGCACCGCGCGGATGCGGCAGAGGCCGGTCAGAGGCTCGATGCGTCGCACGATCATCGGCGGCCGATGGACCCGCCCGGAAATCGGGAACAACGGCGCGAAATCGGTGATCGCGAACGAGCCCGACGCGGTGGTCACCACCGTGCGCAATATCGCGGTGTTACGCTCGTAGCTCTGCTCGGCGGTGTAACTTTCGTCGGGACGAAAGGCGAACAGACCGCGCTCCTCCTGCGCGCCGTCGATGAGCGCGCAAAAAATCGGATCGCCGTCGAGCCGCGGCCAGCAGCACCAGACCATTCGACCGTCTTTGTCAACCAACGCCGCCAGCGCGCCATTGCCGATCACAGCGAGATTGAGCGAGGGTTTGCGGCTCAACTCATGTCTCCGTCGTGTTTTTCTGGTTTGGCGACGGGGCCGCCGCCGCAGGACCAAACGCGGGGCGCGTTAAGAGGGTCCGACAAAGCGCGACTGTTTTTTGTGGCATCGCACGGGATCAACCATGCGGATGCACAAAAGAGCACCGCCGTCGCGCAGACGGGCCGGTCGACGACGCATATTCCTTATGCGCATTCCCGCTAGGGCGGGAACACGAAGCCGTGAGACTTCAATTGCTCAACGCGAGCAGTCCACTTGCCTAGAACGTGAAAGCGTCAACAATGTGAGGATGGCTCATCACGTTTATGTTCAACCGGGGCGGGGTCCGTAGGCGCTAACTTGCGACTTTGGACCCCCGGGTATCGGCCAGGAATTGAAAACAGCAGAAGCCGCAGCGAGTTGCCACCTATTCGAGCGACGCGCCGTCCGCCGTCATCGCGAGCGCAGCGAAGCGATCCAGCCCCGCCGCTGCCCGACCATCTGACGTTCGATCTCGGCGGGGCTGGATTGCTTCGCTGCGCTCGCAATGACCGATGAAGCGGCTCTCGATTCCTGCAGCCCCAAAGTTAGCGCCTGTGACGGCGTCGCCCGTCCTCACAAACTCACGTCAGGCGCCGTCGAGCCGCGCGTGAGCCACCCCGGAACCGGCAGGTTCTTCTCGCGCAGAAAGGCCGCATTGAACAGCTTCGACGCATAGCGCGCGCCGGA